>Ga0268293_108_pt1 | contig 350584 bp, 298 predicted proteins | sample MetcoculturR22M_FD_191344 | JGI IMG/M metagenome (GOLD analysis project Ga0268293, IMG submission 191344) | Soil microbial communities from Anza Borrego Desert, Southern California, United States - Methanotrophic co-culture R2.2-M | ecosystem: Environmental > Terrestrial > Soil > Desert | place... | reverse complement strand
CCGATCTCTTGAAGGGCATCGCGGTCGGCATGGTCGTCGGTCTCTATTACGTCATTAGAACCAACTTCCAGGCGGCGATCACCCTGACCCAGCACGGCAACAATTATCTCTTGCGCTTGCACAAGGATGTGTCTTTTCTCAACAAGGCGCTGTTGCGGGAGTATCTGAACCGGGTGGGCGAAAACGGGTATGTCATCATCGATGCCACGCGGGCGCAATTCATCGATCAGGACATCCTCGAAACCATCCACGACTTCGTGGCCGCCGCCTCGGACGACAACATCACCGTGGAATTGAAAAACCTCAACGGCACGCACGGCATCGCGACGCAGCGCGCCTCTACCACCGATAAACAGCAAACTGTAACCGGAGAAAATTATGAAACCGCTCGAAAGGCTGCTGCTTGAAAATAAGGCTTGGGCTCAGGAGAAAGCCGCTCACGATCCGGAATTTTTCGACAAACTACGGCAGCCACGGAATCCGGACGTGTTCTGGATCGGGTGTTCCGACAGCCGCGTGCATGCCGACCAGGTGACACAAACCGAGCCCGGTGAAATTTTCGTTCATCGGAACATAGCCAACCAAGTGGCGATCATGGATATGAATTTCCTGGCCGCGCTCGAATATGCCGTCGATTTTCTAAAGGTGAAGCACATCATCGTTTGCGGGCATTACGGCTGTGGCAGCATCAAAGCAGCGATGGGAAAACCGCATCCCGACCACTTGTTCATGAACAAGTGGCTCAAATACATCAAGGACATCCATCGTCTGCACCGAGAGAACATCGATGCCGAAAATTCGGAGGACGCGCGTCACAACCGACTGGTCGAACTCAATGTCATCGAACAGGTTCACAACCTGGCGCAGACCTCGGTCATTCAGCGAGCGTGGCGAGCCGGCGATCGTCCGGATCTCCACGGATGGGTTTACGGGTTGAATGACGGTATCATTAAGGAAATCGCCTCCCTTGAGGCTGACAGCTCGCTCGATCCAATTTATAAACAAGACCCGGAAATTAGCGCCGCGAAAGAACCCTAACCATCAACGCGATATACTATGAAGCTCGCCAAGATCGTTTTCGTTTGTCTTTTCGGCTTTGCCTTATCATCCATTGCAGCGGAGAAACCAAAAATGAATCAACCCGCCCCTCAAGTCCGGTTGGAGACCAATCTCGGGGATGTCGTTCTAACGCTGGATTCAGCTAAAGCCCCCGCCACGGTCGAGAACTTTTTGACGTATGTCAAAGAGGGGCATTATGACGGTACCATCTTCCACAGAGTCATACCGAACTTCATGGCTCAAGGCGGTGGTTACACCGAGGATTTCAAGCAGAAACCCACGCGCCCGGCAATCAAGAACGAGGCCGATAATGGACTTAAAAACAAGCGCGGAACGATAGCCATGGCCCGTACTCCGGATCCCCATTCCGCCACGTCTCAATTCTTCATCAATTTTGTCGACAATGCGTTCTTGGATTACAAGAGCGCCACACCGCAAGGATGGGGTTATTCCGTATTCGGTGAGGTCACCGAAGGCATGGACGTCGTCGACAAGATGGCAAAAATTCCGACGGGCTCCGGCGGCCCGATGGCATCGGATGTGCCGCAAACACCCATCATCATCGAGAAAGCGACCATCGTCGGTCAATAGACAGACGAAGCCATCTTCCTTGAAAAACGAAACGCTGTTCATCTCCGATCTGCATCTCAGCGTTACACGACCGGAAATTACACAGCGTTTCTTGCGGTTTCTGAAACGCCGCGCATCAGATGCCGAGCGGCTGTACGTCCTCGGAGACCTTTTCGACGCCTATCTCGGTGACGACGACAACTTCTCCCCTAACCGGGAGGTCAAGTCCGCGTTCAGGCAGCTTACGGACTCCGGCATCAAAGTGTACTTCCAGCACGGTAACCGCGATTTTCTGCTCGGCGAAAGCTTCGCTCGGGAAACCGGCATCCGCTTGCTTGCCGATTACGAGGTCATCGATCTCTTCGGGGTGTCCACGTTGATTACCCACGGAGATCTCCTGTGCACCGACGATGTTCAGTATCAGAGGGCTCGAGAACGCATCCGCACCGAGGCATGGAAACAAGCGGCGCTATCGAAGCCGCTTTGGCTGCGCCGCATGTACGCGCGCTGGTACCGCTTCAAGAGCGGGCTCGATAAGCGCGGCAAAACGGCGGAGATCATGGACGTCAACCCGGAAGCAGTGAGAGAAACCATGAGCCGTTATGGCGTGGATCGATTGATTCACGGCCACACCCACCGCCCCGCTGTTCATGAGTTCGAGATCGAGAATAAGCGATGTCGGCGCTTCGTCCTGCCCGAGTGGGGAAATGGCGAAACGGTCTTATGCTGGAGTCAGGAAGGTTTCCGTACGGAAGCAATTGAGTAGCAAGCTTCGCTTTCCGTCCCTGGAAAGGCGTGCAATCCGGTTTTGCTCTCCCATTAGTGTTTACATCCACATGCCCCTGCCCCACAACCATGTCCCGGACTGATGGCAGACTCTTTCCGAGCACCACTGCCGTGTACCGCGGGAGCCGATAATTTTTTCCGGACGTCGCCGCCGCAATCAGGGCACTTCGGTGGTGCCTCGCTGATTTTGTGCATGGCGGTGAACTCATGTTTGCAGGCTTCGCACTGATAGTCGTAAGTTGGCATGTAATTATCCTCGACAAGAATCGGCAAAATAGTTGTTTCGACAAGCGGACAGGGGAGATCAGAACGGCTTGAGCGTCGCCAGAAGCACGATCGCGAATAAGAACAAGACCGGCACTTCATTCATCCAGCGGAAAAAAATATGGCTGTGACCATTACGGTCATATTTCAGATCACGCAGCCATTTTCCGCATAAAGCGTGATAACCCACCAACAATCCGATCAGGAACAGTTTAACGCGAAGCCAGCCGCTGTCACCGTAGTCTTCCCAAGCATAATCGTGGAGCATCCATAAGCCGAACACGAGCGTCAAAATCATTCCGGGAGTCATGATCCCAAAGTAGAGCTTACGTTCCATGATCTTGAACCGCTCGACGCTGACGGCATCGGCACTCATCGTGTGGTAGACGAACAACCGGGGAAGATAAAACAAACCGGCGAACCAAGTCACCATGAAGATGAGATGAAAGGCTTTCAGCCACATCGTTTACACGTCTCCGAGCATCCGCTCGACTCGCTCACGAAGATTCCGGACATCGATTCGTCCAAGTTGGTGCATAACAATCCGGCCGTCAGGAGAAATCAAGAAGCTATTGGGAACCAATCGGACCTGATCGAATGTTTCCGCCAGATGTCCGAGTGGATCAAGGGCCACGGGATAAGGCAGCTGTTTCGCCTCGGCCAAGCTTAAAACCCGGCTTGGAACATCATAAGGCATAGCGACCGAAATCAATTTGAAACCTCGCGCGAAAAGCTGTTGGTATAACTCGGCCAGTTCGGGCATTTCCTCGATGCACGCCCGGCAGTCGCTGGCCCAGAATGTCACCAACACCGGATGACCGCGGAGCTCCCGCATCTGAATGTGCTCGCCCTTGATCGTGACGAACTCCGCATCCGGGGCGGTTCGTTGGAAACCCCATCGATACAGGCCGAGGCTTGCCACCGTTACGATGGCGAACGCCATGAGCCAAAATTTGGCTTTATTCATGAGCTGACCGGAGGGAAGACAAAGCTTTATCTTCCCCCCGCTTTAACCCAACTCTGCTCAGTCTTCCAACTGCTGAATTCCATCCAGAAACCAGGTCGGTTGACGGCTGTGTTTCGGACGTACGAAGTGCCAAACTTCGCGCACTTGCGTAGGTCTTTCCTCGGGAGACTCACGTATGATCACATCAAACAGTACGGTTGCCTCGCGGTCTGAGCCGAGGTCACGCACCTCGAGAAGTTCCACGTCGACCTTGAGCAGTTCCGTCCTGTTGCTCTCGGTTCCGCGAGCTCTCAATTGATCCTGAAGCTCGCCGAATACCTTGTCGGTGGTCAAAGCCCTTAACTGCGCCAAGTCTCCCTCGTCCCACGCTTTCTGCATCGTCTCGTAGGCCGCTCTTGCGCCGGAAAGAAAACCGGCCGAATCGAAATCCGTCGGAACCGAATTGGGTTGTCCGGCCGTGCCGGCAGTTTGCCCTGAAGACGAAGCACCTCGCCCTTTTCCGAACAGAACGTCCGTATCGAACCCCGAATTGCTCGCCTGTCCGGAATCGGCCTGACGCCGGTAAGCGTGATCGGATTCCGGATTCCGAGCCGAGTCCGTCCCTGAATAATATCCTCCTGCCGCTGCCGGTTCGCTCGATTCGGTTCGCCTCCGAGCGGCGAAAAACTTGAACAGCATGAATGCGATCAGCGCAAACACCAGAATGTCCAGGAAGTTGAGATGCTCGAAGGCCCCGCCGAACAGGAGAGCGCCCAATAAACCGCCCAAGGCCAGGCCACCCAGCATTCCCATGAGCCCGCCCCGTCGCGACATCGCTTCGCGCGCCGCCTGGTTCCTTTGGGCCGGCGATTGGTAGGCTTGTTGCTGAGCCGGAGAAGCGGATTGCGTCATATCGGTAGAGCGTTTATAGGGCGTGCTGTAGGACGGCCGGCTGCCGAACGACTTACCGCCGCCCATGCGCTTGGCGTAAGCGTCGCCCATTCCGGACAGCGCCAAGGACAGCCCGATCAATACGCTCAAAACCAATCCAGTACGTTTCTTCATCGATAACCCACGTCTGTAGTCAAGAATCGGATATGCCTGTTATATGGCAACGAATATTCAAAAATCAACCTTTGAACCCAAGGTGGGCGTTAGACAATCTCAGGATAAGTAGGTTTGCAATAATTGATAACAGGCTTCCAGCGCTCCTAAATGAGCGATTTCGTATCCATGAGTGTTATCTGCGGGAAACCCGAGGCATGCGCCTTTCGGCACGTGCCCAGTTTTCATCGCCACCGACGCATCGCTGCCGAATTGGCTCAACACCGCGTATTGCACGGACACGCCCGTCTTACGCGCGGCCTCAGCAAGACGTCGATTCAACGTCTCATCATACATGCCATAGCCATCCTGAGACAAAAGTACGGGCTCTTCGTCGCTTTCGATGGGATACTCCGCCGATTTCGGGGCAATCTCGACGGCAATCAGCTCGTCGACTCGTTTCTGCCGGGTGTAATAGAGCGCTCCGATGGCTCCCACCTCCTCCTGCGCGGAAAAAACCAGATCCAAATCCGATACTGGGCTCTTCACGGTCTCGGCCAGCAGTAAAAGAATTGCAACGGCGGCCTTGTTGTCCAAGGCGTAACTGGCGACATAATCCCCCATCCGGAATGGCGCTTTCCGATGTTTGCCGATAACCATCCGCGTTCCCGGACGCACCCCCGCTTCTGTGAGTTCCGATTTGCTCAGTTTGGCATCCAGCCAAACGGTATCCCATTTCGGCGGCTTGTCTTCCTCGTATGCCTTTTGAGGCGATTCATGGCATACATGCCGGGAACCGAAACTCAGGATCGCCGGAATCGTTAAGCTGTCGCCGAGTAAATCCACAACCCCTTCCCCATAGACCCATGGGAAAGTACCGCCGAGCTTCCGGACCTCCACCTTGCCGTCTTCTCTCACACGCTTCACGATGCCGCCGATCTCGTCCTTGTGTGCGGTAATGGCGAGGACGCGAGCAGAGTTCGTTCCCCGAACGCTCGCGATGATATTGCCGGCATCATCTTGGCTCGCCTCGACGCCGATAGACTCGAGCCACGATAGGATGAACGCGTCTATTTCCTGTTCCTTGCCGCTTGGCGAATGACAAAGAACGAGATCTGAGATGAGGCGGAAAAGTCGGTCTCGAAATGGCTCCCGCATGAAAAACCCCGTCTAGCTCAAACCATTACACGCGCAAGAAAAACTACTGTACCATTTCCTGGTCCAATTGCCCGATTATGTCCTAAGCAAAGGAGATCATTATGAATCAAATCAATCCGGCCTACGCTCGCGCTTCCGCCGGCGTATTGGAAACCAACAAAGTCCTACGCAACACTTATGCTTTGCTGGCCATGACGCTGACCTTCAGCGCATTCACGGCGGGCTTGTCGATGGCTCTGGAGCTACCCCACCCCGGAGTGATTGTGACGTTAATCGGATACTTCGGCTTGCTGTTCCTGGTTTCCAAGTTTCAGAACAGCGCCCTCGGGCTTGTCTTCGTATTTGCCCTTACCGGCTTCATGGGGCTGACCCTCGGGCCGATTCTCAATATATATCTGACCCAGATCGGTAATGGCCCGCAACTGGTGATGACCGCCCTTGGGGGCACCGGAGCGATTTTCCTTGGGCTGTCGGCCTACGCCCTGACCACGAGGAAGGACTTCAGTTTCCTGGGCGGCATGCTTACCGCCGGCATCCTGGTCGCGTTCCTCGCCGCACTGGCTGCGCTCTTCTTTCATATGCCGGGACTCCAGATCGCCGTGTCGGCAATGTTCATTGTTTTGATGGCCGGTCTCATTCTTTACCAGACCAGCGAAATCGTGCACGGCGGCGAGCGTAACTACATTCTCGCCACAGTGACCCTGTATGTGTCGATCTTCAATCTGTTTACCAGTCTCCTGCACCTGCTAGGTGTTTTTAGCGGCGACGAATAAGGTCCGATTCTCGTCGAAAACGCTCGGAGCGGGCCTTTTCCCGCTCCGGCATTCGGGTCCGATTGGATCGCGATCAGTCCCCGAGACGAACCGAGTCCCCGGCTCACTCGATCCTGGTTCAACCCTCACTTCTATTCCGGTGTGAAGAAGGGTTTTCCGCAAGTCCACTCGAATCACTAATCGTTATTGAATGAGCCGAGCACCATAGCCCCCATCTCGGCAAACGGGGCTTACCTTGAAGACAGCTTCTCCCCTGTGGCATGATTACGGGCTGTTTTTGGGCGGTCTTCTGCAGTCCATAGCCGGTTTTGAACTCCAGCGCGTTTTCGCGCCGTTCCAAGGTAACCACGTTCCATAAGGTGAAATTAATGCCAGGTCGAACTCATCTTTACGTTCCCGGTCCCACCAATATTCCGGACTCTATCCTGAGCGCCATGCATGTGCCGATGGAAGATCACCGGCGCCCCGATTTTCCGGAGCTGGTTAAGCCATTATTGGAAGATCTCAAAAAGATCTTCCAAACCGAAAAAGGCCAATGCTTCATTTTTCCCGCCACCGGTACGGCCGGCTGGGAAATCGCCCTGACCAACACCTTATCTCCCGGCGATAAAGTTCTGGCTTATCGCTTCGGCCAGTTCAGCCACTTGTGGATCGATATGGCACGCCGCCTCGGCTTCGATGTAGAGCATGAGGAAATCCCCTGGGGTGAAGGCATACCTTTGGATCGCTTGGAAGCGCGGCTCAAAGCGGATACAAATCAGGACATTAAGGCCCTCCTGATTTGCCATAACGAAACCGCCACTGGCGTCACCAACGATCTGGCGGGCGTACGCAAAGCCTTGGATGCGGCCGGGCATTCGGCCATGTTTTTCGTGGACGGGGTCAGTTCGATCGCCAGCATCGACTTCCGTATGGACGAATGGGGCATAGATATCGGTCTTGCCGGTTCACAGAAAGGCTTCATGCTGCCCGCTGGTCTGGCCTTGCTATGCTTCAGCCAGAAAGCCCTGGATGCGCGCCAAAGCGCCAAGAGCCGTCGCTGTTTTTTGGACATTCAGGATCAGATGACGCACAACGCCGGCGGTTATTTCCCGTATACACCGTCGATCCCATTGCTCTACGGTCTGCGCAAATCCATCGACCTGCTGCTCGAAGAAGGGCTCCAAAACGTCTTTGCCCGCCACCACCGGCTTGCCGAAGGGGTGCGTCGCGCGGTTAAAGCCTGGGGACTGGAGTTGTGTGCCCGTGATCCGAAATGGTACTCGAACACCGTTTCCGCCATCGTCGTTCCGCAAGGCTACGATGCCCGCGACGTCATGCATTATGCGTATCACCGCTACAATCTTTCCCTCGGCGCCGGCTTGAGCGAGGTCATGGGCAAAGTGTTCCGCATCGGTCACCTGGGCGATCTCAACGAACTGATGCTGTGCAGCGCAATCGCGGGCGCCGAAATGGCCATGCGCGACACCGGCATCCAAGTGACGCCGGGCAGCGGTATCGCAGCGGCCTGCGAGTACTGGCGCGAAACGGCGCCGGCCGTCAAGCCGCGCTGACCGAGCCTTCGCCTCGACCTCGCTCGCCCCGGGGGAGCCGCAACAGCTTGAGACAGGCTGGAATGATCCGGCTGACTCGCGCAACGTCTTCCAGGGCAGAGGGCACGAAATCCGAGTAAGGTGGGTATTGCCCACCTTACGTAATTTGGAGCCTGCACCATGAGCAAACCCAAAGCCTTAGTCACCCGCCACTGGCCCGAAGCTTGCGAAACCAAGCTTCAAGAACTGTTCGACGTCACTTTCAACACCGACAACCATCCGATGACCGCGGAGGAATTGAAAGATGCCCTGCGCAATTACGATGTGGTCATGCCGACGGTGACCGACCCGATCACGGCCGATGTGTTGAGTGCCGAACCTTTGCGTTGCAAGATCCTCGGCAACTTCGGCGTGGGTTTCAACCATATCGACATTGAGGCGGCCAAGGCGCGCGGCATCACCGTCACCAACACCCCCGACGTCCTCACCGACTGCACCGCCGACATCGCCATGTTGCTGATGCTGATGGCCGCCCGGCGCGGCGGCGAGGGCGAGCGCCATGTGCGCAGCGGCGAATGGACCGGCTGGCACCCCACGCACATGATGGGCACCAAGGTCACCGGCAAGACCCTCGGCCTGATCGGTTTCGGGCGCATTGCCCGAGCGATGGCGAAGAAAGCGCATTTCGGTTTCGACATGCCGATCATCTTTTTCGATCCTTATCCGCCCGCCCCTGAAGTCGTCAAGTCTTTTGACGCCGAACAATGCAGCACCATCGAAGAGGTGCTGCGCCGGGCCGATTTCGTTGCCCTGCATTGCCCCGGAAGCAAGGAAAACCGCCACCTCATCAACGCCGAACGCCTCGCATTGATGAAGCCCGCGGCTTACCTCATTAACACCGCTCGCGGCGACGTGGTCGACAACGCAGCTTTGATCGATGCCTTGAAGAAAAAAACCATCAAGGGCGCCGGCCTGGACGTGTTCGAAGGAGAGCCGAATTTGAACAAAGGGTTCCTCGAGCTGGACAATGTCGCCTTGTTGCCGCACTTGGGCAGCGCCACGCTTGAAACCCGCGAGGCCATGGGCATGCGGGTCATCGAAAACGTCACGGCCTTCTTTGCCGGACAAACGCCGCGGGACAAGGTGGCCTGAACGTCGTGTCCGCCGCCGAAACGAACTCGTTCTGGCCTGCCGGAATACTCGCGCCAGCCGAGTACGACGAACTTTGGGAGCGCATCCGGCCGGTCTTTACCGAGCGGGTGCGCGCTCACCGTATCGACGAGAGCCTGACTGCAAGACTCGCCTCGGTTTATCTTCCGCTTGCAGCGTGGGTGCGCCGGCAAAAATCGGCGGACACGCTGGTACTGGGCGTCAACGGAGCCCAGGGATCTGGAAAATCCACACTATGCGACTTTCTCCAGCTGATCTTGACCGAAACCTACGGTTTCCGCGTCGCCGGATTCTCCATAGACGACATCTATAAAACGCGGGCCGAGCGCGAGCGCTTGGCGCGCGAAGTTCATCCGCTCTTGCTGACCCGCGGCGTACCCGGCACTCATGACGTCGACCTCGGGCTCCAAACTCTTCGCGCCTTGAAAACGGCCGGAGCGGATACGCTGACTCCCCTGCCCGCTTTCGACAAGGCACGCGACGACCGCAAACCGGTGGTTGAATGGCCGGTTGTCCGAGGCCGACCCGATATCGTTATTTTCGAAGGCTGGTGTGTAGGCACGCGGCCACAATCGGACGATGCGCTCGACTCGCCGGTAAACGAGCTGGAGAAAAGCGAAGATTCCGATGGCGCGTGGCGCCGCTACGTCAACGATCAGCTCAAAGGCGCCTACGCGATTCTCTTTGGGGAATTAAACAGGCTGGTCATGCTCAAAGTCCCCGGAATGGACAGCGTCTTCGAATGGCGCAGCCTGCAAGAGAAAAAACTGGCCGAAAATACCGATCCCAGCGACCGGCACCGTTTGATGGACGTCGCCGCGTTACGGCGCTTCATCATGCATTACGAGCGTCTCACGCGGCATACGCTGGATGAAATGCCGAACCGCGCCGACCTCACTCTTTATCTCGACGAGCATCATCAATTCACTCACGTACATATAAAATAAAACATCGAAAAATGAGCATCCGATCTTTCCACCCTCCCGTCCGCACCCTTATGGGCCCTGGCCCGTCCGACGTCCACCCGAGAATTTTGGAGGCCATGGCGCGACCGACGATCGGCCACCTGGACCCCCGCTTCATCGACATGATGGATGAAATGAAGGCCTTGCTGCACTACGCCTTCAAGACCAGTAACGAATTGACTCTGCCGGTTTCCGCCCCCGGCTCGGCCGGCATGGAAACCTGTTTCGTCAACCTCGTGGAACCGGGCGATACGGTGATCGTATGCCAAAATGGCGTTTTCGGCGGTCGGATGAAGGAAAACGTGGAACGTTGCGGCGGCAAGGCCGTCCTAGTCGAGGATGAATGGGGCATGCCCGTCGACCCGAACAAAGTAGCCGATGCCCTCAAGGCCCACCCCGAAGCCAAGATCGTAGCCTTCGTTCAGGCCGAAACGTCCACCGGCGCGTGCTCGGACGTGGAGACGCTTGCCCGGCTCGCCCATGAACATGGCTGCCTGGTCATCGCGGATGCCGTGACCTCGCTCGGCGGTTCTCCGCTAAAAGTGGACGAATGGAACGTTGACGTCATCTACTCCGGCTCGCAGAAATGCCTATCCTGCACGCCTGGTCTTTCGCCGGTCAGTTTCAATCAACGGGCGATCGAGGTCATCAAGAATCGCAAGACCAAAGTGCAAAGCTGGTTCCTGGATCTCAGCCTGGTGATGAATTACTGGGGCGGCGGCACGAAGCGCGCCTATCACCACACCGCGCCGATCAATGCGCTGTACGGCCTGCATGAAGCTCTGGTGCTTCTGCAGGAGGAAGGGTTAGAGAATGCCTGGCAACGGCACCAGGACATGCATACCGCGCTGAAGGCCGGTCTCGAGGCGATGGGACTGCGCTTCATCGTGCCGACAGCGGCTCGCTTGCCCCAGCTCAACGCGGTCACGATTCCGGAAGGTGCCGATGATGTTTATGTCCGCTCGACCCTGCTCAACCGTTACGGCCTCGAAATCGGAGCGGGACTTGGAGCACTGGCGGGCAAGATTTGGCGCATCGGACTCATGGGGTTCAGCGCATCGCCGAAGAATGTTTTGGTTTGCTTGAGCGCGCTCGAAGCCGTGCTTGCCGAAACCAAAGCCCCGATTACCGCCGGAGTGGCCGTAACCGCTGCTCAAAAGGTTTTTGCCGAGCGGGGTTATTGATTCTTTCGCCCCAAGCACCAATTAATCCCACTATGTCTACCTCGGAAAAACTCTTCGCGCTCGGCCAGTATGTGCTGCCCCAGCACATGCTGTCGCGGCTGATGGGTTCGATAACCCGGTGCCGGAACAGCGCCTTCAAAGATGCAATGATTCGCTCATTCATCAAGCTGTACGGCGTCGATATGGCGCAAGCTGCCGAGCCGGATCCGACTGCTTACGGCTGCTTCAACGAGTTCTTCACCCGCGCGCTCAAACCGGAGACCCGCCCCATCGCGCCCGAACCCGACGCCGTAGTCTGTCCGGCGGACGGCACCGTCAGCCAAATCGGAGCGATTACCGAGGGACGCATCATCCAGGCCAAGGAAAAAGATTTCAGTGTGGCCGAGTTGCTCGGCGGACACGCGGAACAAGCAGAGTTGTTCGCCAACGGCCGGTTTGCGACAATCTACCTCTCGCCGCGGGACTATCATCGCCTGCACATGCCCCTCGACGGGACGCTCGAGGAGATGACCCATGTTCCCGGAAAACTGTTCAGCGTCAACGCGGCCACCACGGCCAATGTCCCGAATCTGTTCGCGCGCAACGAACGCGTTATCGCGCTGTTCGACACCGAGGTCGGGCCTATGGCATTGGTCCTCGTAGGAGCCATCTTTGTCGCCAGCATCGAAACGGTTTGGCATGGCGTCGTTACCCCGCCGACTAGCACGACCGTACGAACCTGGCATTATCCGGAGAGCCCGCCGGTCCTTTCCCGCGGCCAGGAAATGGGGCGCTTCAATATGGGATCTACGATAATCGTTCTATTCGGCGATAACGTGGTCGAGTGGGAAGAATCGCTCGTGCCCGACAGTATCGTCCGCATGGGACAATCCTTGGCTAGGCTCACACATCAAACGGCGCAAAGTTCCGACCACCGGCAACTGACCGCGTGAAGACAGATACCTGATCGGACAAATGAAGCCGGCCGGATTATGCCCCTTCTTGAACGGGCAAGGCGGTCAGCAACGACCGGCGCAGGGGATCCGTTTCTTCGAGAGAATCGGCCAGTGCACGGACGACCGCCGCGCCGCGGTTCCAGTACACGCTAGCCTCGGCCGTCCGCTCTTGCCCTTCATTTAGCTCCGCCGCCGTGAAATAGACCCGCCAGGCCGCCAACGGAACCACGGCGCCTTCGATGACGGCTAGGGCTTGCGATAGCTGGCATTCCGCCTCGTTCCGATCCTGCTCCGCGATCGCGATCCGAGCCAAAAGCCGGTGCCCCAGAGCCAAAAAGTGGCGATCGCCGGGGGTGGCGGCAAGTTCGAGCAATCGCTCCGCCTCGGTGTAGGCCTGCGCTGGCTTCCCCATGGCCAGCCAGTATTCGCCCAGGCTCTCACGGAGCATCATCCGATTGCGCAAACTGAGCAACTCGCCAGCTTCGGTCATTTGGGCAAGGTACTCAAGACAACAAATCGCTTCGTGATACCGGCCCAGGGCGAGATGCGCACGGCTCCTCAAAAGCACAAAGAGCGGCACGGCATAAGCGTCCGAAGGGCGCGGGGTGGCACTTCGGCACAACGTCAGAGCGCTGCGATAGTCCAGCGCCTCCAGAGACAAGGCCGCTGCAACCAGGTGGAATAGCGACCGCGGCATTGGACTGTCGTTTTGCTCCGCCGCCGTCAGCCCTGCCGCCTGGATGCGCCTCACTTCGCCCCATCTTCCGAGATGGAGCAACGCCCAGGCGGAATAGTACTGGCCGGACATGTAATTGAAGCCGTCGCCCATTGCGCTGCCCAGGCGCAGGACCTCTTGCGCGGACCTCAGGGCACCGGGGTAATCGGCCTGATCGAGATCCATGACGGTTTGCAGCGTGCAATATAAAGCTAAGGGCATGGCATCCTGCGCCGAGCGGGCGACTTCCGCGCCACGGACGACCGCCACCCTGTCTTCCTCTCGGCATAAGCCAAACGCGAGGCGAAAAAGCGCCTGGTTGGCTACCGCGTAGGTTCTTAGCCGGTCGGCGGCAAGATCGCGACTCCGCTCGACCGCCAGATCAGCCGTGGCGATACAGCGCAAGGGATCGGAATGAAACAGCGCCAAGGTCAATGCTATCAAGCCCCCGACCTCCTGCTCCCGCCGACCTTCGGCGCCGGCCAGCGCCACCAGCCCCTCCAGGTCTTCCACCATGCAAGGCCAATCGGAGAGCACGCGATGGACCAGGGCGCGCTGCTCCATGAGTGACAGACGGCTGTCGATCCGGGCTTCGGCCGGTTGCCGGTCCACTAGCGCCAATGCACGGCCGAGGTAATTCAAGGCTTCGCGGTTGGCGAAACGCCGCGAGGACTGTTCGGCGGCGAGGCGAAGATAACCCAGAGCCTTCGAAAAATCCCTCCCCTCCTCGAAGTGCCTGGCCAACTCGGCCGCGATTTCTCCCGACCGTTCCCCGAAGGCAAGTTCCAGTCGTTTCCCCAGGCACCGATGCAATGCAATCCGGTAAGCCGGAGTCAGCCGCTGGTATAGCACTTCCGCAAACAAAGCATGGCGAAACGCGTAGTTTCCCGCCACAGTTCCATCCGGCCACTCGGCTATTCCGCTCGCCGCCCACATCGGACTACGCCGCACCAACGCTTCGCAGCAGGCCTCGACAGCCAGCGGATCTTCTTCCAATGCCGCCGCAAGAAGGGCCGCCGAGCATTCCATTCCGGCCGCACTCGCTACACCGAGCGCCTGCTGCTCTCGGGTGGACAGTCGTTCCAGCTGATGCTCGATTAGCTCTCGGATGTCATCCGGTACGCCGCGCTCTAGGTCCTCAACACCGCCTTCGATGCTCCATTCTCCCTCGGCTTGCCGAAGACGTCCGTCGGCGAGCAGGTAATCGATAAGATTCACCACGAACAAAGGGTGGCCGCCGGTACGTCGATGAATGATTCGGGCGATTTCTTCGAGAAACGGGGCTTGCGAAAACCGCCGGACGAGATAAGCGCGCAGTTCTTTCCGGGAGAAGGCGTCGATCGGCAGTTCGGCACACAGCCGACGCGCCTGTAACTCCTGCCGCACCCGTTGCAAGGGATGGTCGCGAAGCGCCGCATCGCTTGCCCTGTAGCTGACGATCACCAACAGCGCCGCCCGCTCCCGGCGTCGTCCCAGCGCGGCGAGCAGATCCAGGGTGGCATAATCGCTCCAGTGCATGTCTTCCAGAACCAGCACGAGCGGCGCTTCCGCCGACAGGGCCTCCAGCAGTTCGCAACCCTCCCGCAGCATACGCTCCCGCGTCGCCCCCAGCACTTGCCGCTGCACCTCCTCTCGTTCCTCCGCAGCGAGCAGCCTCGGCAACTGCGACAGCCAGGTGGGGGCGCAGGCACTCAACGCGGCTTTTAAGCGACTTGCATCGCCCTCACGGCCCAAGGCCTCCAGCAGCGGCAGAAATGCCTCTCCCGCCCCATAGTGCTCAATGCACTGCCCCCACATTAGCCTGTGCTCATCCCGCGCCAGCGTCTCAAGAAACATTTCAATGAAAGTCGTTTTGCCCGAGCCTGCCTCCCCGGTCAGGAAAACGATCTGCCGCCGGCCGCCTTGGGCCGTCAGCCATAACTCCTGCAAACGCCTCAGTTGCGCCTCCCGCCCCACCCATAGTTGCCCGTCCGAGGTTGCGCGAAAGGCGGGCTCACGCTGATCCCCTCCCGAGGAGACCGCTGAAGCACTGGTGACCGGGGCGATGAACCGATAGCCTCGCCGGCTGGCCGTCTCGATGAAGCGCGGCGCCTGAGCCTCATCCCCGAGCACGGCGCGGAGCTCGCGAATATACCCCCGCAACAGTCCTTCACTCACATAGGATCGACGCCACACGGCTTCGAGCAACTCTTCCTTGGTGACCAAGCTTTGCGCGTGTTCCGCCAGATAACGCAGCACGGCGAGCGCCTTCGGTCGCAAGGGTATGTGTTGCGCGCCGCGAAACAGTTTCTCATTGACCAAATCCAGCTGAAACGGAGGAAAGAAAAGGTGATGTTGGCGCGTCATTGCGGTCCGTTACCCAAAACAAAATCTGTGGAGTGTTGCGCGATGTTTACGGAAATTGCACGAGAATTCCACGGTGCCTAAACGGCACCCGGATTTAGCCGCTGATATGCTTTCGACGTGCAAGATGCAATCGCCAGAACCGTCGAAAGCTCTCGCCGCTTACCCTAGAGGGACCCGTCGAAGAGCAGTGTATGAGGCTGAAAGCTATTGTGTTTGCCGCCTTGTCCCGGCCCGGCAACGATGCTCCAGACTGCGCGGAACCAGAAAGTGCCGTAAGCGATGCTATCACGCCGCGCGGCGGTATTCGCGGCAATAGTTCACAGAACGATCGGATTGATCTCTTTTGCTTTGAGGACTCGCCGTTCAAGCCTGAGATCCGGACGGTGCATGGATGACACCGGTTTCGGCCGCGATAAGCCGGTGCAAGGATAAGAAACCTGAAAACGGCGGTTTTCGATTCTGAAAACTGCCATAGAAACGATCACTCTATAACCCGCGCCCGAAGCGCGACAGGGGAATGCCATGAAAATCGGAAATACTGCACGGAATCAGACCGCGCGTCGTATCTTGCCCATCGCCTGTGCCTCTGCTCTGGCCGGTCCGGTTTCGCTACCGGCATCAGCCTACGCCGATTTTGTCACGCCGCCATCCGTGCCTGCCGACATTCAGGTGCCGGAAGGCAACGAGCCTTTCCTCAAAGCGCACGCCTCCGGCACCCAGAACTACATCTGCCTCCCTTCGGATTCCGGCTTCGCCTGGACTTTCTTCGGGCCGCAGGCCACCCTGTTCAACCGCTATAACCAGCAGGTCATCACCCATTTCCTCAGCCCCAACCCGTTCGAGAAAGAGACCTCTCGCGTCACTTGGCAACACTCGCGGGACACGAGCACCGTCTGGGGCCAGGGAATCGCCTCCTCTTCCGACCCTGCCTTCGTCGCGCCCGATGCAATTCCCTGGCTTCTGGTCCAGGTGGTCGGCGCCCAGGACGGCCCCACCGGAGGCCACGCGCTCACGCCGACAACTTTCATCCAGCGGCTGAACACCGTTGGAGGCGTGGCACCCTCGACCGGGTGTGCCGAACCGACGGACGTGGGGCAGAAGGCGCTGGTGCCCTACAAGGCGGAGTACTTCTTCTACAAACCCGATGAGTACCGGTACTGAGACGGTCGCCGGGATAAGCGAACAAGGCTATCGAAATGATGCACCACGACAAGGTTTTCGAATCATCGGACAGTGCTCACGATGGATTTACACGCTTTTTGCGCAAGGTGTCGTTCGCGGACGGGATGCTTGTGGCTTGGGCAAACATTCGCCATGTCGTTTCCACTGCTCGAAATTCAGAGCGTTCTGAATACGTGCGCGCTGTAGTCAGCACCACACCTTGCTTTATCGACAGTTCAACGGGATCACGGGAAATCGGATCATGACTTGGCAGTATCTGAACTCGAAAACGTTGTCGGAAAAACCAAACGTCCTTGCGGGGCCAATCCTGCGAAAGGTCACGCCGGACTCCGTTACGGTCTGGTTCTCGCTTCAGAAGAAGGCGACGGTGACCCTCATGGTACTGGACAGTACCGGCAAACGTGTCTTCGACGGAAAGCGAGAAACGATCGCCGTTGGTCCAAACCTGCACATCGTCGCCGTCACCGCTCGGCGTAAGGCTGGGGAAAGCGAGCTGGTGGAGAATGCCGTCTACATGTATGACGCGGTATTCGAGTATCCCACAGACACCAATACCCCATCGCTAATCGATGACTCGATCGCTGCCGCGACCACTTTCACGACCGCTACCGGGACGCACAAGGCACTGCTGACCTACCCGAACACCCCGTACGACAGGCCGTCGTTCTGCCTGCCGCCGGCCAATATCTACTCGCTGCGCATCCTCCACGGCTCATGCCGAAAACCGTCCGGCGACGGGCTGGATGCCTTGGCGATCGCGGATACGCTGATCGAGGAGAAGGTGAATTCACCTTTACAGCGCCCGCAACAACTCCTGATGACCGGCGATCAAATCTACGCCGACGACGTTGCGGCCAGCCTGCTGATGATGCTGACCGACGCCGCCAAGTTCCTGATGTGGGATGAACTGCTGCCGCTGGTGCCGATACAGACGCCGATGCTGGCGTCCGGACTCCCCCCTTTCTCGAGGCGCGGCATACTTGAGATGGAAGACGGAAAGGCGAAGTTCTCATCGGAAGACCTCAGCTGCCACCTGATGTCGCTGGGCGAATATCTATGCATGTACCTGTTTGCGTGGTCCGATGTGCTCTGGCCCCCTCAGGACGTGATGCCCACCAAAGACGACGTGGTCAAGATCAGCTCCGCCTTTGTAACTTTGGACAATAAAAACGATTACCGTGGGTTTAAGCGTGGTATCGAAAACGACATTCAACAATTGATCAAGTTCCGGGCCACCTTGCCCAATGTCCGTCGCGTCCTCGCGAATATCCCCAGCTACATGATCTTCGACGATCATGAAGTAACCGACGATTGGAACATGACCGAGTACACGGCGTACCATCTATACGCCACGGACATAGGTAGACGCATCGTTCAGAACGCGCTTGTGGCGTACTCTCTGTGCCAGCATTGGGGAAATGTGCCGGAGCAATTCCTGGAAACCGACGCAAGCCTTCCGGGCACCAGGCTCTTGGCCCTGCTGAACTCGCCCACGACGCCAGCAGACTACGTAAGCAAAGAAAAATCGGATGCTATCTGTTCCCTGGTCAACGTGCCGACCGGCACAGAAGTCGAAAAGAATCACCGAGTCGATCATCATCCCGGTTCGCTGAGCTACAACTACACCATCGAGGGTACTGCTCATCAGATCATCGTCACGGACACGCGAACCTTCAGAACCTATCCCTGGGGAGGCGGCGAAGCCCCCGATCTCCTGGCGCCCGCGCAATTCGCAGCGCAGATTGTAAAAACGCCAGCTCTGGATGGACGCATGCTGATCGTCGTTCTAACGACCAATGCGCCGCCAGTCCAGCCCATCCGCGCAGCGACTGATTTACATGAGGTTTCCAACAATATTAAGCACTTCCCCGATATCCATGAGGCGTGGGACCTCCCGTCGGTCGCGTTCGATCGACTGGCCAAGGCCTTGTCCGACAAGGTCGGATTCAGTCAGGGGGCCAGCGCAAAAGTCGTTCTGCTATCGGGCGACGTGCACACCGCCTTCGCCTCCCGCCTGCACTACAAGGCAACCAAGCGATTCGAAGACACGGGCACACAACACGCGAATGTCGTAATTGCCCAGTTGGTTGCCAGCTCATTCAAGAAGCAAACTGGAGACACCATCGGGCAGCAGCGTGGAGGATACCAGTACGCCCCGTACCACCTGGGGCCCGTGATGGTTCCTCCGCACGTCACGGAGTATTACATAGGCTGGAACGTACCGGCTTCCGGCCAGAAAATGGGAGAGTGGTATGGCCGCCGACTCTATCTTGATAGAGCAAGCTCGGTGAGACTCATACCTGCGAATCCCGCATGGCCGAATCCAAGCGGTCCCCCTCAAGAGGATTGGTTCATACAATCGCCGGACTTCAGCTATCAGTTCGACTATCTCACCATGACCAACGGCGGAGTGCCGAAGACCCTTCAACCGCTCCCGCCGCCACCGCCGTGGCAAAAACCGGGGGCACCGACGAAGGACGAGCTCAAGGAAACGGCACATGTCTTCCGTCTCGCACGAGACAATTACCGCCAACACAACCTCGATCCGGCCGTCATCCGGCATATCATCGGCGTGAACAACATGGGGGATCTGAGCTTTCCCATCCCGCCCGCCCCGCAAACCGGGCCATTCATCGTGAATCATCGGGTGCGATTCCGTAGCCCCGGGGGAGAACAGTTGTTCGTCGACTACGCGGTCAACATGGAAACTATCGATAGCGCTCATCCTGCCGACCCCAACTATTTACAGGTGACTCCATGAGTGCCGACCTGTTTCGACTCCTCGCCGAGGAAACCGGCAACATCCTGAGCCCGCTGCAACGCGCCGTAGAAGTTCCGGGCGCACTCAACGAGTTGTTCGCCATACTCGGTGTTCCGCCTGGCGACGATAACACCGCGGTGAGCGCGGCCGTTAGCGCCATCGTTGATGTCAAGAAACAGATCGAGGCACTCGCGTCCCAAGAGGCGCCTTCTCTGGACGACATCCTCGGCGTACTCCAGTCTTCCGGACGCGCTTTTCAAGCGCTGCGGCAGCTCGATGCGACAGGCGGACCGCTGTCCCAGCTCCCCGGAGTCAGCGGCGATCTGATCGAGTGGCTTGTATCGACATGGTTGAAGACGCGCTATCCGGTCATTCACGAAATCGCCGCGCTGCTCACATTGATCGAGCTCGAGGTTGACCAAGCTTTTAGCGCCGCTCAAATGGAAGGTACGGAAGTGATTCGGAATCCGTATCGAATCGAACGCTTGCATCCGAGCCGGATCGCTTCGTTGCTTCGCGACCCCGTTGGGGTATTGCGCGCGGAGTATGGGACTCCCTTGTTGACGGGGGCGGACGCGGACGCGATGGCCGATGCGCTGTTTCCAAAAGTCGTCGGTCTGTTGAGCCAATTGGGAGTTTCATGCCGATACGGCGTCAATCCCGGCGACGAGACGCTGTTGGCGGATTCAGCGCCATATATCAGTCATGCACTCATCGCATACCTGAACGACCCATTGTTGAAAGGCCTCGAGTCGGAAACCGGCGTCGTCCTCTCGATCTCGTCGGCCGATCGCGGTGATCTGGGGTTCGTCGTCAGTCCTTTCGGCACTCTGACGGCAACGAGATCCGTCGGCCCGTTCATCGTCGAGCTGGATATCACGGCCGGCATCGACGTTTTCGCCGTTGGCCGCCACGGCTTCACGCTGCTCGCGGACGCGTCGACGACTGAAGTTGTTGGCAGTGTGAGCGCCGTCTTGGAAACGGCGGAGGCTCCCGGATTCGTCTTCGGGTCACCCACGGGCTCGCGGCTCGAAGTCGGAGGCGCGCGGCTCGCCGTCGAAACCTCGCTGTCGGAGGCGCGTCGGACTCTGGCACTGTCGGCAGATGTAACCAAATCTGCCTTGGTGATTTCACCCGGCGACGGCGACGGTTTCCTCGCAGAGCTTCTGCCGTCCGACGGCCTGCGCGCCGAATTCGACCTCGGCCTGGCCTGGTCCAGCGACAAGGGCCTCACCCTGCGCGGCAGCGCCGGGCTGGAGGCCGCCATCCCGGTGGGGCTGTCGGTGGCCGGCGTGACGCTGACCACCGTCAACCTCGGCCTCCGGGCGAACGACGATGGCGTGAGCGCCGAGGTCTCGGCCAGCATCGCGGCTTCGATCGGCCCGGTGAAAGCGGTGCTGGACCGCGTCGGCATCGGGAGCGCCCTGCGCTTCCCGGAGGCCGGCGGCAATCTCGGCGTGGCGGATCTCGAGCTGGGCTTCAAGCCGCCCTCGGGCGTAGGCCTCTCGATCGACGCCCAAGGCGTCCTCACCGGCGGTGGCTTCCTGTTCCACGACCCCGCGCGGCAACTCTACGCCGGCGCCATGCAGCTCTCGCTGCACGATGAAATCACGCTGAACGCCTTCGGGCTCATCGCGACCCGGCTGCCCGACGGCCGCCCCGGCTACTCGATGCTCATCTTCATCACCGCCGACGGCTTCAAGCCGGTTCCCCTGGGCTTCGGCTTCGTGCTGCAAAGCATCGGCGGCATGGTGGGCATCAACCGCACCTTCGATCACGAGGTGCTCAGGGCCGGGCTGAAAACCGATATGCTGCGCACGCTGCTGTTCCCGCGCGATCCCGTGGCCAATGCGCCGGCGCTGATCCAGGCCCTGTCGGCCGCGTTCCCGGCCAAACCGGGCAGTTACCTGCTCGGCCTGATGGCGCGCATCACCTGGTTCACGCCCGCCCTGGTACAGATGGACCTGGCGCTGATCCGGGAGCTCGGCGCGCGCGAGCGGCTGCTGGTGCTCGGGCGCGCCAGCGCATTGCTGCCGTCGGCCGACAACGACCTGATCCGTCTGAACATGGACGCGCTGGGCGTGCTGGACTTCGACGCCGGCACGCTGGAAGCCGACGCGGTGCTGGTCGATTCCAGGCTGGTGCACAAGTTCCCGATCACCGGCTCGGCCGCGCTGCGGGCGCGCTGGCCGGCGGGCGGCGGCGGGCTGGCGGGGTCCCATTTCGTGCTGGCGGTGGGTGGGCTGAATCCCCGGTTTGCCGCGCCGGCCGGCTTCCCGACGCTAGACCGGGTCGCCATCGCCTTGTCCTCGGGGGAGAATCCCCGGCTGATCTGCGATGCTTATTTCGCGATCACCCCCAATACCGTGCAATTCGGCGCGCGCGCCTCGCTTTATGCCAAAGGTGCCGGTTTCACCGTCACAGGGGACCTCGGCTTCGACGCCCTGGTGACGATCGTCCCGCCGCACTTCATCGTGGATTTCCATGCCCTGGTGCAGTTGAAGTACAAGTCGCGCAATCTGTTCAAGGTCGCGCTCGACGGCACCCTGGAAGGCCCGCTGCCGTTGCGGATTGCCGCCAAGGCGAAGTTCAAGATCCTGTGGTTCAGCTTTACGGTGCGCTTCGCGTTCACCCTCGCCGACGGCTCGGCCTCGCGGTCGATAGCGGCAATATCTCTGGAGACCGAACTGGAGAAGGCGCTCACCGACTCGGCGAACTGGAGCACGCGGCGGGCACCCGGCGTCGTCCACGGCGTGGCCCTGCGCAGCCTGCCGGCGAATGCGGGCCTGGTGCTCGACCCCTTGGGCCAACTGGTCGTACAGCAGCAGGTCGTGCCGCTGAACACCCATCGGGACATCGATACCTACGGCGGCGCGCCGATCGCCGGGCGCCGCCGGTTCACGGCCGCCGCCTCGCTGAACGGAAAGGCCGGCACACCGGTGACCGGGGCGTTCGCGCCGGCGCGCTATTTCACGATGAGCGACGACGAGAAGCTGGCCGCACCTTCGTTCGAGGAGATGGACGCGGGATTCGTGGTAGGCGACACCGATGCGACGTTCGATGAGAACGCCGTCGCGGCATCGGGACTGAATTACGAACCGATCACCGTGAATCCATCGTCGGCAGCGGAAACCGCCGGCATTGCGGCTTCCTTTGCCGCACTCCCGGCCACGCAGCTCTATACGATGCCGCTGGCCGCATTCCAGGCCCAGCGCTCGAGCGGGGCCGCAGCGCGGGCGCCGGTGCGGCATGTCGGCCGCGCGCGGTTCCGCAATACCGCCGTGACGCCCGCGGCCACTCTCTCCGCTCCCCGCTGGCGGATCATCCGGGCGAGCGACGGCGCGCCGGCGCCCTTGGATCCCGGGGTGAATTCCTGGAGCGACTGCCGCGCCGCGCTCGCCGACCTGAACCGCGGCGGCGTCCGCTGGCTGATGGTCCCCGCCCACGAACTCGAAGCCTTGTAAAGGAGCCAAGTCACCGTGTCCAACGCAAACCTGTATTTCCTGCCCTGGGTGCGGCAGGGCGCCGCCTCCGCCATCGACGCCGAACAGAAAACCGGGATCGCCAGTGTCAATGTGATGCTCACGCTGGATGCCAAGACGGTTCCGGTTTCGGTAAAGTTGCGCGGCCCGGCGGACGTGATCGGGATCGACGCCAACCAGGTCGTTCGCACCGACCCCCGGCCGGGTTCGAACGACTTCGAGCCGAACTGCTTTCCGTCGATCGAGTTCGACCGCCCGGACTTTCCATGGCTGTTCACGCCGGCAAAAGCCCTCGCCGACAACCGGCTGCGGCCATGGCTGTGCCTCGTGGTGGTACGGAAACAAGCCGGCGTGAGTTTGAACAGTGCGGCCGACGCGCCGCTGCCCGTTTTGACGATCGCCGCACCGGCGCGGCCATGGGTCGAACTCCCGGACCTGAACGAATCCTGGGCCTGGGCGCATGCCCAGGTGGCCGCGGACGACGGCAGCAAAGATGCCATTCGGGGGGCCTTGCAAGGTTCGCCGGAGCTGTCGCTTTCGAGGCTGCTGTGTCCGCGCATCCTGGCGCCCGACAACGACTACATCGCCTGCGTGGTTCCCGCTTTCGAACTGGGCCGGAAAGCCGGGCTAGGCATACCCATCGAGAAAACGGAATACGAGACGCCGGCGCCGGCCTGGTCGATACCGCCCGAACCGCCGACCGAGTACGGACCGACCCGGCTGCCCGTTTATTACCATTGGGAATTCCGTTCGGGCCAGCCGGGCGATTTCGAGTCGATCGCCAGGAATCTGAAGGCCGATGTGCCGGACGGTCTCGGCAAGCGCAGGATCGACATCAGCCAGCCCTTTCCCGAGTCGGGCGCGACGGAGGTGGAACTCGAAGGCGCGCTGCTGCCGATCTCGCCGCCCGGCGGCTCGCCGGCCCCGGCCCCCGTTCCGCAGCCGTTCAGGGACAATCTCGCCAAGACCGTCAACGGCAGCATCACCGGACCGGACTCCGACCCCGTGCTCGCCCCCCCCATCTACGGCCGCTGGTACACCAAGGACGCAACGGTCGATCCAGCGGGCGCAACCTGGCTCGATCAGCTCAATGTCGATCCGCGCTGGCGTATCGCCGCCGCCTTCGGAACCCGCGTCGTTCAGGAGCACCAGGAAGCGCTGATGGCCTCGGCGTGGGAACAGGCCGCCGAATCGGCGGTCGCCAACCAGCGTTTGCGCCAGATCCAGCTGAGCCTCGCCGTGGGCGAGAGCCTGCACGCTCGCCATCTCTCCAAGTTCACCGAGGAAAGAATGCTGCGCATCACGGCGCCCGCCTTCGCCCGCTTGCGAGTCTCCCGGCAACAGGATGTTTCGGGGCTGGCCGCAAGCGCGGCCGCGACGGCGGAACCGTCGCTGCTCGCCGAACAGGCCCGTTCCGCATTGCCGGTAGCGGCAAACCGCCCGGCGATGCGCCGCATCGGACGCCAGCGCGGCCCGCTGACCCGCCGCGTCGCTGCCCAGAATTACCAGCGCAATGCCAAAGACACCTGGGTGGCCCGCCTCAACAATATGCCGGGGGACACCCCTCCGATCCAGCCGCCGCAGCCGCCGCAGCAGGACTTTTGCCCGATACCGGGGAGCCTGCCGGTCGAGTATCTCGGGCTCGAGTGGACCCAACCCCAGAAGAACGGATCGTACTTCGGCGCATTCTTCGTCTCGCCCGAAAACACCCCCGTGCTGTCGCCGGGCACGCCGCTGCTGAAGCAGGACCGGACCGAGGTTCCCGGCTTTTTCCGCAAGGCGGCGCAGGAACATCTGAATCGCTTCCCCGCCCCACGCACCGCCTCTGCCGAACTACGGCTCCCGATGCAGGCCATCACTATCCCGGTGCTCGCACAGACCATCCCGCGGGAAACGCTGCCGGCCCTGGTCAAGGCGATCATGTCGACCGGAGACAACGTGCTCGCGCCGGCGGAGACCGACGGGGTGGATACAGTCATGATGGCGCCGCACTTCCCGCAGCCCATGTACGAAACGCTGCGCGACCTGTCGCAGGAACTGCTGCTGCCGGGAATCGACAAGGTCAGGCCGGAAACGGTTGTCGGCCTGGAGACGAATCGGCGGTTCATCGAGGCCTACCTGGTCGGGCTCAATCATGAAATGGCCCGCGAGCTGCTGTGGCGGGGTTATCCGACCGATCAGCGCGGCACCTATTTCGACCGGTTCTGGAGCATCGAGCACCCGGATATTACCGCCCTGCACACCTGGAGCGTCATCGATTCGGCGACCGGGAAAATGAGGCCGCTGGGCGATCTCGCCTTCGGCGCGCCTCCGGACGCCAATCCGTTCGTCATGCTGCTGCGCAGCAGCCTGCTGCAGCGCTATCCCAACGCGTCGGTCTTCATGGTTCGCGCGATGCATCCGGGGTCGCCCCCCGACCCCCTGGCGTTCCAGCCCGACCCGGCGGCACCCGAGCTGCTGCCCATCTTCAGCGGCTTCATGCAGCCGGATGTGTTCATTTTAGGTTTTGATGTCTCTCCGGACGAGGCCGGCGGCGATCCAGGCTACTACGTGGTCATTCAGGAGCATCCCACCGAGCCGCGCTTCGGCATCGATGCGGATCGAACCCGAGACAGCAGCCATCTCAGCCTCGGCGATCTCGGCCTCGATGCCGCTCCGCCCGCGCACGCCGCGCAAACCGCCGTCGCCACGCGCCGGCTTCCGGTACGCATCGCCATTCACGCCAAACGGCTCATCATGCCGGCCTGACCCACGGACTCACACCGATGAATAAACCGCTATTCGATACCAGTTTCGCGCTTCCCTCGGTAAACCCCGAGATTACGCCCCAAAGGCTCTGTCCCGGCAATGTTCCCCTGGTGCTGCTGCCGGTGCGGCTGGAGACGCGTTTCTCCGAACTGCCCGACGGCGCAGCCAAACTGCGGGTGCGCGTCTATCCCGACAAGATTCACATCGACACCCACCAGCCGGACCTCACGGCGGAAGAACAGGCCTTGGGAATGCAGTATTGGCAGCAGGATTGGGCGGCGGGAGACGAAACCGCCCGCGCCGACGCCTGGCATACCCTGGCCAGCCGCGTCGATGCGGAGCGCGCCGCGTGGATAGCCCGGGTACTGCAGCCCACCAACCTCGCCCAGCGCCCCGAGGAGCCGCCGGTATTCCCGCCCCTGCCCCCGGTACGTGGCGAGCATGCGCCGGTAGCCCGGCTGCTGCCGGACCGCTGGACCGCCGTTCTGCACTCGGGCGGAACGGTCGCGTTGACGGCCACCGGAAACGACATTCAGCGAGAGCTCGCGGTCGGCCTTAACCCGAATGTGTCCGACGATGAAACCGACGTGTCAGCCGGTGCCGGCGACACGCTCGCCCTGGATGAGGACATGATGTGGCTGGTGGACTTCGTCAAGGCCGAGTCGGCCGGAATGGCGCTCACCCTGACCGTGCCGGCGGCCGTTCTGGAAACCGGCATCGACAGTCTCATGGTATTCGGCGTCGCCGACTCGCCGGACACAGCCGATACGGCCAACCGGCTGGCCGATCTTCTCGATGCGCACCATTACACCAACGGGCTCGAGTTCCTGCGCTTCGGAACCCCCACGAACAACACCGACGATAGGCGCGCCGGCTACAGCACGGATGATCCCGGCCACCGCCGAAGCTTCGCCAACGAGGTCGTCGCGAATCCCGAAAACACACCGAACGCGCGGCTCGTCGGGACGGTGCTCGGACTGCCGCCGGAACGGATCGCAACCACCCTGGGGCGCGCGGGCCAGGCCGGCCAGGACCACGAACGCGACCTGCGCAGCATGAATGCCGCGCTATGGCAGGTCGGCTGGGGTTATTTCCTCAGCAACATGATGGGCGCGGAAACCGGCCTCACGACCGCAGCGCTCGATTGGGCGTACGGCCATTTCCTGAACTACGTGCGCAGCGGCGGTCCCTTCCCGTCCCTGCGCTGCGGAACCCAGCCCTATGGCATCCTGCCGGTGACATCGCTGGACTTGTGGATGCCGGAGGCGGGCGAAGCTTCCGCCGCCCTGGAATCCCGGCTCAAAGAGCTGCTGCTCGCCATGCGCAACGAAGTATGGCGCCCCGTCGTGCACCTGGTCGCACGCATCGGACTCCGGCAGGAAACGCCCGGGAAGGCCGATCCGGACAGCGACCTCGCCGACGTCATGCGAACCGATGGCGTTTCGCACGGACATCTCACCCGCAGAGTGCTCGGCCGGCATTATCTCGAGCACCTGTACGCGCTGGCCGGGCGGGACTTCAGCCCGCTCGCGGTAGCGCAAGGCGAGATTTCGGCCAAGCTGATCGATCGCTTGAAGCTGACGGTGCAGAAGCTTCCCCGCCTCGCGCGCTGTTTCCTGGACACGGCACCCGTGCCGGTGACCGCTCCCCTGGTGCACGCGGGAGAAATTTCGCCGTGGCAGCGCCTGGAGCCCAATTACATCAGCGCGCTGCTCGAAACCACGAGCATCGAGGCATTGATCACGCTCGATCCGCCGCCGAGTCCGAGTCTTTTGTATGCGCTGCTGCGTCACGCACTGCTCCGCGAAATCGCGGAAGCCGCCGCGCGCATGGCGGCAACCGTGCCGGACAAACAATACGCGACGCTCGACCTGCTGCGCGATTCCGAACTGGTCGATCTGGTCGACGGGTCCATCATCGGCTACACGGTGCAGAAGCCGGCGGACACGCTGCACTGGAAGCGCCAGCTCGAAATCCATGGCGTTCCGGGCCTTCCCGCCGACCAGACGATCGGCCGGTATCTCGAAGACTGGCTGCAGGCGCGCGCCGGCGGCAACCATCCGGCCGTCGCGGCGCTCGGCGAATTCCGCGCCGGCCTGGCCCATCTGCAGATGCTGGACACCGAGTCGCTACACTATCTGATGCAGTCCACGCTCGATCTCTCCTCGCATCGGCTCGACGCCTGGATCACCTCGTTCGCCACCAAGCGCCTGAAAGCGATGACCCCCGGCGGATCGCCGGGTGTTTACGTGGGCGCCTACGGCTGGGTGGAAAATCTCCGGCCGGCGCATCGGGCGGAGCCGATTCCCGCCGAGCTGTTGCCGCCGGGGGAGCAGGCACCGGAGGAGCAGGCGCCGCTGTATCCGCTGGCCAATGACAGCGGCTTCATTCATGCCCCCTCGCTAACCCACGCGTCCGCGGCGGCCTTGCTGCGCAATGCGCATCTCGGCCCCGACGGAGTCCCGCAGCCGGATGGATCGTTTGCCATCGATCTGTCGTCGCGGCGGGTGCGCGATGCCTCGCGGCTGCTCGAAGGCGTGCGCCAGGGACAGCCGCTGGGCGCGCTCCTGGGCTATCGGCTCGAACGTCGCCTGCATGAAGCCGGGCTCGATCATTTCATCGCGCCGCTGCGAAAAATCTCACCGTTGGCAGTCCGCAAGCGGGAAACCGACGCCTGGCCGAACGAGATCTTCAAAGCCAACGCGGCCAACAACGTGGTGGACGGACTAGAGCTGTTCCGAGCATGGAAGGCATACCGGAATAGCATCGCCTTTGAGATCAGGAACGTGGGGAGCGACGACGAAAGGTTCCGGGTCGAACGTGAGATCGAAGCGCTCGGCGATGCGATCGACGGTCTTGGCGATGCACTCGTCGCCGAGGCGGCGTACCAGATCGCTCGCGGCAACACCCCGCGCCTGGCCAGCACGCTGTCGGCCATCGCCCTGGGGGATGCGCCGGTACCGGAACTGGAAGTGGCCCGCATCCCTCGCACCGGCACCTCGCTGACCCATCGCGTGCTGGTGCTGTTCAGCGGCGTGTCGAATGCCGGCGGCGGCTGGACCAACTCGACCACACGCACTGTCAACGAGCGCTGGCTCAATGCCTGGATCAGGCTGTTGCTGGGCGATGCGCGCAAGGTGCGGTGCACCGTCGAGCGGCTCGACGACACCACCGGCGCGGTGACGGAAACCGCCGTTTTCCCGTTGAGCGATGTGCCGATGTCTACCCTAGACTTCGTGTACAGCGTACAGCCCGGGGGCCAGTCGGCCACGGCCGACGCGTCGCCCTGCCTCGCCGAGCAGCGCGTGCTTTATCATGCAAGACGCCTGGCGAACGGCTTCGGCAACGACGCCGGGGTGCGGCTGCAGCACGAGCGGCCGGCCGATCTCGCCGCCGGAGAGACGACGCTGTTCGACGTGCTGGAGCAGGCACGCGCCATTCGGCGCTTGCTCCAGGGCGCACGCGGACTGCGTCCCGAGGACCTGAGCCCGCCCGACCGCCCGCATCAGTCCACGCTCGATCTGGCGGACCTGGAAGCACGTGTCGTGCGATACGAGAACGGCCTGAATGCCGCCCACAAGACGCTCGCAAGCCTGGTGTCCAAGGCCGCGGAGACCCTCGCCGAGGATTTCCGGACGGCGATACTGAACCTCGGCCATTTCAGCGTCGAGCCGGCCGTCCCCGGCGTCGCGGTCGGCGACACGCCCGAGATTCGCAGCGCCTTGGCCCGGCAGGCGGCCGCGATGCTGAAGGTCAGCGGACCGCGCTTGGAACAGGGCGCCGCGCTTCGAACCCGGGTTGCAGCAACCGACCCCCGCGCGCGCTGCGACCAACTGCTCGAACGCGGACGCGCCGTCTATGGCGCCGAGTTCGTGTCGCTCCCAAGCTTTACCTGCGACGCTGCCGGCGCCGCCGAACTCAATGCCGCACTCGCGGCCGGCACCCGGCAACAAGGCGGCGATCCGCTCGCCGTCCACGGCTGGTTCATGCGCGCCTCGCGGGTGCGCGACGCCCTGGCGCCTCTCGGCCTGTGCCTGCAGACGGCGGAAGTCTTCGCGACCGGCGCCCGCCTGAACCTTAATGTCGCGCAATTGCCTTTCAACGCGGAAGAGCGCTGGGTAGGCCTGCCGGGGGCCGGGAAAGAACTGCCTCCGAGCAAGCTGTCGCTGGTGGTGCAACCCATGACGGCAATCGATGCCGCCCTGCCCTTGTCCGGCCTGTTCATCGACGAATGGGTGGAGGTGGTGCCGAACAAGGAGGAAACGACCGCCCTCACCTTTCAGTTCGATCCGCCCAATGCCTTCCCGCCGCAGAACGTGCTGATCGCCGTGCCCCCGGTTCCGGGCCAGGACTGGACCACCGAAACCTTGCGCTGCGTGCTCGCCGAGACGCTCGATCTGGCCAAGCTGCGCGCCGTCGACACGCGCCTGCTCGGCGCGGCCGCGCAGTATCTGCCGGGCATCTACGTGCCCTTCAATGTCGCGGACGACGCGGTCTCGACCGACTTCGCGCCGCTCACGGCCTAATTCAACCGCCGCCACCAACGAAATAGATAGAGGAAACGACGTAATGGCAGGACTTTTCGTTTTCGTAGCCAGCCCGGCCCAGTACAGCACGGTCGGACGGAGCATACAGTTGTCCGGTTCGGTTGGAGGCGCCGGTAGCGGTTCCGTCTCCTGGGTTAGTATCCAGCTCGGCGCCGGGGGACCTACAGTGAAGCCCAACGGTCGCGAGAATTGGAGTTGGCAGGGACTGATCCCAAACAACATCCGCCCGGGCCAGGCGTTTCAGATCATCGTCACTGCCAGCGGAGTGATACAGACCAAGGGTTGGCCGGAACCGGAATACGAGACGGTCGACGGACAAGCCGTCCTCAACGTCGTGCTCGAAAACGTGGTGCCGGAACTGACGGTCGATTCGTTCCAGTCGCCCGTCGTGGTGACGCAGTTCCCCTATGTTTTCCAGCTCGAAGGATCCGCATCGGAGGCTAAACCCGAGATCTACGGCGTCCCCCAAGTCCAGTATCGGATCGGAAACGGCGCGTTCGTGGCCGCGAGTCCCGTCATTGGCAATGCGGCTCGCTGGACCGCGGGGGTTTCCGTGGCGACCAAAGGGGACACCGTCATCACCGTGCAGGCGTCCGACAATTTCGGGTCGGTCACGACCGTCCAGAAAACCTTGACGGTGCTCGAGTATCCGATGCCGACCGAAGTCGATCCGAACGTAAAAACAACGCTGGCCGGCGTGCCGACGACGTCCTCGATTACCAGTTGGACGCGGCTCGAACCGCAGTGTTCCAACGCGGACATCGGTTCCAGTTCCAACGCCCGCCTGTTCGATCCGCTATGGCTCATGACGCGGCAATGGCAGATCGGCGAATTCCAGGGCGAGGATACCGGCTCGCCGGTGCAGGCGCGGGTGCGGGCAACGGGCGCACTGCTCACGCGGTGCTATTTCGGGGAGTTGCCCGAGAATAACAAGGCGCCTCCGTACGACCCGACGCTCGAACCGCTCGAGGCCGTGGTGGAACGCCGGCGCATGCGTCCCGCCGGCGCCGACGATTCCCGCATGCTCACGCTGGCTGTGGAAGCCGGGCTCCACTTCCTGCGCATGCTGGAACGCAATGCGACGGCGAAGAAATATCGCCCGGCATTCCTCGCCCACTATGTACTGCAACCGTCCCTCACGCTGCCGGCCGACGACGCCGGCCGGCGCTTCGTCCAGACCATGGTCGGTCGAGCGCCCGACGCGCGCCGGCTCGCGTCCGCGTTCCGCCAGCCGGACTCGTCCCAGATCGTTTTCGATGCGGCGCTTAACATCGCGGCAGCCGACCGTGCCCCGGTGCAGCAGGTCGCATCGGCTTGGCTGGCCTGGTACGACGGGCTTTTCACCGAGCCTGGGGCACCGTCCCAGGACGCCTGGATGCCGTCGCGCCTCGAGTATGCCGTGTCGGTCGCCACCCGTTTGTCCGCCGATCCGCAGGACGCGCTGACCTTCTCCGCCAGCGAATTCGATGGCGGCCGACTCGACTGGAGCAGCTTCGACATCAATAAAACAGCCGGTGTCGACACCACCGGCGACGTGTATCCGATCGCGCTCACGGAAACCACGATGCCCGCGCCGGTGAGCTTTCACGGCGCGCCCGCTCCGCGTTTCTGGGAACTGGAGGACGCGAAAATCGCCTACGGTCTGGTGTCGGCCGGACCGGCGGATGTGGCGCAAATGCTCATGATCGAGTATGCCAGCACCTACGGCAATGATTGGTTTGTCGTGCCGCTGAACTTGCCGGTGGGCAGCGTCACCCGCATCGACTCGCTGGTGGTGACCGACACCTTCGGCGTCCGCAGCCTGCTGCGTCCCATCGGCGATCCGGAACTGCCGCAGCCCTTCTTTTCCCTGTGGCAGGTGTCGATCCTGCGCCGTGCGGGCGAAAGCCTCGGGGCTGAGTTACCGACCGGCGAGCGGATCGGCGCTCCCGTCCCCAATCTGTTCTTTCTTCCGCCCACGCTTGGCCGGACCATCGACGGCGCGCCCCTGGAAGACGTGCTGTTCATGCGCGACGAAATGGCCAACATGGGGTGGGGCATCGAGCGTAGCATCGAAAGCGCCATCGAAACGCCGCTCAAGCTGGCAAGCGATGCGGCGCAGGCCAACAGCGCTCCGCCCCCCTCCACCGCACTGCCGCGCTATCGGCTGTCGACGACCGTGCCGGACAACTGGATACCGCTGCTGCCCGTGCAACCGAATAACACCGACAACGCGGTTTCGCAACTCCGGCCCGGGGCCGTACTTCAGCCGAATTCCACGGCAAAACCACAGTTCGCCCGTAGCGAGGTGCTCAAGGCGTTGAGCACGCAATGGCTCTACGACGAGGAGGTCCCCCGTGAAGGCGTGCATATTACGCGTCGGCGCCATATGACGCGTTGGATCGATGGGTCGACCTGGGTATGGACCGCGTTCCGCAGCGAAGTCGGCACCGGGGAAGGATCGGCCGGTCTGCGCTTCGATCAGATCGAGGATGGCGGTCGGTCGGAGCAGGGATTCGATTGACGGTTCACGCTTTATTAGAGCGTGTTATGCACTTTGCAGGAGTAGCGAGGCCTTGACGAGCATGAGGATGGCGAACACCACAAAGTGCAGGCCCGCCAAGGTTTCGGCTAACCGCTCGTAATCGCGAGCCAAACGCCGAAACCGGGCGATCCAACCGAAACTCCGCTCCACCACCCAGCGCCGGGGCAACAGCACAAAGCCTCTTTTGACCTCAGGCAGCTTGACCACTTCCAGCCGAATGCCGTGCTGGCGGGCGACCTCGGCTGCCTCGTCACCGGCGTCGCCCTGGTCGACAAACGCCACTTCCACACCTTGTCCCGTGACTTGTTGAACAGAGCGCGCCAGTTCCGCCACCTGCGCCCGTTCCGGCTCATTGGCCGGAGTCACCAGGAGCGCCAACAGATGGCCCAAGGTATCGACGGCCATGTGGACCTTGCTGCCCTTCTTGCGTTTATAGTCATCGTAACCGGCACGCGACCCACTCTCACAATTGGGTCGCAGCGTTCGCCCATCCAAAATCGCGGCTTTCGGCTGCGATTTTCGCCCCTGCGCCAGACGCAAAATTTCGAGGCGATCGTGCACGATCGCCTCGAAGCAGCCCGCCGCGAGCCAACGCTGGGTCTGTTGATAAACGGCTTCCCACGGCGGCAGGTCATGCGGCAACATCCGCGAAGGCGCGCCGGCCCGCTTGGCCGGGACATGGAATGCGTTCGGAGAGTTGAAAAAATAGAGCCTCCCGGCGGGAGGATTCCGCCCGGCCACGGAAATTCGCCTCCAGATCGGTTGATTGTTACAAAAGGAGCGTAACCGGAGATCGGCCGGGCAAGTCGCCGGAGAGTGGACTGCTCCGTACCGGCCGGATGCGTGCGCAACGGATTTCGGTGTTAAACCCGCTTCCGGAATCTAGGAAAACTATCCAGGCATTTCCCGATTTCAAGTCTTTGACGTGCTTTGTCCCATTCCAGGATCGGAGCGATGTCGGCTGCAATGGCTTCCATCTCGTCGGGAGAAAAGCGATGTAGAACGAGCAAGGGCGAACGACGCCGCAGGAGATCGTCCAAGTGAACGATCATTTCATTACGGGCGCAATGAAAAAGATCGGCGACAATGAATGGCAAGTCCGACAGAGCACGCGAACCCAGGGCGTTGTTCCGCTCGATAGATTGGAAAATCTCCTCGATCCGCCTGCCATGGCGGAAACCCAACCAGCGAATCTCTTCGGCTCCGAGCCCTAAATTCCGGCCCCGCTCCACCGAGTTCCGAAGCCATTCCGAATAGTTTTGGTCGGGAGCCCAAGGGAAAGCCAGACCCGCTGTCATGCAAGGGCGTCGAACACCCAGCTTTCGGCAAACTTTATCGACGATCGCCGCGGCGTCGTAACGCGCCGAGGTAAACTTGCCGCCCACCGAGACCAGCACGCCATTATTCAACTCTCTCAAAGTCCACTCGCGACTCAGCGCCGATGGCGCGAGCCCCTGTTTGCCCTTCAGCACCCGGAGACCGGCAAAGCCGCCGAGTATATCCTCTTCGCGCCACTGCACGGAGCCGAGCACACGGTTTGCCGATCGCAGCAAATAATCGACATCCTCCCGCTCCACGTCGACATCCTCGGGATTGCCCGCATAATCCGTATCGGTAGTGCCTAGCAGCGTTAGGCCATACCACGGCACCAAAAAGATCACCCGGCCGTCCGTTTCCGAAAAGAACAGCAAGGCATCCCTACCGGGCAAACGAGGCAAGATAAGATGAACGCCTTTACACAGACGACAGGCCTTGGGCGAAAAACCGGGCGCATCTTTCACCCATGCACCGGTGGCGTTGACCACACAGCGGGCATGCACCGGCGTCTGCTCCCCTGTCACTTGATCCTTGACGATGACGCCCGTCACTCGCCCGTGCCGCTCTTCGTAAGCTATGGCACCGCAATAGTTGACCGCCACGGCACCGGCTGCCAAGGCTCCGTCCACCAATTCCAGCACGAAGCGGGCATCGTCCGTCTGCGCATCTCCGTAAACCCACCCGCTATCCAAATCCGTAACGCGGAGCCACGGGAAACGACGTGCAAATGCCTCGGCGCTCAAACACTCGTGGCGTGCTTCCGAGCCGGCGATACTTCCCAGCAGATCGTAGATCGACAGCCCCAGACGAAGCCGCCAGGATGCCAAGCGATCTTTGCGATAAACCGGGACACCGAAACGTAGCGCTTCGACCCGGTGCGGACAAAGCCGCATCAGCCGCTGCCGCTCGTTCAACGATTTCCGAACCAGTCCGAAATGCCCCTGCGCGACGTAACGCAGCCCGCCGTGGATCAGCTTGGTCGATGCCGAAGACGTACCTCCGGCCCAATCCCCCCGGTCGATCAAAGCCGTTGACAATCCGCGCAAGGCGGCATCATAAGCCGTCCAGGCGCCATAAATGCCGCCACCGACGACCAGCAAATCGAAGGTCTTGTTCTTAAGATCGGAAAATCGCCGCTGCATGGTCGTAATAGCCTTGATGCCCCATACTTCCTGGACCGATTCTCAGGATGTTACACTCGCGCCGCCAACGATCCTGACGTGGAGAATATCCCCGCTCTGGCAATACACACAAGCAAGTCGATCTCATTTTCCGACCATTCAAGGCTTGTCGCTCAAATGTGGCCATGGATCCGATCGTCATACCGATGAAAAAATCACCACCGATCCGCCTTCGATCTCTCTTCCTGATCGTCGCGGCCTTTTTGCCGATTCTCTGCGGCCCGGCGCAAAGCGATGAAGTTTTCCGCTGGAAGGACGAGAAAGGGCGCGTTCATTACTCCGATCATGCCGCCGAAGGTGCCGAACCTACAAATATCGAGGCGGCACCAGCGGTTCACGCGGTAAAAGCGGTATTCGACGGCGACACCGTCTTGCTCGACAATGGGGAGAAAGTCCGGCTGCTTGGAATCAACACACCGGAAGTGGACAGCCCCAGGAAGATCGGTGAAGCGGGAGGCGAAGAGGCAAAGCTCTGGCTCCAACGGCGCTTGACGGGCCGAACGGTGCGCCTGGAGCATGATATGGAGCTTAGGGACAAGTACCGGCGGCTATTGGCCCATGTCTTCGCCGACAACGGCGAACACATCAACCTGGCGTTGATAGAAGCGGGCTTGGCTTTCGTAGACATTCATCCGCCCAATCTCAAATATGCCCAAGCCTTGACTCAGGCCGAGAGTCGGGCGGAACTGGCTAAACGCGGCATTTGGGGAATGCCGGATTACCGGCCGAAGCCAGTGGAAGCGCTGACTGTGCGGCCGACGCAACGCGGCTGGCAGCGTTTGACAGGCGCACCGTCCGCTATCGTCGAAAGCAAGCGTTATTTCCGCTTGAAATTTTCCGATCGATTCGAAGTCCGCATCCCGAGAGAAAACCTCAACCTATTCCCTCCCTTGGAGACCTATCTGCGCCGGAACGTTGAAGCACGGGGTTGGCTATCGCGTCGACGCGGCGATTATTCGATCTTCGTCCGACATCCGAGCGCGCTCACCATCCGAAGATGATTGCTGGAAATCCGGTCTTGACCGGCGTATCGCATCGAGCGGCGTGCCTGAACTTCGCTTCAATACTGATAACGGTGCTCCTCCTCGTAATACTGAGGAAATCCGACAGCCGCTTTCAACTCCTCGAATTCCATGATGTTCTCCGGCATCCGCCCCTGCCTGAGGCTGCTCAAAGCCTCACGCATGGCGCGGATGCCGGCATTCAGCAAGGTTAGAGGATATACCGCGATCTTATAGCCGATCGCCTCCAGCTGTTGGGGCGGCAAGACCGGAGTCTTGCCGTATTCGATCATGTTGGCCATCTTGGGCCCGTCAACTTCGGCGCAGTAGCGATGCATTTCCTCGACGCTTTCCGGAGCTTCCAGAAAAGTGATATCGGCGCCCAACTCCCGGAATAATCGACAGCGTGCGATGGCTTCCTCCAAACCTAGCACGGCCCGCGCGTCGGTTCGCGCCATGATGAGTATGTCGTCGCCGACATTGCGTGCGTCAACCGCCGCACGGATTCGCATTGCGGCTTCGTCCCGGCTCACCACCGCCTTTCCCTGGGTGTGACCGCAACGTTTCGGAGCCAGCTGATCCTCGATCATGATGCAAGCAAATCCCGCCCGAGCGTAGCCTTGCACGGTGCGCTTTACGTTGAGTGCATTGCCGAAGCCAGTATCCCCATCGCCGAACATCGGAATAGAGACGGCGGCACAAATATTCCGGCCCTGTTCCACCAGTTCCCCGTAGGAAATCAAGCCGGTATCGGGCAGACCGAGGCGCGCCCCGGACACGGCAAAACCACTCATAAAGCCCATCTCGAAACCGGACTCCTGGATCAATTTGGCCGATATGGCATCGTGGCAGCCCGGCATAATGCGGATACCAGGCGAGGCAAGAAGCTCTTTCAAACGGGCGGTAGCGGAAGCCATACGTTTTTCTCCTCGGAAGTCGGCCATGAATCGAATACCCGATCAACCGGAAACGGCGATCATTGCGACGCCTTATCGGCGTTCAGTTCGAGGCGGGATGCTTCGTTGGGTCTGGGAATGTCCACGCCGAGACTGATGACGAAACTCGACGCCTCCTCGATGCTCATCTCGGACACTCTGACCTTCGATTCGTGGACGATTACGGTAAAGCCCGAGGTCGGATTCGGCGAGGTCGGAACATACAGCACCAGGTAATCGTCGACCCGGTTGGTTACATAGGCCGGCACCCAAATGCCTTCCTTAGGATATTCGATGTAAACCACGTCGCGCAGCTTTTCCTTCTCATCGCCCCGAAACAGGTTCAGTATTTTTTTGGTAACCCGGTATATCGTGCCGAGCAGCGGAATACGGTTAAGCAGACCCTCCAGGTAGTACCACACATGCGCTTTATCCTGCTTGAGCAAATAACCGAAATACGTCAGGACCAAAATGGCCGTCGTAAACAAGCCTATGGGGATAAAGAAGTTCTCGTAACGCCCGAAGATGCTCAACACGAAGTCTCGAAGCAATCCTTCGACCGCGATTACGATCTGTAGGATGATAACGATGGGAAGTACACCCAATACACCGATAAGAAAATAGCCAAAGAATTTCTGTAATGTCTTTTTCATTTTATTACCAGCAACTTTGGTGACGAAATTTGCAATTCGAGAAAAACGGCATCGACGAGCGATATCTCCGTCGGCCTGCTCCAATGCCGTTAAGTTAAGCCGTCATTCCGGCAGGGATTGCCGGAATCCAGTGCACAAGGACGTGAGAGGCCTTTGCCGTCCTTGGCGTCTGGACCCCGGCATTCCAATCGCAAACGGTGTCTTCGGGAGCACCGAAGCCACCCTTCCCTGCCGGGGTGACGTCATTCGTCTTAACTTAACGGCATTGCGGCCTGCTCCCGGACCGAAGAATATGCTCTACAGAATAAAGCGTAATTGGGACAATGTCAGTTTTGGAGCGTCGAAAAAGATCGATCGGGTTTGAGGGCGGGGTTGTGAAAATCAGTCTTCAACGGGCTCCACGGTTATCGTGACCGCTTCAGTGTAGGTGAGTTCCACTTCATCCCCTGCCCCTAAGTTCTTTATGTACTTTCGGAGCTGAGGATTTCGCACCTCAACCGTGTGCACGCGACCGCTCGGGCTCGAAATCGTCACTCTGTTCGCATCGTGATCGACGGACAAGACTTTCACCGTCGCCCTGACCGAGCGCCCTACCGATCCGCCCGGACGCTCTCCGGACTGTGTTATCGAGCTTCCTTCTCCAACTTTGACATCCTTTGCACCCTCGCCGGGATCTTTGATCTCGGCCGCAAGCGCCTCGTAATAACCGATGGTCACCTGATCGCCGACTTTCATTTTGGCGAGATTTTCAACTTTCGGGTCGATGTGTACGGCGAATCCGTTTCCGTTTGCGTCCGTCAAAAAGACCTGACGGCTTTGCAAATCGATCTCTTTGACCGTTGCGGTGGTTTGTTTGGCATTTGCGTAAAGCTGTTTCGGCTCTTGAGCGGCGCACGCCGCCAGAGCAGCCAGAATGACACTGTTGAGCACTCTCCGAGCGATCGAAAACCAGATGCTGTCCATCGCGACGCTCCGTCCATGACAATCCGAACAAACATCCAAGCTGAAATTGCAGCCCGACCAACGCCGATAATCGATGCCTCCGATGCGATTCCCGCACAGATGCCCCTTCATAAAGCAACTTCACGGCGTCGGCTACGGTTCCCCTCGTCATGGAGCGTCCCACGCGATCACACGACCGCATCGCCTGGAAGTCGACGTCCTCGAATAAAATTAGACAGCTCCGCTAGGAGGAAGGGTTCCCCGTTTTCAGGACTCTTTGAATCCAAGTCTCTTTAAAATGGTTTCCAAAGGACAAATTTTGGTAAATCCGCTCTGAAACAAGTTGGCTCCGACAAATGCTGTAAACCAAAGCCAGTTCTTGTTTACGAATATCGGGCTGGCTTCCGCGCCAAGCGCCAACGATAGCAAAACAAAAAATCCTGCGAAAATTCTTACTAAACGATGTGTAGTCATAGCAGCCTCATGTTAGAATTCTCTAATATATCAAACTCGAGCCCGCGATAAAGTACGAGTTCGCCGATGAATCGAGTGTGACGCACGTCGGCGCATGATCTGCAAGACTCATTCGGAAAAGCGAGCAGAAAACGGTCCTGTCGCGGATAGTATCAACCGGGTTTTTTTGGTGAACTCGGCTGCCTTGATGACGAAGAAACCAAATTTCGAACATCGATGGAATATGGGACGGCTCTGAACGCTGGCCGCACATTCGAGGAAAATATTGGATGGCTAATGTAATCATGTACAGCTCAGCCTTCTGCCCCTATTGTGTCATGGCGGAGCGCTTGCTTTTGAAAAAAGGCGTCGAGAATATCCAAAAGATCAGGGTCGACCTGGAGCCGGAACTCCGCATCGAAATGATGGAAAGGACAAAACGCCGCACGGTACCCCAGATTTACATCGGCGAAACTCATGTAGGGGGTTATGACGACCTCGCTGCCCTGGAGCGTGTCGGCCAGCTTGATCTCTTGCTGGCCAATGCTCGAGGGCATGGCAACGATTAGAAACTCCCCTCGCTCTGGCTTAGCTTTCAACTAAGAATCGTTCCGTATCGAAAAGCGGTTGAAAGGTTTTCCAGTGGTGAATTATTGACTTGTCTCAAAACTAAATTCGCGAATATCTGTCTTTAATACCAATTCGTTCTGCTGTACCGGATTAGCGCCAATCCAAACGGCAAGAAGCAGACAACGCGGCGTGCGTTGGACCGAAACATTGTGCATGGCACCCTGCTTATGTATATTTACCTATTCCTTTAGCTCATTCGGAGGCGAGGGGAAGTCGAGAAACTACGAGCCTTCCATTAGGCCCGCTTCAACAACGTAATACAAAAATCCGATAATCCATCAAGTGAGGGAAGAGATATGCGTAAACTAATTTGCTTCAAAGAGTGCTTGCTCGCTCTGAGCCTGCTCGTTTCCGCCGTGATCCCCGTATCGAGCTGGGCGCACGGAGGAGCCTCCGGCGTCGATTTGGATGCTTGCCGCATTCCGGTCGGCCCGCACTGGGTCCATTTCACCGCTTACCAACCGCAGTTGACTGGAACAACCGAATACTGCGATTCCATTCCCGAAGTTGGTTCAGCCACCCTGGTATTCGATTACGAAGGGAAGGCGTTGCGAAACATGACGGTTGAATTTGAAATCACCAAGGAACCGCAAGGAACCCGCGTCTTTTACAAGGAGCCGTCGACCTATCCGACCGGCACCGCCAACACCACAATCAACTTCACCGAGCCTGGTAAGTACTTGGCCCATGTGACCCTGGTCAATGAAGGGCAAAAGGTGGACGCCCACGTACCCTTTAGTGTCGGAGCCTCCGCATCCGGGCCTTCGACCAGCACTTACTTGGTCATTGCCGTCATTTTGATTGCGGCCGGCTATATCTTTTATCTTTCCAATGCGTCGTTCAAAGGCGCCGTAGATCGGATGTTGAAAAAGACCTCTTAGGAACTTTTAGGTCGGATCGATTGACTAAGCGCCATCCGTCGCCAGTCTTAGTCAAGTCTTCGAATCTCTGTTCCCAACGGTACTCAAAATGCAGACACGCTCCCTCGTATTCTTGTTTGGTTCGGCCCTGTTGAGCTTATCCACCGGTGCCGGAGCCGTTACTTCTCCACCGCCCAGCGCCAAAGTCCAACTCGGCCAAGCAGAACCTTTCTGCAACAGCGGGGTTCCTAGCGAATGGCGCAAAGCTCAAGTCATCGAAGGCGTAAACATTCAAGAATCGAGGGTCTGCAACGCGGATAATCCGGCAGACATCGCGGCGTTCGTGAAGGGAACCAACAACATATCCATGCAAACGATCATGGATACGTCCAGCTTAGCTGCGGATGCGATCACGAAAACCAATGACATGGATGGCGACGGTGACCCCGACCATATCATCATTAAAGTCGAAATCATGGAAGTAAACGGGCACTCGCCGGATTTCGCCGGCGTAGTACCCACCTTCGATATCGCACCCGGCATACAACCCAGCTTCTGGGTCTTCGCTCCGAAAACCCGCGATATGTCGACGCGTAGCTTCGCAAGCGTGGAAGCAAATCCGATGCTGCGCATGCCCTCCACGCCGATACGCGTCGAGCAGGGCGACGTGGTCTGGCTGGTCGTTGAGAATACCCACTACTTCCCTCACTCGATACACCTTCACGGCGTCGACCACCCCTTCATGGACCACGGCGGCGAAGGCAACGATGGCGTTGGCCAAACCAGCCAAATGGATATCATGCCGGGCCAAAGCAAGACCTACGTGATCCGGCCACGTCAGCCCGGCACTATGTATTATCACTGCCACGTCCAACCTCATACACATATTCCGATGGGGCTCGCGGGCATGTTTATAGTGGAAGAGAACCGGCCGAACAACTGGGTTCAAACCTTTAACGTGGGCGCCGGCCAAGTTCGCCATCCCTCCGTAGCGGTATTGGAAAAATTCAGCCAGGAATACGACCTGCACTATCAGTCGGTCGACAAAGATCTGCATAAACTTCCGCAGGCAGCCAACGATCCCCGCCTGATCGCGAGAGCGATGAACCAGGAGTATGACATCACGGACGCGACTGACGACTATTTTCTACTGAACGGACGCTCCTTCCCGTACACGCTTCGGGAGTCGCTCATTACGGTTAACCCGAACGAGAAGATCAAGCTGCGCATTTTGAACGGCCATACCGAGACGCTTGCGCTTCATACGCATGGCCACAAGGCGACCGAAACTCATTATGACGGGGTCGAACAGAACCCCAGCGCTCAGGTGACCCGTGATGTTTACATGATGGCGCCGGCCCAGCGGCTGGACCTGTCGATCAATACGACGGATGACGGCTTGCACAGCTTCGGGTCCGGTATATGGATGTTCCACGACCATGTCGAAAGATCCTTCACCACCGACGGCATGGGCGAAGGCGGCAGCATCAGTCTCATCGTGTACAAGTCTTATCTAGACGAAAACGGCACGCCGAAAACTCACGGCATGGATTTGACTCCGTATTTCACCAAGGAATTTTGGGAGAGAAAAATACCCGTATGGCAAGATTGGGCAGATGACTGGGGCAGCTTGGCTGAGCCTGCAGGCATTCAAACAGCGGCTGCGGCAAGCGTGACCGGAACGACCGGAGTTAAATCTGCGCCAGACGTGGTCGCCACCGATACGTCATCCAATCCGCTGGGCAGCCTTTTCAATGGACTGCTGTTCGGTATTGCGGGTTATGTGCTCTATCTGTACCGGGAACGCGTACTCGCTGTAATCAACCAACTCGCGTCCCAGGCCAAAGGCAAGCATTGAGGCAGTCGAACGTCATGTCAAAGTTTACGCATCTCATAATCTTCGGCGCTTTTCTGACCGCTTCGTCGGCCTATGCCGCGAAACAGCAGGAAATCGTAGAACATAAGTTATTGATGGATCACGGTGATGGCCACCTCATGGATATGGATGGCGGCATGGTCATGGGCCAAAACAAGGATAAGCTGCCCGGTGGCTGCGACAAGATCAGCGGGGACGAAGAGATCACCGTACGGGCCGGGCACAAGTATTCAAAGAAATTTCCCGGCACCATGTTCGCGTTCGACAAGCAGGAGTGGCGCATTAAGCCCTGTACGCGCCTCACGGTGCACTTCATCAACGAGGACAATATTCGCCATCAATGGATGATGCATGGATTGCCCAAGTATTTGTACGACAAGGGCATGTTCCACTTGGAGGTAACCGGCCCAGCCAAAATAAGCGGTACGCTGATCGTGCCCAAGGAAGACAAGACCTATCTGGTGCACTGCGATATCGCCCAGCACATGGAGAAGGGAATGAAAGGGCAGCTGGTCGTTGGGAAAGGCGGCGGCACGTTTCCCAGTATCCCCGGTCTGACCGACTTCGCCATTCCCGACAATTACGGCCCAACGCAAATAGCGGCTACTACGTCAGCGCAGCCTGCAGTTACTCAACCTACAGCGGCTCAACCGCTGCCGGCGCCTCAATCTTCGTCCAATACCGGCACATTCATTATCGGCCTAGCCCTCGGCTTGTTCGCGACACCATTTGCCGTGAGCAATTTCAAGCAGCGCTTCAAAGGCATGAGCTCGAAAGACGTCGTCATCTATGGAGCCAACCTCGGCAAGAGCCTGTTTGATCAAGCCGTCCATTTAGCAATCTCCATATACCGCCGCTTCAAGAAGTAAGCCGGGCCACACTCCCGTTGCGAGGCGCCTCACTCAGCCTGGAAGAGCCTTGCAACGGGCAAAAACCGCCCTCCTCATACGCAAAAATACCCGCTGTAACCGTCCGCAGACGGCAGGCCGAATCGGCTTCATTCACCGAAGGCCGGCTTGCGCCTCCGGATGCTGCAACTTGCATTCTTGCCGGTTGAGATGGCGTTGCGCCTCCAGAAAATCGTCCAGATACGCCTGATTGATCACCCGCCGCAAAACGCCTTCTTCGTCGGGTTCCACGTCCCATAGTCCGCTATTGTGCCAGTGATGGTCGTTTTCCCAGTCGGTGCGGTCGACTATCGGGTACAGACAGACGCCTTCCACCGGTACACCCAACTGGCGCGCCCTGCACACCTCTTCGGCGATTTCCCGTATCCATTGCCCCCGACCGGCGCCGACATGGCTGGTCTCGCCGATGATCATGGGGACCTGATAACGCTCGTACACCTCTTGCAACAAGCGGTGCAGCGGCATCCGCCTTGGATCGCCGAGATGCCAGTGGAGACGGTCATTCGTTAGATACTCCCACTGATTGGAGTGATAATAGTTGACGCCGATGATGTCCAGGTACTTCGGGTCCCCGCCCAAATCCTCGTCGCGGGAGCCGCGCAACATGTCCCAAGCCTCGAACATGGAAGCGCGCTGCGCCCGCGCCGCGTCTTCCAGATCGGGGCGGCCGGGCGGCGCGATGATGTGGATGATAGGATCGATATGGATGATGCGCGCACGAGGATCCACTTCCCACACCGCTTCAATCGCTTCGATGGCGGCCCGAACGAGCTGGCGCTTCAGTTCGTTGTCCCGGCCCTTGCTGTGAACCGCGTACGGGTACATCAAATCGCTATGACAAACCGCCCAGCAGATGAAGGATATTTCATTGATGGGCGAATATACGGGTTCCGCATTGCTGTGATCGGCGATGAAGCGCGCAGCTTCGGCGGAAAAGCGGGCAAAGCGATGCACGAAAGCCGGCGAAAACAGGTCCAGGTCGTCCGGCCAGCCATAATGGCAAAGGGTCCAGTTGACCTGGACGCCGTGCTCGTTGGCCGCGCGCAACATGGGAGCGAGCGAGGAAAAATCGAATCGCCCGCCGCGCTCGATCAGATGCCAGCGTACGCTTTCCCGAACGACCTGAATCCCGACTTCGCGCAGCATGGCATAGTCGCTGTCCACCAGGAGGTCATGGTGCGTGGAATGCACCATGTCCAGACGCTTGCCGGATGAATTGATATGGCTGGCTCCCTCGAATCCTGCCATCCAAAAGGACTTGAGAAGTGCCGGAGCGATGTGATCGGTCGTCATTCAGCAGCCTCGTTGTATGAATTGCGGTCGATTAAGAGCTACGGGGGGCACGGGATTACACCAGCACGCGGCCGTCATGCCCTTGAGCGCGGTAGGCGGCAAGGGCCGTCGCCTTCACCGCGGCGGCTTGCCCCGCCTTCGCCAGCGCCACGCAGGCACCGCCGAAACCTGCGCCGGTGAGCCGGGCGCCGTAGACGGCCGGCTGTTTTTGCAATAGCTCCACGAGAAGATCGAGGGCCGGAACAGACACCTCGTAGTCATCACGGAGGCTTGCATGGGACGCATTCATCAGCTCGCCGAACTCCTCGGCCGATACGCCGGACACCGCCACGAGCACGCGCTGATTTTCGCTGAAGACGTGACGCGCGCGACGGTTCAAAGGTTCCGGCAGGCTCTCCGTAATCGCAAGGTCGCCGATATCCCTGAGGGCCATGACACCCAATCGGCGAGCGGCTTCCTCGCATTCCTGGCGCCGCTGGTTGTAAGCGCTAGCGGCCAGGCGGCGCGGCACGCCGCTGTCCAGCACGATCAGTTCGGCGTGCTCCGGCAGGGGCAGCAAGCGGCGCTCCAGCGTCCGGGTGTCCAGAAACAGCATGTGCAAGACATCGCCGAAGCTCGCCGCCATCTGATCCATGATGCCGCAACGGACCCCGGCGAACCGGATTTCGGCTTGCTGGGCCAGGAGAGCGATGGCGAGGTCGTCTATATCGAGCTGAAACAAACCGCGTAATCCCCTCAGCACCGCGACTTCCAGGGCCGCGCTGCTGGATAGCCCTGCCCCGATCGGAACCTCCGAGCGGATCAGGAGGTTCACCGGAGCTATGGCGCAGCCCGCTTCCCGAAGTACTTCAAGGCAACCTGCGACATAGCCGGTGAACCCATGGGCAATGGCGCCGCCCGCGCGGTAGCGAACCAGTTCGTCGAAATTCGCCGAATAAAATCGGCACCATTCGTCTTGGCTCCGTGCCATTTCGACCTGGGTCCTCTGCGGAATCGCGGTGGGAAGAACATAGCCGTCGTTATAATCGGTGTGTTCCCCGAGCAGATTCACCCGGCCCGGCGCGCCGGCTTCGAGCTCGGGTTCGGAACCGTACAGTTCGGAGAACTTGAGGTGGTCTGCTCCCATCATTCATTACTCACCAAGCCACCGCTATCGCCTTGAGTTCCCTTGCCTTTTCTTCCGGCAATGCGTCATTCGCGAACATGCCGGCGGCGAGCTCGGTGCCGGCCAGATATTTCAGCCGGTCTGCGGTACGGTAGGGCGGATAGAACTCGGCATGGAGATGGCACTCCGGATGCTGGCGCCGATCGACCGGAGCCTGGTACCAAGCCATGAGATAAGGGAATGGCCGCTGCCAAAGCCCGTCGTATTTGAGCAGAACCGTTTTCAGGGCGGCGGCCAGATCGGCCCGCTGCTCGGAATTCAAAGCCAAGAACGACGGAACCGCGACAATGGGGGCCACCCACACTTCGTACGGATAGCGCGCCCATGCCGGCACGAATGCGATCGCGTGCTCGCCGAGATACAGCACCCGCTCGCCGCTCTTAGCCTCCGCTGCGATCAATTCCTGGAGCAACGAACCGCCGGTCTTCTCGAAATGCTCGGCTTCGTTCTGGTGAATGCGCTCGGGAAACGGCGGCACGAAGGGATAGGCATAGATCTGACCGTGAGGATGATGCAGGGTCACGCCTACCTCGGCCCCGCGATTCTCGAAAGGCAACACATAACGCACATCCCGGCGCATGGCGAGGACTTCCGTGCGGCGCCCCCAGACTTCCAGAAGCAACTCGATGTGATCCAAGGGCAATCGGCCTAGGCTACTCTGTGGGTCCTGGGTGAACACGACGACTTCGCAGTGGCCTTTGGCCGGAAGGGTGCTGACCAGGCTTTCGGGCGGATCGTGAGCCTTCCCGGTCAGTGCCGGAAAGCGGTTATCGAACACGGCGATGTCATAGTCGCCGCAGGGCAGTTCGGTGGGATTGTCCGGATCGTCCGAGGGTGCAAAAGGGTTGTACTCCGGCGGCGGATGAAAGGTGCGCCCTTGCCGATAGGCAGCATAGGCCACCCATTCGCCTCGCAGGGGATGCCAGCGGAGGTGGGGATTGAGCCCTTCCGGGGCGGACAGCAGCGAGGGCTGGATATTCCAGGCGATGGGCCGACGGCTGTACAGGCTCAGCGTGCGGCCGTCCGCTTTCATGAGATCACGGGTGTACATAATTGTTTCCGCGCACCGCGCGGGCTATGTCTTCCACCGGCATCTTCGGAGTGCGATCGTCGAATAAGAGGCCGTTGGCCTCCTGGAATGTGTCCGCGAACTGCGTGTAGCAGAAGCCGCTGAACATTGCGGTTGAGCGCACCGCCTCGATGATGGCGCAGGTGCGCTGCTTGTATTCCTCGAGATCGTCGTAGCGTTGATAGCCCCAGCCACGGTCGTAGCGTTCGTCTCCGGGCCGAATGTAAGCCACGCCGCCGAACTCGGAAAGCAGCACCGGCTGGCCGCGGTGAGGGTGCCCATCCAGGGTCAGAATGCGCCCTCCGGCCCAGCGCCGGTCGACCACTTCCTGCAATTTGACCTCGGGTCCGTAACGGGCGCGGATATGGTCCGGGTTACCGTCGTAATCGTGTACGCCGATAATGTCGGTGGCGGAACTTTCCCAGCCGTCATTGCCGATGACGAGACGGGTCGGATCCAGAGACCGGGTGAGGTGATAGAAGGACTGAACCGCATCCTGCGGCGCCGGCAACGCGGGCAGATCGGGAACGCCCCAGGATTCGTTGAAAGGCACCCAAATCACCACGCAGGGATGGCTGATGTCGCGCTCGATGACCTCGGTCCATTCTCTCAGCAGCCGATTCAAGGCCTTGTGGGTAAATCGATAGGCACTGGGCATTTCGGTGAAAACCAGGAGGCCCAGCACATCGGCCCAATACAGGTAGCGCGGATCCTCGATCTTCTGATGCTTGCGCACCCCGTTGAAGCCCATGGCCTTGGCCAGCTCCACATCGCGCTTCAACGCATCGCTCGTGGGTGCGGTCATCAGCGAATCCGGCCAGTAGCCCTGGTCCAAGGCCAGGCGCAGAACATAAGGCCGGCCGTTCAGCAAAATGCGCTCCCGCTGTGCGCCCACAGACCGCAGAGCGGTGTAGGAATACACTTGATCGACCACTTGCCCTTCGCAGAGCAGCTTTATTTCGGCATCGATCAGCGTAGGCCATTCAGGAGACCAGAGCAGTTCGTTGCGGAAGTCGTCGATGCCGGGATCGGACAACCCGATCCGTCGATGCACCTCGCCGCCGATGACGCGATAGGTGTCGTTCGCGAGAATTTGCGCACCGCAGCGGAGACATACGGAGACATAAGTCTCATCGGGATGCCTCCCGGTCACGTAAGCATCGAAGGCGATGTCCCAGCGCTCCACGCTGGGGGTCCAGCGGATTTTTTCGATGTAGTTGTCGCCCACGAATTCCAGCCACACGGTCTGCCAGATGCCGGTGGTACGTGGATACCAGATGCTGTGGGACTCCAGCCGCCAGTCCTGCTTGCCGCGCGGCTTTTCGAGATCATGAGGGTCATCCTCGGCCCACACCGTGATGCGCTGCCTGCGACCGGGCGCCAGTGCGAAGCTGATGTCGGCGCCGAAGGGCGTATGCCCGCCCTGATGTTCGGCCACCTTGACGTCGTTGACCCAGACCCGAGCCTGCCAGTCGACCGCGCCGAAGTGCAGCAGAACCCTGCCGCTGCGATTTTCCGGAAGATCGAACTCCCGCTGATACCAGCACGCCCGGTGAAAACTCGTATCGGCGACACCGCTCCGCTGGCTTTCAGGGGCGAACGGCACCTCGATGGTCAAAGGCCAGTCGGGCACGTCGCGCGGTACCCGGAAAGCCAGTTCATCGTCGAACCGGAAGCGCCACGAACCATCCAGCGATATCCAGTCGGGGCGCCGCAGTTGAGGTCTTGGATAGCGGCTATCCATACCGATCCTTCTACATGTCATTGCGCCGCTCTAGAATTTCAGCGCGCCCTCCGCGGCCGCCGCTGCAGCCAGGAGCACCGATTCGGAAGATGAACTCATCTTGTGTTGCGCGCGCTTAGTCTGCCGCTCCCGCACCGCCTCGGCGGCCCGCTTTCCGGCGAGGAAGGCGTGATCGGAATTGTAATACTCCCATTCGCTGTAGCGCCCGGCCAAAAGGATGTCGTGTTCCGCAAGCCAGTCCCGGATCAACTTCACGTTTTCGGCACGGACATGATCGTAAATGACGTAAGCATGCGGCAGGTCCACTTGGTGGGCAGCCCAAATCGGGTCTTCAGGGGTGAACATGCCAACCCTCTGACAGTCTCGAATGCAGCGCTCGATCAAGGCGTCACCGTCGCAGGGCAGCGGTTTCGCGGGCGAATAGGTGATCTCGCAGGTGAGGCCGAAACCGCCCGGCGCATTGCAATGGGGGCTGGCGTTGCCCTGCACGAAAATGCGGTGAAATACCGTGTCCTCTGGGTAATAGATCCAATGCTTCTCGGTGAGATGGGGCCGGCCGATCCCGAGATTTACGCAACGTACCGAGACGTGGCGTAAACCCTCGCTCGCCCGGCGGATATGGACCGGCGCTTCCTCGCCGAGGCTACGGACGAGTACCGGCAGCGGCATCGTGCTGATCAAGTGGCCGTACTCGATCTGCATGCCATCGGCCAAGGTTGCCGTATGCCGGTGAGGAGAGATCGCGACCACCCCGGCATTGAGGCGGAGCCGATCGCGCACGTAGGGAATAAAGCCGTTCATCAGCGCCTGAAACCCGCCCCGCAGAGGGTAGCCGAAGCGGGCGTTCGGTCCCATGGGCTTGGGCACCGGCCTCAAGGCGCCCTCGATCATGTCCTCCAGATCGGGCAGCGGTACCCGTCCGCCCAGCCAGGAGGTTTCCATCGCCTTGAGATCCACCGCCCATAACTTGCGGTTGTAGGGAATGGCGAAATGCTTGGCGATGCCGGCGCCCCACACCTTATAGATGAATTCCTCGAAATTTGCGAAGCCTTCCGGCAGTCCTTTCCGAGTGTTCGCAGCACCCCAGCGGACGGTACTTTCCAGGATGCCGTCGCCGCAGCAATCCTTCACGTCCCCGCCCTGGCAATCCCAGTCACGGAGCGATTCCCTGCGGTTACCGCCCTGAGTTTTCCGTTCCTTCAGGGGGCCAAAACGGGCTTCGATGGCACCGACGAGACACTCCTTGATGACTTCGGGCGGCAGGCCGTACAGACCGCCCTGGAACGGATAGCGGGTGTACACGCCCTTGCTGTAGATCCAGGCTTCCCGATCCTGCCAGTGCACGTTGTCGCCCAAAAGCTTTCGGTATAGCTCGTGCACATACCCATCATTGGAAAACATGATATGCCCGGCATAATCGAAGGTGAAACCGTTCTCCTCGATGGAGCGGCACCAGCCGCCTATGCTGTCGTTGGCTTCCAGCAGCAGTGCGCCGGGGGCATGATAAGCGGCGGATAGGCCGGTCGGTCCGGCTCCGATGATGGCAATATCCCACTGCTCGTTCTGCGATCGCATCGAACGGCGGGAAACGGGACCGGAGCCGCGCCGGCGTCCGTGCAGCACTTTGCCGATCTCGTTGGCCATGGACCGTGCGGTAGCATCCCAGGACGTATTCCGCAATACCTTGCGCATCGCCTCGCTGCGCCGGGCGCGATCGTCCCCTTCCGTCAGCGCCCGGTCGCAGGCCGTGACGAATTGCTCGACGCTATCCCCAAGGTGGACGATCTCCCCATAGGGCCCCGCCACGTCGGCGATGGGCGTGCCGACGATCGGTTTTTCCGCCGCCATATATTCCAAGGTTTTGGTCGGACTGATGAAGCGGGTCGAATCGTTCCGGGCGAAGGGCAACAGGCAAAGGTCCCATCCAGCCAAGAATGCGGGCAGCTCCTCATAGGAACGCTGACCGAAGTAATGAAGGTTGGGGTGCCGTGGCAACTCCGCGGGATCGATCTTGGCGACGGGTCCGACCATCATCAATTGCCAGTCCGGCCTTGTCCGTGCCATGGCGTCCAGTAACGGCAGGTCGATGCGCTCGTCGATAACACCGAAGAAGCCGAGCCGCGGCCGGGGCAGATCCGCTTGCTCGGGATGATCCAGGCCGGCTTCGCGAGCCTTGCCGAAGTGGGCCGCATCAACGCTGCTCGGAAAGCAGTGTACGTTGGGATGGCGGTGCGCCTTGGCGCGATACAGGCTGGGGCCTCCGGTGAATACCAGGTCAACTGCGCGATAGGCCTCCGCTTCGAACTCCAATAGATCGGGAGAGGCGCCCTTGAAAGCGGACAGCTCATCCATGACGTCGTAGACCATCGCCGTGGGCTTGAGCCGACGGGCCAAAGGCAGCGCCATGGGTGTGTAGAGCCAAACCAGGCCATTGCGCAGTTCCTCGCGCTCGCTCAAGTCGTCCATGAGCGGCTCCAGTTCCGTGAACTGGCGATGGTTGAAGCCCGGGTCGAGAATAGGCGTGAAAGGGGTGGCAACAAGCACCCCCGGAACCGGGCGATGAAACTCCCAATGCGCGGCTTCAGAGTGTAGCGGCTCCTCGATAAAGACAGTGGAAAAATGCTTGGCCAGGCGAGACAGCAGATGTTGAGGGCGTTGCCAGACCCAATTCCAACGTAGGTGGGAAAATACGGTCATCTTGGGTGTTTTTTCCATGAGCCCTCCTTGGAAATGGATTTTTCTGCTGCATCGCGAAAAATAGACTATCCAATGAGACCGGGTCCGTTTGTTCGCGGTTCCGAAGTACGGAGAACGCGAAACCCGCTCCAACATCGAATCAAGCGCTAAATCCTTGTTTGTCGGCATGTTCAACGCCTACATAATCCTCCTGATATACGGGACAGCCCCTATTCACCCGAGGTTTCGATCCGCTTAGCATCGGGTCGGATAACTGGCGGTTAGAGCGGACGCGTCATAAGCATGATGCCAAGCCTTGCCGTTGCAATTGCGCGTGAGCTTTGCGGTTTAGGGATCAGGGACAGATGCCAGACACCAAAAATTCGAATACGTCCGAAGCGACACCTCGTTTTCTGAGACGCCCCCTATTCTTTCTCCTGCACTATGTTCGGCGCCGGCCGTTCCATTTCGCCGGTTTGTTCCTGTTGGTGATCGGCGCCGCCGCCTGCGCCATCGGTGTGCAGGTGGGCATGAAGTTTCTGGTAGACGCCATGTCCGCTCCGGAGAGGAATCGGCTGGCCGTCTGGGGTCCCCTGGCACTGTTTATCACTCTCGTGGGTGTCGAGCATGGGCTGTGGCGATTGAGCGGCTGGCTCGGCTGCCGGACCATGGTGAGCACCGGCGTGGATGTGCGGCTCGATTTGTTCCAGCACCTCTCCGGCCACTCCATGTGCTATTTCAATGATCGTATGGCCGGCTCCCTGGGCAACCGCATCAGCGAAACCGCTGCCGCCACGGGGACGCTGTTCAGCGTACTCGCCTGGAATATGGTGCCGCCTTGCACCGATTTCCTGGGCGCTATGATCGTGCTGGGAACTGTCCACGGTGACATGGCTGCGCTCCTGTGCGTCTTTGTCGCGATCGTCGGTGGAGGCATGATTCTGTTCGGGCGGCGCGGCCAACCCATACATCGCCATTATGCTGAACAGTGTTCGCGCGCGAATGGCGAACTGGTTGACGTGGTGGGAAACATCTGGGCGGTGAAGGCATTTTCCGCCCGGCAACGCGAACGGGAACGCTTGGCCGAGCATTTGGGATTGGAAGCCGAAAGCCAGCGGCGGAGCTGGATGTATCAGGAGAAAACCAGGGTGCTTCACGACCTGCTGCTATGGTTGATGGCGGGAACCATACTGGCTTGGGCGCTCCAACTCTGGGCTGAGAATCGGATTACGCCCGGCGAGGTGGTGCTGGTCAGCACGTTGACATTCCGCATACTACACGGCTCCCGCGACCTCGCCTTTGCCTTGTTCGGCACCACTCAGCAGCTCGGGCTTATCGCGGAGACCCTGAGGGACATCGGCAAGCCGCACTCGGTAACCGATTGTCCACGGGCGAAACCGTTCGTGCCACAAGGCGGAGCCATCAAGTTCGAGAACGTCTGCTTCGGCTATGCAAACGGCGATCTCCTTTTCCGCGATCTAGGCCTCGACATTCCGGCCGGCCAGAGGCTAGGCATCATCGGCCCATCCGGCGCCGGCAAGTCGACGCTGGTGAGCCTGGTGCAACGGCTCGACGATGTTCATACAGGCCGCATTCTGATCGACGGTCGGTGCGTGACCGAAATTCCGCAGGATGCTCTGCGTGCGGCTATTGCCGTGGTGCCGCAGGATATTTCGCTGTTCCACCGTTCGATCCTGGACAACATCCGCTACGGCCGCTCCGAGGCCAGCGACGAGGAGGTCTACGCCGCGGCCCGTCAGGCCTTTTGCGATGCTTTCATCCGCGCGTTACCGGAGGGATACCACACGCTGGTCGGAGAGCGCGGCGTGAAACTGTCCGGAGGTCAGCGTCAGCGCATCGGCATCGCCCGCGCCTTTCTGAAGAACGCGCCGATCCTGATCTTGGATGAAGCCACCTCGGCACTGGATACCGCTTCGGAGCTCGAGATTCACCAGGCGCTGGCCAAGCTCATGCGGGGCCGCACCGTGTTGGCGGTGGCTCATCGGCTGTCCACGGTGGCCTCGTTCGACCGGATCATCGTGCTCAGTGAAGGCTGTATCGTCGAGGACGGCAGCCCCGAGGAACTGAGACGGCGGCGCGGTGTATTCGACGCCATGTGGCAGCTGCAAGCAGGAAACGCCGTTTCTCAGAATCCCAAAATCACTCCGGCTGCGCGGGCATGAATCGTGACGAATAAAATGGGCGAAGCAAAGGCGTTAGGCAATACGATCCTATGGTACGACAGCGCATCATCCTACTGCCCTGCAGCCGCCTCGGGCCGACCTTTGCCTGAATATTAATCAGGCCCGTAAATACCCTCCTGGTATTTCGGGCCGCCGCCCAGGCCGGTACACGCCCGGCCTGGGCTCACGCGGCTTGTCGCCGCGCCGGGGCATCCCTGCCCCGGATTAACCCGGCCTATATTTATAGGCCGGGTTAATAAAAAGCCGAATTCCGAGGCAGCCGCACCGATGGCCGTCAGATCGCCGATACGCCTGCGTGGGACAGCGTGGATTGTTCGTGCCACTGGCGCACCTGCATCAGGTGATCATCCTCCTCCGCAAGCGCCGTCCGGAAATCGTTGGCCATATCATCAAGCCCCATCTCGCTGGTCAATCGGATCAAGAGTTCCCAACCGGCATGATCGACCAACTCGGCGGTGAGGATTGCTTCTAAGGATTGGTCTATGGAGGTGCGCGGATCGCTCATGATCTGAAGCACTCCGCTCGACGCGACGGCGCTGACGTCCGCACCGGGCGTTTGCGTGGTCGGATCGGCGCCTAACGACTCCAGTGCCTTTGCCACCAGCTTGAAATGCTGGGCCTCCTCTCGCCGAAAACGTTTGAGCGTGTCGACGGAGATCGGCGAGCCGGCCTCGGACGCGGTTTCACATTTGTTAATGAGATAGTCGTAGAGCCGCGTACCGGCGCGCTCGAACGCCAGGCGCTCGCCCAGCTTATCGACCAAGACTTCGGGATGCTTGCCGGTCAGTTTCTGTAGGGTGGCCTGAGCCATACCTTTCAAGGTACCCGGCGGCGGAACCGACCCCACCGGCTCGGCTTCCCGAATATAGACGCTATCGAGTTTCGCAAGCGCCGATTCGTCTCCCGACGAACTCGGAGGAGCCGCCTGCGCCGCGTCTATCATCCGCTGGCTGTCGACTGGCGACATGCCGATACCGGTGCGATTTTTCGAGCTCATCTCGACTGATGTTTTTTCCATGGTTCAACTCCTCAGACGGTTTCTTGCGATTTATGCGACCCTGCGATTCAACTCCGTACCGGGGGACCACTGGTATCCCGCCGCCACCGTTTGAGATGGCGACCCGTCCGAATTCATATGCTGCCGGTAATCCAAGGACGCCGAATCTTCCTGCGACTTATCGACAAATTGAGTGCCGCGGGTGCGCAAGTTCACTTCTTGATCGAGCACCTTGCGGACGAATTCGCGGTTGCTCTTGAACGGAATAGGTTCCGGCAACGTGTCTGAAATGACCTCGGCCGGATCGCGCCTCTCATACTTCTTGAACAGTTCCGACACGTATGCGACATGTCCGAGCTCATAATCCAGGAAACGCTCCCATATCGCCTTGATGCGCGGGTTGGATTCCTGCTCCACGCAGCTGTAGTAGTTGTAGGCTTCCGTCGCTTCGTGCAGCAGCCATTTTTCGAGCCATGTTTCGTTGGGGTCTATGATGGACTCATACTGAGTGACATGCTGCTCCTCGATCGAGGCGATTTCAGCATATAACTGGCGGGCGACCGCATCGGCATACATCGGTCCGACATTGGCGTAGAAATCATGGGTCTGATACTCGGCGGCCATGATCGTCGTCGCATGCAGCTTGCTGATCGCGGCCGCTTTGGTTCGATCGTAGTGCTCGCGCAAATCGTTCTCCGGCGCTCGATGCTCATCCACGGTCGGTCTTCCCGGGATGATGTCCGTGTGGGATTGCAGAATGTTGTTCGCGTCTTTGCCCTCGAGCCGATCCAACAGCGCCGAATAGCGGTAAAGGTGGTCGAAATCCTCCAGCAAGCCGAAGCGGTAAACCTGAGCCAGATAGCCGTCGGGCTCGTTTTGCGCTACCGCCGCGGTGACCTCGACGGCCACTTGCTCGTAGGCGATGGTGGTCTCCAGCGGTGAATGATCGGAAGAAATGAGCCAATTGACGGTAGTCTGCTGATGCTGTTCGGCCCGCCTGACCTTAGCCAGCGATACCTGAAGGTCCTTGTTCATCCGTGCGCACAGGTGCTGAAAACGTAGCGCCTCCATTTCAAGTCCGTTCATGAGGATGATCCTGACTCGCGTGAACGCCTCGTCATCGAGCTTGCTGATCGGCTTCTGAACCATCTCTTTCCACGTGAACCGTTGCTTTTCAAGGGGAACACCCCTCGAGTCAAAGAGCTTTACGGCCATAACGCCTCCTGTCCAAAAATAAGTCAGTCCCAAGGAAATATCGTTTCGTTTTCGAAACACTCCTGACTATGACAGCGGGAAGGAGAATGGATTCAGGCAAACAATCTAAGTGCATTCACTTACCCTGCATGACGTATTGTTCATCTCTGGTGCACCTCTGTCCTTTTCGCACCATATAGGATCATTCGACGCTGCACCGTTTCGGGAAGACATGCCCCAAAACGAGGCCATATGCTGCCAAGAACAAAAGGCTCGTTTCTTGCTTACGTCACCCCGTCCTGAAACCAAAGAGATCGTTTTTATGGAGACAGTCAGTAAAAGCAACGACGTATTCTTCGTGCTACTCGGCGCGGTCATGGTGCTTGCAATGCACGCCGGCTTCGCGTTTCTCGAACTCGGCACCGTTCGCCGCAAGAATCAGGTTAATGCCTTGGTAAAGATCCTGACGGATTTCGCCATGTCGACCGTAGCCTATTTTTTTATCGGCTATTACATCGCCTACGGCGTCCAATTCTTCGACGGGGCGGCACATCTGGCTCAAAACAACGGCTATGAGCTGGTCAAGTTTTTCTTCCTGCTCACTTTCGCAGCCGCGATTCCCGCTATCGTGTCCGGCGGGATAGCGGAACGCGCGAAATTCAATCCGCAAATAACCGCTACGTTTTTGCTGGTCGCGCTCGTGTACCCGTTTTTCGAGGGGATTGCATGGAACAAGAATTTCGGCGTTCAGGCTTGGCTCGAGCAGAGTTTCGGAGCAGGATTCCACGATTTTGCCGGCTCGGTCGTGGTGCATGCCGTAGGCGGCTGGATCGGCCTGGTCGCCGTGATTCTGCTTGGGCCGCGCCGGGGCCGTTATCATCGAAACGGCGACATCTCCGCCCATCCACCATCAAGCATACCGTTTCTGGCGCTCGGTGCCTGGATACTGACTGTCGGCTGGTTCGGCTTCAACGTCATGTCGGCGCAGACCTTGAATGCTGCCAGCGGTTTAGTAGCCTTGAATTCTCTCATGGCGATGGTCGGGGGGACCTTGGCTGCTCTTCTGATGGGACGCAACGATCCCGGCTTCGTACACAATGGTCCCTTGGCCGGTTTGGTTGCCGTATGTGCGGGATCCGATCTCATGCACCCGATCGGTGCATTGGTGGTCGGGGCTGGCGCCGGCATTCTGTTCGTCGTCTTGTTCACCCTGACCCAGAATCGCTGGAAGATTGACGATGTGTTGGGCGTTTGGCCCTTGCACGGCCTCTGCGGGGCCTGGGGAGGAATCGCTGCCGGAATTTTTGGCCTGCCAGCACTCGGGGGTATCGGCGGCGTCAGCTTCTTATCGCAGTTGATCGGCACCGGGCTCGGGCTTTCCGTAGCCGCGGTCGGCGGTCTCCTGATTTACGGATTTCTTAAACTTACGGTCGGATTGCGCCTGGACCCGGAAGATGAATTCGCCGGCGCGGACTTAACCATCCATAAAATCAGCGCTTCCCCGGAGAAAGAAGCCGGCTGGTAGGTTCATTCACTCTCGACCGATTTTTACCGGCCTTTTGATCCTCAAAACGTGGGCAGCATATTGTCGTGCTCCAATAGGTGCAGAGCGTTCTCCAGTCATGTTTTCAAGAAAGCTGCTAGGCCGCGTCTTGTTTCCCGTCACAAGAAATCGTCTGTTCGACGCTTTATAAGACGCTTTATAAGACGCTTTATAAATGGCAGATTGCAGCCTGTATCTGTAAACTGAAAACAGCAGGGTCGACGCTCTGTTCTGCACCAGGAGGACACCGTGAGGAAGCTCGACGAGACACGAACTAGATAAAACCTGGCTTGGGCAAAATTTTTGTGCGGCTGCCCGAGAACCGGGGCACGAAAAACAAAAGGGGATCCACGATGAAAAAGGCCGGAGTGATTGGAGCAGGAGTGCTCGCAGCTATTTTTTGGGGCGATGTGCTGCTGGATTTTCTGATCACGGCGGTGGAACTTCTGCTCGAAACCCTCGAACTGGTAACCGAGCATGTCCTGGAGGCTCTCCTTGCCCTCACCCCGTATGAAGCTCAGGCAGTTACCGCGTGGCTCGGATTCGGGCTGCTGATGCTCATCCTCCTTTTCGGATTCAAAAAGCTGAACGGAATTTTCCAACGAGCCAAATCAACCGTTCCCGTTTGGTGGCAGGAACAAAAAGAGCGCGTCCAAGTCAACTGGTCGAGCATCGGCTGGCAAATCGCCCTGACGGGGATGGCCCTGATACTCCTGCTTCTTTATATCTAGCGGAAAGACCGAGCACCAGGCCTTGAGCAGCCTCGACCGTCCGCCGCGATGACAAGCATCCGACAAACGGCCAAGGCAGATATCGACAATCGCGAATATTCCCTTATCTCGGCATCAGGCGCCCGCTGCACGGGTGGCTTTTTTGCGTTCGTGTTCCAGAAGCAGCTTTTTTCTGAGTCGAACGGATTTCGGGGTCACCTCCACTAGTTCGTCATCGTCGATGAACTCCAGAGCCTGCTCCAGACTCAGTTTGATGGGCGGAGTCAAAATGATGTTCTCGTCGCTGCCGGCGGCGCGGATATTGGTCAACTGCTTGGCTTTGGTGGGGTTCACCACCAGGTCGTTGTCGCGGGAATGGATGCCGATGATCATGCCCTCGTAGACTTCCGTGCCGTGCTCGATGAACAGGCGTCCGCGTTCTTGCAGATTGAACAGCGCATAGCCCAGGGCCTTGCCTTCCACCATGGAAATCATCACACCGTTGATACGCTGGCCGATATCGCCTTTCTTCACCGGGCCGTAATGATCGAAGACGTGGTACAGAAGGCCGGTGCCCGAGGTGGCAGTCATGAATTCGGTCTGAAAGCCGATCAGGCCGCGTGACGGCATCATGTATTCCAGCCGTACCCTGCCCTGCCCGTCCGGCACCATGTTCAAAAGATCGCCCTTGCGCTCGCCCAGTTTCTCCATCACCGCGCCCTGATTCGCCTCCTCCACTTCGATGGTGACGAATTCATAGGGTTCGCAGAGCTCGCCGTCGACCTCCTTGATGATCACCTCGGGACGCGACACGCCAAGCTCGTAGCCCTCGCGGCGCATGTTTTCAATCAGGATGGAGAGATGCAACTCGCCGCGTCCCGAAACCTTAAATTTGTCGGGATCGGACGTGTCTTCCACGCGCAGGGCAACGTTGTGCAGCAGTTCCCGCTGAAGACGTTCGCGAATTTGCCGCGACGTGACGAACTTGCCCTCCTTGCCGGCAAAAGGCGAGTTGTTGACCTGGAAGGTCATGCTCACGGTGGGCTCGTCAACGGTCAAAGGCGGAAGCGGCTCTACGCAATCGACGGCACAAATGGTGTCGGAAATCTCCAGCGCATCGATGCCGGTGAAGGCGATGATATCGCCGGCATTCGCCTCGGGCACTTCGACCCTTTCCAGCCCCTTGAATCCGAACACCTGCAGGATACGGGCGTTGCGCTGCTTGCCGTCGCGGCTGACGACCACCACCGGGGTGTTGGTCCTGATGGTGCCGCGCTGGATGCGGCCGATGCCGATCACGCCCACATAGGAGCTATAGTCCAGCTGGCTGATCTGCATTTGAAAGCCGCCCTCTTCGTCGACCACGGGCGGATGCACCTTTTCGATAATGGTTTCGAACAAGGGGTCCATGTTGCCTTCGCGGATATCCGGGCTGTGGCCGGCATAGCCGTTCAGGGCGGATGCGTAAATGACCGGAAAGTCGAGCTGCTCTTCGGTCGCTCCCAGCCGGTCGAATAAATCGAAGGTCTGGTCCAATACCCAATGGGCGCGCGCTCCCGGACGATCGATTTTATTGATGACGACGATGGGCTTGAGCCCCAGGGCGAACGCCTTCTGCGTCACGAAACGGGTCTGCGGCATCGGGCCGTCTACCGCATCGACCAAGAGCAGCACGGAATCGACCATGGACAAAACGCGTTCGACTTCGCCGCCGAAGTCGGCGTGGCCGGGGGTATCGACGATGTTGATGTGATAGCCGTTCCAGTCGATGGCGGTGTTCTTGGCCAGAATGGTGATACCGCGCTCCTTCTCCAGGGCGTTCGAGTCCATGACCCGTTCCTCCACTTTTTCGTGGGCGGCGAACGTGCCGGATTGCTGGAGCAGCTTATCGACCAGAGTGGTCTTGCCGTGGTCTACGTGGGCGATGATGGCGATATTGCGAAGTTTTTCGATCATAAATCGGAAAAAGGATGGATGGTGGGGGCAGGGAGCCGGGTAAAACCGGTTATTCTACCAGATTTTAAAGCTCACTCAGTCCTGAGCGGACGCACCGCTTTCGCCCTGCTGGACATGCGACCAGTAACCCCAATCCAGTCTGCGCCAGCGGGCAGGAATCAGGTCGCAATAAAGGAATAAGCACCGGACAACAGAGTGAAGCGTCTTGCGGAACACGCCCCGCTCCAGACGACGATGATCCATTGCATATACGGGCAGATCCAGTGCGAACGCGGTGCGGTAGCCGGCGCGTTTAATGCGCCAGACCAGTTCCGAATCTTCGTTGCAAAGCAGATCGGGATCGAATCCGCCCACCTCCGTCACGATATGGCGCCTGACCAGCAAATTGGAGCCGCTCGCCGCAGGAATTCCCATTTTGTGAGATATCCATTGCCCGTGGGCGAACCAGCGGTAATATCGGCGAAATCGATTGTGCGACAGTTTTGGACCGTAGACGCAGTCGAATTCCGCATATCCGGCGAGTGCCCGAAAGTAGGTTGGTGGGAATACCACGTCTGCGTCCGTAAACAAGACCCATCCGGTTCCGGCCAACTCCATACCGATCTGACGAGCTTCCGATATCGTGCTTTTCAGCCTCACGATTTGGGTGAACTCCGGCGAACGGTGGCGAGCGACGATTTCCGCAGTTCGGTCGTCCCCGGCATCCACGACAATGAGACGACAGCGATCCGGTAACGACGACAGAAAATGAGCGATGTTTATCTCTTCGTTCAGCGTCGGCAGCACAACCGTGATATCACTCGATTGCATGAAAACCCCTCTGATCCCTTCTCTATCGTTTTTGCGATGCATGAGGCGACTATCATTAACATCGCCATGTTGCAAAACGAAGAACGGTAGCCCGTTTAAAGCGGTTTATCGCAAGTCGAGCCTTTGATATACGGATATGGACGCAGGGTGTGAGCGAAGCTCCTATCGGATGTCCGCCTCCCCCGTTTCCATGTGCGCAAAGGCGTTTAAAGTGACGGGCTCTTTCGTCCCTATCAGCTTTGCTCCCAAGGAAGCCCATGATAACGCCAGCCGCCGACGCTGCTACGATGTTTCTGTTCGTCGAGAGGGCCTTCGAAGCCTTGCTCGATATTCGTAAGATCCGAATAGCCTTCGGCTGCCAAGGCATTGGCGGCATCGAGCGAACGCTGCCCGCTGCGGCACAATAAGAAAATCGGGGTATCGGCGTTCGGAGCGATTTGGCGAACGCGATTTACGAAGTCCGGATTGGGCTTCCAGTCTGGCGCCCATTTCCACGGAATGTTGATGGCGCCGCACGGATGCCCGACATAGGAGAATTCCAAAGGATCGCGGACATCCAGCAGCACGGCACCGCTTTGTTCCCTGAAAGCATTCCACGCGTTGGGCGGAGTTAAGCTTTTTACAGACGACATCTTGGTACTCCTGAAGAGTTGATTCACGTGAGCAAGGTACCGCTACACGGCGCCTATGCCTTTTGCCCCACAAAAAAAGCCTCGTTGCGACTGCCTTGGTTCAAATCGCCGATTTGTCCTTCTTCCCGATAAAACACGAGTCTGAGGCTGCCAAACAGCCGAGGCAGTTCGTTCGTATCGAGAAGAAAAGCCGGATTTGTAGGCCCGATCCCGGCAGCTTTGTCTCGTGTGTAAGTCTGATAGAAGAGCAAGCCGCCGGGTTTCAGCGCCTTTGTAATAGCCAAGGTCAAAGACCGTTCCAAAAAGCGGCTGACGACGATGACGTCGAAGGATTCCGCCGTGGGAGGCAGCTCGACCACGTCTCTGGTCTCGGCGCGGAGACCCAGACCGAGCCGTCGGGCATGGACGTTCAGCCGGCTGATCGCCTCCGGAGAAATATCCCATGCCTGGGTCTCCAGCCCTCGCCGCGCCAGAAACAACGCGCTTCCTCCCAGCCCGCAAGCCAAGTCCAAGGCGGTTCCGGATTCAGGGAGAAGATGCGCATTATCCGCCAAAACCGGTGCCGGCTCGGGAATCGCGTCGCCGGCTCCCCGGTAGATCCGGTCCCATTTGTCTCGAATCGGAAACCCGTCGTCGGTCATAGATAATCTCCGGAATCAAACCGGTACATCGGTAGCTTGAAAGATTTGTTCGACCATGGGAATAAGTTTCTTGTCGAGTAGGAACATGATGACGTGATCACCCTCCTCGATCACCGTGTCGTGGTGAACCTGAATCACCTCGTCCCCCCTGACCAAGGCCCCCATCACCACGCCCGGCGGAATGTTGATCTTGTCGATGGGTATGCCGACCACCTTCGAGCTGCCGCGGCGCCCGTGGGCGACCGCTTCGATCGCTTCCGAGGCGCCATGCCGAAGGGAGTGGACCTGAACGATATCGCCGCGCCGAACATAACGCAGCAAGGCGCTGATGGTCGCCTGCTGCGGAGAAAGGACGAGGTCCACCAGTGAGGAATCGACGAGGTCCGCGTAAGCGCTCTTGTTCACCAGGCTGATCACCCGGCGGGCACCCAGGCGTTTGGCCAACATGGCGGACAAAATATTGGCTTCGTCGTCGTTGGTAATGGCGCAGAAAATATCGGTGTTCTCGATGTTTTCGCTGAGCAGAAGCTCCTTGTCCGAAGCATCGCCCGCCAATACCACCGTATTGCTCAGATCGGCGGCGATTTTCTGGGCGCGCTTATAATCCTTTTCTACGAGCTTGACCTGATAACGCCCCTCCAGCGCTTGAGCCACGCGCTTGCCGATGTGTCCGCCGCCGGCGAACATCAGTCGCTTGTAAGGCCGTTCGAGCTCTCTGAGCTCGCTCATGACCGCTTTGATTTCTTCGGATGATGCGGCGAAAAATACCTCGTCATCCGCCTGAATAATGGTTTTTCCGTTCGGGATGACAGGCAGGCCGTTTCGAAAAATTGCCGTGATGCGCGCATGGACATTCGGCATGTGCTGATGAAGCTCGCGAATTTCCCGCCCGACCAGCGGCCCGCCTTGATGGGCCCTGACCGACACCAGCCGGACGCGGCCCTCGGCAAAATCCAGGACCTGAGAGGCCCCCGGATACTTGAGCAGCCGCTCGATGAATTGCGTGATGATCTGTTCCGGGCTGATGACGACGTCGATAGGAATGGTCTCGGGGGAAAAAATGCCCGGATAGCTGAAATATTCGATGGCGCGGACCCGGGCGATCTTTCGCGGAATCTTGAACAGGATATCCGCCATCTGACAGGCCAGCATATTGGTTTCATCGTCGCTGGTGACGGCGATGAGCATATCGGCCTCATCCGCCCCGGCTCGCTTCAATACCGTGGGATGCGCCGCATTGCCCTGAACCGTGCCGATGTCGAACCGGTCTTGCAAATCCTTCAATAAGGCGGGCTGCGTATCGACCATGACGATATCGTTAGCCTCGCTCGCCAAGCTGGCGAGCACGCTGCTTCCGACCTGCCCGGCGCCAAGTATGATTATTTTCATTATCGAGAGCAGAAGTTAGAGAAACTAAGACAGGAAACGGCAAATTCGAGAGCCGCGATGCTATCGCTTTTCTCTGAATTTGATCCCAAGCGAATTGAGCTTGCGATACAAATGAGTACGCTCGAGGCCGATGGCATGTGAAAGACGGGCAACGCTGCCGCTGTATTTTTCCAGGTGATACTCGAGATAAGCCTTTTCGAACCGTTCGCGCGCCTCTTTGAGCGGCAGGTCATAAAAATCGGGCTGGCCCGCGGCTGGGCCGACTTCGCCCAAGGATTCGCCGAGCGCCGCCTTCACTTCGTCCAGCTCTACCTCTTCCCCGCTGCCCAGGATCAAGAGGCGCTGCACCAGATTCTTGAGCTCGCGGATATTGCCATGCCACGGATAATTCCGCAAAAAGTTCTGGACCGGAACGGGAAACTTCCGAAACGGCAATTTCTCCCGGCTCACGAAGTAATCCACATAAAACCGCAGCAGCTCGGGCACATCTTCGCTGTGTTCGCGCAAGGGCGGAACCTTGAGCGTGACGACGTTCAGCAGGTAATAGAGCTCGCGCCGGAAACGGCCGGCCCGCACCTCTTCTTCCAACGATTTTCGGGTCGATGCGACGATGCGGACATCCACGTTGATCAGTTCACTGCCGCCCACCCGCGAGAATGAACTCGATTCCAGCGCGCTGAGGAGGCGCAACTGCGTCTCCTCTTCCATATCGGCCACTTCGTCGAGGAATAACGTTCCGCCGTGCGCCTGCTCCAGCAATCCGTAGTGAATCCGGCCGTCTTCCATCCTGCCGAAAAATTCCACTGCCGAGAACTGCGGCGCGATCGTGCCTACGCCCACGTCCACGAAAGGGCCGTCGCGCCGCGCGCTGTTGGCATGAAGATAACGCGCCAGGGTTTCTTTCCCGGAACCGGGCTCGCCCACGAACAAGACGCGGGCGTCGTGCTGCGCCAAACGCTTGATCTGATCGCGGAGGCGCTCCATGGCGGCGCTCTTGCCGACAGGTTCTATCGGGATGTCCACCCGCCGCTTCAATCCGATGTTTTCCCGCTTGAGCCTGGCGTTTTCCAGGGCCCGCTCGACGGTAACCAGGAGTTTGGCCAGGGACAACGGCTTTTCAAGAAAATCGTACGCGCCCAGCCGGGTCGCTTCGACCGCGGTTTCAACCGTCGCGTGCCCGGACATCATGATGACAGGGCAAAGCTGGTCATCCCGGAGCCACTCTTTCAGCAGAGTGATGCCGTCCTCGTCCGGCATCCAGATATCCAGCAATATCAGATCCGGCATGCGTTCCGCCCTGAGCTTGCGCGCAACGCTCGCGTTCTCGGCCGCGGCAACCCGATAGCCCTCGTCCTCCAGAATCTCCTGGAGCAATTGGCGAATGTCCGGCTCGTCGTCCACCACCAAAATATTCGCTTTGACCACCGCTTATACCTCCATCGCTAGCCCGCGCACCGCAGCCGTTTCGGTTGCGATGGGCACTCGTATGATAAAGCGCGCGCCTTCACCGCGCCCCGAAACCAGCCGGATGCTTCCCCCATGCTCCTCGACAATCTTCTTTACAATGGCCAATCCCAAACCGGTACCCTTCGATTTAGTCGTTACATAAGGTTCGAAAATTCGGTCAGCCTGCTCGGGCGGAATACCGGGCCCGGAGTCGTGCAACTCGATTTCGACGTAATGATGACGGTTTTCCTCGATCAAACGCGTCTGAATGCCCATTTTACCCGACACCCCCGGTGCCATGGCTTCCTGCGCGTTCTTGATCATGTTGTGCAGAACCTGTCGAATTCTGATCGGATCGGCGTATATCGGAGGCAAAGTGGGCTCCAGATCGAGTTCGAACTCCAAACCGGATTGAGGCGGATAAAGCGCCACGACTTCCTCGATCAAAGCATCGATATCGATCCGTTGCAACTGGATAATGGATGGTTTGGCGTATTCGGAGAAGGCATTGACCATGGTCTTCATGGCCTCGACCTGTTGCACGATGGTACGGGTCGCGCGATCCAGAACCTCGGCTTCGGCCGTCTCCAGATTCTTGGACAGCTTGTGCTTGAGACGCTCGGCCGAAAGCTGAATCGGTGTGAGCGGATTTTTGATCTCGTGTGCCAGACGCTGAGCCACTTCGCTCCATGCCGCCTGACGCTGGGCCTGGATCAGTGCGGTGACATCGTCGAACACCACGACGGCACCTTGCGACTCACCGTCCGAACCGAATAGCGGCGTTCCGCGGCATAAGAGTTCCTGCCGGCCTTTGGGCCCGAGGAAGGGAATTTCTTCGCGCCAGACGCTATTTTCCTTTTCCAATCGATTTCCAACGATTTGCATCAAATCGGCCAGATGCGGCTGCGCTTCCGTCAGCTCGCCGATCGTAGCGCCGACGCTCTTGTCGAGTTCGGCGTGAAGAATGGCATTCGCGGCCTGATTGGCGGTCAGAAGCCGCATCGACTCGTCGAAACTCAACACGCCGGAGGAAAGGTTCGCCAATACGGTTTCCAGATAGGCGCGCTGGCGCTCAACCTCCTGCCGGGAATGCTGCGCCTCGTCTCTTGCCTGGGCGATCTTCTGCGTCATGGCGTTGAACGACTCGACCAAGAAGCCCAGCTCATCCTTGCGTTTTACCGGCAAGCGCTTCTCGTAATTGCCTTGGGCCACGGCTCTGGTGCCCTGGGCCAAATACCGGACCGGAGCCACGATGCGGCGGATGCTGAGAAACGCGGACCACATCGCGGCTAAAAGACTCAGAAGGAGTACCAGAGACAGGGTCAGGGAAAACGTCAGCTTCAATGACCCCCGCAGAAAGGTAAGCTCCTTGTAGTGAACATAAGCCGCCTCGACCGTTTTCGCGAGATCGGCCACACGCAACGGTACCGGATAAATGCCTTGAAGGTATTGCGCGTCATCCCCTGCGATGGATACGACCGCCCTGATTTGCAGGCCGTTTCCGACGTCGGGTTCGAGACCTACGTACGATTTGCCTTGCTTCACCTGCAACAAGACGCCCGTTTCCGGAAAGTCCGGAATGATTCTTCCGGTTTGGCTGCCGATAAAGCCCATGATGCGGCCTTGCTTGGAAAAAACGGTGAGCTCGCCGTCCTCGGCATGGCTGCGCAGCTCTGCCAAGCGAATAGGCACAAGACCTTCCGGCGAGCCTTCCAAGCCTTCCGCCATTTGCTCGGTTTGCTTCAAGACGGCTCGCATACGCTCGTCCAAAGCGGCTTGTCCCAGTTGCAGCGCATCCTCCATGGCCTGGTCGACGCGGACATCGAACCAACTGTCGATGCTCTGCTGAAGGAATTGCATGGAGTAATAAAAGACTATGGTGGCCGGGGCCAGGCTCAGCAGGGTGAACAGAAACACCATGCGGAGCGTGAGATTGGAACCGGCCGCCTTCCGCCTCAACTGTTTCAGCAGCCAGTAGACGTTGGCGCCCACCAATCCCAGAAGCAAAACCGATCCCAGCGAATTGATCAGCACCAGCCAGGAATACATCTTTCCGAGCTGGGACGCGTCTTGGGTCGCCGTACTCATCAAATGAAGCGATGCCAAGAGCGCCGAAAACAGCACCAGGATCGTTAAACTGAGCGGTGGCTTTAATCTGCGACGCGCCATCGGTACCAGGAACTCCCGAGATACCAGCTTGGGGAAACGTAGGCAATCGGACGCAAAGGAAGCGGCAAGGATTCTATATCCAGATCTACCGACAGGCTCGCTTCGTAGCTATTGCCCTCGACGATGCGATCGGCCGGCAGCATGAACCAGCCCCGGATCGCGCCCATGGCTTCCAGCAAGGCCGTCAGACTCGCAAAGCTTTCGGTATTCCCGCCCGCGTGAATGATCTGGAACGACCTCCCTAAGGGATGATAGAGAATCCGGAACTTATGGATTTCACTCAAGATCGTTTCATTTAACCAATAATGCCGCTGACGCTTGATCTTGAGCCGAACAGCCAAAGTCAGGGGAACTCCGTGTCTCAGGGCTTCGAGGGCGGACTCGCTGAAACGGTAGTCGATATCCGCGTTTAAAACGAAGTTGGTGCCGGACGGCACAAGCTCGGCGCGTATGATCCGAAATCCGTAATCCGCGCACACGGCATCGAAGGCCAGTAAAAGGCCGACAAGAAAGCTCCATTGACTCAGACGTTGGAGCACTAGCTGGTTTTCACTATGCGAGCGTAATAAAACCCATCCATTCCCTGATCGCCGGTCAATATCTGCCGGCCATGGCTTACCGCCTCCCCCCAAGTCGCCTCGATGGGCACTTCCCGTGCGTCGGAATGATTCTCGAGGAATTCGGCGATTCTCACTTCGTTTTCTTGCCGCAAGATGGAACACGTAGCGTAAAGCAGCAATCCGCCGGGCGCCAGCATCGGCCAAGCGGCATCCAAAATAAGCCGCTGCAAGTCCAGCAACCCGCCAATATCGGAAGGCTTACGCAATACCTTGATATCCGGATGACGCCGTATGACCCCGGTAGCGGAGCAAGGCGCATCCAACAAAATCCGGTCGAAAATCTGCCCGTCCCACCACGCTTCGGGATCCGTGGCATCGGCAGTCAGCACCCTGGCGTTCAGCCCGGCGCGCGCAAGATTATCGTGAATCCTGGCAACCCGCTCGGGGGAAATATCGACTGCAACCACTTCCTTCAAACCGGAACAGGTTTCGAGGACATGCATCAATTTACCGCCGGGAGCCGCGCACACATCGAGCACCCGCAAACCCGGCTTCAGCTCCAATAACGCAGCGGCTAACTGGGCGGCACTGTCCTGCACGGATACCCAACCCTCCGCGAACCCCGGCAGCCTCTCTACCGCCGTAGGGCTTTCCAACACTACGGCACTGTCGCCGACCGGGGAAGCATAGGCCGAAATGCCTGTCTGCGCCAATCGTTCCAGGTAAGCCGCCCGCGATATCGCCAGGCGGTTTACCCGCAAAACCATGGGAGGAGCGAGATTGTTTTGCCTCAGAACCTCGGTGTATCGACCCGGCCAGTCTCGCTGTATCTGCGAGGCCAACCACTCCGGGTGAGCTTCGGCAACGACTTTCTTTTCCTCAACCCGAGCTTCCAGCGTCGACTGCTCCCGAAGATAGGTGCGCAAAATCCCGTTCAGTAGCGGCTTCGCCCAGGCCTTCCGCCGTGCCGCCGATACCGTTTCGGCCACCGCCGCATGAGGCTTTACCCTAGTGTACTTGAGTTGATATAAGCCGAGCATGGCCAACATCCGGAGATCCAGGTCCTTGATCGGTTTCCGCGTCAGCAACCCGAGCAGATAATCCAGCCGCCAATACCAGCGCATGACGCCGTAGCACAGGGCTTGCACGAAAGCGCGGTCGTTTTCCCGTGGAATCTTGGGCAGGACGGATTCGAGTGCGTGCGTGAGGGTTTTCTGTTCTCCCACCACCTGAACGAGTACATCCGCCGCGAATACGCGTGAATTCGACTCCATCAGCCGAAGCGTTCCGATCTAACCGGATGCGCGTTCAGAAATGCCTGAGCCGTCATCCGCCTCCCTCCCGGAAGCTGAACTTCCAGCAGCCGGAGTACTCCGCTGCCGGTGGTGACATCCAGGGTCTTGCCGCGATCAAGAATCGTTCCCGGCTCTGCCCCCGCGGGTTCATCCAGGCTCTCAGCCCGCCAAATCCGTAAGATGTCTCCCCGGTAAAGTGTCTCGGCGACCGGCCAGGGATTGAATGCTCTGATCCGGCGCTCCAGGTCGATCGCCGCCATCGTCCAGTCCAAACGCGCCTCGTGCTTTTCCAGCTTCGCCGCATAGGTAACTTGGGTTTCGTCCTGAACCTCGGGCCGCACCGTCCCTGCTTCGATTTCGGGCAATATTTCCGCGAGCGCTTCCGCGCCGAGCCCGGCCAGGCGGTCGTGCAGCGCTCCAGCCGTTTCCAAGGGCGCGATCCTGCAGCTCTTCTTATGCAACATCGGGCCCGCGTCGAGACGCGGCTCCACGAACATGATGGTAATGCCGCTTACCTCGTCGCCGGCGAGGATGGCCCGCTGTATGGGCGCCGCGCCTCGCCACCGAGGCAGTAACGATGCGTGAACATTGACGCAACCTAGACGGGGAATCTCCAGAACCGCTTTGGGCAAGATGAGGCCGTAAGCCACCACCACCATCAAGTCAGCATCATGAGACCTGAGCCGCTCCTGTTCCTCGGGGTCTTTCAGCGTGGTCGGCTGAAAGATGGGTATACCGTGAGACTGTGCCAACTGCTTCACCGGACTCGGCTTGAGCTTCTGGCCCCGGCCCGCCGGGCGATCGGGCTGGGTATAGATCGCACAGACATCATGCGGCCCCTCCAAAAGCATCTCGAGGGTAGGAACGGCAAACTCCGGTGTGCCGGCGAAAACGATCTTCATAAGATGGAAGTGGCGAATTGCAAAGACGCAGCTACGTGCCGCTGCGTAAACCAAAAGAAGGATCCTCTCCGCCCGGAGCGAATCCTACTCCCCCAAAGTATCGGGAGACTTGAAGTCAGACGACTGCCCGTGTTTTCTGCGGCTGCTGTGAGGTCCGCTGCCGCTGATCCTTTTTCAGTTTCTTACGGATAAGCTGGCGTTTCAACGGCGAGAGATAATCGACGAACAACTTTCCATCCAGATGGTCGATCTCGTGCTGGATGCAGACCGCGAGGAGGCCATCGGTTTCAAGTTCGAAAGCATCGCCATTGCGGTCCAATGCACGAATCTTGACCGTCTCGGCGCGAGTTACCTTTTCGAAAACACCGGGAACCGACAAGCAACCCTCATCCATTTCCTCGCTCCCGTCCTTCTCCACGATCTCGGGGTTGATCAGGCAAACCGGGGTGTTCTTTTCCTCGGACACATCGATGACCACGATGCGTTTTTGGACGTTGACCTGCGTTGCGGCAAGACCTACGCCGGGAGCGGCGTACATCGTTTCGAACATGTCGTCCACAAGCCGCTTGATCGACTCGTCGACCACGGGCACGGGAACCGCTTTCTTGCGGAGCCGGTCATCGGGAAATTCAAGAATGGTTAAGATGGCCATAACGTTTATCGTGGACGCTGAATACCTAAGTCAATGGAATTCTAACGAAATTCAACTAGACTTTGAACGCCGTTCCTTAAGACTCGATTGGTTTTTGAAAGTTGCACATGCCTTATCGCGAACAAATTCTTGCAGTGAGTCCAGCGCTTCCCACACTCGAATGGCCGCGCCATGCGTGATGAGCAGGAGACAAGATGACGCTTCGAATCATTATCGGTATTGCCTTATCGTTCGTCGTCGGCACGGTGTCGGCCGATCACATTCAGCTAAATCCGAATCATCCGGACCGATACACCGTAGTCCAGGGAGACACGCTATGGGGCATCTCCGGTAAGTTCTTGAGCAAGCCCTGGCAGTGGCCGGAAATTTGGCAAAACAACCCCCAAATCGCAAATCCGCATCTTATTTATCCGGGCGACGTGATCGCCCTGAGCTACGTAAACGGCGAGCCCCGCCTGCAAATCGAAACGCCGTCCGAAGTACGCCTGAGCCCGGAAGTTCGAGTCAGCCCGATCGCCCGAGCCGTGCCGCTCATTCCCATGGACGCGATCCGTCAGTTTCTGAGTAGACCCAGGGTCGTCAACAAGCGCGAATTACAGGATGCGCCATATATCGTGGCGTTTGTCGACGAGCATATCGTGGGAGGGATCGGCGACGGGATTTACGTGCGTGCGGTCGAAGACGGCACGAACCAGGCATTTACCTTGTTCAGACCGGGCCCGGCCTACCAGGACCCAGTTACCGGCGACATTCTCGGCTATGAAGCGATCTACGTAGCCGACGCCCAACTGCAACGTATCGGCGACCCGGCAACACTGGTGTTGACCCGCGCCCAGCGCGAAGCCATTATCGGCGACCGGCTCATGCCGGTCGAGCAAGAAAAAATCGAGCTTTATTTCCAGCCACGTGCGCCCGAGCAAGATATCGAAGCCCATATCATCAGTGTCTTGGATGGGGTCTCGCAGATCGGCCAATACCAGGTCGTGGTGATCGACAAAGGAACCGCCGACGGCATCGAAACCGGACACGTTCTCGACATTTATCAAAGCGCACGTCCGATACGGGATATCGTAAGCCAGAGACCCGGCGAAACCGTGGCCTTGCCCGACGAACACGCCGGCTTGTTGATGATCTTCCGCCCCTTCGAACGCGTCAGTTATGCGCTGGTCATGAACGCAACACGTGCGATACACGTGTCAGACATTGCTGCAACCCCTTGACGACAGGCTGCTCCGCGGAAAGCTTAGAAGACCTGCGCTACTGGCTGGCACTGCATCGAGCACCGCTCATCGGAAGCCGGCGGTTCTGCGCCATTCTCGCCCATTTCCACAGTCCTAGAATCCTCTTCGAAACCAAGGCGGCTGATCTAGCCGCCTTAGGTCTTAAAGAAGAAACCATCGTCTATCTCTGCCATCCGGATTGGCTGGCCGTGGAAGCCGATTTGCAATGGCTGAGTGCGTCGGGCCACGATTGCCTCACGCTGCACGATCCTCGATATCCCGCGCTGCTGCGCGAAATATCCGATCCGCCCCCGCTGATCTTCGTTAAAGGGGACGTTTCGGCCCTTTCATTTCGCCAGATTGCAGTTGTCGGCAGCAGAAATCCGTCGCCGTCCGGTCGGCGGATTGCGCGAGAAATCGCGTCAGGCTTAGTCTCCGCTGGCTTTGCTGTCACCAGCGGGCTGGCATTGGGGATCGATGCCGCCGGGCATTCCGGAGCGCTCGAAGCGGGCGGTGTTACCATAGCCGTCGCCGCCACGGGATTGGACCGAGTATATCCGTACCGTCATCAGAATCTGGCACACGAAATCATCGCCCAGAACGGAGCCTTGGTATCCGAATTCCCTCCCGGAACCGGCCCCAAGGCCGATCATTTCCCCCGTCGGAATCGTATTATCAGCGGCCTTTCCTTGGGTACCCTGGTCGTCGAAGCCGCGCCGCGGTCCGGATCCTTGATCACTGCACGTCTCGCAGCCGAACAGGGACGCGAGGTCTTCGCCGTACCCGGCTCGATTTACAATCCGCTTTCCCGCGGTTGCAACGAATTGATAAAAAACGGAGCAAAACTGATCCAAACGGTTGAGGATATCGTCGAGGAATTCGAGGCGCGATTATCCGTCCAAGCCTACAAACCTTCGTTCAAAACCGATTCGGACGACAACCAACCCCATATGGAACTCTTGAAATATATTGCGTACGACCCAACCTCTGTGGATACTCTAGTGGCAGCCACAGGAAAAACGCCGGAAGCTATCGCCTCGATGCTTTTAATGTTGGAACTGCAAGGTCATGTTGCCTCTACACCCGGAGGATGCTACTTCCGGACCCAGTAAATTTCCTAGCCGTTGCGCATCCCTTAGTTGAGACCACTCAATGAAAGAAAACGTATTCGATGTCCTAATTTATCTTTTCGAAAACTATATGGATGATGATGTCGAGCTCACACCCGATCCCGACATGATTCGCACCGAACTTTTGGAGGCGGGATTCCCTCAAACCGAAATCAATAAAGCCTTTGAGTGGCTAGAATCGTTGGCCGAGCATAATGCGATCAAGCCTGTTTCCTCGCCGGCATTTCGTATCTTTTCCGCCCAGGAAACGGCTAAGCTCGATGCCGAATGCCGTGGTCTCCTGATGTTTCTGGAACAAAGCGGAATCCTTACGCCGGCAAGCCGCGAACTGGTCATCGACCGTGTCATGGCATTCAACGAAGAAGCCATCTCTCTGGAAAACCTGAAGTGGGTTGTGCTTATGGTACTTTTCAGCCAACCCAACGAAGAAATCGCTTTCGCGCGCATGGAAAATCTCGTCTACGAGAGCCTGCCTAATTATCTGCATTGATACATCACCCGTTTCTCCATTTCTTCTCCGCAGAAGAAACCGGAGAATCGTTTATTCTTAAACGCAAATAGCTCGCACCTTATTAACTCCGATGAGCCAAAACCTGGTCATTGTTGAATCACCAGCAAAAGCCAAGACCATTGAAAAATATCTCGGCCGAGATTTTCAGGTCTATGCATCCTATGGCCATGTCCGTGACCTTGTTCCCAAAGAAGGAGCAGTAGATCCCGATCATGATTTCGCGATGAAGTATGAACTCATCGAGAGAAACGAGAAGCACGTACAAACCATCGCCAAAGCTGCTCAGAAAGCTGACGCCTTGTTCCTCGCGACCGACCCGGACCGCGAAGGCGAGGCCATTTCGTGGCATATCTACGAGATCCTGAAAAACCGCAAGGTGCTCGACAATAAACCGGTACACCGTGTCGTTTTCCATGAAATCACCAAGCGCGCCATTACCGAGGCGATCAAACACCCCAAAGCGCTCTCTACCGACCTGATCAATGCGCAGCAGGCGCGCCGTGCACTGGATTATCTGGTCGGCTTTAAGCTGTCGCCCTTGCTGTGGAAAAAGATTCGGCGAGGCCTATCCGCCGGACGGGTGCAAAGCCCGGCACTCCGGATGATTGTCGAGCGCGAGATCGAAATCGAGAACTTCCAGATTCGGGAATATTGGACTCTCGATGCCGACGCCAGCACCGAGGGGCAGAAGTTCCGCGCCCGGCTCATCACCCTGAACGGCGCGAAGCTGGAACAGTTCAGCATCGTCACTGAAGAACAGGCGAGCCAGATTAGGAACTCGCTGCTTGCGGAGGCCAACGGCAAGCTCCGGGTGGTGAAGATTGAGGAGAAAGAGCGCAAAAAGAATCCCGCGGCACCCTTCATTACCTCCACTTTGCAGCAGGAAGCGGCTCGCAAGCTGGGGTTCACCACCAAGCGCACCATGGCAATCGCCCAACAGCTTTACGAAGGTATCGACCTGGGGGGCGAAACCACCGGGCTGATCACCTACATGCGTACCGATTCGGTCAATCTCGCCAATGAAGCGGTACAGGAAATTCGTGAGCTGATCGCGTCCCGGTTCGGCAAAGAAAACCTGCCCAAGCAGCCGCCTCTATACAAAACCAAGAGCAAGAACGCTCAGGAAGCCCACGAAGCCATTCGGCCCACATCGGCTTTTCGGCTGCCGGAACAAGTCAAGCCTTATCTCAGTCCCGAGCAATACAAGCTTTACAACCTGATCTGGAAGCGGACCGTCGCTTGCCAGATGATTCACGCCACCATCAAAACGGTCTCGGTCGACCTGTCCTGCGGCACGATGGGCGTATTTCGCGCAACAGGCTCGACGGTGGTGAATCCGGGCTTTATGAGCGTCTACCTCGAAGGCAGGGACGACGTATCCACCGAAGACGACGAAAGTTTATTGCCCGCGCTGAAAGAAGGCCAATGGGTCGATCTGCTCGATATCGTCACCGCTCAGCACTTCACCGAACCGCCGCCGCGCTATACGGAAGCAAGCCTGGTCAAGGCGTTGGAGGAGTACGGCATCGGCCGGCCGTCGACTTACGCGGCTATTATCTCGACCCTGCAGCAGCGTCATTACGTCGTGCTGGAAAATAAACGGTTCCATCCGACGGACGTGGGGCGCATCGTCAACAAATTCTTGACGGAGCACTTCACCCAATACGTCGACTACAACTTCACCGCCAATTTGGAAGACGATCTGGACGCCGTCTCGCGCGGCGAAAGAAATTGGATTCCGCTGATGCGCGAGTTTTGGTATCCGTTCAAGTCGCTGATCGATGCCAAGGATGAAAGCTTGAGACGCGCCGACGTTACTCACGAATCGCTAGACGAAGCATGTCCCGAATGCGGCGGACAGCTATCCATACGCCTCGGACGTAACGGCCGCTTCATCGGCTGTACCAATTATCCCGAGTGCAAATACACCCGCAACATCAACGGGGAAGCCGCGCCCGCCGCGCCGGAAGTCGTGGAAGGAAAGGTCTGCCCCGAATGCTCCTCGCCGCTGGTCATCAAGACCGGTCGGTTCGGGAAGTTCATAGGCTGCAGCAATTATCCCAAGTGCAAGCATATCGAACCGCTCGAAAAACCGGAGAACACCGGGGTACGTTGTCCTGAATGCAATAAGGGCCAATTGATCAAGCGGAAGTCGCGCTTCGGAAAATTATTCTTCTCCTGCAATACCTATCCCAGTTGCACCTACGCCGTCTGGAACCCGCCTGTCGCAGAGCCCTGCCCCAACTGCGGCTGGCCGATCCTGACGCTGAAAGTCACCAAGCGGCGCGGCACGGAAAAAGTCTGTCCTCGCAAGGAATGCGGCTATGCGGCGCCTTACGAAGGCGAACCGCTGGCCGAATCCGCAACCTAGCGTTTTCGACCGCGGGCCAAGGAAAAAATGCTCTCGCCGTTTCGTCTGAGGCTCGCGGCGAGTCACCTGCGTCGCGGAGGCATTATCGCCTATCCGACCGAGGGCGTGTACGGACTCGGCTGCGACGCTCTCGACCAAGATGCGGTACGCCGGCTCCTGGCTTTAAAGGAACGACCCTCGGCGAAAGGACTGATCCTCATTGCCGCGGAATTCGATCAGATCGAACCTTATCTCGACATCCCGACCGAATTTATGCGGAGCCGACTCTTGGCGACCTGGCCCGGACCGGTCACCTGGATCGTTCCCGCTGCTAGCTGGGTACCGGCTTGGCTCCGAGGCGAACACGCGACGCTGGCCGTCCGCGTCACGGCTCATCCCGATGCGGCCGCCCTATGCCGCGCTTTCGGCGGGCCGATCGTATCGACCAGCGCCAACAAAAGCGGCCGGCCGCCAGCCCGTACGCCGATATCGGCTCGCAAGCATTTCTCTACCGGGCGCGTCCTGATCTTCCCCGGACGACTCGGAGGACTGCGCGGTCCAACGGCCATCTATGATGCATCGACTGGCGTTCGGCTACGCTAAGTGGCAAGTCGAAACCGTTTTAGCTTGACACGCCGACCTCTCATCCATAGCATTCCAGCGTTTTGCAGGACTCTGCCGCAGCGAGAGCAATTTCATCCTTAATGAGCATATTGACTACGTCACAGATCACAACGACAGCTTCGCAAAATCCAAAAACAGCCTTTACAAGTATCCGCTGTTTGGTAGAAGAAGAAACGTCGGCTGTCGACCGACTCATTCTTCGCGAGCTCAGTTCCGATGTATTGCTTATCAATCAGATTGGCCGATACATCGTAAACAGCGGCGGCAAACGACTGCGCCCGATGCTGTTGCTGCTGGTCTCCAAGGCTCTCCAATATCAAGGGCAGCAACACATCACCCTTGCAGCAGTCATCGAATTCATTCACACGGCTACCCTCCTCCACGACGACGTGGTCGACGAATCGACCCTGCGCCGTGGGCGAAATACCGTCAATGCGCTTTGGGGAAACTCGGCCAGCGTTCTAGTCGGCGACTACTTGTATTCCCGCTCGTTCGAATTGATGGTGAGCGTGCAAGACCTCCGCATCATGGAGATCCTCTCCCGCACCACCACAGCCATCGCCGAGGGCGAGGTGTTGCAGCTTCTCAATTGCAATAATCCCGCAACAACCGAACACAAGTACCTCGAAGTCATCTCTCGCAAGACCGCAATCTTGTTCAGCGCCGCAGCACAATTGGCCGCTGTGCTAACGGGAGCGCCCGAGTCCACCGAATTGGCGCTGAAGGACTATGGCCTTCACCTCGGCATTGCGTTTCAGTTGATCGACGATGCCCTGGATTACATGGCGAATCCCGAAGAGCTCGGAAAAAATCTCGGTGATGACCTGGCCGAAGGCAAACCGACGCTGCCTCTGATCTATGCCATCGAGCACGGCAATGCATCGCAGGCCGCCGCACTTCGGGACGCTATCGAGAACGGCAACCGCGATGCGTTCCGCGAAGTTTACGAAATCGTTGAATCTACGGACGCAATCGCGTACACTGCACGGCGCGCTAGGGAAGAAGCAAACAAAGCGGTCGAACTGCTCAATGCACTTCCCGCATCAGACTACAAGGACGCACTCGTTCAGTTGGCCCACTTATCGGTCGAACGAAGCTATTAAAATCCAATTTCCGGGGTGTAGCTCAGCCTGGTAGAGCACTGCTTTCGGGAGGCAGTGGCCGGAGGTTCGAATCCTCTCACCCCGACCAATTTAATCAATTGGTTATCCCGTCTTCTCCTACTCGATCAAAGTCACAGCATGGCCAGATCGTGACCGACCTCCTTCAAGGGCCTTCACCGCAGCCCTGACATTCTCCGGCGAAAGATGGCCATAACGCATCGTTACCCGGATGTCTGAATGCCGTAGGGGTTCCGCTACCTCCCGGATCTAAACTCCAGCCTGAACCAAGCAGGCCGCACAGGTGTGACGCAGGTCACGCGGATGAAAGTCCTCGATTCCCGCCTTTTATAAGCCCCTTCGAATCCCTTCCGTATCGAGCCAAGCCGCGTTCCGTCCGGTGAGCGAAAAACCAGGGCGAAGCCGGGCAGTGCGTAGTTCTGAAGCGTGCTCGCGATAGGATCGCTTCCCGTACTTCCCGATTCAGCGGCACACTCTCGCCTCTTCCATTCTTCTGGTTTGTTGCCCGGAGGTAGACCTGGCTCGGTCCCAGGTCTACCTCCGGGCAACAAACCAAAAACTCGCCCAACGGGGAGCGTGGGAAACAGGTCGCACGACCGCGCGGCTCTGCGCCTTATCTGCAGCGACCGGAGGGATCCGTCATCCTTGAACGGCCCGCCGCACCAGGCTTTCCGATCCTAAGAAGCCCTGCTGGGCGATCTCTTGGAACAACCGCCGGGCGTTATGAATACCCGTTCCGCCAGCGCTGCGGCAAGTGCGGCCGGAGCGGATCAATGAGGCCGGGGACCGGCGCCCGAAACGCCCGCTCTGGAATGCCTTCGGCCCGTAGGAAACGCCGTACGATAATACACTCAAGATCGAAATGGTGGGCAATCGCCCGAAACGACCAGCTTTGTTGCCTCAGGTTCACGACCGCTTCATGACGAGCCAGGCGGTAGGTCCGATGGTCGGCCCGCGCCCGTTCGGCGCGCATCAGCGCAGAGGTGGTGCAGTGGCAATTGGATTCAGTGGCGGCGGCATCACCGTGTCCGCGGCCTCCTGCAAGGCCCGGTGATGACGGCTCGACAATCCACTGGTGCAGCACCGTCAGCGTACTCTCCTACTGCCGTATAGAATCGTCTCCTCAGCCGATCACCCGGCGTCGTTAGAATGTAAATGCGGCTATAGCACCAAGGCCTGTTAACACAACCTGAGTACTTCGATGAAAGGCGAAATGAATAACCGCCGCAAATATCAGGTCCAGATTATCGAAGCGAGAGAAGAATCGGCGAAACCCTTTGAGTCGATGGACCAAACCAGACCTTTTTGCGCGTGCGGAACGTCGCGAGGTAGTACTCCTAGGGCGGCAAGCGGTCGCATTGAGCGTAACGAACCTAGGTACTCAGATCGAGCGCGAGTTGAAGGATTTCGTCGCCTGCGCTGGCGCGGTCCATGATGAGGCAGCGGGAGACCGGCGGAGCCCTCGAACCCGACAGCACTGGACGATCTTTCGGGATATCATGGGCATAGCCGGAAGAGAGGGCAAAGGTTATAGCACAGCATTCATTCGCGGCAACCACACGAATTTTGGTGCTCCATCGGCCGCGCGGCTTGCCAACGGCTTGGCGGCCGTTTTCCTTAATGCGCCGGTGCCATCCGTATGTATCTCGATGACCGTACTATCCAACGGCACCGCTTCGATCTTGACCGGAACAATTTCGATTTTGATCTGAATGATCTGCTGGTGCTGCAATTGCTCGAACACCCGGTCGAGCACGCCGCTTTTGGCCCAGCGCATCATGCGGGTATACACGGTGTGCCAGGGGCCAAAGCGCGGCGGCAAGCTGCGCCACGTGCAGTCATGTTTGGCGACATATAAGATCGCATTGAGCACCTGGAGATTCGAGAGACGCACATTACCGCGCTGGCGCGGCAGACAGTGGGCGATTTGTTGATATTGAGATTCACTGAGCTCCATGCGCGAAGTCTAACAGACATTGTGTTAACATGGCCTAAACCACATTCGGTGGGTGGATATTAACGGATCATCATATGGCGGTTCGCGACAGCCCCGCTCTTATTCAAGCCTCGCGACTTCACCGTCGCAAGGCCTTCGGCTTTAGCCTGAGATTACTTCATCATGCCTGGCATACCTCACGTTCCAGAGAGCATAGCGCAAGCAGTTGATATAACAACAAAGCATCAACCGCAGGGCCTGCCAACACTGGGCAACTACATCGCTACCGAAAAACTCGGAGAAAGCTTGCAGGCCTCGGTATTCAAGGGCTACCACATACACGTCCCCGACCAACCGCTGGTCATCAAACTGCTGAAGCAGCTGTCGAGCTGGGACGATCAGTCGCGGCATCTGCGCCAGAAGATCGAACGCCTGAAAGTGCTGCACGATCCGCGGGTTTGTACGCCGCTCGCGCTGGAGTCCTACGGCGACCTTCAGTTTATCGTTCAGTCCTGGTTCGCGGGCCAAACGCTGAATCATTGGGTGGCACACCAAAATAAACTCGATCTCAACGATTTTTTTACGCTGGCTTGTACGCTGGCCGATACGCTGCACGCGGTACATGATGCCGGCATTACCCACGGCGGCATAAAGCCCCATAATATTCTGATTCAACCGGGGACGCTGACGCTCCGGCTGACCGATTTCATCACCCCGCTCGACATTCGTGACGTCAGCCATTTCATCTACGATCCGGAATTCGTACGCCATACCTTGGCCTACACCTCGCCGGAACAGACTGGCCGCATCAATTATCGCGTGGATTTTTCCACCGATTTGTATTCATTAGGGATCGTGTTTTATGAGCTGCTGACCGGTCAGCTGCCGTTTTTTTCCAGCGATCCACTGGAACTGATTCACTCGCATCTGGCTGAGGAAACGCCTAGAGTCAATCAGCTCAAACCGCAGATTCCCCAAGCTTTGGCCGACATCATTGCCAAACTTACCGTCAAGCAGCCGGAGAAGCGTTACCAAAGCACCGCAGGGTTACTGGCCGACCTAATCCGCTGCAAGGACGAGTACGCCGCCACCGGCAGCGTATCAGCGTTCACGATCGGCCTGCACGATCGTAGCCGTCGGGTCATCTTCATCTCGAAGATGGTGGGCCGCCAGCACGAAAGCGAGCTGATACGGGAGCAATATGACGAGGTCATCAGCGGCAAATTCCGCTCGGTATTTATTTCCGGACTGTCCGGCATCGGCAAAACCCGGCTGATTCAGGAACTGCAAAAACCGCTGGTCAAGAATCGCGGTTACTTCACCTCCGGCAAATTCGACCAGTATCAGAAAAACATCCCCTACAGCTCGCTGATTCAGGCCTTGCGCAATCTAATGCGCATCTTCTTAACCGAAAGCGATCTGCAGGTTCAGCAGTGGCGGAAGAAAATACTCGATGTCGTCGAGAACAACGGAAGCGTCATCATCGACGTGTTGCCGGAACTGGAATTCATCATCGGACGGCAGCCTGAAGTGCCGCATCTGCCTCCGGTGGAAGCCCGCCATCGTTTCAACAATTTGTTCGGCCGGTTTCTCGCTTGTCTCGCCAGCGAAGACAATCCGCTGGTACTGTTCATCGACGACCTGCAATGGTGCGACAGCGCAACCTTCGACTTTCTGCAAAACCTGTTCGACAACCATGATGAACATCCCTATTTGTTTTTCATGGGCGCCTATCGGCACAACGAAGTCGACGGCAGCCATCCGCTCAGCAAGCTGATCCGCAAGATTCAGGAAAACAACGGTCCGTTCGCGGAAATTCGCCTGGAGGCGCTCACCGACGCCGACTGTCATGAAATGGTGGCCTACATCCTCGACTCTTCGCTGGAAGCCACGGCCAATCTGGCGGAATTTATCGCCCACCTCACCGAAGGTAACCCGCTGTTCGTCAGCGAAAGTTTGGCATGGCTGTATAACGAGAACTTGCTGAACACCGATGCCGAACACCACTGGCACTGGGACATCAAGCGGATTCGCGACACGCAGATGCCGACTTCGGTAGTTGAATTGTTCAGCTCCAAGGTGAGCAAACTGCCGGTCAAGACCCTGCATATACTCGACCACTGTGCCTGCATGGGCAACCGTTTCAGCGTCGAAGACGTGGCGCTGGTGTTGGACATTCCCATTGAAAAGCTGTTTGAGGATTTGAAGCCGGTCTTGAATCTGGGGATGCTGCTGGAAAACAAATCCGATCTGCAATTCGTCCACGACCGGGTTCAGGAAGCGGTGCTGCGCCAGGTCGACACTGAGGCCAAACCCGCGATTCACTGGCGCATCGGCAACCGCCTGCTGCAAGCGGTGCCGGCGGGAACCCATCTCGAACTCCTCGATAACTTGTTTACCATCGCCGCCCACCTCAACCTGGGCCGCCCGGCGGAGATGGAACCTGAGCTGGCGTATCGGCTGGTCGATATCAACTTCCATGCCGGCAACAAGGCGCTGGATGCGCTGGCCGGCGATGCCGCCAACGACTTTTTCCAGAAAGCCCACGACTACCTGCCCGACGATTGCTGGCAACAGGCCTACGATCTGACCTTTCGCATATACCAGCGTCTGGCCAAGACCGAGTTGATGTGCGGCCGTTATGAACGATCGGAAGCGCTGCTCAATCATTTGATCGAATACGCCGCCAGCGACTTGGACAAAGCCGAAGCCCTGGCGGAACAGACCACGTCGCTGTCCTCGTTCGGCAACTTCAACGAGGCGATAGCGACTGCCAACCGAGGCCTGGCCTACTTCGATAAATCAATCCCCGAACAAGCCGAGATCGCTCACCAGCGAATGCGGGCCTTAATGGCGGAAATCGAACGGCAAGGCGACGTCTGGACGACGATCCTGCACATGCCTTTTACCCAGGACCGCAAGAGCAAGATCGAGCTGGCGTTTTACAGCGAGCTCATTCCGGATCTTTATATGTCCGGCCTGGTGCCGCAGCTGTATCTGTCCGCCGCGCAATCGACCCTGCATTGCCTGCAGGGCGGCATGGACGAATCGGTGATTTACTCGTTTTCGATCATGGGCCTCAATCTCGGCGAGCAGGGCAAGTTCGAACTCGCGTTCCGTTATCAGGATCTGGCCCACGACCTGTGTGAAAGACACCCCAATACCTTTGGCGCCACCCGCGGCATGAACGGCATCGTCTGGTGCAACATGCATTCGCGCAGCCATCCGGCCGAGATCGTCGATTACTGCCACAAAGCCATACAGTGCGGCAAGAATTGCGGCGACCTGTATAACGCCGGCCTGTCCTACGGCCCCTTGATGTGGAATTTGCAGGTGCAGGGCAAAGATCTGCGCCTGGTCGAAGAAGCCGCCGAGGAATGCCTGCATTTTTCCCGCAAGAACCAACTGTCGTTCTCGGTCGGCCTCGCCGAAGCCGTGCTGGCCGGCTGGGTGGCGCCGATGAAACCCGATTACCAGCCGGTGGACATGACCGAAACCCTGGCGCGCTGGGAAGCCGACAATTATGTCGCCGCTTCCGGCAGTTATTTTGCGCTGCTGGGTTTTGCCCACCATTATTTAGGCGATTACGCCGCGGCAGCGGTGTCCTTGCACACGGTGGAACGCTATCTGCACGGTTTGACCGATAACGTGCTGAAACGGCTCTGGTATGTCTTCCGTATCGTCAATCGCCTGCGCTGGCCGGAGGGTGCCGACTGGCCGGCGCTTGAAGCGGAAATTGCGCCGTTGCTGGCCGAACTGGAAACCTGGGCCCGTCTCGGCCCCCTGCTGAAACCCTTTTTGGCCTTTGTTCATGCCGAGATCGCCCGCGCTCGAAACCAAATGCGCGAGGCCCGCAACTTGTATTTGGATGCGATCGCGGTCGCCCAGGAACAAAACTACGGCCTGCTCACCGGCCATTTATACGAAGCATTGGCTGATGTCATGGCAGCCGGCAATCTCGGCGATGCCGGACTTTATTACGGCGCGGCGCGACGTATCTACCGGGCGTGCGGCGCCGATCGCAAAAACGCGCAATTGCAGCAACGCCTCCCTTATACTGAAGCGGACTACCCAGTTCGTGCCGAAAAAACTGTCGCCCTCGACAAGCCGGCTACGCTGCCGAATCTCGATTTCAATTATCTGATCAAATCCGCGCTGGCCCTGTCGGCGGAAGTCGATCTGAATCGGCTCATGCAAAAAATCATGAGCGTCGTGCTGGAAAGCTCGGGGGCTCAGCATGGCTACCTGCTGATCAAGGAAGCGGATGAACTGCTGGTCGCCGCCGAAAGCCATGTCGGCGAAAAACACATCGTCAATCGCGAGTATCTCAGTCTTAAACAGACCCGCAGCAGCATTAGTCATGCTATCGTCAACTACGTACTGCGCACGCGTAAAAAAGTATTACTGCACGATGCGATGGCCGAGGGCGAGTTTCAGGACACTGCGGAAGTGCAGGCGCTAAAACTGCGTTCGGTGTTGTGTCTGCCGATCATCAAGCAAAACGAACTCATCGGCTTGCTTTATCTGGAAAATCGATTGTCGGCAGGTGTATTTACCACTGAAAAAACCGACATGACCGAACTGTTGACCGCCCAGGCTGCGATTTCCCTGGAAAACGCCCGCCTCCTGGAACAAACTCGGAAGGCCTACACGAAACTACAGGAAAACCAGGAACACATGCTGCAGATGGAAAAACTCTCGGCATTGGGGACGCTGGTCGGCGGTGTGGCGCATGAGATCAACAATCCGCTGATGGGCGTGATGAATTTCGTCGAATTCGCCGCAGACAGAAGCACGGATGAAAAATCGAAGGAAATTCTCGATCAGGCGCTACAGCAAATTCACCGTATCAAGAAGATCGTCAGCAACATGCTGGTATTCGTTCACAACCGATCGACTCCGAGCGGCACCTGCCAGATAGCGGAGGCGATCAGGCAAACTCTATTGCTGCTGGAAGGCGAATTGGGCAAGCACGGCATCAAGGTCGAGGTGGATGCCGTCGACGATCTGCCGGCCATTCGCTGTAGCTCCGACAGTCTGCAGCAGATCCTGGTCAATCTGATCATTAACGCCCGCGACGCACTAGTCGATAGCCAGCAACCACAAATCAGAATCATGCTCAGGCCCGTGGACGGCATGTTAGAACTGAGCGTGGCCGACAACGGTCCCGGCATCCCGCAAGAGGTGCAAACCAAAATTTTCGATCCGTTCTTTACCACCAAGCCTCCCGGAAAAGGCACCGGACTGGGTTTGTCGGTCATCCGCCGTCTGGTTCAGGATGTCGGCGGCCATATACAGGTGGAGAGTTTACAGGGGCACGGCTGCTGCATGCGGCTACGCTTTCCCCATGTTTGAGCATTTGAATTCGATACATAAGAGAAACGATATACAAGGTTATGGCAAGCAAAATCCTGGTAATAGATGACGACCCGGCAGTGCGCAGTGCCTTCAAGCTGATTCTGGAAAATGACGGTTTCTCGGTTCGCGTAGCCGAGAACGGCTTACAAGGCATCGAGCTGGCCCGCGCGGAACGCCCCGATCTGATTTTTCTCGATCTGCGCATGCCCGGCATCGATGGCGTGGAAACCTTGCGCCGTCTGAAAACCATTGACGAAACGCTGAACGTTTACATCGTCACCGCCTTTGCCAACGAATACATGGAGCAACTGAAAGGCATCAATGAGGAAGGCTTTCAGTTCGAACTGGCCAGCAAGCCGCTGTCTTCCGCACAAATTCGCAATCTCGCCCAGATTGCCCGTATCGGCAATCCTCAGGAAGAACGGCGCGCAAACCAGCACAAACTGGTTCTAACCCTGTATGTGGTGTCCCTGAACAGTGAAACCCGCCGTCTGGTCGAGCAGATTTCCACTGCGCTCGCCAATCTTTACGATCCCGGACAATGGGTTCTGGACGTCGTCGAAGTCTTGGGCATGCCGGAAAAAGCATTGGAAAAGGACGTGTTTGCAACGCCGATGCTGGTGCGCGACATGCCGGAACCCGTATTGAAACTGCTCGGTGACTTGTCGCGGGCTCCTTCGATCATGGCGGCCATTACCACTCAAGCGAAAGGAATCGGCGTACAAACCATCATCGTTTAAGCACGCTTATCGACCATGAACACCCGGCTTCGCAAGCTTGATCTGATCCTCGACACTATCACCGACGGCGTTTTGGTTGTAGACAGCCAGGGTGTCGTACTCTATGCCAACCAAGCTGCCGAAACCCTGCTGGCGCGAAGCCCGATAGTCGGTCAATCGCTGGCGATTCCGATCAATCCTGATAAAAACAGCCATCAGGACATTAATTTAATCCGTCCGAACGGACTCGCCTGGGCGGAAATGCGCTCCACACCGATCGAATGGGACGGGCAATCCGGCTACGTCATCGCCCTGCGTGACATTACCGAGCGCAAGCACATGGAGCTGGAACGGCAAAAGTTCGTTTCGCTGGCCGATAACAGCATGGATTTCATCGGCATATGCGACATGAATTTCACGCCGTTTTACATCAACGAAGCCGGCATGCGCCTGATCGGCATAGACAGCCTGGAGCAGTGCATCCGAACACCGATCCAGGAATTTTTCTTCCCCGAAGACCAGCGCTTCATCCTTGAAGAATTTTTCCCGCGCGTTATGCGCGAGGGCCACGCCGATGTGGAAATCAGGTTCCGGCATTTCAAGACCGGCGCCGCCATCTGGATGATCTACAACGTGTTCTTCATCAAAGACAGCACGGGCGAACCGGTTGGCATCGCCATCGTGAGCCGCGATATATCTTCGCGCAAACAGGCCGAGGCTGCTCTGCGCAAAGCCGATCAACATAAGGACGAATTCCTGGCCATGCTGGCTCATGAACTCCGAAATCCGCTGGCCCCCATCAGCAACGCAACCCACATTTTGGACATGCTGAAGCTGGAAGACACGCGGTTTCACTGGGCTAAGGACATCATTAAGCGACAGGTGACGCACCTCGCTCGCCTGGTCGACGATCTACTGGACGTCTCCCGTATCGCGCGCGGCAAAATTTCGCTGAAGAAAGAGCGGCTTGACCTTGTAGAAGTGATTAAATCCGTCTTGGAGACGGCACAAGGCCTCATCTCGGCCAAACAACAACATCTCAATGCTTGTCTGCCTAACCAACCGATAATGTTGGAGGGCGATTCCGTGCGCCTGTCTCAAGTGTTGCTTAACCTACTCGACAATGCCAGCAAATACTCTCCGGAAGGCAGCCGGATCGAGGTTGATGTCCAACGGCTCGGGGGCGAAGTCGAGATCCAGGTGCGGGACAACGGCACTGGCATCTCGACGGAACTATTGCCGACGATCTTTGGGCTATTCCAGCAGGGTACGCGTACCCTGGATCGGTCTCAGGGCGGACTAGGCATTGGGCTTACCCTGGTAAAACGGCTAGTGGAACTACACGGCGGACAAGTAACGGCATCAAGTCCTGGCGCTGGACTCGGCTCCACGTTCAGCATCCGTTTGCCGACGATTGACGAAGGGACCACCCTTCCTGTCTCTAAGACATCAGTGCCATCGCCTAACGCAGAGATGCGGGTGGTGGACGATAATTCCGACGTAAGAGAGAGTAATACCCTCCTCCTGACTGCCAACCTTAGGTAAACCGGACCTCGATTTCCTCGCTACCTCCGGCGGTGCCGAAGTTCACCGGGAATTGCATCGGACGCAAGACACCGTGTCATTATAAGCACTGATCCACCCCTGTCTTCGAGATGGTTTCGTTATAAAGATCATCGCCCTTACCTATCCGTGAAGCGGCTAGCAAATATTTGGTTATTAACTCGGCCTATAAATATAGGCCGGGTTAATCCGGGGCAGGGATGCCCCGGCGCGGCGACAAGCCGCGTGAGCCCAGGCCGGGCGTGTACCGGGCCTGGGCGGCGGCCCGAAATACCAGGAGGGTATTTACGGGCCTGATTAATAGCTCAGACGGAAATCCATGCTCGACCGATAGTGCCTACTGCGCAATGAAAACGGTGATAACACCCGACACAGGATTGGCATTGAGTTAAATCAGAATCATCCGGCCGCGGCCGGATAAGTAATCTTCCGAAGTTTAAAATACCGACGGATGCGCACGGGGCGTTTCTGCAACCGGCGCCGATGGAACCGAGTTTTCCGGTTCAGAGCGGCCACCCTGTCGACCGGATCAAAGAGCTCCTCGACCACGGCTCCCTACCCGCCCGATCCATGGCGGCGCGAAGCAGTCACGACGGTATCCGTTGTGCCTTACCCTAGAACTCTAGACTTTCGCCATTGAAATGAACATCAACCATCCCGACCAGAAAAAGAACGTGATTTGCCGCTGTAGCGGGACGACGACAGGACAGATCAAGCGACTTGTCGATAAGGGAGTCAACGACCTGGACAGCATATCGAGAGCGACCGGTGCATGTTCAGGTTGCGGGGCCTGCGATACAGACATTCTGGCCTTATTAGCCGAATATGCTTCGCCTGTTTTGCAAGATGCCCTATAGCGCCGCTCTGTTTTCCTCGACAACACGACGAAGAAAGATTGATGCCAAACGATGGTGTTGGCAGCAGCTGATAACGGTGCTCATTTTCGGTAGCGCCATCGGAACCGCAAGCTGGCGGTCGCCAGATAAATTTCGTGCAGGAAGCAATAAAGGCCGATGATCAGGGCGGCCATCGCGGCGATAAAGAGAATCGCGATAGCGTTCGAAACATCCAGGCTTAAGAAGGCCCCGACGAACAGAACGACAATGAGTGTACAGATGAGCAAGGCACAGGCCGTACAGAGGCTAATCGCCCAGTACGCTATGCGGGCGCGGCGCGATAGCATACTGATCTCGCACTGAATGTCCGGATGGAGGTGTTCGTCCGTGCCGGCGTGTTTGTCCTCGATCTGGCGGGACCGATCAACGATGCGGCCAACGCGAGAGCTAAGCACCGACAGTAGAGCACCGATGCCGGTAAGAAGAAATACGGGCGCCACCGCAAGTTCTATGACATGAGCAATATCGGTGGCAGTGGCTTGCATCGACAGCCTCACAGATTAAATGGTTGAGCAAAAGGACAATTTGGAGGAAGACCGCGCTTCATGAGATTAATCTCCTCCTTACAGAAGGGTAGCAAGCTGCGCTCACATCACAGACCGGACTGGCGCCGCAACCTTGCCCACAGCTCACGGATAATCACGACCGAAGCCTCCTCGGGATTGAGAGCGCCACAGGATGCCATCTGCGCCTTGTTTCCGCGCCAAAGACCAAAGACCTTCCGGATATAAGCCCCTAGGCTGAAGTGGACGATGATGGCGTCCGCACTGGATGCCGCGGCAATTTTGTCTTTTTCGGCCTGACTCAACAGGAGGGTCAACCGGTCCACGGCTTCTCGAAGGGTTCGAGGCAAACTCTGATCGGCCTCTGAATCGGGCGATGGTAACGGATTGGTCATTTTCTTTATGATGAGAGGAAGCTGCCGGAAATAAGGACCAAAATCGGGAATATTGGAGTTTAGAGCGTTTTCATACCTACTGTACGGGCACTGGCGAGTAGGTCGGGAATCCCTTCCCGACGCCGCCGTTGGGCCAACGGGTTCGTCGGCAAAGGATTGCCGACCTACGAAAGCTTGAATCGATCTACCCTAGCCGAAGGCGCCAACGACGTCCGCCAAGCCTGTTTTGCCGTACGAGCGAGATGAAAACGCTCTAGCCATAAAGAGGCAAGGAACATTCGACCGCGCATTGGCAATACAAAAAGCTTAAGAACATGTACTGCAATGCGGCCGTCTCCTACAGGCCGACCGTGGCTTCGGTCTCTTGGTCACCCGCCCCCATAGTTAGCGATTTCAACCGGGCAAGACAAGAATCCATGCAACTCACCGCTGCGGCTATCGGCAGCCGCGACCTGGATACCATGAAGAAGCGGGATATGGCCTGTGACACGTTTTCGAGTCTTATTCCATTCGGCATTCGAGTGAACATTCATCGTAGGATGGGTAGAGCGAACCGAAACCCATCGATGGTGGGTTATAGCCCCTCGGCTCCGCTCGTGACAGGCCCTTCGACAAGCTCAGGACAGGCCCCGCGTAACCCACCGACCCTTCGACTTGGCTCAGGACAGGTCCGAGGCCGTTCGGTGGGTTACGGCCTCGCGGCCTAACCCACCCTACAGAAATTAATGCCTTACTGAAAGCGATAATGTTCGTCACGACATGTCGCGGGATATGCCGAGTTTTTCCATGCGGGAGCGCAGGGTGCTCCGCTTGAGGCCCAGTCGTTCCGCGGCCCCTTTCGGCCCGCCGATCACCCAGTCGGTTTCCCGCAAGACTTGGAGGATGTGTTCGCGTTCGACGTCTTCGAGTGTTCTCGATGCGCCCCGCATTGTGTAAGATTCCTTGTGAACGGATACCGAATCGGGCAGGGGCACGCGCAGCACGCCATTGGGCGACAGAATCACCGCGCGCTCGATGACGTTCTGAAGCTCGCGCACGTTGCCCGGCCATTGATAACGCTTGAGCGCTTCGATCACCTCGTTGGGAATGTGGGTGATCGGGCGGTTGATGCGCCGCGCGAACTTTTCCACGAAATGTCGCACCAGGGGCGCAATGTCCTGGGGACGCTCGCGTAGAGGCGGAACCGTGATGGGAAAGACGTTCAGACGGTAATACAGATCGTCACGAAACGTCTGCTCCTTGACCATCCGGGCCAGGTTTCGGTTGGTCGCCGCCACTAGCCGGACATTGGTTTTAACGGTACGGGCGCTGCCGAGCCGCTCGAACTCCTGCTCCTGCAGCACCCGCAGCAGCTTGGGCTGCAGATCCAACGGAATCTCACCGATTTCATCGAGAAACAGAGTGCCCTCGTGTGCGAGTTCAAACCGACCGATTCGCCGCGCGATCGCCCCGGTGAAGGCGCCTTTCTCATGGCCGAACAGCTCGCTCTCAAGCAGATCCCTGGGAATGGCCGCGCAGTTCACCTTGACGAAGGGATGAGCGGAGCGCGCGCTCAGGTCGTGAATGGCCCGGGCGATGAGTTCCTTGCCGGTACCGGTCTCACCGGAGATCAGAACGGTCGCATCGGTCGTCGCCACGATTTCGACCTGTTTGAGAGCGCACGCCAGCGCAGGACTTTCGCCGATGATTTCGCCAAAGTCGTGCTCGATCCGGATTTCGTCTTCAAGACAGCGCTTCTCCTCTGCCAGCCGTTCCTTCGCCTCACTCACTTCACGGTAATTCAGGGCATTGTCCACGGCGATCGCCACCTGCCCGGCGATCTTCTCCAGGAAATCGATCTCCCCATCGCTGAAGACGCTGTCCGCCAGCCGCAATAGATTCAAGGTGCCGAGCAAGCGGTCGCAATGGATCAGCGGAAAGAAACAACCGGATTTCAGACCCTCCGCCAGGCCAGGATTGATTCCCCTATCGAACTGGGCCATGCGCTGGGCGTCGAAGACCTGGAGGCGACCTGTCCGGAACGTCAGACCAGACGGCGTCCCTTCCATAGGAAAAAGCGCGCCTGCCCGGACGGTTCCTTTGCCGTCCGGGAAGTCGAGCGTGTAAAGGCGCATCCCGCCCGCCTCGAGATCGGGCAGAGTAAGACCCACGAAATCGCACTGCATGACGCGCCGGACGCTCGACGAAACGGCCTGGCAAAGTTGTCTCAGATCCAGGTGCGAAAGCACCTCGTTGGTGAGATTCAGCAAAAGGCGGAGTCGCTCGTGTTCCTCCTGCAATTGTTGCTGCAGCCGCTTGCGCTCGGTGACATCCTCGACCAATGCCATGACAAAGCCGGGGCAGTAGCCTCCGTCCAAAACACGGGAAATGGTGTTGCTGACCCAGAGCACCCTCCCGTCCTTGCGCCGATAGCGCTTTTCGATCTTGAACTGCTGGAGCTTCCCGCTGAGAAACTCCTGGTAAAGGGCCAAGTTATTGCCGCGGTCTTCCTCGTGGGTGATATCGGGCCAGGAGAGTGCAAGCAGTTCCTCTCCGGTGTAACCCAGCATTCGCTGAAAGGCGGCATTGGCGGCCAGAAACCGGCCATCCACGTTGGATAATGCGATACCGATCGCGGAATTCTCAAACACCTGGCGCCAGCGTTCTTCACTGTGCCGCAGCGCCATTTCGGCCCGGCGGCGCTCCAACTCGGCCCCGGCGCGCACGGCAAAAATCTGCAGGATCGATTCGGCCAGCTTCGGGCTTTCGATGGGGTGGTCGAACAACACCACGATCAGGCCCAGGGCACGGCCGCCCGAATCAAGAAGCGGCGTTCCCACATACCCTTCAACCTTCATCTCGGCGAGAAACCGATCCTGGGGGAACGATTGCTGCACACCGCTCGCATAGGAGCACAGGCTCTTGCCGATCACGTGCCTGCAAGGGGTATGCGCCAGATCGTATTCAAAGTTGTCTACGATTTTCCCGTCCGCCCACACGGCGATGGTGCGCACCCGTTCCGAGCCGGCTTCCACCAGTTCGCCGATGAAGACGCGGTGGGCGTCAAGGGAAGCGGCAAGGTGTTCGACTAATGAGCGGAAAAAGCTTTCACCGGTCGCACTGGAAATCCCCTTGGCGATATTGAGCACCCTGTCCTCCGGCGGGCTGCGGTCCATCTTGGGAATACCGCCGGTGATCAATGTTTGCATGGTCGCGATGCTGCCTGAATGATGTAGGCCTGCATGTCCTCGAACTGATGTCCCCCCGTGAATCACGCGAACTTGGTGAAGTGATGCGAGAACGTCGGAACGGTCACCGTTTCAGCTATCCGCTTCGTTCTCCACGCATGACGGTATCAAAGATCAGTCTAGAAAAGAAGCCGGTTGAATAAGGCCGTTGCGCGAGGCCTTACAATCGCAAACGGCCTATCGATTGGCCATTCCTCGCTCTCGGCTTCGGGCTCGGTCGGGATGGCGAAGACACCCTCTTAACAGCGCGAGGCCCAGGGCCGAACCCACAGCGACGGGCTTCGCGCTAGTCATCGGACACCCTCCCCAGTTCGTCCACCACGGCGGGGACCGGTGCCCGCCCGCGCCTCCGTGCCACCCGGGCGCGGATGACCACGTAGAAGACCGGTGTCATGAACAGGCCGAATAAGGTCACCCCGAGCATGCCGGAGAACACGGTGACACCCATGATGCGGCGCACCTCGGCCCCGGCGCCGTGAGAGAACACCAGCGGGACGACGCCGGCGATGAAGGCCACCGAGGTCATCACGATCGGCCGCAGCCGCAGCCGGCTCGCCTCGATCGCCGCGGCGACGATGCCGCGGCCTTCGCCCTCGAGCTCGCGCGCGAACTCGACGATGAGGATGGCGTTCTTGCAGGCGAGCCCCATCAGCACCACCAGCCCGATCTGGACGAAGATGTTGTTGTCGCCTCCCGTCAGCCACACGCCGAACAGCGCCGAGAGCAGACACATGGGCACGATCAGGATGACCGCCAACGGCAGCGTCCAGCTCTCGTAGAGCGCGGCGAGTACCAAAAATACCAATAACACGCACAGCGGAAACACGACTTTATTGGCATTGCCTTCGTGGATCTGCTGATAGCTCAGGTCGGTCCAGTCGTAACTCGTTCCGGCGGGCAGCACCCGAGGTGCCAGGGAGGCAATGGCGGCAATGGCTTCGTTCGAGGACATGATCCTGGGATCGGCCTCGCCGATGAGGTCCGCGGCGGGGTAGCCATTGTAACGGATCACGGGGTCCGGCCCATAGGTCTGACGGACCGTCACGATGCTGCCGATCGGCACCATCTCTCCGGCTTGGTTGCGGGCGCGCAGCGTGAGGACGTCCTCGGGCTGGTCGCGGAACTGGGCGTCAGCCTGAGCGTAGACCTGATAGGTGCGGCCGAAGCGGTTGAAGTCGTTCACGTAGGTGGAACCGAGGTAAATCTGCAGCGTTTCGAACACCTCGCTCAAGGGCACGCCATGTCGCTTCGCCTTGGTGCGGTCGACGTCGGCCGTCAGTTGCGGCACGTTGGCCTGATAAGAGCTGATGGGAAACCCCATCCCCGGTACTTCCGAAAGAGCGCCCGCCAGTCCCTGGACCGCATGCTGCAATTCACCGTAGCCCAGGCCCGCACGGTCCTGGACGTAGAGCGAAAAGCCGGACCCGGTGCCGATGCCGAGTATCGGTGGCGGCATGATCGCGAACGCGAACGCCTCCTGGATCGAGGAAAATTTGCCCATCAGCTCGCCGACAATCTCTGGCGCCGGCCGCTGGCGCTCGTCGAACCCGTGCAGGCCGAAGAAGATCGTGCCGGTATTTGGCGTGTTGCTGAACTGCAGGGCATTGAGCCCCGGAAACGCCACGGCATCGCGGACCCCTTCGGTGGACAGGGCCATCTCGCTCATGGTGCGCACCACCGCTTCGGTACGATCGAGCGAGGCGCCTTCCGGCAGCTTGACGCCGCCTATCAGATACAGCTTGTCCTGGGTCGGGATGAAGCCCCCCGGCACCGCCTGGAAGCTCAGCCAGGTCAGGCCGATGAGACCGCCGTAGAGCACCAGGATTCGGCCGCTTCGGCGCAGGATCCTGACCACGGCGCCGGAGTATGCCTCGGCGCTGCGCTGGAAGCCGCGGTTGAAGGGTCGAAACAGCCAGCCGAACAGCGTGTCTAGCACGCGCGTCACCGGATCGGGTGTCGCGCCGTGCCGCTTGAGCAGCGTTGCCGCCAGCGCCGGTGACAATGTCAGCGAATTCACCGCCGAGATCACGGTGGAGATGGCGATGGCCACGGCAAACTGGCGGTAGAACTGGCCGGTCACGCCGGACAGGAAGGCCATGGGCACGAAGACCGCCGTCAGGACCAGCGCGATGGCGATGATGGGGCCGCTGACTTCGCGCATGGCCTGATGGGCCGCCGCTCGCGGCGCCAGTCCGTTGGCGATGTTGCGCTCCACGTTCTCGACCACGACGATGGCGTCGTCCACCACGATGCCGATGGCGAGCACCAGGGCGAACAGCGTGAGCGTGTTGATGGAAAAGCCCAGCAACAGCAACACCGCGAAGGTGCTGACGATGGAGACGGGTACCGCGAGCAGCGGGATGATCGAGGCTCGCCAGGTCTGCAGGAACAGGATGACCACCGCGACCACCAGGAGCACGGCCTCGAACAGCGTCTTCACGACCGCCTCGATCGAATCGCGAACGAACACCGTCGGGTCGTAGACCACGTCCCACTTCACCCCCTCGGGGAAGAAGCGTTCCAGTTCGCGCATCTTGGCGCGCACGCTGTCGGAGAGCTCGATCGCGTTCGAGCCGGGGGCCTGGAAAATCGCGACCGCCACCGCCTGCCGATTGTTGAGCAGCGAGCGCAGCGCGTATTCGGAGGCGCCGAGCTCGATCCGCGCCACGTCGCGCAGGCGGGTGATCTCGCCGCCGGCGCCGGTCTTGACCACGATGTCGCCGAACTGCTCCTCGGTGACCAGCCGCCCCTGCGCGTTGATCGACAGCGTGAAATCACTGACGCGCGGCTGCGGAGGGCCGCCTATCGTTCCCGCCGAGACCTGGACGTTTTGTTCGCGGATGGCCCGGACCACGTCGCCCGCCGCCATGCCGCGCGCGGCGACCTTGTCCGGATCGAGCCAGATGCGCATCGAATAGTCGCCGCCGCCGAACACCATCGCCTGGCCCACGCCCGGCAGGCGCGCGAGTTCGTCCTTGACGTGCAGGGTGGCATAGTTGCGCAGGTACAGGGTGTCGTACTTCTGGTTCGGCGAGAGCAGATGCACCACCATGGTCAGATTGGGCGACTGCTTCTCGGTGGTGACGCCGAGCCGGCGCACATCCTCCGGGAGCCGCGGCAGGGCCTGGTTGACGCGGTTCTGGACCTGTACCTGAGCGAGGTCGACGTCAGTACCCGGCCTGAAGGTGACGGTCAGGTACATCACGCCGTCGGAGCCCGCCACCGACTTCATGTACATCATGTGTTCCACCCCGTTCATGGCTTCCTCCAGAGGGGTGGCGACGGTCTCGGCGATGACCTTGGGGTTGGCGCCGGGATAAACCGCGCGCACCTGCACCGAAGGCGGCACCACATCGGGGTATTCGGCCACCGGAAGCAACGGGATCGCGATCACTCCGACGACGAACAGGAGGATCGACAAGACTGCCGCGAAAATTGGGCGGTCGATGAAGAAGGCGGAAAAGTCCCTCATGCGCTGGGCTCCCGGGTCCGGTTTGCCGAGGTCTGCTCATTACCGGCGTTCAGCTTGGGATCAGCCGGATGCGGCGGGGGATCGCCCATCTTGATGAACTGCGGGCTGACCGGCATGCCCGGGAAGAAGATCTTTTGGACTCCGTGTACGACCACCGCGTCGTCGGTGCCCAAGCCCTCGGTGACGATGCGGAGGCCATCGAACATCCGCCCGAGCTTGACGTCGCGACGCTGCGCCCGGTTGTCGGCATCGAGCACATAGACGTACTTTCGATCCTGGTCGGTGAGGACCGCCTTGTCGTCCAACAGCACGGCCGGGAACTTGCCGCTGCTCGGAAGTTTCACGCGCGCGAACAGCCCCGGCGTCAACATCCCATCCGGGTTGTCGACCACGGCGCGGGCGCGGATGGTGCCGACAGCGGGATCGAATCGATTGTCCAGAAAATCCAGGCGCCCTTCGTGCGGGAAGCCCTCTTCATCGGCCAGCCCCACGAACACGGGGTTCACCGCCTCCTGCAAGGTGCCCCGCTCGCCGGTTCGCCTCCTGGCGCCCTGGCGCAGATACGCCTGCTCATCGACCTCGAAATAGACGTAAATGGGGTCCGACGAAACGATGGTGGTCAAGAGGGTCGCCGTCCCGGTTCCGTCGTTCACCAGATTGCCCTCGGTGACGAGTTCCCGGCTGATGCGTCCGCTGATCGGGGCGCGCACTTCGGTGAATTCCAGGTTGAGCTTGGCCTCGTCGACGGCGGACTGCGCCGATTGGACGGCGGCGATGGACTCGCGCAGGTTCTTGTCGCGGGTGTCGAGCTCCTCTTCGGAAATCACCCGCTTCTCGAACAGCCGCTGCGCCCGCGCCAGATCGTTTTTCGCCAGGTTGCGCCGGGCCTGGGCGCGCGCCAGCTCTCCCTGCGCCCGTCCGAGCGCGGCCTTATAAGGTCGGGGATCGATGACGAACAGCAGGTCGCCCTTCTTGACCAGGGATCCGTCCTTAAAATTGACCTTTTCCAGATATCCCCCCACGCGAGCCCGCACCTCTACGGTCTCCACGGCGTCCAGCCGTCCGGTGTACTCTTCCCATTCCACGACTTCCCGTTGAATCGGCCGGCTTACCGCAACCGCCGGGGGCGGCGGTCCTGCCGGCTCTGCCGTCGGTTGGCCGCAGCCGGCGAGCAGGCTCAGGAGGAGACCGAGCCAGCTTGCCTGAACTATCCAGTACCTTTTGTTGATCACGTTCTTGCTACCGTTTACCTTGCACTATTCCCCGGAGCGCATCGCCAGCACGCCAGGGTTTTACCGGAACTTTCCACACGCTGGCCGGTAGGTGTCCGGTACCTTCCGAAAGCCGATGGCGAGCCGGTTCCACCCGTTGATGGCGATGGTCGCCAGCGTGAGCTTGACCAGCTCTTCGTCCGTGAATTGCGCGCGTGCCTGTTCGAAGACCTCGTCCGGGGCGTGTCCTTCGCTGATTTGGGTGATCGCTTCGCACCAGGCGAGTCCGGCCCGTTCCCGATCGGTATAGAACGGCGCCTCGCGCCAGACGCTGAGCGCGTAGAGCCGCTGCTCGGTGTCGCCCAGAGCCCTCGCCTCCCTGGTGTGAAGGTCTATGCAGTAGGCACAGCCGTTGATCTGAGAGGCTCGGATCTTGACGAGCTCCAGCAGGGATCGCTCGAGACCGCATTCGTCCGCGTACTTTTGTAGCGCGCACATCGCCTCCATGGCGTCCGGCGCCGCTTTGGCATAGTCCAAACGTCTTTTCGTCATGGCCTTCTCGTGGTGGGTTAACCTCTGGGACTGGACTCTCTTTTTATCAACTTTCGTACCAGCCCCGACCGGTTCATTCGAACTTTTATGGATCAAACGTTTACCTTGAGCTTGCGGTACGGAAGCGAATTTATCGCAGCAAGCCGCGGGACAGAGGCGGCGATATCTCGCCCCGAGGCGACATATCGCCGCTCATCGGGCGGGTCTCCTTCCGAACTAAACGCCGCATGTCCCGGTTGTCTAGGCAAGTGGCCGCGGTTAGTGAATCCACACACCAAGGACAATGGGGGATTGGCGTGTTGACTATGGCGTTACAAACAAAGAAAAAGTTGACCCAAGGCCAATCACAGCCGCATGAGAACCAGAGGCCGCATAAAGGCGTTACCAAAACGATAGCCGTGCCCCAACTGGCGGCAATCGCCGGCACCCTCAAAGGATTCATGTCGACCTTTCTTACCTGACGAGAAGGCGTCGGACCGTAGTTTGGCTTTTGCTCCATGCCAAGAGCATTCGTTTAGAGCTTGATGATGAGCGGATCTTCAGGAGTATCGGCCAGTTGCTCTTCCCACTCCACCAATTTTTGTGAACCTTTACATAGTTGACCGGGCCTACTTCGGCCTGAAGCCGAAAGGATACGGCCAGCATCCACACCAAAAGCGCTTTCATTCGTCGATCGCCGAGAATTGGAAATGGTGTTCAGAGTAGAACTTTCCGGCAGAGCAAAGCGCGCAGGGCTCGCATTGAGAACCCGTTTTACCAAACTCCGGATCGTTTGCTCCTGAAACGGTCGATTACCGAAACGGCTGATATGGCTGATAGTAATAGGGGTAAGCGTAGCCAGTCCCTCGCCACTCGCGAGGCCCAAACCGATAGGGCGGGACGTAGACATCAGGGAGCTCCCAACGTTGGGGCCACACATGGACTTGGCCGCAATCGATCACCGGGTAGCGGACCGCCGGATAAATGTAGTGGAATCGACCCAACGGCCGAATTTCCGCGTCTTGGACCGCCTGCTCCTGGATCTCCCCGGCCACGGTAATCAGACGGCCCGGAAAGTAGTCCGCTGAGTTCAGAGAGCCAAGGCACCGGACCAGAAATCGGCTTTGAGAGGCGTTGAACTTTTCCTTGGGACGGTCACTGGAATCCAAAGGCTTTTGCCAAACCTCGATTTCTGTCACTGACGGCAGAAAGCGGGCAGCAGCCACCTTACCGCCCAAGATTACCGTCTGTCCTTTGAACGACTCCGGATCGGCGCTGATCTCTGCAAAGGACGGCTGATTTGTAGCCGCCTGCCGCCAGGACTCGGCTATCGGACTCGCTGCGCAACCAGCCAAGAGCGGAAGAATCCATAACCACCCGCGCAACCGGCACATCCTGCAACATTGGGTACCCCACGAACCAGACATCCCTCGCCTGGCCAGAAAGATCGAACGAATATCCATAGCGGCGACTCGCAGGCCAAATTCCTTGATGGCTTAGATGTCCTGGCCGGACTTCCGGTTCGTGCCCAGCCCAAGAGTGGGCTTATGAAGAGGACTAACATTTTCCGTGCTACGGCCTGCTTCAAGGCGCTGCCAGTCCGATCTCGGAGGGAATTGCCGCCCTGAGAAGGGCATCTTTCATGGCAGCAAGGCAAAGGATGAGCCGCCACTATCGGGTGGCTTATATCTACCTCGACTTTCCGAAACATAGACCACGATGTCTAGAGCGTATTCATCTCGCTCGTACGGCAAAACAGGCTTGGCGGACGTCGTTGGCGCCTTCGGCTCGGGTGAACCGATTCAAGCATTCGTCGGCAATCCTTTGCCGGCGAAGACGCTCGGCCGGGCCGTGGCGTCGGGAAAGGATTCCCGACCTTGTATTATGAATTCCGTGTGGTTCGGAAGTGGTTGGAGAAGACTCCCCCGCCGGTAACCACAGGCCTGGAGGGCACTCCAGGTTTGAGCGACTGGATGCCGTTCCCGCCCTTGGGACACCTAGCCCGTTGCGTAGATCGATGCAGCAGTCGCTCACCCTCATCGAGCGATCGAACAGTATCTTCGGCCCGGCATGCCGGCAGCCCGCATTCACAAGGTAGATCATTTGAGGTTCATGATGCCCACGTTTTATCTCGGAATTGATGTCGCCAAAGCCAAACTGGACTGCGCGTTACGCCTCCCCAACGGGAAGTTCCGAACCAAAGTCATCGCCAACTCCCAAGACGGGTTCGCCACCCTCGTCACTTGGCTCACCGGCACAGAGGCACGGGATGTTCACGTTTGCATGGAAGCCACTGGGGTGTATTGGGAAGACGTCGCCCAATGCTTGGCTACCCAAGGGCTCACTGTCAGCGTCATCAACCCCGCCCAAATCAAAGCCTATGCCGCTTCCCGCTTAACCCGGACGAAAACCGATGCCGTCGATGCGCGCCTCATCGCCGAATTTTGCGCCGAGCGCCATCCGCCTCCCTGGCAGGCGAGAAGCCAAGCCGAAGTCGCCTTGCGCGCGCTCGTGTTGCGTCTGGATGCGTTGCAAGCCATGCGGACCCAGGAAAGTAACCGCCTGGAGGTCGCCCGGGACGCGGTGCGCGCCAACATTCAAGAACACCTGAATTGGCTCGATCAGCAGATCAAAAGCCTGATCAAAGCCATCAATGAGCACATCGACTCTAACCCCGATCTGAAAGGGAAGCGCGAATTACTCGAGAGCATCCCCGGTATCGGGGAACGCACCATCGCCATTCTGCTCGCCTTCTATGCCGAGCCTAGCCGCTTCGCCAATAGCCGGCAAGCCGCCGCCTTCGCCGGGCTCGACCCGCGCCGGCAGGAGTCCGGAACGAGCGTGAAAACCAAGCCGCGGCTGTCCAAAGTCGGCCATGCCTTCTTGCGCAAAGCCCTCTACATGCCGGCCATGGTGACCCTGTATAAGACCGCTTGGGGCCAGCCATTCAAGAACCGGCTCGCGCTCTCGGGTAAGCCCGCCAAGCTCATCATCGGTGCCATGATGCGCAAGCTCCTCCATGTCGCTTTCGGCGTCCTCAAGTCCGGAAAACCCTTCGATCCAGCACTCCATGGCACTTGACCCGGATAACAGTATCTACGGGGGCACCGTCGTAGGTCGGCAATCCCTTGCCGACGAAGACGCTTGGCCGGGGCATGGCGTCGGGAAGGGGGGCTTCGGCGCTCCAATCGCAAACGGTCATCCCAGGAGCGCTGGGATGAGCTTTCCAATCGCAAACGGCCTGGCCGGGAGCGCCGGCCAGCCCCTTCCCGAAGACGCCGTTTGCGATTGGGAGGGGCCGATTAAAGGCCCGTTTGCGATTGGGAAGGGATTCCCGACCTACGCGCGAGTCCCCGTACAGTAGGTATGAAAATGCTCCAAAGCCCACTGCGACCACATACATTTCCGAGAAAGCTCTGGGCTCAGCCAACCCAATCCTTCTATCTTTGGCCTGATCGTCCGAACACCCGTCGCAAGCGCCGGTCAATATCCGTAAGCGTAGGCTTATCGCCGGCGCAATAATCCAGCAGGAGCAGCCATGAGCACATCGGACGTCGTCGTGATCACCGGAGCCTCGGCCGGCGTGGGGCGCGCCACTGCGGTGGAGTTCGCCCGACGCGGCGCACGGGTCGCCGTGCTGTCGCGCGGCGCGGACGGATTGGAAGGTGCTACGCGGGATATCCGGCAGGCCGGAGGCACGGCGCTCGTCATTCCTGCCGACGTGTCCGATCCCGATCAGGTCGAGCAGGCCGCCGGTCGGGTCGAGCGGGAATTGGGGCCGATCGACATCTGGATCAACTGCGCCATGGCAACGGTATTCTCGCCGGTGAGCGGCATGACGCCCGCGGAATTCAAGCGGGTGACCGAGGTCACCTATCTCGGCTACGTCTACGGCACGATGGCGGCGCTCAAGCGGATGCGGCAAAGAAACCGCGGCACCATCGTGCAGGTGGGCTCCGCCCTCGCCTATCGCGCCATTCCGCTGCAATCGGCCTATCGCGGGGCCAAGTTCGCCATCCGCGGCTTCACCGACGCGCTCCGTTCCGAGCTGATCCACGACCGCTCCGAGATCCGGCTGACGATGGTGCAGATCGCCGCGTTCAACACACCCCAGTTCGATTGGGCGCGCATACACATCAACCGGAATTCCCAGCCGGTTCCGCCGATCTTTCAGCCGGAAGTGGCGGCGTGCGGCATCGTTCACGCCGCTTATCACCCGCGCCGCGAATTCTGGATCGACTGGCCGACGGTGAAAACCATTCTCGGCAACAAGCTCGTCCCCGGCTTCCTGGACCGCTATATCGCCGACAAGGCTTACGAGGGCCAGCTCGGCCCGGAACCCTTGCCGTCGAACCGCCCCGACAACCTGTTCGACCCGGCGCCCGGCGATCATGGTGCCCACGGCCGGTTCGACAACCGGGCCAGGCCGTGGAGCTGGCTGCTCTGGGCGAACATGCACCGGGGCTGGCTCGCGGCCGGCGCAGCCCTCGTAGCCGGCTTGGCTGTTTGGGGCTGGCCCAGTCAACCCGAGCGCCGGATTCAAACCAAGCGCTCCCGCCTCATCGCCGGTCGTCCCGGAACTCCACCAAATCCCCGCGCACGGTGATCTTCGGCAGCGAAAACAGGATGAAATAGGGGCTCGTCTGATCGTACACCAGGTTCACGAAAACCTGCGCCGTGCCGTTCGAGACTCCGGCCTTTTCGTACAGGCGCGTGATCGCTTCGGCATGTTCCGGGCTCTTGAAGGTCAGAAGGCCGAGCAGCCTGAAACCGGTGCTGCTGCCGATGACATCCGCTTTTAAGAGGCGGAAATTGGGTTGCGACAACGTGACCTGCGTGACGGTCGTAATCTGCGCACCCCCGGCGGCCGAAGGCGCAGCCAAAGGAAATCCGGTCGCAACGGGCGGGACGGGACAGCCGGTGAGCAAGAATAAAAACGGGATCAACAGCAGAAACCGCATGAGTACTCTCATCCCTCCGAATAGGCCATGGTGGTCAGCAGCGCGAGTTCGGCCTGGCGCGAGTCCAGCCGGGTGTGCTGCACGACGATGGGTACATCCGATTCGATGATGCTGGCATAGTCGGTATCCACGGGGATGGGCTCGGGATCTTCCAGATCGTTGAAACGCAGGTGCAGCGTGCGCCGAGCCGGCACGGTCAGCCGATACGGTCCGGCCGGTTCGCGGTCGCTGAAAAAGATGGTGATGGCCACGTGGGCGTCCGTGTCGCCTGCATTGAGCATGCAGACGGTTTCGTGACTCTCGAGCGCCCGGCCCTCGCCGACGCTCGTCGGCGGGATATAGCCTTCGGCGATGGCCCAGAGTTTTTTGCCGATGGAAGTCGCCATAGTGCTTGCCTCATGTCTGAACCGGCAACTGTCGAAGCGCCATTTCCAAGATACTGACCGCGAGGCGCCGGCGCACCGTGGCCAGGCTCAATCCGTCTCCGGCAAAACCGTCGCTTTCATTTCCTTCGCGGCGGATTTGACGATGCCCCAGGCATCCACGTCTCCGCCGAACAGTGCCGAAAGATACGCCTTGGCCTGCTCGAAGGTGATGTGCGGCGGCAGCGGCGGCACGTTCGGGTCAGTGTAGGCTTCCAGCAGCACCGGCCGGTCGGCGGCGAAAGCCCGCTCCCAGGCCGGGGCGATGTCCTCCGGCTTGTCCACCTTGAGCCCCATGAAGCCCAGCGATTCGGCGTACCGGGCATAGGGGAAATCGGGCACATCTTGCGACGCCTCGTACTTGGGGTCGCCCGCCAAGGCCCGCTGCTCCCAGGTCACCTGGTTGAGGTCGCGGTTGTTGAGCACCAGCACGATGAAGCGCGGATCGCGCCATTCCTTCCAGTATTTCTCGACCGTCACCAGTTCCGCGTTGCCGTTCATCTGCATGGCCCCGTCGCCCACCAGGGCGATCACCACCCGATCGGGATAGGCGAACTTGGCGGCGATGGCGTAAGGCACGCCGCAGCCCATGGTGGCGAGCCCGCCCGAGAGCGAGGCCATCATGCCGCGGCGGATTTTCACGTCGCGAGCGTACCAGTTGGTGCCGGAGCCGGAGTCGGCGGAAATGATGCAGTTATCGGGAAGGCGCGGCGACAGTTCCCAGAAGACCCGCTGCGGATTGATGGGGTCGGCCGCGTTCATGGCGCGGGATTCCAGCACTTGCCACCACTCCCGGATTTCCCGCTCGATGAAATCTCGCCAGCTGCGATCGGTCTTCCGTTGCAGCAGCGGGATCAAGGCCCGGAGCGTCTCCGCGCTGTCGCCCACCAGGTTAACTTCCATGGGATAGCGCATGCTCAGCATCCGCCCGTCGAGATCGATCTGAACGCCGCGGGCCTGGCCTTCCTTGGGCAGAAACTCGGTATAAGGAAAGCGCGAACCGATCATCAGGAGGGTATCGCAGTTCAGCATCATCTCGTAGCTGGGCCGGGTACCCAAGAGTCCGATGGAACCCGTGACGAAAGGCAGGTCGTCCGGCAGCGCCGCCTTGCCCAAGAGCGCCTTGGCGACGCCGGCCCCGAGAATCTCCGCCGTTTCGGTGACTTCGTCGGTCGCATGCAGGGCGCCCGCGCCCACCAGCATCGCGACACGCTGGCCCTGGTTCAGCACGTCCGCCGCCTTTTGCAGATCCTCCTCTTTGGGCACCACCCGCGGCGCGGCATAGCCGACCCCGGACAGAATATGGCCGTGTTTCCGGGGCGGCGTGGTGACCGCGTCCAGTTCCTGTACGTCGTTGGGAACAACGATGCAGGTGACGGTCCGCTCGCACACGGCGATGCGCACCGCCCGATCCACCAAGTGCCGAACCTGGTCCGGGCTCGATGCCATGTGGACGTATTCGTGGGCCACATCCTTGAACAGCGTCACCAGATCCACTTCCTGTTGATAATCGCCGCCCAGGGCACCGCGCGCCTGTTGCCCGATGATCGCCAGGACCGGCTGGTGGTCCAGCTTGGCATCATAAAGTCCGTTCAGCAGATGAATCGCGCCGGGCCCCGAGGTCGCGAGGCACACGCCCAGTTGCCCGGTAAACTTGGCATGGGCGCAGGCCATAAAGGCGGTCATTTCCTCGTGGCGCGCCTGGATGAATTGAAATCGGTCTCCGGCCCGCCCCAGCGCGCCTAGAATGCCGTTGATGCCATCGCCTGGATACCCATAAATGCGCCGGATGCCCCAAGCCGAAAGCCGATCCAGCAGAAAATCGCTCGCCGTGTACGCCATGAGTCGCCTCCTTTCCCAGGTCCTCTGTCGGCCACGCCCGCGACGCCCGATCATCGAGACCGGCACGCGGACGATCATGCTTTCGAGTTATTAACCCGGCCTATAAATATAGGCCGGGTTAATCCGGGGCAGGGATACCCCGGCGCGGCGACAAGCCGCGTGAGCCCAGGCCGGGCGTGTCCCGGCCTGGGCGGCGGCCCGAAATACCAGGAGGGTATTTACGGGCCTGATTAATAGGACCGGTGGGATGAGCGAAAATTGCGCGAGGGCGCCAAAAGCCGTAAAGCGGCGCGATCCTCAAAAGAAGGGGGCACTCAGAAAAAACGATCCTTCTGCCCGCCCGTTCGAGAGAACTTGGAGCCTATCTGAGTTGGTCCCCAAATCCTTCGACAGGCTCGGGACAGGCCCTTCGACAGGCCGGGGCGAACGGCCTACTGAAATAGGCTCCTAAACTCGGCTCGAAAATTGACAGATATCAAGGCGATTATTGCGGTCAAAACATTATCAGCCGACGATATCGAAAACCCGTCATGGACAAGACCAGGTTAACCATCGCATTCGTCTTGCCGTACCTTACAGCATTGCTGCTTTATCCCGAGCCGACGGATTTTCCGCTCCAGACGCCCAAAGCTCCGTTGAGCCGTCACGGCGGGAATCCGCGCGATCGGCCGATACCGTATCGCATCGCCGACCGCCCGAGCCCGCAAGTGGACCGGGAGATCGCCGCGCTCTTCGCACCGACACGGCACCCGCCCTTGATCGCCGATCGACCGCCGGAACTCGACCTGTACAGACAGAGCCGGACATCGAAGCCCAAGATCGAATCAAAGCACGCGGCAAAGCCCAAAAGCCCCGTCATCATCCAAATCGATCAGACCCACCAACGCTTGTCGGTGCATGTTGGCGGCGAGGCCGTCGAGGGGCTCGAATCGGTACTAGTTTCGACCGGACTTCCGGGCAAAGCCACCAAAACTCCGGACGGCACCTATTCCCCGCGTGCCTTGGCGGTGCGCCGCCCTTCCTATTTCGCGACCAGACTCTTGAACCGGCCGGTATACCTGACCCATGCGATTCAAGTCGTGGACGGCATCTTCATGCACGATGCCTCGGACGGGGCCATGGCACATCTCGGCAAGAAGCGCTCCCACGGCTGCGTGCGGGTCGATCGCCGGCAGATGCCGAAGATCTTTCGCCTTGTGAAACGGCACCGGGCGGACACCCGGATTCAGATCTTTCATTCATCCATAAAGGACGCGATCCGGGGCGATCCTTCCATCGCCGCACGTTCGGAGATCGAAGACACGCGCTGAACCGGAAACCGCCTCGCGACCTTTCCGCTCCCTTCTCGGTCAAAACAAAAAGTGCAACCGTGCTTTCTCGACTGATCGAGGCTTCATCGATTCCGATTCGGAAAAAGCCGGCTTTACCACGCGCAAAGGAGGGCGCAATGACTCACCCCATCAAATCGCTTACGCTCCTGACCGCTGTCGCTGCGGCTCTTACCCCAGGTATCTGGAACATTGCCACTGCCGACCCTTTAGACCGTCCCTTTCTGGCCAGTACCGGTACGGTCATCGACGATACCGTCATCACCACCAAGATCAAGGCGGCCTATGTACGAGACCCGGTGGTCGGTGCTCTCGATATTCATGTCGACACGATCAAGGGCGTCGTCTATCTCAGCGGATTGGCCAATAGCGAGGCGGAAAAGGAAAAAGCCGCCACGCTCGCCAAGACCGTCGAAGGTGTCGTGGAGGTCAGGAACAATATCCAGGTGAAGCCCGCCGCGACCGGCGAGTGAAGCCTGCCGGGGCGGCTCGACCTGGATTCCGCCTCTGCGTGGCCGATTCACCCGTCTGAAGATGAATGATCTCTTATCGGTACTTGCAGTGGCGGTCTTACCCGCCGCCGGAAACATCGCCGGCAGCCTTTTGGCGGAGAGCCTTCGCGCGCCGCCATGGATCATCGGCGCCGCGTTGCACGGCGCGGCCGGTGTGGCGATCGCGGTAGTCAGCATAGATCTCATGCCCCGAATTCTGCCCGTGATCCCGACGTGGCTATTGATTTCGACGTTTCTCGGAGGATCAGTTTTTTCGGCCGCACTCGCCCGCGCGTTTCGTTATTGGACGAGTTCCCGGTCAGGACTTTCTGGCGCTTGGATGGTCTATCTGGCTGTGGCGGTCGACCTTCTCACGGACGGCCTGATGGTTGGCGCGGGTTCGGCCGTTTCCGGCGGCCTCGGATTACTGCTCGGATTAAGCCAGGTGATTGCGAATATTCCCGGCGGGTTTGCAGGGATCGGCAACTTTCGAAACCGTCAGGTGCCGCGAAAACGGCGGCTCGGCATCTCGGGCTCGTTCATTCTTCCGCCGATTTTCGGCGCGGCGATCGGCTATCTGCTACTACGCGACGCGAGCACCCAGGTCGAGCATGCGGCACTCGCGTTTCTGGTTGGCGTGCTGTTACTGGCGACTGTGGAAGACATGCTGCCCCAGGCCGATGAGCCGGGCGTCGCCCGATGGATTTCGACCCCGTCCTTCGCCGGAGGATTCGCCCTGTTCGCCGCCTTGTCCGCCTATGTCGATTGATCCCAAGCCTCGAATCAGCGTTCGCAGGCCGAAATGACGTTCGTCGCATAAACGACACCGATTCTCGCCGGTCCAATTTCAAAACAGGGAAGGCCCGGCCTCGTCACCGATAGGAGAGTAACAATGGATGCCCTTGTCCTCGCGCGAACTCAGTTCGCGTTCACGGTGAGTTTTCACATCTTCTTTCCGGCGTTCACGATTGGCTTGGCGAGCTATCTCGCCGTGCTCGAGGGGCTTTGGCTGGCAACCAAACGGGATGTCTTCCTGCAGCTCTACAAATACTGGCTGATCGTCTTCGCCGTGGCCTTCGCCATGGGCGTCGTGTCGGGCATCGTAATGAGCTATCAGTTCGGAACCAACTGGGGACCGTTCTCGGAAAAGACCGGCCCGGTCCTCGGCCCCTTGCTGGCCTACGAAGTATTGACGGCGTTCTTCCTGGAGGCCGGCTTTCTCGGCGTCATGCTGTTCGGACTCGACCGCGTGGGCCCGAGACTGCATTTCGCAGCGACGCTCCTGGTCGCCTTCGGCACGCTGCTTTCGGCGTTCTGGATCTTGTCCGCAAACAGTTGGATGCAAACGCCGGCGGCGTATCACCTCGAGGCGGGCCGCTATGTGCCCGACAGTTGGATCGGCGTGATCTTCAATCCGTCCTTTCCTTATCGCTTCACGCACATGGTGCTGGCGGCCTATCTCACGACCGCGCTCGTGGTCGGCGCGAGCGGCGCCTGGCATCTTCTCAGGGACAAGACCAACCCGGCGGCCCGCGTCATGTTCGTCATGGCGATCTTGATGGCGGCGGTGGTCGCGCCGACTCAGCTGATCGTGGGCGATCTCCACGGCCTCAACACCAAGGAATACCAGCCGGCCAAGGTTGCGGCGATGGAGGGACACTTCGAGAGCCGGGCGGGCGCGCCGCTGATTCTGTTCGGCATCCCGGATGTCGACGAAGCCCGAACCAAATACACCATCGAAATCCCCAAGCTCGCCAGCCTGATCCTCGAACACGACCTCGATGCGAAAGTCACCGGCTTGGATGCCTTTCCGAGAGATCGCTGGCCCAATGTGCTTATCGTTTTTTGGGCGTTCCGGATCATGGTCGGAATCGGCGTGCTGATGATTCTTTTCGGGCTTGCCGGCGCCGTGCAATTCTTCCGAAAACGCTTGTTCGATGAGGCCTGGTTCCACCGCTGGGGGGTCGCCATGGGGCCGCTGGGGTTCGTGGCGATCCTGGCCGGCTGGTTCGTGACCGAGGTGGGTCGCCAACCCTTTGCGGTATACGGACTCCTCCGAACGGGGGACGCCGTATCGCCCATCGGCACGCCGGGAGTCGCCGGGTCGCTGCTGGGTTTCATCGTGGTATACACGATCATTTTCGGTGCCGGCTCGTTTTATCTGATACGGCTCATCAAGCGCTCGCCGGATATCGGGCTCGAGAAACCGACGGAAAAAGGCCCTCTGAGGACGACCGGCGTCATGCCTGGGCCAGCGCTCGAAAAAGGCCCGCATTAGGAGGAACCGATCATGTTCGATCTACCGACTATCTGGTTCGTATTGATCGGCGTGGCCTTGCTCGCCTACGCCATTCTGGACGGCTTCGATCTCGGCGTCGGGATTCTTTTCCCCCTGGGACGCGACGAGGAGGAGCGCGACCGGATGATGAACAGCGTGGCGCCGGTCTGGGACGGCAACGAGACCTGGCTCATCCTGGGCGGCGGGGGCCTGTTCGCCGCCTTTCCCCTCGCCTATTCGCTGGTGCTGACCGCGTTATACGCGCCGGTGATCGCGATGCTGCTCGCCCTGATTCTGAGAGGCGTCGCATTCGAATTCCGGTTCCGGACAGTGCGCGCCAAGAAATATTGGGATTGGGCTTTCATCGGCGGCTCCACGGCGGCGGCCTTCTTTCAGGGCGTGATGGTCGGCGCTCTCGTTCAGGGCATCCGGATCGAGGACCGCATTTACGCCGGCGGCTGGTTCGACTGGCTCAGTCCTTTCAGCGTGTTCTGCGGCGTCGCACTGGTCACGGGCTATGCCCTGCTCGGCGCATCCTGGCTGGTCATCAAGCTGGACGGCGATCTCCAGGAGCGGATGCGGCAGCTTCAGGAGCCGCTTGGCCTGGCGACGATTCTCGCCATCGTTCTCATCAGTTTCGGCACGATGTTCGTCAACGAAGCCATCAGGGATCGATGGTTCGGACCTGGAGCGCTTCTATTCCTGTGGATCATCCCGATCGCCACGACACTGCTTGCGGTCGCGTTTTACCGCGCGGTGCGGGCCAAGCGAGCCGTGACCCCGTTCCTGCTGGCGCTCGGCTTGTTCGCCGCGGCCTTCCTGGGGCTCGCCGGAAGCCTTTTCCCTTACCTGGTTCCGCCGAGCATCACCTACCGCGAAGCCGCGAACCCCGACAACAGCCTCGCGTTCATGCTGGTCGGCGCAGCCATCCTCCTACCGGTCATTCTCGGCTATACGGCTTACGCCTATTGGATTTTTCGCGGCAAGGTGCACGCCGGCGAGGGTTATCACTGATGGAACCGGTGGACGAAAGACCGCTCTGGAAGAAACTCGCCTGGTTCTTTCTGCTGTGGGCCGGCGGTGTCGGAACGGCCACCGCGGTCGGGTATGCCATCAAGCTGGCTGTCGGTATGTTGTGAAGGCGATGTTGCTCACATGCACCCCGGCGAAATACGGGAATCACCTGACTCCCCTCGTCCCGGATTGCGTTGCACTTCATCCGGGCTACCATTAGCCGCAACTGCACTAGATTCGATCGGCGCGCTCCCGGCGGACTTTCAGATACACAGAGCCCAGAAACAAAAAACCACTTGCCAGAATGATTGAAGGGCCGGGTGGCACGCTGATCGTTGCGTGGGCGAGAATTCCGGCGAGCGCGGAAAGACCGCCGGCAGCGCCGCTGATGGCGGCGTATTGCCCCAGATTCCGGCTGACGTTCCTTGCCGTGCAGGCCGGTATGGCGAGTAAAGCGGCGGTCATCAGTCCGCCCACGATCCGCACGCCGAGCGCAACGGTCAATGCGATGCAGATCAGATAGACCGCGTTGTGCCAGCGGAGATCGAGGCCTTGGGCACCGGCCAGATCGGACGAAATGCCGATCAGGACCAGGTTCGAGTAGATGTGCCGGACCATGAAAAAAATGCCCAGAGCTATCGCTACCGAAATCGCAGCGGTCGTCGCCGTTATCCGCGACACGTCGCCGAGCAGTGCGATATCGGTTTCTTCCTCGGGCAGAAACAGAAACGCGGTCGCGAGCGCCGTGGAAAACACGACGGCGGTGAGCGCCTCGAGATGCAGCCGCGTCACTCTTTCCAGATACCAGATGAGGAGCACCCCGAAACCTAAGAACAAGACCGCACCGATGGAAACATCGAAATCGTACAGCAGCGCCAACGCGATACCGGGCAAGGTCAGATGCCCCAAGGCACCGCCCACCAGCGCCATGCGCTTGCTCAGCATCAGCGAGCCGAGGTAGCCGGCGACCGCGCCGGTGGCGCCACCAAGGATCAGGGCAAGCAGGATTTTTCCGCTCATAAAATCACCGATGGTGATGCTCGTAATATTTCACGCCGGTACCGTAGAGCGCCTGGAGCTGCTGCGGCGTGAGCACTTCCTGGGGGGCGCCCATGCAAAGCTGCTGCCGGTTGAGGCAAAGCACGACCGACGCATATTCCCACACCACATGGAGGTCGTGCGTCACCAGCAGGATGGTCAGGGGTTTTCTTTGCCGGTAGCGGTTGAGCAAGGTATAGATCGTCTCCTCGCCCCCCACGTCGATGCCCGCGGTGGGCTCGTCCAGCAACAGCACGTCGGGATCGTTCACCAGCGCCCACGCGATCAGCATGCGCTGGAACTGGCCTGTCGACAAAGCTCCGAACGGTCGTTGCAGCAGGGATTCGTCCAGTCCGACCTCGGCGAACATCCGTTTCACGGCGTCGACATCGCGGGTCTTGAAACGAAAGAACTCCTCGATACTGAGCGGCGGAAGCTCCTGGCGTTGCAGAAACTCCTGAGGCGGCAGATAACTGATGTTTCGGGTCTGCCAGGTGACCGTCCCCTGATAAGGGATCAGGCCGAGGAGCGCCCTGAGCAGCGTCGTCTTTCCCGCGCCGTTCGGTCCCAGGATCACGAAGACGGCGCCCTCGGCCACCGAGAACGAAAGATCGCGGATGATCGTTTCGTCGCCGTAAGACACCGAAATCCCTTGGACGGTCAAGATCGAAGGCTGATTATCCGTCATGTTCCCGTTCGCCTTCCGTTATGCTTCCTGAGCGGATAGTGCCAAACCGGGAGCCAGAGGACAAGCCCGCAAAACTTCGTGTCCGCCAGCGCGCCTCACCTTAAGCGGCATCGCGTTAACCCCGTTTCTTGCTTTCGGCGGGAAGCCGTCGCAAACTCGAGTCTAATCATCAAGGAGGAAAAGCATGGTTTTCCGGAAAGACAAGCGAATACTGCGGCCATCGGGACGCATGCCGATAGACCGGCGGACGCTGAAAACGCTCGTCGCGCCGATTTTCTTGCTTTTGTCGCTATGTAACGCCGTCTTGGCCGAAGAAACCCGGATCATGCTGCGGGTGAAAGGCGTCGATTCCAAGTTCGTCGGCAGCGGTGTCGGTGGGGTACGGGCGGTGGTCGAGGACGCCGAGACCGGGGAGATTCTGAATCAGGGGTGGATTACCGGCGGCACCGGCGACACCAAACGCCTCATGGAAACCCCTCACCAGCGCGGTCAGCCGCTCGCCGACGACAACACGGCGGGTTATTTGGCCCGGCTCGACCTCGCCGAGCCACGACTGCTGCGCTTCAAGATATTCGGTCCGTACGGACAGCGCCAATCTCTGCAAGAGGCGAGCGTGACCAGTTGGGTCGTACCCGGCAAGCACATCATCGGCGACGGCATCGTCATCCATTTACCCGGTTTCATCGTGCGCGGCGGAATCTCCGCGCTGGAGAAAGGTCAGGCCAAGCTGGAAGCGGAGGTGACGATGATGTGCGGCTGCCCCATCAGCAAAGGCGGCCTATGGGATGCCGACAAATACGAAGTAAAGGCCTTGCTGAAACGGGACGGCAACGCGGTGGGCGAATATCCTCTGGCATTCACCGGCGAAGTCAATCATTTTGCGGCACAGGTGCCGGCGCGGGACAAGGGGGACTATGAAGCGGTGATTTACGCCTACGACCCCGGCACCGGCAATACTGGTGTGGACAGAGTGGTCTTCGGAGCCAAATAAGTCCGCCACTGTCCCGAGCGCTGGAGCGGCCCACCCAAGCCACTCGCTCTCGATTGCCCCGGCGCTCCATGGCTATGGGTCGCCTTTGGCGGTTATGACGCGGCCTTCTTGCAGAAGAACCAGCGAGTAGGTCGGGAATCCTTTCCCAATCGCAAACGGTCGCTTTAGCCGCGACCCTTCCAATCGCAAACGGGCCTTTAATCGGCCCCTTCCAATCGCAAACGGCGTCTTCGGGAAGGGGCTGGCCGGCGCTCCCGGCCAGGCCGTTTGCGATTGGAAGGGTCATCCCAGCGCTCCTGGGATGACCGTTTGCGATTGGAGCGCCGAAGCCGCCCTTCCCGACGCCATGCCCCGGCCAAGCGTCTTCGTCGGCAAGGGATTGCCGACCTACGACCGTACATCCCCGTAGGTCGGGAATCCTTTCCCGACGCCACACTCCGCCCGAGCGTCTTCGCCGGCAAGGGATTGCCGACCTACAACCGTGCCCCCGTAGGTCGGGAATCCCTTCCCGACGCCATGCTCCAGCCGCGCGTCTTCGTCGGCAAGGGATTGCCGACCTACGACCGTGCCACCCTGTAGGTCGGGAATCCTTTCCCGACGTCACGCGGCCCGGCCAACGGCTTTGTCGGCAAGGGATTGCCGACGAATGCTTGAATCGGTTCACCCGAACCGAAGGCGTTAGCGACCTCCGCCAAACCTGTTTTGCCGCACGAGCGAATTGTACGGCCTACGCGATTGACGCGACGTGGTCGTACTTATATCACGAGCTAATCGAGCACTATCTTCGAGGCGACGTTGAGGTCCTGGTCAAACATGTAGACCACGGGTACGCCGGTGGGGATTTCCACCAGAGGAATCTCTTCATCCGAAATACCGTCCAGCATTTTGACCAGCGCGCGCAGACTATTGCCGTGCGCGGCCACCAAGACATGGCGTCCCATTCGCAGGTCGAGAGCAATGCGGTCCTGCCAGGCGGGCAGGCATCGCACAAGGGTATCGAACAGCGATTCGCTCGCCGGGAGGACGCGGGGGTCGAGGTGGGCGTAGCGCGGGTCAAAACGCGGATGACGCGGATCATCGTGGCTCAGCGCCGGCGGCCGTACCGAATAGCTGCGCCGCCACACATGAACCTGCTCCTCACCGTGTCGCTCAGCCGTCTCTTTCTTGTTCAACCCTTGCAATGCGCCATAATGCCGCTCGTTGAGCCGCCAGCTACACTCCAGCGGCACCCACATCCGATCCATCTCGGTCAAAATAAGCCAGGCGGTATGGATGGCACGCTTGAGCATGGAGGTATAAGCGATATTCACGGAATAGCCTTGCTGGCACAGTATCCGACCGGCGCGGCGGGCCTCCTCGATTCCTTTTTCGATGAGACCGACGTCGGTCCATCCGGTGAAGCGGTTTTCGAAATTCCAGGTGCTCAGCCCGTGGCGCACCAATATCAGGCTTGCATGAGTGCTTTGATTCATTGCAGGACCGTTGGTCAAGCGAGCGTTTGCTGTGCCGCCATCTTCTTCTCCCAGCGATGCTCAGTGGCGGACCCGTACGGTGATAAAGGCGCCCTGGCCGGCACCGGCGCTGACCGGCTCGATGTCCCGGATCCGCTCAAGCGGTGTGGATAAGGTTTGCACCCAGACCGGGTCGTGAAAGCCCGTATCCATGAGCAGGGCATTGACCTCATCGGCGGAATAGAAGCTAGCCTCCCGATAGAAGACGTTCTCCGCCTGGTGGGCGAGGTAGTCCTGTCCCAGGGGACTGTTCCGGTCGATGAAACCGATGACGAGCACACCGCCCGGCCTAAGGACGCGAGCGGCCTCGCGCAGCATGGCCACAGGGTCGTCCACGAAGCAGATCGTGGTCACGATCAGCGCATAGTCGAACACCGCGTCCGCAAAGGGCAGCGCCTCGGCGATCGCCTGTGCGGCGCGCACGCCGCGGGCGCGGGCGTAGCCCAGCATCTCCGCCGCCGGGTCGATCCCGTAGGCGACGCCCAGAGGCGCGGCGAAGCGTCCGGTCCCCACCCCGATCTCCAGCCCTCGCCCCTGCCAAGGCAGCAGCGCACGCACGGCGAGCAACTCGGAGAGGTAGGCCGCCCGGTGACGGTTGAACCAATCCTCATAGCGTTGGTGATGTCGGATGAATGGCTCAGCCCTGGGATCGCCCGTCATAGCAGCTCCCGCAGCGCGGCGACGAAGCGCATGTTGTCCTCGGGCGTCGCGGTGGTCACCCGCATGTAGGCGGGGCCGAGCTGCGGGTCGTTCAGGGGCTTGATGAGGATGTCCTTTTGCCTCAGGCTTTCGGCGATCTCGCCCGCGTCCTCGGGGGTGAAATCGGCCAGAAAGAAATAGGTTTCCGACGGAAACGTCCTCACCCCCAGCGCCTCGAGTTCACCGGCCAAATCCCGGGCCCAGACGCGCAGGGTGGCGGCGCGCTCCCGAATCTTGTCCTCGTTTTCCAAAGTGGCGATGGCGGCCGCCTGGCTGGCTCGAGCCAGTGGATAAGCATCGTTGCTGGCGTTCAGATCGTCGGCCAGAGCTGCCGGCAATATGGCGTAGCCCACCCGAAAACCCGCCAGGCTGTGAGCCTTGGACAGGGTCCGGGTGACCAGCAGGTTCGGGTATCGCGGCACCAGGTGGGCAACGCTCTGGCCGGCCATGCCGATGAAGGCCTCGTCCACCAGGAAATAAGTGTCGCGATATCGCTCGAGCAGACCGGGCAGCGGCGCCATGTCGAAGGTGCCGCCGTTGGGGTTGTTGGGATTGACGATGACAGCGAGACTGGTGCCTGCGGGGACCTCCAGCTCGGAGAGGTCGAAGCGGAAATCCGCTTCCGGCCGCAGCCGCGTTTCGGTGTAGGACTGGGCAATCTCCGGAAACAGGACATAGGTGGGAGTCAGCAGGTGTACCTGACGCCCCAAGCGCTGGAACAGCTGGCGCAGAATAAGTTCCGAACCGGCATTGATATGGATGAGCCGCTCGAGCACGCCGGTCCGTTCGCTGATGAGCCGGCGCAACGGTTCCGAGTACGGCTCGGTATAGTAATTGCTCAAGGGCAGCTCGGCGCGAGCCGCCTCGATAGCCTCCTCGATCGGAGGCAAGGGGTTTTCGCACAGCAGCAGCTTGATGCCTCGGAAGACGCCGCCACCCTTTTCTGCCTTGCTGCTCATTTTCGAAATCCTTTATCGGCGGCCGGGCATGAAGAAAGCGATGGCACCGATCCCGGCCATAATCAGCAGCGCTTAGACCAATTTTCACCACGGTTTGGCAGTCTGGATCGGGAAGGTCGTAGGTCGGCAATCCTTTGCCGACAAAGCTCTCGCCGATCCGAGGGGTCAGTAACGAATTGCCGGCCTACGGCACCGCTTCATTTTCGCTCCCTCCTGTCGGCGCGCGGTGTCAAGCAGTCCATCCAAGTCACTTATTCCCGATGCCCCTGCGCTCTGCGGCTATGATGCGGCCTTCTTGCAGAAGAACCAGTCGACGCACTCGTATCCCTCCTGGAGCCGCGCCTCGGCGTCCTGGGCCGTCTTCGGCGGCGGCACGATCACCTTGTCGCCCGGCTGCCAGCCTTCCGGCGTGGCCACGCCCTGCTTGTCCGAGGTCTGCAGCGCCTGCACCAGGCGCAGGAACTCGGGGATGGAGCGGCCGTTGGTCATGGGATAGTAGACCATGGCGCGCAGGGTGCCCTTGTCGTCGATGATGAAGGTGGAGCGCACCGCCGAGGTGTCGGAGGCGCCCGGCTGAATCATGCCGTAGGTATTGGCCACCCGCATCGACAGGTCCTCGATGATCGGGAACGGGATCTCCACGCCGAACTTCTCCTTGATCGTGCGCATCCAGGCAATATGTGAATAATTGCTGTCGATGGATAACCCGAGCAACTCGCAATTCAAGTTCTGGAATTCCGGATAGGCCTTGGCGAAAGCCATGAACTCCGTGGTGCACACCGGCGTGAAGTCGGCCGGGTGGGAGAACAGCACCAGCCATTTGCCGCGGTAATCGCCGAGCTTCTTGACGCCGTGGGTGGTATTCGCCTCGAAAGCGGGCGCCGGCTCGTTCAGGCGCGGCATTTCGAGTGGTTTGGATGAAGTGATATTTTCCATGATCTATCTCCTCTGAAACGGGTACGGAATCGGACAAGGGACGCTGTGCGTCTGCCCGACTCGTTTGTCCAATGATTAGATTTGAGACAGAATCGGCTCTTTAAAGGTCCCCCGAGCCGTATCCGCAAAAAGCCGTGTCGAGCGGTGTCCCATATCAAAGAAGGAACGGAAGTTCTTATGGATACTCAATTGACAACTTTGTTGCACCAACTGGATCGACGCATCCTGAGCCTCAGCCCTCAGAGAGACGTATTCCTGCTGCGCCTTATCGTGGCGTTGTTGGCGGTCATCTTCCTGGCCATGGACGCACTTTACGGCATGCCGTTCTTTTACTGGCTGGGGCTGCCGTTTTATCTCTTCTGTTTGGCGCTCTACGTTCAAGGGCTCGTAAAATCGCTCCTGATTTTGCGGCAGGTTTCCGCGGAGCTGCTGATCGTTCTGGTGATGACCGTCACCCTGATCGACGGCAAGCCGCTCAGCGGCGCGATGGTCGCCTGGTTCATCGGGCTCGGTTTGTACATTTCCTTCACCATCATCCGCAGAAATCGGGAAAAGATCGAAAGTCTGGTGAAGCAGGCCAAGCGAACGGCCCTCGTGCTCGCCGGCGGCGAAATCCGCGAAATCCCGGCGGAAGAGGTGAAGCAGGGCGACGTGCTGATCGTGCCCCGCGGCACCGCCGTCCCGGTCGACGGAAGCATTGCGGAGGGAAAATCGTCCATCGACGAATCCTTCGTCACGGGCGAACCGTTTCCGATCCACAAGGTGCCGGGCGATGAAGTCACTTCCGGCACGCTCAATCTTTCCGCGCCCTTGCAGATTCGGGCCACCAGGAACGGCGACGCTTCGTTTCTTGCCCTGATCGCGGGCGAAATCGAAAAAAGCCTTCAGAAAAAATCCACGCTGCAGCAAAGGGCGGACAAGATCGTCCAGTACCTCATCCTGGGGGTCACCGGGTATGCGTTCCTGCTGTTTTTCGTCACCGGCAGCCTGGATTTGATGGCGACCGCCCTGTCGGTATTGTGTCCCTGTGCCTGGGCGCTCGCGACGCCGACCGTATTCGCGTCCGGCATAGGCCGCTCGGCGCGGCTCAATATCCTCGCCCGGGGCGGAGAACCCCTGGACATCATGCACGAGATCGACACCGTAATCCTCGACAAGACCGGCACGGTCACCCTGGCCGAACCCAGGGTCAGCCGGGTGATACCGATAGGTGCCGATGAGCGCGAGCTGATCGAGATCGCGGCGTCGGTGGAAACGCGCTTCAGCCATCCGTTGGCGCGGGCCATTTTGAATTTCGCGCGAAACCAGGACATCACGCGATTCAAACCCGTGAGCGACGCCGAGGACCTGCCGGGGCGCGGGGTCAAGGCGCGACTGGAAGACCGCGAAGTGCTGATCGGGAGTCCCGAAACCTTGGAGGCGCTCGGAATCGAAATACCGGACCTCGAATATTCCGGCCGCGCGATCTGGGTCGACATGAACCGTGAAGTCAAAGGCGCCATCGTCGTTCAGGACGTGATGCGCGCGGAGATGACCAACCTGGGGCAAGCGATCCGCGAACTGGGCGTCAAGCGCGTACTCGTCGCCACCGGTGATCACGAGGAGTCCGAAGCCAGGCGAGTGGCCGATCTGATCGGCGCCGACGGATATTATTTCAACTTCAAGCCGGACGACAAGGCGGCACTGGTGAAGGAACTTCAGTCGTCCGGCAAGGTGGCGATGGTGGGCGACGGGGTGAACGATGCTCCGGCCCTGGCCGCCGCCGATGTGGGCATCGCCATCGGCGGACACAAGAACGTGGCCCTCGCGATCGCCTCGTCCGATATCGTGATTCTCGGCGACGATGCCGGCGATTTGCTCACCGTACTCGACATCAGCCGCAAGATGTCGGAGATAACCAAGCAGAATTATGCCTGGGCCATGTCGTTCAATACCGTCGGGCTCGCTCTGGCCACCTTCGGCTTCCTCAATCCCGTACTCGCCGCGTTCTTGCACCATATCAGCTCGGTCTTCGTCGTCGCCAATGCGGCACGGCTCTATGCCGGCATCAACACGGCCGCCGATCTGATGGACCGAGTGATGACGGGCCTGAATCGATGGCAAAGCCAGGTGAGCCGGTTTCTGACGCACAGGGGCCAGGAGGCATGAGCATTCTCGAGACGAGTAACGATCCCCTTCTCGTCCCGCAGCCGAAAAGCCGGTACACCGAACCGGCTCGAGCGGGACGGGACAGCCGAGTTCGGATACGGTTGATGAAACTTTGCCCAGGCAGGCACCGTCCGAACCCTGAAACGCTTGCCCCGAGACACAGGAGCACATCGCAGCGCCGTCTGCTTCGAAGCTTTGGCGCATGATCGCGGACTCTCTTTGCTTGGCCATCGACTAGGCCGCCGATCGAGGATGGAGAGACTTTTAGAATGAGCAATCGCAAATCCAGCGACCTGACGCGACCGGCGGACCTCTTGCAACACGGGCGGAGCACCGGCCCCTTCCGCACGCAGCGTCCGATTTACGTCGACCTCCTGCCGCCCTGCAATAACGCCTGCCCGGCCGGCGAGAACATCCAGTCCTGGTTGTTCGACCTGCGCGCCGGCCGCTATGAAAAGGCCTGGCGGGTCTTGATGGAGGACAATCCGATGCCGGCGGTGCACGGACGCGTCTGCTACCACCCCTGCGAAACCCACTGCAACCGCGGCCCCATCGACAGCCCGGTGAGCATCCACGCGGCCGAGCGGTTCCTCGGCGACCTCGCCTTGCGCGAAGGCTGGCAGGTCGTGAAAGCCCCGGCCAGCGGCAAGCGGGTCCTGATCGTGGGCGCGGGGCCCAGCGGCCTGTCCTGCGCCTATCACCTGGCCCGGCTGGGCCATCAGGTGGAGATCGACGAAGCGGGTCCCCTGGCCGGCGGCATGATGCACTTCGGCATACCCGCCTACCGCCTGCCGCGCGCGGAGCTGATGGGCGAAATCAGGCGGATCGAGGCCATGGGCGTCAAGATCGTTCTCGATCACAAGGTGGAAGACGTGCTGGCGGAAAAGGAGTCCGGCCGGTTCGACGCGGTGTTCATCGCCGTTGGCGCACATCTGAGCAAGCGCGTCGGCATCCCGGCGCGGGACGCCGGCAAGATCCTGGACGCGGTGACCTTCCTGCGCCAGACCGCCACCGGCGAAGCGCCCAAGCTCGGCCGGCGCGTGGCCGTCTACGGCGGCGGCAACACCGCCATGGACGCGGCGCGCACGGCCAGGCGCCTGGGCGCCGAAGAGGCGCTCGTCATCTATCGGCGCGACCGGGCGCACATGCCGGCCCATGAATTCGAGGCCGACGAAGCCATCGAGGAAGGTGTCAAGATCGACTGGCTGCGCACCATCAAGGAGATCGACCAGACGCATATCACCGTCGAGGTGATGAGGATCAACCCGGAAGGGTATCCCGAACCGACCGGCCGGTTCGAAACCCTGGAGGCGGACTCGCTGATCCTGGCGCTGGGCCAGGAAACCGATACGCGCTTCCTGCACGAGGTGCCGGGCATCCAGTTCAAGCCCGACGGCGTCGTGATCGTGGACGACAACATGATGACGGGGAGTCCCGGCATCTTCGCGGGCGGCGACATGGTACCGAGCGAGCGGACCGTGACCGTCGCCGTCGGCCACGGCAAGAAAGCCGCGCGCTGTATCGACGCCTATCTTCGCGGCACGCGCTACGTCAAGCCGCCCAAGCATCCGCCGGTAAGCGCCGATATGCTGCGCCTGTGGTACTTCACCGAAGCCGAACGGAAGCGGGAAGCCGAACTCGAACTGGAGAAACGGCGTTACGGCTTCGAGGAAGTGGTCGCGGGGCTCTCCGAGAACGAGGCTCTGTTCGAAGCCAAGCGCTGCTTCTCCTGCGGAAACTGCTTCGAATGCGACGGCTGTTACGGCGCCTGTCCAGAGGACGCCATCATCAAGCTGGGACCCGGCAAACGCTATCGCTACGATTACGACCTCTGCACCGGCTGCGCGGTCTGCTACGAGCAGTGTCCTTGCCATGCGATCGAAATGATTCCGGAACCCCGAGGGGAATAACGATGGCGAAACCGAAAGTCATTACGCTCGACGGCAACGAGGCGGTGGCCCATGTCGCCTACCGCGTCAACGAAGTGTGCGCCATCTATCCCATCACGCCCTCCTCCACCATGGCGGAACTGGCCGACCAGTGGGCGGCCGAGGGCAAGACCAACATCTTCGGCGAGGTGCCCGTGGTGGTGGAGATGCAAAGCGAGGGCGGCGCCGCCGGGGCCGTGCACGGTGCCCTTCAGACCGGGGCCTTGACCACGACCTTCACCGCTTCGCAGGGTCTCCTCCTGATGATCCCGAACATGTACAAGATCGCCGGCGAACTCACCCCTGCGGTGTTCCATGTCGCCGCGCGCTCCCTGGCGGCGCAGGCCTTGTCCATCTTCGGCGATCATTCCGATGTCGCCGCGGTGCGGGGCACCGGCTTCGCCCAGCTCGCCTCGGGCTCGGTGCAGGAAGCGCACGACTTGGCGCTGATCGCCCAGGCCGCGAGCTTGAACAGCCGGATTCCTTTCCTGCATTTCTTCGACGGCTTCCGAACCTCCCACGAAATCAACAAGATCAGGTTGCTCTCGGACGACGAAATCCGGGCCATGATCGACGAGGAGACGGTCCGCGCGCACCGGGCGCGGGCCCTGAATCCCGATAACCCCTTTATCCGCGGCACCGCGCAGAACCCGGACGTTTATTTCCAGGGGCGCGAGACCGTAAATCCCTACTACGCGCGTTTGCCGAGCCTGGTACAGAAAACCATGGACCGGTTCGGAGAACTGACCGGACGCCGGTATCGCCTGTTCGAATACCACGGCGATCCGGAGGCCGAGCGCGTGGCCGTGATTTTGGGCTCCGGCGCCCACACCCTGCGCCAGACCGCCGATTTTCTGGCCAAGCAGGGCGAGAAGGTAGGCGTGATTCAGGTGCGTCTGTGCCTGCCGTTTTCCGTCGGGCATTTCCTCGCCGCCCTGCCCTCGACGGCCAAAGCCATTGCCGTCCTGGATCGCCTAAAGAGTCCCGGCGCGCTCGGGGAACCCCTGTACACCGACGTGGTCGCGGCGCTGGCGGAAGCGGAGGCCAGCGGTCTCCTTCCGGCCGGGAAACGGCCCGAGATCGTCGGCGGCCGTTACGGGCTTTCCTCCAAGGAGTTCAATCCGGCCATGGCGAAAGCCGTGCTGGACGAGCTGAAGAAGGAAAGACCCAAGAACCACTTCACCGTGGGCATCGTCGACGACGTTTCGCACACCAGCCTGGACGTCGATCCCGGTTTCGACATCGAGCCGGACGGCGTGGTGCGCGCCGTGTTCTTCGGTCTGGGCGCGGACGGCACGGTCGGCGCCAACAAGAACAGCATCAAGATCACCGGCGAATCCACCGATCTCCATGCGCAGGGCTACTTCGTCTACGACTCCAAGAAATCCGGCTCCAGGACCACGTCTCACGTGCGTTTCGGGCCCGAGCCGATCGAATCGCCCTATCTCATCGAATCGGCCAACTTCATAGGCTGCCACCAGTTCAGCTTCATCGAGAAGCTCGACGTGCTGGCCAAGGCCAAGCATGGCGCGGTTCTCCTGCTCAACAGCCCGTACGGCCCGGACGACGTATGGGACCGGCTGCCCTACGAGGTTCAGCGGCAGATCATCGACAAGGCGCTGAAGCTCTATGTGATCGACGCTTCCGGGGTCGCCCTGGAAACCGGCATGGGCGGACGCACCAATACCATCATGCAGACCTGCTTCTTCGCCCTGTCCGGCGTTTTGCCGCGCGATCAGGCGATCGCCAAGATCAAGGAAGCGATCAAGAAGACCTACGGCAAGAAGGGCGAGGAGATCGTGCGGAAGAACTACGAGGCGGTCGATCGAACCCTTTCCGCCCTGCACGAGGTGAAAGTCCCGGACCAGGCGACCAGCACCCTCAAGCGCCAGCCGGTGTTTTCCGAGGAGGCGCCCGATTTCGTGCGCCGGGTCACGGCGATGATGATAGCCGACCGGGGCGACGAACTGCCGGTGAGCCTGATGCCGGCGGACGGCACCTTCCCGTCGGGCACCACCCGGTGGGAGAAGCGGAACATCGCGCAGTCCGTGCCCGTGTGGGAGCCCGATATCTGCATCCAGTGCGGCAACTGCGGCTTCGTCTGTCCGCACAGCGTCATCCGCGCCAAGTTCTACCACGAATCCCGGCTCGAGAACGCGCCCGAAACCTTCCTGTCGGCGCCGGTCACCGCCTACGGTTTTCCGGAAACCCGCTATACCTTGCAGGTCTATGTCGAGGATTGCACGGGCTGCGGTCTGTGCGTCGAGGTCTGCCCGGCCAAGAGCCTCACCCGGAGCGGCGTCAAGGCCATCAACATGCGGCCCAATGACCCGATACAGGAACCGCAGAAGGCGAATATCCGCTTCTTCGAAACCATTCCGGTGAACGACCGCGCCCGGGTCGATTTCTCGTCGGTGCGCGGCGCGCAGTTTCTCGAACCCTTGTTCGAATTTCCCGGCGCCTGCGCGGGCTGCGGCGAGACGCCCTACGTTCGGCTGCTGTCGCAACTCTTCGGCGATCGCCTGATCGTCGCCAACGCCACCGGCTGCTCCTCCATTTACGGCGGCAATCTTCCGACCACGCCCTGGACCGTGAATGCCGAAGGAAACGGCCCCGCCTGGTCGAACTCGCTGTTCGAGGACAATGCCGAATTCGGCTTCGGCTTTCGCCTTACCGCCGATCAGCACTTGGCTCTGGCGCAGCGGCTCGCCCGCGAGCTGAAAGATTCGCTAGATCCCGAATTGGTGGACGAAATCCTGGCCGCACCGCAGCTCACCGAGTCGCAGATCCGCGCCCAGCGCGAGCGCGTTGCCAAGCTCAAGGCCATGCTGCTGAAACGGACCGACGACAAGGCGAAGGATCTTCTGTCGGTGGTCGACCAACTGGTGCGGCGCAGTATCTGGACCGTCGGCGGAGACGGCTGGGCTTACGACATCGGCTCGGGGGGCCTCGACCATGTGCTGGCCTCGGGCCGCGACGTCAACGTGCTGGTGCTGGACACCGAGGTGTATTCCAACACCGGCGGGCAGATGTCCAAGGCGACGCCGCTCGGCGCCGTGGCCAAATTCGCGGCGGCCGGCAAGACCGTCGCCAAGAAGGACCTGGCCCTGCAGGCGATCGCCTACGGCAATGTCTATGTGGCGCGCGTCGCCATGGGGGCGAACCCGCAGCAGACCCTGCTCGCCTTCCGCGAGGCGGAAGCCTATCCCGGTCCCTCCCTGATCCTCGCCTACAGCCATTGCATCGCCCACGGCTACAATCTGCAACACGGCATGCGCCAGCAGGATCTGGCCGTCGCCAGCGGCTATTGGCCCTTGATCCGGTACAACCCGGCGCTGCGCCGGTCGGACCGGAATCCGTTCGTGCTGGATTCGCCGCGTCCGCGCATCCGATTCAAGGAGTATGCCTACAACGAGCTGCGCTTTATGATGCTGAGCCATACCAATCCCCGGAACTTCGAACGCTTGATGGAGATGGCGCAGCAGGTAGTCGATCAAAAATGGGACATTTACGAGGAAATGGCCAGCCGCGCCGGCAGCCGCTTTCATCCCGACGCCAGCGTCGACCTTCCGTAACAGGGGAGCCCGCATGGATCTGAAGACACGCTATATGGGACTGGAGCTCGATCATCCCGTGGTCGCCTCGGCCTCGCCGCTTTCCGAGACGCTGGACGGCATTCGCCGGCTGGAGGACGGCGGGGTCTCGGCGGTGGTCCTGTTCTCGCTGTTCGAGGAGCAGATCCGCCAGGAAAGGATGGCGTTCGTTCAGCTGATGGATCACCCGTCGGAAAGCTATGCCGAGTCGCTGAGCTACTTCCCCGACGTGGGCGATTTCCGTGTCGGCCCGGACAGCTATCTGAGCCTGGTGCAGCGCGCCGCCGAGGCCGTGGACATTCCGGTCATCGCCAGCCTCAACTGTGTGACCGGCGAGGGCTGGATCGAATACGCCCGGCAACTGCAGGAGGCCGGCGCCAAAGCCCTGGAGCTCAATATCTACGGCATCGAAGCGAATTTCGATGTCTCGGGGCGTGAGGTCGAGCAGCGCTACCTGGACATCCTGCGGATGGTCAAGCAAGCCGTCTCCATTCCGGTGGCGCTGAAGCTGAGCCCTTTCTTCAGCGCCTTCGGCCATATCGCCCGGCAGTTCGATGCCGAGGGCGCCGATGCCCTGGTCCTGTTCAACCGCTTCTATCAGCCCGATCTCGATATCGTCAACCTGGAGGTCGCTCCGACCCTCTCCCTCAGTCACGCCGGGGAGATTCGCCTGCCCTTGCTCTGGATCGCCCTTCTGCGCGGCCGGCTCAAGGCTTCGCTCGCGGCGACGCGGGGCGTGGAAAGCGCCGTCGAAATCATCAAATATCTGCTGGCCGGCGCGGACGTGGTGATGGTCGCCTCCGCCCTGCTGCGCAACGGTCCGGACTATGCCGGCACGCTGGTGGACGGTTTGAGGGACTGGATGGACCAGCGCGGGTTTCAATCACTGGAACCCATGCGCGGCATCATGAGCCGCGCCAAAGTAGCGAATCCGGGAGCCTTCGAACGCGCCAATTACATTAAAATACTGGAAAGCTACTGATGGCCTGCGCGGCCTCCAGGTAGACCGAGGGAGCCGAGGCCGGACCAGAAGTAGGTCGGTAATCCTTTGCCGACGCAGACTCAGCAGGTGTCGGCAAAGGATTGCCGACCTACTTCGAGCGCCAATTTCATTTTTCGAACAAGCCAAGATATTTTTAAGGAAGCTCTGAACGAGTGGATTCCGTTCATGCCCCTTCGACAGGCTCAGGAGAGCGTTCGACAAGCCTGTCCCGAGCCGAGTCGAAGGGCCTGTCCTAAGCCAAGTCGAAGGGCCTGTCGAAGGACTTAATCAGAGATTCCTTAAATCGAGCCACAGTATCGGCCACGACCCTCACCGATTCGCAATAGTCATCCCGGCCAACAGCATCGTCTCCGTTCTATCGCACTTCTGCACCGCCGTTTAGGTCTAATGCGTCGAAATGTTTGCTGTGGCGCAAACATTTGAGGAGCGACAGAGTTAGTGTTTGCCGCGGTAGCCGACCCGCATGCCTGTTGCACTCATGGAAAATGGTCCGAATTCGGCCGATACCTCCGGCATGAGAGGAGAAGCACGATTGAATGTTCCTGTGGAGCGTTCGCAGCCGTGGGCATCGCATCAGCCACGGCGCCGTAAGCGGGGGCTGATTCTTATCCTGGGCTTCTGCTGCGGACTATCTGCATGCGCCTATCGCCCGATGCAAGAGATGTCAAATCACTGGCATGGCGAGTGGGGCTGGTTACCGCCTCCGATCAAGGAGCCGATGGAGGAACCGGCGCAAGAGTCGGCGCCTGTTGCGAGCCCACCGATCGCGTCGTTGGAGAAGCACCGATTCTCTGTCGCCAAGGACGAAGGGGTAGTCGGGTCGTTCGGAGTTATTACGCTTCAGCAAGGGGACACGCTTCCCGATGTCGCGCGGCACTTCGGATTGGGATACGAAGAGATCGTCGCGGCAAACCCCGAGCTCGATCCGTGGCTACCGGACGCGAGCGGCAGAGCGTTGATCCCGGTGCAGTTCGTACTGCCGCGGGCGCCGCGGCGGGGTCTGGTCATCAATCTCGCCGCCATGCGGCTGTTCTATTTTCCGGCCAAGGGAAACGGCGCCGAGGTTGTCACTTATCCCATAGGTATCGGCCGGGAAGGGCGAGCGACTCCCAGCGGGGCAATGCGAATCGCCCGAAAGATCAAAAACCCGACCTGGTATCCGACAAAGAACATCCGAGACGACCACCTCCGTTGGGGGGATCCCTTGCCGGCCGCAGTGCCGCCTGGACCTAACAACCCCTTGGGCAAGTATGCCCTGTACCTGAACCGACAGATGTATCTCATTCACGGCACGAACAAGCCTTATAGCGTCGGGCTTCGAGCCAGCAATGGCTGCATCCGCTTGTATCCGGAGGACGCCAGTAAGCTGTACTCGCAGATTCCACTGAACGAGCCGGTGTATATCGTCAATCAGCCTTATCTCGTGGGCTGGCGTGACGGGGTAGTCTACCTGCAGGCTTACCGGAGCCATGAGGAATTAAACGAAAAATCGCTCAAGAAAACCGTCCGCGCCAATCTTAAAAAGTGGGAGCAGGATCAGAACCAGCCCCTGGATTGGGGAAAGATCGAACGCATTCTCCAAGAAGGACTGGGCATTCCGCTACCGATTGCCGCGGGAACACCGCCTATCGATGCCGTACTCGCGGGGGCGCAGCCTATCGCGCGACCCGACAAGTGGTTCGGACAACCCGAATCGGCGCGGAAAGCCAGCAACGGCTGGTACGTGTCCGCCGCCGTCATGTCCAGCGAAACGGCAGCGCAGCGACTCGCCGCCATACTCAATCATCAGGGTCCTCCGATACCGGCACAAGTTGTTCCGAGCGGCGAACGCCATCAGGTTATAGCGGGGCCGTTCGGCAACGCCAAGGCCGCCAAAACCGCCGTGAAGCGTCTCAAGGTCGATCTGGAACTGGACGGGCGCATCTTGCCGCCAAAAGCGAGCAGGCAGCTAAGTCGCCCGCCAAACCTGCCACCCGGGAAACGTGTTTTCCGAACATATCGGAGCCGGACCGACCAACCTGAAGACGGTACCGGAGGAAACGGCAATCGAGGCGACGAGCGGCTCAGGAGCAGATGACGTCGTGAATGCAATGCTTGAAGACACCGCTTCGGATACGACAGTAGACGAAGCGGTCGCCCGGCGACTCGCATTGGTAAAGAACTGATATTGCGCGTGCTTTCCGGATACCGAGACTGCCCTGCGCATCCTCTCCGCTTGGCTTGATCCAAATGTCTCAACCCCATTCAGCCCAAGGCCACATCCAGAATCATCATGACAATGAAACCGAGTATGGCCCCCAGCGTGGCGACGTCGGTGTTGCCCCGTTCCCGCGACTCGGGAATTATCGCTTCGATCACCACGTAGATCATGGCCCCGGCCGCGAAGGCAAGCGCATAAGGCATGATGGCCAAGCACGCGGATACGGCGGCGGCGCCTATGACGGCGGCGACCGGTTCGACCACGGCGGACAGCTGCCCGTACCAGAAGCTGCGCAGCCGCGACCAGCCCACGCGGCGCAAGGGCATGGCCACCGCCGCGCCCTCCGGAAAATTCTGCAGACCGATGCCGATCGCCAAGGCAATCGCACCGCCCAGACTGGCCGTATCCAAACCGCAGGCCAAGGCGCCGAAGGCCACGCCCACGGCCAGCCCCTCGGGAATGTTATGCAGGGTGATGCCGAGCACCAGCAGCATAGTACGCCGCCAGGTCGTGACGACCCCCTCCTCCGTCTGCATCGCTGCGCCGAGTTGGAAATGGGGCAACAGCCAGTCGCAAAGACTCAGCGCATAAGCGCCGAGGGCGAATCCCGTTGCCGCCGGAAGCCAGGCAAAACGGCCATAGCCTTCCGATAAATCGAGCGCGGGCGCGAGCAAAGACCAGTAACTCGCGGCCAACATCACTCCCGCCGAGAATCCCAGCATGGCATCAAGCAGCTTTTGGTTCATCCGCTTGGTAAAAAACACCAGGGCGGCGCCGAGCGCGGTCATTCCCCAGGTGAACAACGAGGCGAGAAGGGCTTGCAGAATGTGGGCACGCTCGGCGAACCAGCGGGAAACGGTCGAAAAGTGGGCTTGAACATACATGCCGAAGGCCGATAGGTCGCCGTTCGCGGCAAGGGAGGCAAAATCGCTCGCTGCGTCACTCATCAGCGAAAAGTCTGGAAAGCGCTTCCTGATACTCGTCGCGAGCCTTTCGCCAAGCCGCGTATTTTTCGAGTTCGACCTTCACGAGCTTCAAGATCAGCGCCATGACGGCCACATCGTCCAGATAGCCGACGATAGGGATCACATCCGGGATCAACTCCGCCGGGTTGATCAGATACAGGAGACCGAAGGCCACGGCGGCGATCGCCCAGGCCGCGATATCCCGGTATGTCCCCGATCGGTAATCGCGGATCAATTCCAGGCAGAGCAGGATATCCAGCCAGACCTGATACAGCGCCGGAATCTTCTTGACCTTGTTCTCGATCTCGCGAGCCTTTTCGATGATGCGGTCGAAATGCCGATCCGTGATTTTCCCGCCGTTGCGCTTGAAGAAAGCTTCGTTCAGTTCGTTCCGGTCTTCTTCATCCACGGGTATCCCTCCCTTCCGTCAGCGGCCTATACCGAAAAAGCGAGCCATTCGGGTCTGAACAGCAGCAGCAAGCCGATGGCGATCAGCACAACGCCGCCGATGGCGTGAGCATACCGCACGTATGTCCCGGTCAGCCCGGTCACCCGCAGGGTCTGCATGGCGACGAAAAACACGAAGAGGTCGTCCAGCATGAACACCAGTATGTAAAGGCCGAGGTAAGCATGGTATTGCCATGTCGGCAGGTTGCTCAGAGCAAGCACCTGGGTATAAATAGCCGGTATTCCGGCGGAACAGATCAGTTCCACCAGGTTCACCGCAAAGGCAAGCAGGATAATGCCCGCCAGCGCGAGCAGGAAGCGCCGCTCGCTGGCCAGGGAACGCAGCCGCTCGAAAACGCGCTTCCGCGATTCGGGTGCGGTCACTTTACAGATAGCCTCGGGATTCACGAAATATTCGCGAAGGTAATAAGTACCGCCGCCCAGCGCCAGCGTTCCCACCAAGATGCGAATCCAGAGCAGCATGCCGAAAAAAAGCAGCAAGTTTAACCAGGCCGCCATGAACAGATAGTAAACCGCAGCCGAGGCGACGATGAATGCGCTGCCCAGCACCCACATCCGAAACCGGTTGCGCAATCCCACCAGCAGACTGATCAGGAAAAGCAAGGTCCACATGGCGCACGGATTGAAGCCGTCCACGGCCGCGAGCATCAAAGTCAGCACGGGAAGAGAGACCTGGCCGATGGTCACTTCTCCGAATATCGGCAGTTTCAGAACCTTCGGCGTTTTCTTGACAGGCTGCGGAAGATCTTCGGCCGGTGTCTCCGGTATGCCGGTCAACAGCGGCCATACGAGATCCCTGCAAACGACTTCCTGACAGGCCTTTGCGGCCGACTGGATCTCCGCTCCGGTCGTCGAGTCGTCATCGTACCCTTCGAAGTATGTCTTACCAACCACGGTCAGAGGCACCCCCGGGCGCTCGATTCCGAATTGCCTGACCAGCGCAGAAAAGACATCGTAGTTCCCGGTATAACGGCTGATTTCCAGATAATGAACACGAACTCTCGCCTCTTCGCCTTCCCATCGTCTGAGGAAATCCATTGCGCGTTCACAATGCGGACAGCCGTCCTTCCAGAAAAAGTAAACATCGACTTTACGTTCTTCCGATTCGGCACCGTTCGCATACCCAACCGCGCCGAGCAGCGAGAAAACAATCAGAAAAAGTAGCCACACCGAGTTCCTGCTGGGTCGCACCACCGATCAACCTCCTACAACAGCTTCGACTTCTCGACTCCCTGAACTATACGACGAGTTCACGGACTGGCGCGAATAAATCAAGGCTTGCACACTTGCTCAGAAGGATGACATCGCGGTTGCCCGATTTCTGAAATAGCGAAAGCGGTTATAGCCAAGAAAAGCGGAATGTTCGCCATGCGCCGTCAGAAAGACGGTCGGTCGTGATTCGAGCATCCGCACGCACCTCCATGGGGTTCCATTTCGAAACGGAGTTTTGTGTGTATTTGCATGGGATGGGTTCTTGACTCGACATTGATTACAAATGAGAATTCTTCTCATTACGAAAAACAAAAGGGATGATCATGAAGGTCAAAACATGGGGCACCGTATTCACGCTCCTTGCCATTCAGGCCGCAGCCGACGATCAAGCCTTGCCCGGAGGCCAGTGGCTCACGCCGAAGGCCAAACTGGGCCGGGAGTTGTTCTTCGACGCCAGTCTCTCCTCGCCGGCCGGGCAATCCTGCGCCAGCTGCCATGAGCCCAAACGCGCATTCACCGACCCGGACAAGAGGATTCCCACCTCCGAGGGCGTGATTTCGGGACGGTTCGGCAGCCGTAACACTCCCACCGTCATGTATGCCGCATTCAGCCCGGCATTCCACTACGACGAACAGGAGGGGCTGTTCGTAGGCGGCCAATTCTGGGACGGCCGCGCCGCGACTCTGGAAGAACAGGCGAAACAGCCGTTCCTGAATCCGGTCGAAATGGCCAATCCGAGTCGAACTGCCGTGGTGGAAAAGGTACGTCAGGCCCCGTATGCCCGGTTGTTCGAAGAAGTGTATGGACGGGGTGCCCTGGATGACACCGAACGGGCCTACGATCTCATCGCCGACGCGATCGCCGCATTCGAGAATATCCGTGCATTCAACCGCTTCAGCTCGAAATACGACGCGTATCTGGCCGGAAAGGTCAAATTGAGCCCGCGGGAGCTCAGGGGGCTCAAGGTGTACGAGGATCCCGCCAAGGGCAATTGCGCCGCCTGCCATCCCAACCGGCCGTCGGAGGAGGATTCCCCGCCGTTGTTCACGGATTTCACCTATGACAACCTGGGCGTTCCAAAGAATCCGGACAATCCCTTCTACGCCTTGCCGCCCGAGTTCAATTCCGCCGGCCGCGACTTCGCGGACCGGGGCCTGGGCGCCAGCGTCGGCAGCGTTGCCGAGGACGGGAAGTTCAAGGTCCCGACCCTTCGCAATATCGCGATAACCGGTCCCTACATGCACAACGGTTATTTCCAGACCTTGCGTGGCGTGGTCGAGTTCTACAACAACCGGGACGTCAAGCCCGCCTGCCGGGACGCCATGACCCGTGAGCGCGATGCCCTCAAGCAAGGTTGCTGGCCCGCCCCCGAGATAGCGGACAATGTCAACCATGACGAACTGGGCAACCTGGGACTGACCGAACGGGAAATGGACGACCTCGTTGCCTTCTTGAACACCCTGACCGACGGATATCGCCCGCTCCAATGGAGGCGTGGCAAGTAGCGCGTTTTTCACCACGGTTTAGCGGTACGGGAAGCGCGTAGGTCGGCAATCCCTTGCCGACAACGTTCCTTGCCGACCCGGTTCGTCGGCAAGGGATTGCCGACCACCCTGCCGCCCCGTAGGTCGGGAATCCTTTCCCGACGCCGTGCTCCGACCGAGCGTCTTCGTCGGCAAGGGATTGCCGACCTACACCTTGGGGAAGCGCTACAGAAAACCGGAAAATGCTCTAACCCGTTCCACCGGCGATGTTACTGGGACAGCATTTCTCCCACGCGTTAAAACCGCCCACGAGATCGATCGTATTATCGAATCCCTGATCTTCCAGCAAGCTGGTGGCGATGGACGAGCGGTAGCCGGTGCCGCAATGGACCACGATGGGCCTGTCGCGGGGCAGTTCGCCGCTCCGTTCCGCGAGCCGGGTTAACGGGATATTGAGGCTTTCGCCGATGCGTTTCTGCTGCCATTCGTTTTCGGTACGCACATCGAGAACCAGGGGCGACTGCGCCGAGGCCAGCTTTTCCGCCAGGGTCGGGGCTGCGATCCGGTCGGTCCGCCGGATGAGATCCGGCCGCTGCTCCAGCGCTTCCATGCCCCCTTCGAGATAACCTGCGACATTGTCGAAACCTATTCGGCCGAGACGCATCGCGGCTTCCTGCTCGCGGCCGGGTTCGGCGATGAGCACGATGGGCCTAGTGCGATCGAGCAATGTGCCCGCCCAAGTGGCATAAGGGCCGCCGAGGCCGATGTTCACGCTGCCCGCCAGGTGCGCCCCTGCGAAATCCGCCGTCTCGCGCACGTCCAGAAGCTGCGCCCCGGCCTGTTTCATCGTGAGCACCGCGTCGAGCGAGAGCGGTTTCAGCCCGGTCGCCAGGGTTTCTTCGAGGGTTGCGCGCTCCTTGCGGTTGAGTACCGCATCATGGGAAAAATATTTCGGCGCTTCCGGCTGGCCCGCCGTGACCAGGCGAATGAAGTCTTCCTTGCTCATGGGTTTGAGCGCGTAGTTGTACCCGCGCTGCGTTCCCATGGTGGAGAACAGGTCGGTGCTGAGACTTTTCCCGCACATGGACCCCGCGCCGTGAGCCGGGTAAACCAAGGTTTCGTCCGGCAGGGGCAACAGCTTTTCGTGCAGAGACTCGTAAAGCATCGCGGCCAGGTCTTCGGCCGAAACGCCGAACGAGGCCAAAAGGTCGGGGCGTCCCACGTCCCCGATGAACAGCGTATCGCCCGTCAGCACGGCATAGGGAATCTCCTTGCTCTTGACCTGATCGTAAACCACGATCGAGATACCTTCGGGGGTATGGCCGGGTGTTTCCAGGATCTTCAGGCGGACCTGACCGAATTCGAGCGTATCGCCGTCGGGATGCGGAATGAACGCATATTCGGCATCCGCCCTCGCCCCCAAATGGATCTTGGCGCCGACACGATCCCGCAGTTCCAGGTGTCCCGCAATGAAATCGGCGTGAAAGTGGGTCAGGAACACATGGCGAATCTCGAGACCTTCCCGGCGCGCCTCTTCCAGATATTGCTCGATGTCGCGCTGGGGATCGACGACGAGCGCGGTTTTCGTCTCTTCATCGCCGATGAGATAAGAGGCGTGGGCGAGACAGCCGAGATAGAACTGCTTGAAGAACATGGAGACCTCCTCTTGAGTTGGCGTGCTGCATCTGGTTGGACACCACCCGTCGACGCAATGATCCCCCATCGGCCTTTCGGTTGCGCATGCCCTTTGACTGAGAGTCGTGGTTTTCATGAGTCGTCGGAAGCTTTTTGGCAATAAGCCGGGCTTTCCCGATCCCCCTCTAACGCGGCCTTTTTCGCCAGCCTCGAGATGATGCAATCGCATAACCGTTACGCAATTTCCTTCCTGAAATCGAGTCTAATTGCTACCCCAATGCGAAGCTTTCGGCCCGTTACCGCCGGGTTTACTCCGGCATTGTCGGCCGCCGCCTTGGTCGGCTAGTCCAACATCCCTAATCAGAACTGGAGCAAGAATCATGCGACGCATCTATTTCTTGGTACCGAATATCGAAATTACCAAAAAGATTGTGGACGAGTTGTTGCTGGCGCGGATCGAGGAACGCCACATCCACGTACTGGCCAAACGCGGCACGCCTTTGGAAGATCTGCCCGAAGCCACTTTCCTGCAAAAGACCGACTTCCTTCCGGCCCTGGAACAGGGCGTCGCACTCGGCGGCGCGACGGGACTCTTGGCCGGGCTGGTGGCGATCGCCTTGCCCACGGGGCTGGTTCTGGGCGGCGGAGCGCTGTTTGCGATCACCCTGGCTGGCGCGGGGGTCGGAGGCTTGATGTCGAGCATGGTCGGCAGCAGCATCGGTAACCGGCGGATCGATCAATTCCAGGAGGCCATGGAAAAAGGCGAGTTCCTGCTGATGATCGACGTGCCCCGAGACCGCGTAGAAGAAATCGAGGCCATCATCAAGAAACACCATCCCGAGGCCGAGTGCGAAGGCACCGACCCGCATACCTTCCCCTAGGGCTTTGCGGTCGGAATATGCGATGGTCTGGCCACTCAGCACCCGCCACTTTAGGAAATGTTCATGAATTCGAGCTTGAAGGACCGCCTGACCGAAGCGCTCGATGACGAATACAAGGCGCTCGCCGCTTATCGAAAAGTCATCGAAAAGTTCGGTCCGATACGTCCCTTCGTTAACATCGTCGAAGCCGAGGCGCGGCATGCCGCTGCCCTGCTCTCGCTGTTCGAACGCTATGGCATACCCGTGCCGGAAGACCGCTGGCCTGAGCGCGTGACAGCGCCGGATACGGTTGAAGAGGCCTGCCGCAGCGCGGTCGAGGCCGAATATACAATATGGCGATGTACGACCGCCTGCTTGCCGCCACCCCGGAACCGGATGTCCGCCGGGTTTTGGAAAACCTTCGGTCCGCCTCCCGCGATCGTCATTTGCCAGCTTTCAAACATTGTTTTCAAAGAAATAGGTAAAGCGGCACCTCCGTTCGCAGAACGAGACCGCTGTGCAGGAGACTAGGAATGGACGTGCAAATCATTGAAAAGGACGGCGCGAAATGGGCGATGATTCCATATGACGACTATCTGTCCCTCGTGGAACTGGCCGAATTGGCGACGGACATGGCGTCCGACGTCAAAACCGAGGAACGGCTTGTGCCGGGCGAAGAACAACTTCCGGACGACTTGAAGGCGCGCCTTTTGGCCGGAGAGAACGCCATCCGGATCTGGCGCGAGTTCCGCGGGCTGACGCTGGAGGAACTGGCCGAGCGGGCTGGCATAACGGAATCGTTCGTTGCCCTTGTCGACCGGGGACGGCCGACATGCCGAATCGACAAGCTCAAGCGTATTGCCGAAGTGTTAGGCGTGCACCTGGAAAATATCCTTCGCACGGTATAGTCAAGGCCTTCACCATGCGGAGCGGATGCGGTCGTTTGACGCATCGGCAATTTGAAGGTCTACCGCGCGAGCTCGAGCACTGCGGCATGGACTCCCGCTACCACTTGGGCCATTCTCCGGTAGTCCAGCGTGTCGGGCGTGTCGGTGGCGGCATGATAGTTCGGATTACGATAGAAAGCCGTATCGGTGATCATTACGGCCGGATAGCCTGCTTCCCAATAATTGAGATGGTCCGAGAAGTCTACGCCCGGGATAAAGCGCGGAGCATTGATCGAATGCACCGGCAAGCTTGAGGCGTTGGACATCGCCTTCTTGATACTTCGCACCAGCCGTCCCTCCCCTATCCTTCCCACGACGGCGATGAAGTTTCCGGTGGTCGGATAGAAAAGCGAAAGTCCCGGCGCGGGAAATGACTGGCTGTCTTTCGCATCGGTGAAATAGCCGATCATTTCGAGCGCAAGCATCGCGCGTACGTTCGCCCCCTTCGCCTTGAGCGACTGGGCATGCACGGCACTCCCCATGTGCTCGCTCCTGAAAAATGGCGGTTCCTCCAGGGTATAGGCTACGAGATCCACCCGGATTGCGAGATCGGCTTTGCCCAGTAGTCCCGCCAGTTCGATCAATCCGGCGACGCCGCTCGCGTTATCGTCGGCTCCGGGATAGGGACCGGCCGTATCGTAATGTGCGCCGACGACGATCCGCTCCTCGGACGGCGGGCCAAAACTAGCCATGATATTGCGGTAAGTCGTTCGGCCGACCCGGAACGGCTGGTCCGCGGTTTTGCCCTGCGCTTGCTCGAACGCCGAACGGATATACGATGCCGCACGATCGAGATTATCCGGATGACCGGCATCCCTTGGCCCTAGCATCTCCGACAAGGTTCGGACATGGGCTTCCAGGCGCCCGGGATCGATGGTGGGCGGCGCGGCCTCGTCCGTGCCGGCAAACGAGGGCTCCGCCAGACAGAACCGGAGTGCAATCACCAGAAAGCATGCCCAGGCTAGTACGATTGCTCCGCAAACCGACATGGGCGAACGATTTCGGACATCCATGCAATACACTCCAGACAACCGTGGAACTGCACGGCTCCAATTCCGCTTTCAAGACAGGCATACTGAAAACCCGCGCGGCGAGGGTCAACAGTAACCGTTGGATCGCCGCCGAGTCTTTCCGTTCGGCATCACCGGGACTCCGCGAGCGGTCGAATACCTTGCCGAGGAATCCCACCGAGATTTTGTCTAAGCCTTCGTCGAACTCTCGAAAAACCAGTCGCCTAGCGCTTTGACAGAAAGAGGACGGCTGAAGAAAAAGCCTTGAGCTTGATCGCAACCTTCATCCCGCAGAAAGGCCAATTGCTGCTCCGTTTCGACGCCTTCGGCGATAACCGTCAGTCGAAGGCTGTGGCCCAGGCTGATCACTGCGCGGGTTATCGCAAGATCATCCTGATCATCGATGATGTCGCGCACGAAGGACTGATCGATCTTCAGCTTATCGATCGGGAATCGCTTGAGATAACTGAGGCTTGAATAGCCCGTCCCAAAATCGTCGATAGCCAACTTTACGCCCATGTCCTTGAGCTTGTGCAAGCGTTTCTGAATCGAGCCCTCTCCTTGCATGACGATTCCCTCGGTCAACTCGAGTTCAAGATACTCGGGCTCCATACCCGTTTCTCCCAACACCCGTGCGACGAGGTCTTCGAATCGCTGAACGAATTGTGGCGAGGCAATGTTGACGGCAACCGGAACCTTGGCGAAACCGAGGGATTGCAAGTACACGTTTTGGCGGCAGGCCTCGCGGATCACCCATTCCCCGATCGGAACGATGAGGCCGCTTTCTTCGGCGATGGGAATAAACCGGCCCGGCGCTACCCGGCCCCATTCCGGATGCTGCCAGCGAATCAAGGCCTCGAGGCCTACCAATCCGTGCGTCTCGATATCGTACTGAGGCTGATACTCCAGCAAGAATTCGTCACGTTCCAGAGCCTGCCGCAGACCGCTTTCGATCGTAAGCCGCTCCAGCACGGCGGAATTCATGCTTTCGGTAAAGAATTGATAAGTATTGCGTCCTTTTTCTTTAGCGTGATACATGGCGGTATCGGCATGTTTGACCAAGGATTCCACGTCGCCGCCGTCCTGCGGATACATGCTGATGCCGATGCTCGGCGTGATGCTCAGCCGGTAATCCTCGATGACATAAGGCTGCGCGACCACGCTCAGAATCCTTTCGGCGGTCTGAGCGGCCGAGTCGCCCCCCGTTTCCGGGAGCAGTACGACGAATTCGTCGCCTCCCAGCCGGGACACGGTGTCCGTATCCCGCAGGCATCCCCGCAAGCGGCCCGCAATGCTCCGCAATAGCCCGTCGCCGACATGATGTCCCAGGGAATCGTTGACCGTTTTGAATCGGTCGAGATCCAGAAACAGCAGGGCCGTTTCTTTCTTGTCACGGGCTGAAAGCGCTAAGGCCTGCGCAGCCCTGTCCATCAACAAGGCACGGTTCGGAAGCCCTGTTAGCGCATCGTAAAAAGCGAGACGCTGGATCCGGTCCTCGACCCGACTGCGCTCGATGGCGATCGCAGCGGTATGAATCGCCGTCTCTACCAGCCTGGCGTGTTTGTCCGAAGGCCGCTGCGGTTCGCGATAGTAAACGGCAAAGGTACCGATGACGTTTTGCCTCGCGTCGAAAATGGGTGTCGACCAACAGGCGCGAAGTCCGTACTGCTCGGCGAGATCGCGAAAGGCGGCCCAACGGGGATCCGTCCGAATATCGCTGGTAATTACCGTTTGCCGGTGAAATGCCGCAGTGCCGCAAGATCCCACGGAAGGTCCGATGGCGATGCCGTCTATTTGCCGGTTGTAATCGTCGGGAATACTCGGGGCGGCCCCATGCCGCAAATGAACGCCGTCCTTATCCAGGAGAAGCACCGAGCAGAGTATTTTGTCATCCTGCTGTTCGATCGTACGCGCCAGTGCAGCCAGGGTATGCTCGAGGGGCGCTCCGTTGGCGATCATCTCCAGCATGTCTCTCTGGCCGCGCAGCAAGGCCTCGGTACGTTTGCGCTCGTTTTGTTCGATCACAAGAGCGGCGAGATTGGCCACGGCAATGGCGAAAAAGCGTTCTTCCGCAGACCAGCTGAGCGTTTCGCCGGTGTGCTCGCAGCATAGGACGCCCTCGACGCGCCCGAAGACGTGTATCGGCACATCGAGCATCGAGCTGATCCGTAAAGGACGCAGGTACACAGCGGAAAACTCGGCGGTAGAAGGATGATGACACGCATCGTTCGCCACGATGGCTTCCTCGGTTTCAAGTCCTTTGAAATAGCTCGGAAAATCCTCCTGGCGTAATGTCATCCCGGAACTGTGCCGTTGCCGGGAGCGCTCGTAGAGATCCATGCATTCGATGGCGAGCCGGTCTTCGGTAAACCGCCATACACTGATGCGCTCGATGTCCAACTCCGTCGCGGTGGTTCGAGTCAGCAGGCGAATCGCCTCGAGCGCATCCTCAGCCGAAAAAATTTCGCTACGCGTTAGCGAGGCCAGCGCGCGTTGTTGCTCCAGCAAGGAGTTGCGGTTTCGCCGAAGCCGTTCCTCCGATTGCATTAGTGTATCTACCTTCATCCACCACCCCGTTGAGAACGACTCGCATCGGTCGCGTTCAAAGCCCAATGCCTTGAAAACCGTTTCGGCAGTACGCTACCGATCTCGCATAGGCCGTTCCGAATCGCTGCATTCGTTATGGCCGATCGGGCCGCAGCTAACCGCGATCGACTGTATAGGAGCTAAGTATGGGACATTTTCATCGGGTTAACGGTACGCCCCTCAATTCTAAGGCGAGTATCGTAAAGGTGAGCGCCTGGCACGGTCCAGCGAACAACCGCCAATCTTTCGACGCCCGTCTGTCGTTAAATCCGGAGACGGCCGTCGGACGGGTCTTTGCGTTGCCGTTCTGGGGAGCAATGAGCCGGCCGAGGAGTCAAAGGGCAAAGTCTGCCGTGAGCGGTCATTGATAAAACACAAGGATCTCCGCATTGTGAAGTGCAACCATCGTTCGTCTCGACCGCCACACGCCTGAAAAATGCAAGCGCATTCGACATTGCAACGCCTAAAGCCCGGTAGAACCGTTACGCTGGTCGGCACGCTCGGAATCGTGTTCGGCGACATCGGCACCAGTCCGCTTTATGCCATGCGCGTCGCCTTCAGCGGACCTCACGCCATTGCGCCCAGCGAGACCAATATACTCGGCGTGCTGTCGCTTATTTTCTGGTCGCTGATCGTGATCGTCTGCCTGAAATATGCCGCGATCATGCTGCGGGCCGACAACCGAGGCGAAGGCGGAATCATGGCCTTGGTATCGCTTGCGTCTCGCGCTGCGATCGATTCACCCCGCCGGCGACGCGTAATCGTTCTGATCGGTCTCATCGGCGCCGCCTTATTTTATGGCGACGGCATTCTCACACCCGCAGTTACGGTTACGAGCGCCGTCGAAGGCCTGGCGGTCGTGGCTCCGAAACTCAACGAATTTGTCGTGCCGGTGACCCTGGCGATCCTGACCCTTTTATTTCTTCTCCAACGCAAGGGTACGAGTCGTGTCGGCCGGCTGTTCGGCCCGATCATGCTCCTATGGTTTTTTTGCCTCGGAATCCTCGGTGCGCGCAGCATTCTCGCTACCCCGCAGGTATTGGTAGCAGCGAATCCGTGGTACGGCGCTCGTTTTTTGATCGAAGAGGAATGGTATTCGCTGGTGGTCCTGGGCGCGGTTGTCTTGGTGGTGACCGGAGCCGAAGCTCTTTATGCGGATATCGGCCATTTCGGCGTTCGGCCGATTCGCATGGCCTGGTTTGCCGTGGCTCTTCCGGCCCTGTTGCTGAACTACTTTGGCCAAGGCGCATTGCTGCTGCGCGAATCGGAGGCTACCCAAAATCCGTTCTACCTTCTAGCACCGGAATGGGGAGCCCTCCCGCTGCTCATATTGGCGACGATTACGACGGTGATTGCGTCCCAAGCCGTAATTTCCGGGGTATTCTCGACGACGTTGCAGGCGATCCAGCTTGGTTACTTGCCGCGGGTGCGTATTTATCACACGTCGCTGTTTTTCCCCGGCCAAATCTACCTGCCGGTCGTCAATTGGCTTTTATTGGCCGCAGTCTTTACCCTGGTCGTGCAATTCGAATCGTCCCAACGATTGGCCGCCGCTTACGGCATCGCCGTTACCGGCACGATGGTCATCACGAGCCTGTTGGCTTTCTTCGTATTCAAAAGGCTCTGGCAATGGAGATGGATGACCAGCCTGGCGGTCGTAGGCTGCTTCTTGATTATCGACACCGCCTTCCTTATGGCCAATAGCTTGAAATTCACCCAAGGCGGGTGGATTCCCCTTGGGGTTGGCGTTGTCCTGTTTACCGTGATGACCACCTGGCAACAAGGACGCACGTTGCTCGGAAAACGCTTGAACGAAAGAGCGATATCGTTCGAAACCTTGCTCATGCGTTTTCACGCAGAACCGCCGCGGCGTATTCCCGGAACCGCCATTTATCTCACTGCCGGCCGCCGGGGTGTCCCTCAGTCCCTCTTGAACAATCTGGCGATCAACAAGATTCTGCACGAACGGGTGATCGTGCTGACCGTAATCGTCAAAGACGTGCCCTGGGTGCCTCGCTCCGAACGCATCAAAATCAGGCACTTCGGCGACGAGTTATACCGAGTCAAGATTTACTTCGGTTTCAATCAGGAGCCCAATGTGCCGGACGCCCTGGCCTTGTGCAAAGAACGGGACCTCGAGATCGATTTGGCCAATGCCTCGTTTTTCTTCAGCCGGGAAGCCGTCATTTCGACGCCCCGCCCGGGTATGGCTCTCTGGCGCGAGCGCCTCTTTATCCGCCTGGCGCGCAATACCGAGAGCGCCATGGACTTTTTCAGAATACCTCCGGACCGTGTGATCGAACTCGGGACCGTGGTCGAAATCTAACTGGCTCCGCTTCGTAAACTGAAATCGTTCGCAATGGCTTTGAATTTTTCTCTTCTACTAAGTGACAGCGTACCTCACGATAGGAGCTCGACGTGTATTCGCCAGAATATGGACGGCAAATGAACGTATCGTCCCTCACCATCCTGATCCGCCGATGGCATTTGATCGTCGTATCCGCGATAGTGCTGCCGCTCGCGGCCTGCACCAGCATTCGGTTCGGTTATAACCATGCGGATACCTTGCTGATCTTCCGGCTTGATGAGTATTTCGATCTGGAAAAGACGCAGAAAACCTTGGCTAAAGATCGAATCAACGCGTTACTGGCCTGGCATCGCGCGACGCAATTGCATGCTTATTCGGCCTTACTCGACGACATTCGGACGAAAGCAAAGGGGCCGATGACGCCATCCGAGGTTACTGATTTTCAGCAGAGGATCAACCGACGCCTGGAAATACTCGGCGAGCGGGCCGCCCCGGAAATCGCCAGGCTCGCACTGACGCTCAAGCCTAATCAGATCAGGCAGGTACAGCGCGAACTCAGCGATGACAATGCACAATTCCGAAAGAAATACGGTTATCTGCATAACAGCGCGGACAATGCCCCCGGAGCCAAGGCGAAGCTTTTTATCAAGCGTGCCGAGTTTTGGCTCGGGAAACTCACCGACGAACAACGAACCATCATCCGAAACGCCATAGCCGGACGCGACAACGGCAACTACACCTGGGCAGACGAGCGCGAAGCACGGCAGCGCGATTTTCTAGCCCTGCTTTCGAAAATCCAGGAACGGAAGCCGGAGGAGCGAGTCGCAACGGACTGGATTCGCACCTATTTCGCCGAACTGGCCGACCAAACAGACCCCCAGCGGCGCGCCTATATTCAGACCCTACGTCAGTCGAATGCGGAGTTGATCGCCAAAGTAATTACGTCCGCAACGCCCGAACAGCGAGCTGCTCTGGACGAGAAATTACAAGGCTATGCCGCCGACCTTGCCGCCTTGGCCGGAGAAGATCGCAGGTTTGGACAGTGGACTTTTCCATCGCGCCCGAACGAAAAATTAAGAGGACCGGAAACGAAGAGCTTCCGAAGTTCTCCTTAGCGTCGTTTTTCGCTCTGCCCATGGCCTAACCGTGGGGCGGAATTGTTCGTTTTTTGTCTCGAAAAACAACAAACGATAAGTATCCGGCCCGCCCAAGTACCGATCGCAAGATCTCGAAATCCACAGAAATTCACGGCTATCGCGATCTTGGTCTTCATGGCCGGCAGCCTGCCGGTCAGTGAACCAGTGTGCCTTTTCGGTGTCGGGAAGGAGAAGCGATTCAAGAAATTCTATGGAGCATGCGATTATGGTCCGATTAAGCTTCGAATCCGTCATTCCGGAACATGCTGTTACTTTGGGTCCGGCCCCGTATTTTCGAATCAGCGGTCATGTGATTCGCCAAGGTCCGGACAACGAAATCGTGGGGCGCTATCAAAACCACTTCTGGGAAATTCAGGGCAATTTATTTTCCCGATGCGACTGCCGGACCGGCGCCTCGATTCATTTTGAGGACACCTTTGGCGGCGGGTCCGAACGTTTCGGTCCTTTCGAGCATTTCTTCATATCCGACGGAAGCGTCTACACGGATCACGAACCGTTCGCCCGGTTCATCGAAGAGGAGCGATGTTGGCAGCACGGCGACACGAACGTTTGCTGGCCGGTTCTTGTCATATGCTGACTGCCGAACCGGGCCGACTCCGATCTTCGCGACATAAGCGGTTTTGGATAAAGCGATGCCATCGCGGTATCCTTGACCTATTATCGTTCGGTGGCGAAGAGCGCTGCACCCCGAGGATTCGATCTTGTCAGGCAACTACACTGCCAGACGTCCCCCAAGCCTCGCCTCCTCGTCCAAATCTCGTGCAGCGCATCGGGCCTCACCCCACCAGGCGGTTTTCCCCAACGAAACGTTGCAGCCCGGTTGGACTTCGTATGGAACCATGTCAGGCCTATCCGGACGGCACCAAAGGAGAAGCATTATGTTGAGAGTGTATGCCGGCAATCTCCCCCCGGATATGACGGAACAGGAGTTTACCGAACTATTTGCGGCCTATGGACGAGTACGCTCGATCGAATTGGCTCGCGATATCTTTTCGGGACGTTGCCGCGGCTTCGGCTTCGTCGAGATGGAGGGTCATGAGGCGCGTGCGGCGATCGCCGGATTGAACGGCCGCAATCTGCGGGGCAACACGCTACGCGTTAACGAAGAGCGGCCGCGCGGCCGGCGCGGCGGCGGTGGCCGCCGACGTTAGCTGGAAAAACTCTGCTAACTCGAATGTCCCCCAACTTTCCGCATACTCGAGCTACAATGATTTTATCCACGTAGCCGAATTTCGATCCGCAATCGCGGGTCGTTTGAGTTCTCGGCGAAAAGCGTTTCTTCCGAAAAAAATTCTTGAGCCGGCTTGGGGGGCTCGTCGATGACTCGCAGACTGATCCAGTGTCTTCTGATGGTTGTGCCTGTTCTCATGGCAGGCGGCTGTTCCGGTCCTTCCACGATGCAAAAACATCATCGGATTCACCATGGAAGCCTTCACCAGAAGGCCGTAGCACCCGCGGCCTCGATGGCGCAATCGGCGGATGCATCGTCGCGGCTTCGCGCGATGTCTTCCGTCTCGATTACCTCGGGTATGTTCCCGAAGCCCGTGGCCCTGGAAACGCAAGTCGCCTTCTGGCGCAATGTCTACGGCGTCTGGAGCCGTTCTCAAGTCGTTCTGCACGATAACCGTTTTCTGGATGTGATTTATGAAGTGATTCAGCTCCCCGGCAATATCACCGAGGGCTATACCCCGATCCAGAAAGAACTGGTGCGCGAACGGACAGCCTATTGGCAGTCCCGATTGCGCGACCTGGAACAAAAGGTCTCTGCGGGAATTCCTCTGACCCAGGACGACCGAAGACTGGCCGTGAAGATCAGTCCACGCGGGGATCTCAAGACGGCACTACTGGGCGCGAGCGAGCGGCTCCGCGGTCAGCGCGGCCTTCGCGAGCGCTTCAAGAGGGGTTTGGAAATCAGCGGTCGTTATGATCGCCACTTTCGGGAGATTTTCCGCCACGCGGGCCTCCCCGAGGATTTAGCGCATTTGCCCCATGTGGAATCGTCGTTCCAAACGCAGGCGCGTTCCTCGGCAGGCGCCGTGGGCGTGTGGCAGTTTACGCGCGGGGCGGCCGAGCGATTCATGAACGTCAACACGATCATCGACGAGCGCCTGGATCCCATCGCTTCGGCTCACGGCGCCGCCCGTTATCTAAGCTATGCCTACGGCAAGCTCGGCAGCTGGCCCCTGGCAATCACGTCCTACAATCATGGCATTTCGGGCATGATGCGCGCGAAGCAGTCTTTCGGCCATGACTTCATGCGGATCGTTTCCGATTACGACCATCCCCAATTCGGTTTCGCTTCCCGTAATTTCTACGCCGAATTTCTGGCAGCACGGGAGGTCGCCAGTCAGCCCGAACGTTTCTTTGCCGAGGGCATACGATATGAAAAGCCTCTTGACTGGGACCGTGTCGTCATAACGCAGAATACCTTCGTTTCGACTTTGGCTCGTCAATACGCAACCGACAAGTCTCAGCTCATCGCCCTGAATGCGGCCTGGAGCGGACCGGCTCAGTCCGACAGGGCGGCTTTACCCGCCGGCACGGCGGTCTGGCTACCCTCGGGTACACTCCGGCAGATCGCGCACCGGGCGCAGCAGAATCGTCTGGCAGCGCAGCAACCGGAAAACAAAGGGGCATCAGCTCACGTTAAGGTAAGCTATCCCGGCAACGTCAAGGCCGGCGGCACCGCGACCAGAACCAATGCGTCATTAAGCCCCAAGAACGGCAACTACAAGCTGGCAAAAACTCAGGCGTTCGCTCGGTGAAAAAAGCGGACGGTTGTGGTTGATCGAAAGGTTAAAGTGGTACTTGCCATACCGCCGTGCTGTCGATGTTCCATGTTCGAATACGTTTTCTACGATCGGACTAGCTTCTTTGACGAAATTGGAGTAGGCTGCACATAGTTTGTCGCGGCGCAAGACCGGTCTTCGCCACGAGGATACGGAATTTTCCTTTCAGTCAATGCCTTAACGGCACCTGCTAGTCCCCGCCTCCTCCCGCAAACCGCACGCGGTGCGTCCTTCGGGTCCGCCCTGTGGTCACAGCAACAGTGCTCGTGCTCGACCGGTGCCACGCTCGTCGTGGCAGGCAAGAGCCAGGAAAGTTCGAATGCCCTTTGAGTCTCTCAGCCTATCCAACATCCCGTCACGCATTGTCGCCGATCAAGCCCACACGGCTCCCACGCCGATCCAATCGCAGACCATTCCAGCCGTACTAAATGGAGGTGATTTGCTAACCGAAGCCCAGACGGGTATCGGCGGCAGAATACGTACGTCGCATAGGCCGTACCGGCTCGAACAACGATGCAGCATCGCCGGTCTTTCGACACGAAACTTTACAGCTGAAAAACATCGAGCAGCTGCTTGGCCGCAAACTTCCCGCTCTTCCTTCACCGGAAGGCTATACACCGCAAACAGTCGGAAATCCTGGTCCACAGATTACCCGGCTGATGCGGCAATCAACGCCGAGGCGCGGATCGATCGGTCCATGCCCTCGGATCATTCAACCATGACGCCGCCTATCTTGGTTGCGCCCACAGGAGACAATCCATGCTGAGAATTTATGCCGGAAATCTGCCGGCCGATACTACCGAACGGGAGTTCAACGAACTTTTTGCGGAATACGGCCGGGTACGCTCGATCGAACTGGCTCGCGACATTTTTTCCGGTCGTTGCCGCGGCTTCGGCTTCGTCGAGATGGAGGGCCACGAAGCGCGCGCGGCAATCGCCGGACTGAATGGCCGCAACTTGAGGGGCAACAGTCTTCGGGTTAATCAGGAGCGTCCCCGCGAGCGGAGCGGCCGCGGCCGGCGACGTTAAGTACCGGGCGAGTGAACCGGACTAATATACGAAAGCTTTCGTGTCCAGCACGAACTTTTACCTACAGAATCCTTTCCAGAAAAGGTGTTTATTAATAGACCCAGCGCACCCGCGATTACGGGCTCGATCTGTGTTTATTAAGTGTTTTTTGTTTGTTTTCCTATCGAGGAATTTTTGATGAGTACGAAATTGTATGTCGGCAACCTGAGCTACAGCATTGACAACAGCGAGCTGGAGCAACTCTTCGCCCCACATGGTACGGTGCAGTCCGCGAACGTGATCATGGATCGCGAAACCGGCCGCTCCAAAGGCTTCGGCTTCGTAGAAATGGGTACCGATCAACAGGCCCGAGCCGCAATCAGCGCCCTGCATGGCAAAGAGGTCGGTGGACGTAGCCTCACCGTTAACGAGGCCCGCCCCCGCGAAGAAAGATCCGGCGGCGGTTTCGGTGGCGGCCGACGCAGCGGCGGATTCGGCGGCGGCGGACACCGCTATTGATATTCGCTAAACCGGCGGCAAAGCCCCGCCTCGGCGCCGGTTAGAATCCGTTCCGGCCTCTCCGAACTCGGAAAGGCCGGAACGACTTACCCGCTAAGTCACTCTTCGGACAGCACCTGCGATCGCAGGGCGCCATTCTTCATCGTTTGCCCGTTTTCATGCCGGGCAAAGGGGTGGTACGTCCATTGCGGCAATCTGTTCGCGCAGTTCAAGTATCCGGTCGTGCCAGTAACGCGGCGTATTGAACCACGGAAATGCGATCGGGAAAGCGGGGTCATCCCAGCGTCTTGCGATCCATGCGGTGTAGTGAATCAGCCGCAGGGTGCGCAGCGCTTCGATTAAATGCAGCTCGCGGGTATCGAACTCGAAAAAACTTTGGTAACCGGAGAGCAAAGGACTCAATTGCTGCGTCATCTCCGTACTGTCTCCCGACAACAGCATCCACAAATCCTGGATCGCAGGCCCCATGCGGCTGTCGTCGAAATCGACGAAATGCGGACCATCGTCCGCCCACAACATATTTCCGGGATAGCAATCTCCGTGCAGCCGCAGCGTGCGCACGGAACCCGCGCGCTCGAAACAGCGTCTCACGCCCGCTAGCGCTTGATTCGCCGCTTCCCGATAAGCGTCGACGATGTCCGCCGGAATCACGCCGTGAGACAGCAGATAATCTCTGGGCTCTTCGCCGAAACTGGCGATATCCAGGGCAGGACGGTGCCGATACGGCTTGAGCGAACCGACAGCATGAATACGGCCGATTAGCCGCCCCATTCGCATCAATGCGGCGTGGTCGTTGAATTCCGGAGCATATCCGCCTTGGGTCGGAAACACGGCGAAGCGAAAGCCGCCGAACTCGTGCAATGTCGAGCCTCCGGCACCCGGCAAGGCTGGCACGACCGGCAATTCGGACTCCGCAAGCTCCCGAACGAAGGCATGTTCTTCGAGAATGGCGGCTTTGCTCCACCGTCCGGGTCGGTAGAATTTCACGACCACCGGCGATCCGTCTTCCATGCCGACCCGATAAACACGGTTCTCGTAGCTGTGGAGCGCCAACAGGCTGCCGTCGCTGTGAAAGCCTGCGCTGTCCAATGCGTTCATGACGCAATCGGGTGTTAAGGACGAAAAGGGATGGACGTCTGTGACCGTATTCATGAACGCCATTCTACAGGTTGCCATCCTCGTCTCTCCCAAAAAGCGCAATCTAAGATTAGATTTTTGATTATCCTTGAGCCGGCAACGCTCCGCACTTCAAACTCTACGTATAAACCCTAATGAAAATTAAGCTCACGCCTTATGAAGCCCGCGTCATCGGTTGTTTGATCGAGAAGGAAATCACCACCCCCGAACAATATCCCCTATCGCTCAACGCCCTGACCAATGCGTGCAATCAGAAAAGCAATCGCGATCCGGTGCTCGATCTCGACGAAGCGACGGTGCAGCAGATAGTCGATGGACTCGTAAAGAAATACCTCGTCAGTGCCGGCAGCGGATTCGGCAATCGAGTCACCAAATACCAGCACCGGTTCTGCAATGCGGAATTCGGCGATCTGAAGCTCTCCAAGCAAGAGACTGGTATCGCCTGCGAGTTGCTACTTCGCGGGCCGCAAACGCCGGGCGAATTACGCACCCGGACCGAGCGCCTATGCAAGTTCGGCGACGTGCAGGAGGTCGAGAACACGCTGGCCAAGCTGATGAATCGGGAAGAGCCTCTGATCGCGAGATTGCCGCGCGAGCCGGGAAAGCGCGAATCCAGGTTCATGCATTTGTTTTTTGGCGAAGACCAGCTAACGGCGAACAGCGAGGATACGGAAAGAGAGCTTGAGCTTTCGGTTTCCGAGCGCGAACGGCTGGATCGCCTGGAGCGATTGGTCGATGAATTGAAGACAGACGTGAATCGGCTCGAATCGAAATTGGCCTCGCTCACGCGTGGGTCATAGGATCGGCATCGCCCGCCCTACTCGGCTGGTTTGCGTCTCGATGCCTTGAGCCGTCCGTGTTTATTCTTGCTGTCCAACCGCCTTTTCTGAGAGCTTCTGGTCGGGCGAGTCGATTTTCGCGTCTTGCGGGTGGCCGCGGCGCTTTTTATCAGCGAAATCAGCCGCGCAAGCGCATCCTCCCGATTCTGTTCCTGGCTTCGAAACTGCTGAGCCTTGATAATGACGAAGCCTTCGCTCGAAACGCGCTGATCTTTCAGCGTCAGCAGTTTTTCCTTATACATTTCGGGCAAGGACGATGCCCTGATATCGAAGCGCAAATGAATGGCCGTCGACACCTTGTTAACGTTCTGCCCGCCCGCTCCCTGGGCACGCGTGGGGTTGAGTTCCACTTCGGAGAGCGAAAGGCAGACCTGGTTCGAAATTTTCAACACGGCATTTCAATAGTGGGGCGGTTTCTCATCCACGATCTTGCCCAGCTCGGCAGCCGCCGCCAATTGCCCGATGCGGTCGATGAGAAGCTTGCAAGTCGCCTCCAGTTGATCGATCTGTTTTTGCTGTTCGCACACGACGTTATTCAATGCCTGAATCGTATCTTCCTGATAGGCGAGTTTGGTTTCCAAGTCTACCAAGCGTTCTTCGATCATGCTTCGACCTTCGAGATGGAAAACGCGGATTAGGCCTCATGATTCCTGCTTTTTCAACAGGGTATCGAGGTTGGCGAACGGCTTGAAGGTGGTGCTCGCATTCTGCCGTTCTTCTCCGCTCGATTGCCCTGCGTTCAAATAACGGGAATGTTCGTTATCGTGGCAGTAGATGCAAAGCAGTTCCCAATTGCTTCCGTCCGGCGGATTATTGTCGTGATTATGATCTCTATGATGGACCGTAAGCTCGCTGAGATTTTCGCGTGAAAACTCACGGGCGCAACGCCCGCAAACCCAAGGGTATAGTTTCAGAGCCTGCTCCCGATAGCCGCGTTCCCGCTCCTCCCGGTTACGCCGGGCTTCGGCAACGACCTGATCGAGCCTATTGCTATCGGACCCGGTTTTCATGACGGTCATGATTCGCCCTCCGATCGTTCATAGCCAAGTTTGATTCAAGAATACACCCGATGTTCGCGATGAAAGCAACCGGTCCCGCGGCTCAAAAACGGCGCTATTTCGTCCTGCTGGCCGGCATGCTGGCGCTCATCACGATATATTGGGCGGTCCCCGCAGTCATTGCGGAATTTCTTCGATACCGACTCGCCCTGGCCGGGTTTACTCGGATCGACGTCAATTCCGGACGCCCGTCCTGGGATGAACTGCGCTTCGACACCATTCAAATGAGCCGCCGTTCCGGAAACCGGGCGCTTACCCTGCGCGCGACGGGATTGAAGGCTCGCTATCGACCCTTGGAATTGCTGTCGGGGCGGCTTGTCAGCATTCGGATCGCAAGAGCAGAGGTCGAAAGCAGCTTTGTCGATAGCCAGGTGCCGGCTCAACATGATGCCGGCAAAAACATCGCACCTACCGCTTTCGCACCGAATCATTGGCTGTCCCGTTTGCCGGCGGATGAACTGTCTCTCGAGCGCTTAGACCTATATTTCCGAACTCCAGCAGGCGGTAATTACACGGCGCACGCGACGGCCCAGATCCGAAACGGACAGGGGACACTGACCGGAGAAATCCGTCCGGCGGAGGAACAAGCGTTCACGTTCTCGGCACATGCCGCCGTGAGCGGCGAGTTCGAACTGGATATCCGGCCTGCCGAAACTTCGGCACCTCCGGTCCTTCATGTCGCCAACCGTGCCGACGAAACCGAAAAAGGCCGCCTGAACATAGCCGGCTCGGCTCGGGCAAGGCTGGACGCCGTCAACGGTTTGCTGCGGCCTTGGTTCGGACCCGACCAAAAACTCCCGTTGCTGGCGGGCAGCGTCGAAAGCCGCTGGCAAGGCGCCGTTCCGGTTGAGGGCAAAACATGGGAAGGCGTGAAGATCAGCAGCGATCATCATCTCGAGATCAGGATCGAACCGTCGAACGGCGCCATCCGAACCGCCGCGTCCAGCATCGAAGCTAGCGCTTGGATCGAAGGGAGCCGAATCCGTTGGCGCATCGGGGATAAATCGGAGTTGTCGGCGCGCATCAAGAGTCCGATGAACTCTCCGGCTGAGCCCATGGTCGCGATGACTTTCCCGAAAGGCCTGGCTGGCCTCGTCGAAATAGCACCGGAGAATCTGACGTTTAACTTCACGCCCGAATTTCCGATACATCTTGCCCCAGTCGACTGGAATGGCATCTCATCCTCCGGAATCGATGTCGAACTCGCCAATGGAGCGAAACTCCGCTACGGCACGGAACCCACCCGATGGGACTTCGAGCCTTTTACGCTCTCGACACGGCCGGCAGCCCTAACTGCGCCGAAGGGCGCGATCGAGGCCGATGCGCTCAGCTTCGAGGTCGCCGAGCTCGGTGGCGGAAACGCCGGATGGAAAGGTAGAGGCGATCTGCGCATTAAGGGCCTCAAACCGAAATTTCAGGGCAAGCCCTTACCCGCCGGCGACATACTGATCAAATTCCAGGGAGATTCGAAGCAGCTTGATCTCCAGAGTACTGCAACGCTTTCCCAGGGAAAATTGCTCCTTAACGGTCGGGCACGCCACCGATTCGCCAGCGGCCAAGGATCGGCGCAGTTCGAACTGGCACCTGTCGTTTTCGGTGAATCCGGCTTCACGCTGAGCCGATTGCTGGAACCCTGGCCTTTTCCCATCGACTTCCATGGGGGCCGTATCCACGGCTTCGGGGGCAGCTCCTGGAGGCGGTCGGCCAAGCATGGCGCCGGCGAAACGCTACGGTTCGAAAACGAGGTCACCGTCGACGCAAACGGTCTGGCCGGCCGATTCAAAACGATCCGGTTTGAAGGCTTGGACGCCCATCTCGTCCTGTCTGACCGAGACGGTTTACGAACCGTCGATCCCGCTCGAGTCAGTGTCGAACACCTGGATTCGGGAGTTTCAGTCACCCACCTGGACATGAAAGCGGCGGTTACGAGTTACGCCGGAAGCGCCGGCCCGATAATCGACCTAAGGCAGTTTGGCGCCAATATCCTCGGCGGAACGATCCATGCCATTCCCGTTCGATGGGATACCGTCCATCCGGGGACCCCGGTGACCCTTACGCTAAAAGGGCTGTCCCTGAGTCAAATCATCGCGCTTGAAAGACACCAAGGCGTGGAAGGTTCGGGCCTCCTCGACGGACGGCTGCCCTTGGAAATCACCAATACCCACGTTGCGCTCCGCGGGGGCGAGCTTGAGGCGCGTCCGCCCGGAGGCTGGATTCGCTATCGGCCGACGGAACAAGTCAAAGCGATGGCGAAAGACAATTTGAGCCTACAGTTCGTGAATCAGGCCCTGAGCAACCTCCAGTACAACACACTGAAGGCCAAGGCCGACAGCACCCCAAAAGGCGACTTGACGCTACGGGTCGAACTGAAGGGGCACAACCCGGATTGGCAGTCCGGCCGGCCTATACATCTCAATCTAAACCTCCAGGAAAACATCTTGATGCTCCTGCGCAGCCTGAGCGTCGCCGACGATTTGACCGACCGCATGAACCGGCAAATCCAGGAGCATTACCGGAAAATACATTAGACGGAATCGATAAGGCGGCTAGATCTCGGGAAATCCCGATGCTATCCTCAGCCGCTCTTTTCGGCCTCGATACAGAAAACAACAATGATGCGAGACACTTTTTTTGCAAAGGTCTCTTCTGTCGCCGTGATGGCGCTCTTGGCAGCATGTACCCCTCGAGTCGAGTTGGCTGCGCCGCAGGAGCCCATCACCATCAATCTCAACGTCAAGATCGATCACGAAGTCCGGGTCAAAGTCGAAAAAGACTTGGAAGAGATTCTCTCGAAAGAGAGCGGACTGTTCTGATTCGAACGAGGATTTGCCATGTCCAAATATTTTCCTTTGCGTGGGGTCATTGCTCCCTTATTGGCGTTGCTGCTAGGCATGGTCGGCTGGCCGTCGCAGAGTTGGGCGATCGGTCTCGACGAGGCGAAGAGGCAAGGTTTGGTGGGCGAACAGCCTAACGGTTATCTTGAGGCGGTCGTGCCCAATCCGCCCGCGGATGTCAGGGCTCTCATCGCGGATATCAACGCAAAGCGCCGCCAGAAATACGAACAGGTCGCCAAAACCAACGGCACCAGTTTAAATGTTGTCGAGACATTGGCCGGGAAAACGGCGATCGAGAAAACTCCGCCGGGTCAGTACGTCAGATCGCCATCGGGGCGCTGGATTAAGAAATAGAGTGACGACGGTCCGAAAATATTCCGGCGGCGTCGGGATCGCGCGCACCTTCGGTTCCCTACCCCGGATATCGACTTTTTCAAAAAACAATTAAGGAGACAGACCATGTCCGACAAGATCATCTTCAAGACCGGCGAAGCCACCGTACTCGCCGCCGAGGGACAATATACCGACGCCATGCCGGAAATTCTGATCGGCGATGTGAACGGCCCGGTCGGACAAGCCTTCGCCAACATGATGGGGCAGACCGCGGGCCATACCCGCATGTTCGCGATCAGAGCCTGCAATCAGCAGGTGCGCCCGGCCACCCTGATGGTGCCGAAAGTCACCATGAAAAGCAGCGCTTACGTCAACCTGTTCGGCGGCGTGGTTCAGTCGGCCACGGCGGATGCCGTGCTGGATTGCGTGATCGAAGGCATCATTCCTCGCGATCAGGTCAATGACCTCTGCATCATCAGCCTGGTCTGGATCGATCCCGAGTGCGCCAAAGATCCCAATCTGGACGAAAAGGACCTGTACCGCACCAATTACGAAGCGACCAAACTGGCCATCAAGCGCGCACTCAACGACGAGCCCTCCGTCGAGGAACTGATCGCCAACCGCGACACGATCAAGCACGATATGTACGATCCGGAGGCCTAGCGTCTTTCGGCTGTCTCGAAATAAGAAACGCCCGGCTGGAAGTCGGCGTTTCTTATCCCTTCAGCGCGTTTCAGGGGCATTCAGCCGGCTTTCTGTTCGCAAAGCCCGGTCCAATTTAGCCGCTGGCAAGGAGCCAAACGATGCTGGGCTCGGGAATCCCGTTCGGGTTTATCGACATAGGAATTGCTGCCTTAAATTCGCTGCCAATGGCGTTTCCCGTTTCGGCCGCTGGATTCACGTTTACTGCGGTTGGCGGTCGGTGAACATTCCCTCAACCTGCACATCTTGCTCGACAAACGGCTTCTGCCATGCAGCCTCGGACCCGTAAAAATCTTTGACGCGCTCTTCAAAAAAACGAGGCCAAAGGAGCCCTTTATCCGACCGGAGATGTTTCACAATAGTGATATCTGACCGGCTTCTCACACTAAAACAAGGCGTTAGATACGTAAAATTCCCTGACGCCGCAAACGGGAAAGCTGAGATGGAAATTGCATCATTTCCGTTACAAATAATGGGCCCACGGCATGAACCGCTCCCGTCAGCTCGTTTTGCTCTATCTCGCAAAGCTAGATGATACGGCGCCCGCGAGCTATCAATAAGAATTTACGTGCTATTGCCCGAGGTCCAAAAGCCGCAAAAACAAACATGTTACGGTAAAGAAACAAAGACTTGGACCGAGGACCATTTGAAACGTCGGCTGTTTTTGGCCGTATCCCCAAAACGGAAGAATACCGGCTGGAAACTGATCACCGATACAGGAGTATCCCTTCCCGCTCCTCCTGCCACGAGCGCTCGTCGGGCAATGTCAGCGCATCGAAATCGCGCGGAGCGGCGGCGGCGTCGTCCACCCATTGGCGCAGCAGTTCGCTGCCGTTAATCAGATCGATGGCGAGACGATGGTATTCGTACTCGTAGGGAAAATCGCGCCAGAGATCGTAGTGCGGCCAGAGATTGCGAATCGCTTTGAATGCCAGTGCCTGCAAGCGCCAGGGCCGAAATCCTTGATGATCGTAGGCGCCGTCCTCGACGTGAATCTGCACGCCTTCGCATAGCTTTCCGGCATGCTTGTGGAACGTCGGTTCGAACCAGCAGACGCGCAGCCGACAGCCTTGCAGCCAGCCCGGAGCCAGCGCCCGCATCTCGGCGACGATCCGGTTCGCGTCCAGATCGGGCGCGCCGAAAAGTTCCAAGGGACGGGTGGTGCCGCGGCCCTCGGACAAGGTCGTGCCTTCCAGCATGACCGTGCCGGCGTAGCAGCGCGCCATCCATAGATTCGGCGCGTTAGGGCTGGGATTGATCCAGGTGCGTTCGCCCAGCGGCCAACCGTAGCCCGGCGCATTCGCCGGGTCCCAGCCTTCCATCGTCACCACGTGGTAATCCACGTCGAGGCGCAGGCTCTCCACGAACCAGCGGCCCAACTCGCCCAGCGTAAGTCCATGCCGCATGGGAAGCGCGCCGGCCCCCACGAAACTCTCCCAACCGGCTCGCAATCGCAGCCCCTCGATCGGACGGCCCGCCGGATTCGGCCGGTCCAGCACCCAGACTGTCTTGCCTTTCTTGGCCGCCTCCTCCAGTACGTATCGCAAAGTCGTGATGAAGGTATAAATTCGGCAGCCGAGATCCTGCAGATCGACCAGCAGCACGTCGAAGCTGTCCATCATGGCGTCGGTCGGGCGCCGGACTTCGCCGTATAGGCTGAAGACCGGAATGCCGTGCGCTGGATCGGTGTAATCCGGCGACTCGACCATATTGTCCTGCTTGTCGCCGCGCAGACCGTGCTGAGGTCCGAAAGCGGCCGCGAGCTTGATGCCGTCGAGCGCGGCCAGCGCGTCCAAGGAATGAACCAGATCGGCGGTGACGGAGGCTGGATGAGCGAGCAAGGCCACACGGCGGCCCCGGAGCGGCTTGCGAAGATCCGGGCTGTCGAGCAGCCGGTCGATGCCAAACTTCATCGATGTCTCCTTGTGGCAAATCTCAGTTGTTGCCGGCGGAATCGAGCCTGAGCGCGAAACCGTCCGGGTGATGGAAATCCGGCTGGCCCGGCGGGTGCTTGAACGCCCAATACGATAGCCTGCCGTCCTGCTCTTCGATCACGGCAGACAATGCCAGGCTCAGGGTTGCGCTCTCGATCTCGGTCGATAGACCGTTCAGGTCGATCATTGCATTCAGCCCAAGCCGATAGGCATCGAGCGTCAGGGAAATTTTCGGAGGTGGGGCTTGTCTAACGACCGACATGCCGTCTCGATAAGACTCAAAATGATAGACGGCCCATTCGCTCGACGGCGCGAAATTGAATTCATAATACCCTTCGCGGTGCATCAGAAATGCCTCGAAGCAAGTATGCCGCCAAAGGCCGTCGGTGCGTCGTGCAACCCGAGGGCGCGGAATATGTAGACCCGCCACATCCCCTTCGACCGTATACTCGAGGGCGAGCACCCCATCCGATGTCTTCTGCACACGCACCGTGAAACGGCGGATGAGCTCGCAGGGCGTGGACGGGTGACTATTCAACGGAATCGTTTGCATGGGAGGATTATATCCCGAGCCGACCGGGAGCCCGTACAAACCGCGCCGATTGAAGGTCCATGGCTATCCAGTACCGGCTAACCGGATCGACGATTGTCACGGAGCGTATGCGGGTAATGACTTTTTTACACCTAAAAAGGGGATTTTTTCAGATGACAAACGGTCTACGAACCAATAGCGGAACCGAGTACTGAGAACAGCGTTCGTTCGCCGCCTTGGACAGCGGACGAAGTCCGACCAGGAACACCATTATCTGCTTGAGGCATGTCGTCACTAATCGAGTCCGATAACAATCCGATGACAACGGGCTGCCCGTCCGGCGCGATCACCGGAACCGAGAGCTTCCGGGAATTACTGGAAACGGCGCCGGACGCTATAGTCATCGTCGACCGCGGTGGCCGGATCGCATTCGTAAACTCGCAAACCGAGAAATTGTTCGGCTACGACCGCAGCGAACTGCTCGGCCGCAACGTCGATATTCTGATGCCCGATCGTTTCCGCGGCGAACAGGCCGGGCGCAGCAATCCTTTTTTGGACGAATCGGGGGTTCGGCCGATCGATGCCGCATTTGACCTACACGGCCTGCGCCGGGACGGCTCCGAGTTCCCGGCCGATATCGGGCTCAGCGCGCTCGAATCCGAAAACGGCATCCTCGTTATCGCCTCAATCCGAGACATCACGGAGCGCAAGCATTTTGACGAGTCCCTGCGCGAGAAGATTCTCGAATTGGAACGGGCCAATCTGGCCAAGGACCATTTTCTGGCCGGCATGTCCCATGAACTGCGCACGCCGCTCAATGCCATCATCGGCTTCACCGGCACCATGCTGATGAGGCTGCCGGGGCCTCTCACCGCGGCACAGGAAAAACAGCTCCGGATCATTCAGACCAGCGCCAAGCATCTGCTGTCGCTGATCAATGATTTGCTGGACCTCGCCAAGATCGAATCGGGCAAAGTCAAATCCAATCCGGAACCCTTTGTGTGCCAGGAGGCGATTCGGGAGGTCGCCGAAACCCTGCGTCCGATGGCGGAACAAAAAGGCCTCGGACTCGATATCGAGCTTCCGCGGGACGACATCGTCATCGAAACCGATCGGCGCGCGTTCGTACAAATCCTAATCAATCTCGCGAACAACGCCGTCAAGTTCACCTCACAGGGCAAGATATCGATCGAGTTGAGCCGGCGCCATGAAAACGGCAACACGATGGTCGACGTCAGCGTGCTGGACACCGGCATCGGGATCAAACCGGAAGACCAAGCCAAGCTGTTTCGGGCGTTTACCCAAGTGAACGCCGCCGCCAACCGTCCCTCCGAAGGCACCGGACTGGGCTTGTACCTTTGCCAAAAGCTGGCTTCCCTAATCGGCGGACACATCGATGTACGGAGCGAATACGGTGCCGGCAGTACATTCACCCTAAGCTTGCCGTCAAAGACACCTGGCTGATGCCGGCGCGTATACTCCTCATCGAGGACAATCCCGACAGCATGGATCTAATGGCCTATCTGCTGGAAGCGTATGGGCATGTCACGCTTGCCGCCCGCGACGGCGAAGTGGGTGTGGAGATCGCCCGCCGGGAGCTGCCCGATCTTATTATTTGCGACATCCAGCTGCCCAAGCTGGACGGCTATGGCGTGATTCGGGAACTCAGACGCCGTACCGACCTCCGGAACATTCCCGTGGTGGCAGTTACCGCTTTCGCCATGGCAGGCGATTGCGACGCTCTGCTTGCTGCCGGGTTCGACGGCTATCTCTCCAAACCCATCGAGCCGGAGTCTTTCGTCGGGCAACTGGAACGTTTCTTGCCGAACTATTTGCGTTCCAACTCGCTGGGGTTCGATTTTGACCGACCTGAAGATGCCCAACATGAACGACCGGAGCATTCCTAGAGCGGCCAGAGCCGCGCCAGTCATTCTCATCGCCGCCTGGGCGCCTGGTGCCAAGGCACGGGAACTCATGCCGAGCCAGGGCGTCAACCGCTTGAAACCAATTAATCAGGCCCCTAAATACCCTCCTGGCGTTTACTGGCCATCGCCCGGGCCGGTACACGCCCGGCCTGGGCTCACGCGGCTTGTCGCCGCACCGGGGCGTCCTTGCCCCGAAATAACTCGGCCTACATTTATGGGCCGGGTTAATAAACCCATCGAACCGCTGACTTGCTGAAAATGATCGAGCATTGTCTGGACGGAGCCCGGTATGGCTAAGATTCTGATCGTTGACGACCGCCCCCTAAACCGAGAGTTTCTGGTAACGCTCCTCGGCTACGGCGGCCATCGCCTGCTCGAGGCTTCGGACGGCGCGGAAGCTCTGGACCTCGTCCGAGCCGAGCATCCCGATCTGGTTATCACCGATATCTTGATGCCGGCTATCGACGGATACGAACTGGTAAACCGTCTCCGCGCCGAACCGTCGCTCGCGGATACCCGCGTGATCTTTTACACCGCAACCTACCGCACGCCGGAAGCGCGAAGCTTGGCCGAGGCCTGCGGAGTGACCGCCGTGTTGGCCAAACCCTCCTCGCCCGAGGAAATTCTCGGCGTCGTACAAAACGTGCTCGGGCTGCCCGCGATAGAACCCGACCGTCTGCCCGAGACGGCGACTCAGCGCGGTACGGAGTCGCTCGGCGATATAACCGGCCAACTCACAGGCTACTTCTCCGATATCGAGACGATCCGCCAGTCGGTAGCGCGGATCATCGAGTCCGCACCGGCGGCAGTCGGAGAGCCCGAGTTACGCGACATTGCCGCACGCTTCTCGATGTCCCTGACTCGTCTGCAGGAGATCAGTCTCAGGCTCGCCACGCTCATCGAGTTGGGACTGGAACTTACCTCGGTCCGCGATCCGGAACGGCTGCTCGAGACCTTTTGCCGGGCAGCCCACGACGTCTGTGCCGCCCAATATGCCGTCGTCGGCTTGCTGGAGGAGGACGAGGTACACCTGTGCCGGGTCTACACTCGCGGCATGGAAGACCTAACGATAGATCTTTCGAACTCGTTGCCGCCCAAAAGCGGAATTTTGGCCCGTTTGCTGACCGAACGCCGTCCACTGCGCGTTGCCGGATTGAGCGGCGATCCCGAGGTCTTGGGTCTGCCCGCCGCACACCCGCCGGTCTATTCCCTCCTCGGTTTGCCGATTGCATCCTCGAGCCGACTCTATGGCTGGGTTTATGTCGCCAATAAGGTGGGAGCGGCGGAATTCGACGAAATCGATGAGGATATTGCCGCTACCGTAACGGCCCAGGTGGCGACCGCTTATGAAAATCTCGGATTCTACGACGAATTGCAGCGCCGGGCTGTGGCCTTGCAGCTCGAAATCACCGAACGTAAGCAGGCTCAGGAGTCGTTGCGCAAAACCTTGCGTGCGCGCGCCGTGATGGCCGAATGCAACCATGCGTTGATTCATGCCCGGGAGGAGCACGACCTGTTCGATCAGATGTGCCAAACCATGGTCGAAGCGGGCCACTATCCGATGGCTTGGATCGGCGTGGTCCGCGACGAAGAGCACAGAACGCTGGTCCCGGTCGCCCACGCAGGTTGCGAAGTCGGGTGCCTTCAAGAATGGCGATTCACCAAGATGGACACGGATAGCTGTTGCACGCCCGTCGGCAGGGCGATCCGCAGCGGAAGAACGGTTGTCGTGCCGGACCTGGCGATCATTCGGGAATGGCCCGGTTGGCGGGAAAACGTTCTCTCGCGGGGCTATCGCTCCGTCATCGCCCTCCCCCTCAAAACCGACTCCCATACATTTGGCGCCTTAAGCATTTACGACAATGTGCCGGGCGCGTTCGGTCCCGATGAACAGGCCCTGATGGAAGAGCTGGCGGACGATATCGCATACGGCATAGCCAACCTCCGAACCCAAGCAGCCCGCGATCGCGCGGAACGGCGTCTGACGACGCAATACGAAGTAGCCCGGATTTTGGCCGAGTCGGCAACGGTAGCGGAAGCGAGCCCAAAGATTCTGCAAGTGATTTGCGAGACTCTGAACTGGGATGTGGATGTGGGGGCGCTATGGGTGGTGGACGACAGGGCGAAAGTGGCGCGCTGCGCGGGCCTCTGGCGCAGGGACGGTTCCGATACCGAGGAATTCGCAGCGTCCAGCCGGTCGATGAGTTTTGCGCCCGGAGCAGGACTGCCGGGACGCATCTGGATGTCCGCAAAGTCCATCTGGATTGCGGATCTCTCACGGGACCCCAGCTTCTTGCGAGCCTCACTCGCCGGAAATGCCGGGCTCCGCGCCGCATTCGGCTTTCCGATACGCTTCGAGGGCCGGGTGCTCGGAGCCATCGAGTTTTTCAGCCGGGAAATCCGCAAACCCAAGGAAGATTTGATGAACATGTTCACCGCGATCGGCAGCCAAATCGGCCTGTTCGTGGAACGTAAACGTACCGAGGAAGAACTCAAGATTTCCGAAGAAAAACTGAGCAGCATCCTCGGCTCGATAGACAATATCGTTTGGTCTCTCTCGCCGACGACCGGCGAAACGCTTTACGTCAACGCCGCGGCGGAGAAAGTTTGGGGCCGGCCCGTCGCTGACTTCATGAAGAACAAGGACCTCTGGCTGCAAAGCGTCCATCCCGATGACCGGGAGCGGATGCAGAAAACCCTGGGAGAGCTATTGGAGACGGGTACGTTGACCGCGGAATACCGTATTCTGCGTCCGGACGGCGAAATACGCTGGCTGGAAGACCGGGTCAAGGTCATTTACGACAAGGCCGGAAACCCTATGCGTCTCGACGGCGTCGCAAGTGACATTACCGAGCGAAAGAAATATGAGGCCAGCATCGAGTACCTGGCGACCCACGATGCCCTGACTCATTTACCCAACCGCACCCTGCTCGCCGACCGCCTGTCCCAGGCGCTGGCCCATGCCAAGCGCACCGAGCGGCCTTTAGCCTTGCTGTTTCTCGATCTGGACCGGTTCAAGGATGTCAACGATAGCTTCGGCCACGCGCTCGGCGACGCCTTGCTACAGGCCGTCGCCGAGCGTCTCCAGGCGTCCGTCCGCGAGGGCGATACGGTAGCCAGGCAAGGCGGCGACGAATTCCTCATCTTGCTCTCGGATCTCGAAAGAATGGAAGACATCGAGTTCGTAGCCGTCAAGATCTTGCGGGCTATCGCCAAACCTTTCCTGATCGAGGGACGCGAACTGTTCATGAGCGGCAGCATCGGAGCGAGCGTTTATCCCGCCGACGGCGAAGACATGGAGACGCTGCTCAAGCATGCGGACACGGCGATGTACCGAACCAAGGAGGAAGGCGGCAGCGGTTTCAGGCTTTATGCCCGCGAAATGAGCCAGCGCGCGATCGAACGCATCAAAATGGAAAGCGCGTTGCGGCGGGCTTTGGAACAGCAGCAATTCGAGCTCTTTTATCAGCCCAAGGTCGAACTCAGGGGCGGAAGGATCATCGGCTCGGAAGCGCTGATCCGGTGGCGCCATCCGGACTTAGGCTTGGTGTTGCCTTCCCGGTTTATCCCCATGGCCGAGGAAACCGGTTTAATCCACGCGATCGGCTCTTGGGCTCTGAAAACCGCATGTTTGCAGAGCAAAGCCTGGCAGGATGCGGGACTGTCGCCGTTCGACGTCGCCGTCAATCTTTCGGCTAAGCAATTGAAACGCGGAAATCTCGTCAAACTGGTCAACCAGACGCTACGGGAAACCGGACTGGAAGGCCGCTATCTGGAATTGGAATTGACCGAAACCATGGTCATGCACGATCCCGAGCGTTTCATTCCGATTTTGGAGGAATTGAAAGAGTTGGGCGTAAAGCTTTCGGTGGACGATTTCGGAACGGGCTATTCCAGCCTGAGTTATCTCAAGCGGCTACCGTTCGACCGGCTGAAAATAGACCAGTCCTTCGTCCGCGACATCGCAACCGACACCAATGATGCCGTGATCGTGCAAACCGTCATCTCGCTGGGCCACACCCTTGGTCTCAAGGTCATCGCGGAGGGCGTGGAAACCCTGGAACAATTGACTTTCCTCTGCCGGCACAGGTGCGACGACATGCAGGGTTATTATTCGAGCCGTCCGGTCACGGCGGAGCAATTCGGCCGTCTGCTGCGCGAGAACCGAAGGCTGCCATTGCCGTCGATCGCGGCGTAGGGCGTCATGGGATAGGCGCCGATCAACAAGCCTTTGCCGACGAACGCCTAACCAACCCGCGATGTCGGGAAAGGATTCCCGACCTACTCGGCTGACGAATCCGTCTGTAGGATGCGCCGACGACGCCAAGCCGCGAAACTCAAGCCCATCCCCAGAACCACGACGACCGGCCAGTCGCCCCACCGCGCGTAAGGCGTGCTGCCTTCGATGGGCGTGATCGTCCCGGCCACCTGAGTACGCTGAAACAAAGGCGCGGCGACATCGATTTTGCCCTTAGGGCTGATAATCGCGGTTATACCGGTGTTGGTGGCGCGCAGCATGTAACGTCCGGTTTCGAGCGCCCTCATCCGTGCCATCTGCACATGTTGGTGGGGTGCGATAGAGTCGCCGAACCAGGCGTCGTTCGTAACGTTTACGAGATACGCCGCCTGAGGTAGAACGGCCAGCGACTCCTGGCCGAAGATGTCCTCATAGCAGATCGAGGCTGCCAGAGGATGCCCCGCAGCGACCAGAGCCGCTTGGCCGCCGTTTCCGCTGGCGAAATCGGACAGAGGAATTTCCAGAATGTCCAGTATGAAACCCAGCACCGGCCGCAGCGGCAGATATTCTCCGAAAGGTACCAAATGCCGTTTGAAATAGATCCCCGGCGTTTCCCCCAGCGCAACGACCGCATTGAAATAGCGGTCTTGGGTTTGATCGTAAAACGGTACGCCGATCAGGAGATCGGTACCCCGCGCCGCCGCTTCCGTCTCCAGATCGGCAAGAAAGGTCTCCTTGACCTGATGGTAAAACGCCGGAATGGCGGTTTCCGGCCAAACGACTAGCCGCGAACCCCACGATTTCCGCGTCATCTCGGTGTACATTTGCAGCGTTTCCCGCTGGAATTCGGGCTGCCATTTCATGTCTTGAGGCACGTTACCCTGGAGCAAGGTCACCTTGAACGGCTCACCCGCAGGCTGCGTCCAGGAAACGCCGCTCAGCACCCTACCCATGCCGAGCACTAAGACGATCGCAACGGCTATGAGGGTCCGCGGTTTGCGCGCCGAGTGAAATGCCGCGAGGACTCCTCCCGCCACGAAGGCCACCACCCAGCCGATACCGTAGACCCCGAGGACGGGGCCGTAGGCGGCCAACGGGGTGTCGATTTGGCTGTAGCCGACTTGCAGCCACGGAAACCCTGTCAGGAACCAGCCTCGTACCCATTCCCCCAAAATCCAAACGGCCGGGAAAACGATGAGCGATTGATAGATCCGGCTTCCGATGAAAAAGCGACGCGAAAGCCAACCTGCCAGTGCCGGATAAAGCGCCAGGAAGGCCGTGAACACGAAGGTCAGCGCTGCGGCCTCCAGCGGACTGGCGCCGCCGTAATCGTGCATGCTGACGTAAACCCAGGAAACGCCCAGGCCGAATTGTCCCAAGCCGAATAGATAGCCGCGCAAAAACGCCCTCCCCGGCGAGACGTTCAGCCAGCTTGCGAACAAGAGAAATAAGCCGATGACGGCAAGAATGGGATAGTCGAACGGGGCAAACGCCAGCGGCAACAATAGACCGCCGATCAGAGCCAGGATGTCGTAAAACACGGTCAGAATCTTATCAATCCACGCGAGCGCTAGTCTCGGATTGACTTTCGGGCTGGGGCAGAAGGATCAGCTTCAGTAAGTGCACGCGGCGACTGTCGGCCCGCAGCACGATGAAGCGGAAGCGATCGATCTCCACTTTCTCGCCCCTCTTGGGGACATGGCCGAGTTGGTGAACGATCAGCCCCCCGATGGTATCGAATTCATCGTCGTTGAAGTCGACGTAAAAGTAATCGTTGAACTCGTCGATCGGCGTCAGAGCCTTCAACGTATATTCGCGATCGTTCTTCCTGAAAATGTATTCCTCTTCGCCGAAATCGTGCTCGTCCTCGATCTCTCCGACGATCTGTTCCAAGACGTCCTCGATCGTCACCAAACCGGCCGCAGCGCCGTACTCGTCGACCACGATAGCCATGTGACTGCGGGTCGTACGGAATTCTTTGAGCAGCACGTTGAGTCGTTTGCTTTCCGGGACGAATTGGGCGGGACGCATGATTTCCTTTACCCGCTTCGTCTTGTCCTTGAGGCTGTGAATCAAAAGGTCCTTCACCAGGAGAATGCCGACCACTTCGGTACGATCCTCTCCAATGACGGGATAGCGGGAATGGGCGGACTCGGCCACCAACGGAAATATCGTCTCCAGTTCCGCATCCTGCGAAACCACGACCATTTGGGCTCTGGGAATCATGATGTCACGGACCTTGAGTTCCGAGACTTGCATGACCCCTTCGATCATCGAAAGCGCTTCCAGCTCGATCAGATTCCGCTTCTGAGCAGCGCGCAACAATTCCAATAAATCCTCGCGGTCCTCGGGCTCACCCGTGAAGAAAAGGCCTAGTCGTTCGAGCCAACTTCGATGCTCGCCCGTTTGCTCCTCGTTCATGACGTGATGATCTCCTCATAGGGATTGGGAAATCCTAGATCATTGAGAATAGCGATCTCTTCCGCCTCCATGACGGCGGCGTCGCTTTCCGAGATGTGATCATAACCTTGCAGGTGCAGCACACCGTGCACCACCATATGCGCCCAGTGGGCTTCGAGTGTTTTGCCTTGCTCGCGCGCTTCGCGCTCGACGACGGCGGCACAGATGACGAGATCGCCCAGCAACTGATTGGGAACGCCTTCCGGCACTTCAAAAGGAAAACTGAGAATATTCGTCGGTCCGGCCTTGTGCCGGTAATGCTCGTTCAATTCGGCGCTTTCCGTCTCGTCCACAATCCGTATGACTAACTCGGCATCCTCCCGTTTCGCCGCCGCGCTCGCCCAGTGCAGAAATTTTCCGTCCTCCGGCACCCACTGCCGCGCTGCGGCGTGCTGGACTTCGACGCTTATCATCCTAGAAACGGCAGTTGGACGCGCGCGAGTGTGCGGCGGACGGGCCGGATGGCAAGGCGCGACGCCGCCGTGGGGCCGTCCCCCACAAGAAGGAGCAACGCCGCCAGGCGGCCCGTCCGCCGTGCAATCGCGCGCGTAGTGGTTTCACCGAACAGGTGAGATCGGTACACGGTTGGACACTTATAATTCATTGGACTTTTCTGATGCATCGAAGCGGTCAACTGCCGTTTCTAGGATCATGCTGATCGATCGGTCACATTCGCTCGCTCGTAGGCCTCGTAAGCGGCGACGATACGCTGCACCAGAGGATGGCGCACGACGTCCTGAGACGTAAAGAAGGTAAAGCTGATGCCTTCGACATCGCGCAAGACCTCCAAGACATGTCTTAGCCCCGATTCCTTGTTGCGTGGCAGGTCGATCTGGGTAATGTCGCCGGTGATCACGGCCTTGGAACCGAACCCCACCCGCGTCAGAAACATCTTGATCTGCTCGACGGTCGTGTTCTGCGCCTCGTCCAGGATGATGAACGACTCGTTCAAGGTGCGTCCGCGCATGAACGCGAGAGGCGCCACCTCGATCACGTTGCGCTCGATGAGCTTGGCCACCCGCTCGAAACCCAGCATTTCGTAGAGAGCGTCGTACAAGGGCCGCAAATAAGGATCCACCTTTTGCGCCATGTCGCCCGGCAAGAAGCCCAACTTCTCGCCGGCTTCGACCGCCGGACGCGCGAGAATCAGGCGCCTGACTTCGTCCCGTTCCAAGGCGGCAACGGCACAAGCCACGGCCAGATAGGTCTTGCCCGTTCCGGCGGGGCCGACGCCGAAGTTGATATCGTGGCTCTGGATATTCTTGAGATAACGCTGCTGATTGGCGCCTTTCGGCTTGATCGCGCCACGCTTGGTTCGGATGGCGAGCGGTTCGACCTCGTCGCCGGCACTTTCCAGCATGGCGGCGATATTGGAGTCCTGCAAGGACAGATGGACGCGCTCGGGCGTCATCACCTCGTGCGAGGTCGCATCGAACAGGCTTTGAAGCACTTTGTACGCGGCCTGCACCGGTTTGCCGGAGCCTATGATTTCGAACTGATTGCCGCGGTTGGCGATCTCCACGCCCAGCCGTCTTTCGATCTGGCGCAGATGTTCATCGAATTGGCCACACAAACTGGCCAGCCGCTCGTTGTCGGCGGGTTCTAAAGTGAGATGCAAGGAGTTCAGATGATTAAGCAAGTTATGCGGTGAGACCGCTGGTCTCGTGGGTTGAAAAATCGGGAGCCGAGGTGTTTACCCATCTGCCCCGCAGCGAGTTGGGCAGTGCTTCGACGATCAGGACATCCAGAAATTGACCGGTTAGCTTCGACGGGCCCGAGAAATTGACTACCCGGTTGTTCTCGGTACGTCCGCTCAGTTGAGCGTAATCCTTTTTCGAAAGGCCCTCGACCAATATACGCTGCACCGTATTGACCATGCCGAGGGAAATTTCCGCCGACATTTCGTTGATTCTCGTCTGCAACCGGGCCAAGCGTTCCTTTTTCACCGTCATGGGCACATCGTCTGTCATTTCGGCCGCCGGCGTACCGGGACGGGGACTGTAAATAAAGCTGTAAGAATGATCGAAACCCAGAGTTTCTATCATATCCATGGTCTCTTCGAAGTCCTGTTCGGTTTCGCCGGGAAATCCGACGATAAAATCCGACGACAAACTGAGGTTGGGTCTGACCTCCCGCAGCCTCTGCATTTTCTCGATGTACTCTTCGCGGGTATGTCCGCGTTTCATCAAGCTCAAAACTCGGTTGCTGCCGCTTTGTACGGGGAGATGCAAATGGTCTGCCAGTTTTGGAATTTCCGCGTAAGCTTCGATTAAACTGTCGGTAAATTCCACCGGGTGAGACGTGGTGAATCGAATGCGCTCTATACCGTCGATCGCAGCCACGTAATTCAGCAGCAAAGCAAAATCGGCGATTTCGCCGTCGGCCATCACACCTCGGTACGCATTGACGTTCTGTCCCAACAACACCACCTCGCGCACGCCCTGCTCCGTCAAAGCGACGATTTCCGCGATCACGTCGTCCAAAGGACGGCTGATCTCTTCGCCCCGCGTGTAAGGTACGACACAAAACGTACAATATTTGCTGCACCCTTCCATGATCGAGACAAAGGCTTTGGGTCCTTCCGCGCGCGGCTCCGGAAGCGCATCGAACTTTTCGATCTCCGGGAAAGAAACATCGATGGCGGGCGCTCTATCCTTTCTTACTTTGTCCAGCAGTTCCGGCAGCCTATGCAGGGTCTGCGGACCGAAAACCATATCGACATAGGGGGCGCGCCGCTGCAAGGCCTCCCCTTCCTGGCTGGCGACACAACCGCCGACGCCTATGACGACGCCGGGTTTCTTGTCCTTGAGCGGGCGCCAGCGTCCCAATTCCGAAAAAACCTTTTCTTGTGCCTTTTCCCGGACTGAACAGGTATTCAGCAGCAAGACATCGGCTTCCTCGGGGTCGTTGGTCAGCTCGAAGCCATGGGAAGCATGGAGTACGTCGCGCATCTTCGCGGAATCGTACTCATTCATTTGGCAACCAATGGTTTCTATGAAAAGTTTTTGGGTCATTCTCGGCAGGAAAACGGATCGGTGGCCAAATTTTACCAAAATTAGCCACCGATCGTTTGTTCCAAACGACCTAGTATCGCGTGAATACCGAGGGCCAAGCGTAAAGGATTAATAATTCAGGCAGGTGTCGTTTTGGCAAACTCGAACGGATTGACGAAAGTCGAGCCCACCCGCATCAGCCGTGCTTCCGGATGCTTTTCCGCCATCAGCGAGCGGACGCTCTCCTCCTGGTCGCGGCGCACGTCGATCATGATCAGATATTTCCCGGCGTTAATGTCGTCGTGGTACTGGGCTATGGCGTGATTCTCCGTAGCCAAGCCGCTCAAACCGCCTACCCAGGCTCCGAAGAGCGTGATGAAGCCGAAGATCGCAACATAGACCAAGCCGCTGACGTCCGATCCGAAGGGCTCAGCGGCCATGACATACGCCGTAGCTAACAATGCAACGATGCCGCCTATCACCGCCCCGCGTTCGCCGGATCGGATAACGTCATGTTTTTGAATGAGATTTGCAGCGTGTATATGACGTCGGTAAAGGCCTGCCTCGTCTTTGCTGACGACATGAAAATGCCAGTCGGTAATGCCTGCCTGGTGCATATCGTTCGAAATCTGCTCGGTGCTGTCGAGATTACTGGTGAGATAGTACATACGCTTCATGACCGTCCTCCTGATTGCTGATTGACACAACTCGCTACATGAAGGAAACAATTCATTTCTTGATATCGGCGTCGGTTTAGCATTCGACAATCGAGCTTGTCAAGAGGTCAGCGTCGCGACGAAAGTTGCGGAATTACGGCTGAAGCAATTCGATCCAGTGACGGACCGGCACCTTGGCCCTGGACCGCAAATGAGCCCAGCAGCCTATGTTGGCGGTCGCGATGCACTCCGGCCGGCCTTGTTCGAGACCTCGGATTTTCTCGACCAAAAGCCGCCGGGAAAGCTCCGGCTGCAGCAACGAGTACGTTCCGGCCGAACCGCAGCAGAGATGGGGCTGGTCGACGGGAGTCAGCTCGAACCCCAATCCCGACAGCAGGCTTTCGACCAATCCGCTCAATTTCTGGCCGTGCTGGAGCGTGCAGGGCGAATGGAACGCGATTCGGCGTTCATTCGATCTCCTGAGCGGGGACAAGTCCTCGCCGGCCAAGACCTCGCCGATATCCTTCGCCAGCGCGGAGATGCGTTCGGCCTTCGCGGCGTACCGTGGGTCGTGCTTGAGCACGTCGACATATTCCTTCAGCATCACCCCGCAGCCGCTGGCGGTGCTGACGATCGCCTCCGCCCCCCGTTCGATATGCGGCCACAGGGCGTCTATGTTGCGCCGCATGAACGCCGCGCCTTCCTCGTGTGCCGCCAGATGATGGCTCAGTGCCCCGCAGCAGCCGCTCCCCTGGACGCGAATCGCGCTGATGCCGATTCTGTCCAGGACATTCGCGGCGGCGGCGTCGACGGCCGGTGCCATCACTGGTTGCACGCAACCTTTCAGGATCAGCACCCTGCGGGCATGTCTCGCGGGCGGCCACGCCGGGCTCCAAGTCTTGGGAGGGATCTTGGCACGGACCGCCGCCGGCAGCACGGGCCGAGCCAGCCTGGCAAGCCCCACGAGCAGGCCGAAGCGCTCGGGATACGGCATCAGCTTGCGCAGAGCCAGCCGCTGAACGCGTTGCAGCCAGGGACGCCGGACTTTCTCCTCGAGTATTCCCCGCCCGATATCGGCCAGCCTGCCGTACCGAACGCCGGACGGGCAGGTCGTTTCGCAAGCCCGGCAGGTCAGGCAGCGGTCCAGGTGCAATTGCGTCTTGGCCGTGACCGGCTGTCCTTCCAACATCTGTTTCAGCAGATAAATGCGGCCGCGCGGACCGTCCAGTTCATCCCCCAAAAGCTGGTAGGTCGGGCACGTGGCCGTACAGAATCCGCAATGCACGCAATTTCTGAGAATCGCGTCAGCTTCCCGACCATCGGGCGTGTCTTTGACGAAATCGGCCAGCCTGGTTTGCATCAGAGGTCCTCGTAAAGCCGTGCGGGGTTGAACAAGCCCATGGGATCGAAGGCCCGCTTCAGACTCGCATGCAAAGCTTTCAAACCGTTCGGCAATGGCTGAAACACCCGCCCGTCGCCGGATCGACCTCGAAACAAGCTCGCATGACCGGCGGCCGCTTCCGCCGCCCGGAATACGTTCTCCGACGGAGCGCCGGTCTTCAGCCAGCGCAGCGCGCCGCCCCAGTCGTAGAACCACGTACCCGGCAAATCCAGAGCCGGGGTGGCCGGTGCCAGGGATATCCGCCAAAGGTTGCCGTCGGCGCGGAAGAATTCGTGACGCTGCTCGCGCAAGTCCCGCCAGAACTCGTCCCCCTCGGCGCAAACGTCGCCGCCGAATTTTCGGTATACGGCATCGACGGCCCGGTCCGAACCCGACAACCGCGCATAGATTCGGCTGCCGTCATAGGCCAATCCTGACAGCGGCCACGGCTGGGAACACCACAGATTCATGGTGTTCAAGGCTTCTTCGATGCTCCGTTCGAAACACACGGTCAACTCGCGCTCGGGTTTGGGCGACACTTTGAGCGACGCCTCCAGGATCACGCCCAACGTGCCCATGGCGCCTACCATGAGCCTTGAAATGTCGAAACCGGCGACGTTTTTCATGACTTCGCCGCCGAACGAAAGCATTTCGCCCTTGCCGTTCAGGATCCTGCAACCCAGCATGCAATCGCGCGCTGAGCCCGCGAAAGGCCGACGGGGACCGGAAAATCCGCAGGCCAGCGTGCCTCCCAGGGTTGCGTTCTCGCCGAGATGAGGCGGTTCGAAAGGCAGCATCTGGCCGCACTCGGCCAGAACGGATTCGATGTCGGACAGCCGCGTACCGCAGCGCACGGTCAGCACCAACTCGGTCGGCTCGTAGCGCAGGACTCCGGCGTGTCCGGCCGTTCCCAGCACGCTGCCGGACGACGGTCTGCCATAAAAGGTCTTGCTCCCGCTGCCGACGATCGTGAGCGGCGTTCCGGAATCCGTCGCCTCCGCTACGGCTTGACGAAGACTCTCACTGAGATCGGCGTCCATCAGAAACGTTCCAGCTCGGGATGAGCGACACGTCCGCGATGAACGTGCATCGCGCCGAATTCGGCGCACCGGTGCAGGGTCGGAACCGCTTTTCCAGGATTGAGCAGCCCGGCGGGATCGAAAGCCGCTTTGACCGAGTGGAATTGCGCCAGTTCAGCGGCCCGGAACTGAACGCACATCTGATTGATCTTTTCGATCCCGACGCCGTGTTCGCCGGTAATGGTCCCGCCGACCTCGACGCAAGCCTCCAGGATTTTCCCGCCCAGCTCTTCGACGCGCTCCAGGTCTCCGGGATTGTTTGCATCGTACAAGATGAGCGGATGCAGATTGCCGTCGCCGGCATGAAACACATTGCCGACGACCAGCCCGTATTGCGCCGAGAGTTCCGAAATCCGGCGCAATACTTCGGGCAAACGCTTGCGCGGAATCGTGCCGTCCATGCAGTAATAATCGGGAGAAATGCGCCCAGCCGCCGGAAATGCCGCCTTGCGGCCCGCCCAGAATGTCTTGCGCTCGGCCTCGCTGGTCGATTGACGGACCTCGGTCGCGCCTTCCGCCCGGAAAATTTCCCGCGCCTTGAGAAGATCGCTTTCGACCTGCTCGGCAATACCGTCGAATTCGCAGAGCACGATCGCCGCGGCGCCGGTCGGATAGCCCGCATGCACGAAGTCTTCCACCACCCGAATGGTGATGTTGTCCATCATTTCGAGGCCGGCCGGAAGCAAGCCGGCGCCGATGATGGCGGCCACCGCCCCGCCCGCCTCCTCGACGCTGTCGAAGGATGCCAAAAGCACCTGTGCGCAAGGGGGAATCGGAAGCAGCTTCACGGTAATCTCGACGATCACGCCCAATAAGCCCTCGGAACCGGTGATCAGCGCCAGCAGATCGTAACCTGGACTGTCGTACCCCGATCCGCCCAGCACAACGAGCTCGCCGTCCATGGTCACGACCCGGACCTGGAGGACGTTATGGACGGTCAATCCGTACTTGAGACAATGGACGCCGCCCGAGTTCTCCGCGACGTTACCGCCGATGGTGCAGGCGATCTGCGAGGACGGATCGGGCGCGTAGTAAAGCCCGTAAGGCGCGGCGGCTTCCGAGATGGCGAGATTGCGGACGCCCGGCTGGACTCGGGCGGTCCGGTTCGCGCGGTCGATTTCGATGATCCGGTTGAATTTGGCGAGGCTCAGCAAGACGCCGTTGGCGATAGGCAAGGCCCCGCCGGAAAGCCCGGTACCCGCACCCCGCGCGACCACGGGCACGCCGTGCTCCCGGCACAGCCGAACTACGGCTTGCACCTCTTCTATCGTTTCCGGCAAAGCGACGATCCAAGGCAGCTCCCGATAGGCGGAAAGCCCGTCGCATTCATAGGGGCGGAGATCTTCCGTATCGAACAGCAGGCGCCCTCTCTCGATATGCTCGCTCAAGAGGCAGAGAAAATGGTTCCGGTCGACGCGATGGGCAATCCGTTCGGACGGATGGACGCGATAAGTCATGAATCAGGTCGAATGCCTTCTGTAATACGAGTCGTCCTTCCGTCCGGAGAGCAAAAAGAGACGATACGACAACATACCGGCTATGAAACCGCCGAGATGCCCGAACCAGGCGACATCGGCGAAAGGCTCGTCGGATGGCAGACCGACGGTGACTTTATAAAGCTGTATCATCACCCAAATTCCCAAAAAGGCGATAGCCGGCACCTCCACGAACCAGGGCAGGAAGAACATCCAGATCACCACGCGAGCGTACGGAAACAGGAAATAATAGGCCCCCATGACACCCGCTATGGCGCCGGAAGCTCCGATCGTCGGGATATTGGAATGGGAGTTGGTGTAAATATGCACCGCTCCGGCAATCAAACCGCAGAGCAGATAAAAGGCCAGAAACCTCACGCCTCCCATGCGGTCCTCGACGTTGTCTCCGAATATCCAAAGCAACCAGAGGTTGAGAACCAGATGGAGCGCTCCGCCATGAATGAACATACTGCTCACGAACGGCGTGTAATCGCCGGCCGGGTACCCCACCCTGGCCGCCCACTCGGGATTCGTATACCGCGCCGGCACCAGCCCATGGAAATTCAGAAAAAAGTACAAGTCTTGTTCGGACAGCGACTGGGTGTAGGCAAAAACGGCCAGATTCAGCACGATCAGCGTCCAGGTCATCCATGGCGTATACCGGGTCGGAATGGTGTCCCGATAAGGAATCATCGCTCGATCCTGATTAGCAATCCGCGCGCCTGACGCATCACCGGCTCACCTTTTCCTCACTCGGGTCCGAAAATCGATCAAGGCATCGAAGGCACCGACCAAAGCAAGTCCCACGACGGCATATTGAGGCGCGAATATCAAAGCCACATACGGCGGTGCCGACCATGTCCAGTGCAAACGGCGAAAGGCGACCAGGGCGTGCACGATCGCCAATCCGGCGAAGAAATAAATCATCACGGCGACCATGAGGAGATCGGCGACCAAGATCGGGCTCACCGTACCCGACGCCCAAATTGCGCCGACGACCACCGGTAAAGCGAGCCGCGGCAGTCGAAGACGCTGAAACTCGGGACCGAATCCGCCGGGATTGTAGACCAGGGATTGCAGCCAACGGGCGCACAACAGGCTGAACATCAGGCCGATCCCGTAAAGCACGGCGATCAGACCATTCATCAGGCGCAAGGTTCCGTCCCGCTCGAACCCCTGAACGGTGGCACCGGGCACCGCGGCGACAGCCCGCCTCAGCCATGACTGCCAGAAGGCGACCACATCGCCGGTAACCAAATGCATTCCCAAGACGAACAGACCGACCGTCAGTCCCACCACAAGCAACGCCAGCCCCTGGGACTCCGTGCGCCGCAAAACTTCCGCGCAAATCAGCAGCGGCAGCCAGATCGCAAACACGACCGGGAAATTCAATCCCGGCCTGAGCTCCATCAGAAAAAAGCCGGCCCCGACCACGACCGCGGCACCGATCGCCACGACCGCGCCTTCCAGCCAGCCTTTGCGTAATGCGACCAAACCGAGCGCCGCAGCGCTGAGCAAGGCGAACGGAAGTACCTTCAGCGACAAAACACCGAACAACCCGGCTATTGCGATCGCATGCAGCCGGCTTCGCATGATAAAGGCTGCAAAGTCACGCATCGTCGGACACCCGTTTCACGGTATCGACTGAACTACGGCCGCTCTGACCAGGTTTCTTGTTTTTTTGTATTGCCTTAGCCATAGATGTTTCATCAAAAATTATTCTTTATCCGGCCGCAGGCCATCCTGTCCTGCATCCGCACACCCATTCGGTTTTCGATTTCTGAACGAATCTTACTGATTCTCGCCTGAAAGGCGAAATTTCTTATCGTGGCCGACGACGACAACATGGCGTCCGGAGATCGGCGGCCACGAAAAACCGTGGTGCTTTGCGCCTCCCGATCGGAGTAAGATCGACAGCCGATTTCTTCCGAAAAAGGATGCGCAATGAGCGACCAAGAGGCACGCGAGCCGGGGCTGTTGCAGCCCGTGGCGGGTGGCGGTTTGCTGGACCGCAGGCTGTTTCTGAAAAAAGGACTGGCGTTCGGCGCCGGCGCCGCACTCGTCGGGCACATGCGCCAAGGTCTGGCCGAAGAACCGCCTTGGATGAAGACGCCGGGCGAACCTTTCACCAATTACGGCCGCCCCTCGCCTCACGAAAAAGAGGCCATACGCTGGATCTCGGCCAATTCCGGCGCGCCGGGCAATGGCATTTCCTGGACCCCTCTGCATAAACTCGAAGGCATCGTCACGCCCAACGGTCTTCATTTCGAACGGCACCATAATGGCGTGCCGCAGATCGATCCGCACCAACATCGCCTATTGATTCACGGGCTGGTCGAAAATCCGCTGTCTTTCGGCATCGAAGACCTGTTGCGCTACCCGATGGTCTCCCGCCTCTGCTTCGTCGAATGCGGGGGCAACAGCAATGCCGGCTGGCACGAGGAGCCCATACAGACGCCCGTCGGCTATTTTCATGGTCTGGCCTCGTGCAGCGAGTGGACCGGCGTTCCGCTCGCCGTCATCCTGGACGAGGCCGGCCTGCGGCCCGACGCCCGCTGGCTCATCGCCGAAGGCGCGGACGCCGCCGCGATGAACATCAGCATTCCGGTCGAAAAAGCCATGGATGACGCGATTCTCGCGCTTTATCAGAACGGCGAACGCTTGCGCCCGGAGAACGGTTACCCGTTGCGACTGATACTGCCGGGATGGGAAGCGGTTCTCAGCGTCAAATGGCTGCGCCGCTTGCAGGCGGCGAATCAGCCGGTGATGGCCCGCAACGAAACCGCCAAGTACACCGAATTGCTGCCTTCCGGCAAGGCGCGGCAATTCACGTTCGTCATGGATGCGAAGTCGATCATCACCTTTCCCTCGCCCGGCCAGCATCTACGAGGTCCAGGCCTTTACCGGATCAGCGGCTTGGCCTGGAGCGGCCGGGGCCGGATCAAGCGGGTCGACATCTCGGCCGACGGCGGACGCAGTTGGGCGGAAGCGGCGCTGCAGGAACCGGTTTTGCCGCAATGTTTTACCCGTTTCCGCCTGCCGTGGCGCTGGGACGGCTCTCCCCTGGTGCTCAAAAGCCGCGCCGTGGACGAAACCGGCTATGTCCAGCCGGAGCGCCGGGCGCTCATTGCAGAACGCGGGCGGCACGGTTATTTCCACTATAACGCCATCGTCAGTTGGGCCGTGGCCGCCGATGGCACTGTGAGCCATGTCTATGCGTAACGATCGTAACCGAAGCGGGCCACGGTGGTTGGCCCCGGCACTACTTTTGTTCGGCATGAATGCCGCGGTCGCCGCCGCGCCGGAAAGCCCCAAGCTGGGCCGTCCCGCGTCGCCCGGTGAGATCGCGGCTCAGGACATCAACGTCTTCCCCGACGGCGCCGGTCTTCCGCCAGGCAAAGGCACGGCTCTCGAAGGCAAAGCCATCTTCGACATGAAGTGCGTATCCTGCCACGGGCCCAAAGGCATGGGCGGAAGTGCTGGCGAACTGGCCGGAGGCGGCTCTTTGACCGGCCCTCATCCGGACAAAAACGTCGGCACTTATTGGCCTTACGCAACCACTCTGTTCGATTTCATCCGCCGCTCGATGCCCTTGGACGCACCCCGCAGTCTAAGCGAGGACCAGGTTTACGCGGTCACGGCTTACCTTTTGCATATTAACGGTATTGTCGACGAACGGGCGGAAATGAATGCGGGAACATTGCCTCGGGTCGTGATGCCGAATCGGGATGGTTTCGTGCAGGTTTGGCCCGGCGAAAAAGCGGAATAAAAACCCTCTCGGCGCTTGAGGCCAGGGCTCGCACCGAGCTTGTCGAAGAGTTTCAAGACCTGCTTGGATAGGCTGTAATTCAAAATCGCTTTCAATCAGGAATTCATTTTGTAGGATGGGTAGAGCGAAGCGAAACCCATCGATGGTGGGTTAGGCCGCGCGGCCGTAACCCACTGAGCAGTCTCGGATCGGTGGGTTACGCTCCGCTAACCCACCCTACATAATGTTCACTCGAATGCCGAACGGAATAAGCCGATCCAGCCCCTCGCATAGATGGCAATGGTCCTGTTTTTGCATGATTACCTCCTTGGTCTCGTCAGAAGAGGAAAGGACGCATGCATAACCATAGCCCTTTGTGCTGGGTCGGCGAGCAATGCCGCAAGCCGGCGGTTTATGATCTCAGAAAGCCCATGAACGTACCCGGACTCACCGGCGAACACCGTTTCTTGTGTGAGGAGCACGGGCAACGGTTGTCGAAGCGATATCGGCAAAAATATCGAATGCACAAGGCGCATCGGTAGCGCCATTCGGACCGCCGATGGTGCCGAAGAATCCGGCAGAAGGATTTTAGAGCCGGACTATTATGACGCCGATTCCCGACAGCAATCCTTTTTCTCCGTTACAGCCTTGTACCGGAAGCCGCGACGACGCCGAATCGTCGTGACTGTGCTCAGTTTCGTAAAGTCCGCCCTCTTTTTCACCGGTACGCCGTCTTCAATTCCTCCATGTTTCGCTTCATCACCATCAGAAAATCACCGTCTTCCGGTCGATTGGCGCAGGGGTCGAACACGACGCTTTCGATACCCATAGTCTTCAGCTTCGCGGCAATCTCCCGAGCGGGTTGGGCTTCCCAGATCATCCAGCGCGCCGAATGGTTCGCCCGCAGGTCCCGCAAGGCGCTCCACTCCGCGGCGGGCGGCATTTCGTCGGGCTCCCAGTGAACGCTTTTCAGATTCAGACCGTAGCGGCGGGCCAGGTACTGATAGACAGGGTGGGAGGCAAGCAGCGGCCGGCGGAAATCGGCGGCAACCGTTTGTTTCATTTCGGCATCCAAGCCGGCAAGGTCATCCAGCAGCGGCTTCAGGTTTCCAGTCACTACGCTCTTCCATTCCGGCCGCTTTCGGACGATCGCATCGGCGACGGCCTGCGCCTGCTTTCCGGCCTGATCGAAATCCAGCCAGGTAGTGAAGGCTGAACCTTCGTGGGCGTGTCGGCCACCGGGTCCGTGGCTATGGACGACGGCGTTCTCGATCCGGAGATAAGCGTTCCGGAACGCCAGGGATGTGTTCGCCAGCCTGAGGCGCGGCAGGCTTACTTGAGGCAGCCATTTTTCGTAACCGGCACCGTTGAGGAGAATCAGGTCCGCTTTCTGCATTTCGCCCACCGTTTCGGCGCTGGGTTGCCAAAACGCCGGATCGGCGCCGGTCGGAACCGGAAGAACCACACGCGCCCTGGCGCCCGCCAGCCGCTCGGCGAAATAGGCCAGAGGATAGTTTGCGGCGACGATCTTCAATCCGGGTGAGCCGGCGGCGCTCGCCTGACCGGTAGTCGCCGCGACGGTTAAAAACAGCACGTACGGCGCTACTCGGCGCCATGAAAAAGAGATAAACACGGATAACTCCCTCAGGCGATAACGAAATGGCGGACGAATTCGGCTGCACCGGCACGGACCGCTTGCACCAGAACCAAGCCGAGGGTTCCGGCGCCCAGCGCGATGAGCGCGATTTCCGCGGCCATCAGCCGGACCACGGTCAGCGGCGAACAGCCGATCAGATGGATGGTCTCGATTTCGCGCTGCCGCAGTCGGAGCGACAGCGCGAAGACCAGCGCGACCATGAGCAGCGCGGCAGCGCCCAATGGCAGAAGAATGGCATCGAACAGCGCGCCGATGCGGAAGATGTTTTGCAGCAGGCTACGGGTCACGTCCAAGGGACGGACGATTTGCGTCTTGGCTTCGCTGTCCGGATAGCGTCCACGCAGCAGGGCGGCCGAACGCACGTCGCGCGGAACCGCGATCACCGCGCTGATGGGAAAGTCGGCCGGATCGCCGTGAAAGTGGAAGGATGCCAGGTTGTCCGGGGTGATTTCGGTGTAGGCCGAGACATCGCCCGATAACGGCGCGAACGCCGCATCCGCCCAGCCCGCCCCCGGCCCGGTCTCATGGCCGTGCCCCAATCCCTCGATCACCCAGGCCGTCTGAAGATCCACGAACACGGCCCGGTCGTCGGGAGCGCGGGATTTCGCCAGGATGCCGACCACTTTCAACTTGAGCGGATGGACGCCGGCCAGGTTGAAAACGTTTTCCGGCGTTGTCGGAAGAACGTCCCCCGGTGCGAGTTTCAGACGCTCGGCGGCTTCGGCCCCCAGCACGCAATCCCCCAGCAGGGCCGGAAGAACGCCTTCCGCCGGGGCCAAGCCGCGGAATACGAAGTAGTCCGTCGTGACGCCCACCAGGGGCAGGCCGCGAACCCGGAACCGGGCGTAAACCGGCAGCGGATCGGCCCAGCTGGTGGCCGCGATACGGTCGGCCTCGCCCATGCTGATGAACGCCGGAGCGTCGGTGAAATAAAGAGCGTTCAGCACCAGGTCCGCCGCGCTGCCTTGGGCCCCCACCAACAGGGGCGTAGCTTCGGCGCGCGCCGACATCCAGCGCTCGGCCTCGTCCAGGAGGCGGTGCAGAGCCTGAGGCAGCGCCGTGATCATGGCCAGACAAGCGGCCAGAATCAGGCTGCGGATCTTGTTGTGGCGAAGATAGCGCCAGGCGAGATAAAAATCGTGCTGCATCCGGTCAGCGGCGAAAAGCGCTCAGATCGATTACCCGATCGAAGCGCGGCAGGAGTTCGTGGTCGTGCGTGACCGCCGCCAGCGTCGCGCCGTTGCGCTCTGTCATCCGGAACAAAAGGCCGAGAATCCGACTCTTGTTGCCCGGATCGAGACTGCCGGTCGCCTCGTCCGCCAGGATCAGCCCCGGCTCCGGCAACAGCGCCCGGCATACCGCGACCCGCTGCCGTTCGCCTTGCGAAAGTTCCCGCGGCATCCGCTTTAGCTTGCCCATCAAACCCGCCGCCTCGGCCAGTTCCGCCGCTCGCTCCCTCACTCGCCCATTGAGCTTGAGAACCCTATTGATCCGGTAGGTATGCACGATGTTGTCGAGTACGTTCAAATATTCGAGGAGTTCCAGTTCCTGGAACACGAAGCCGATGCGCGAAACACGGAAGTTGCGCCGCTGACGGTCGGTGAGCTCGCGCATAGGCACGCCATCCACGCGGACGTTCCCGGACTGCGGGACCGCGATGCCGGCCATCAGCTTCAGCAGGGTCGTCTTGCCCGCCCCGCTGGCCCCGATCAAGGCGATTTTCTCGCCGTGGGAAATCCGGAGCTCGGGAACGGCGAGGCGGAATTCGGCGCCCGGGTAGCTAAATTCGAGGTCTTCGATTTGGATCATTACGTCGCCGGGTCCGTCCTGCGCCCTTCGATAAATTCGAGGTCCGTGATCTTCAGGCGGCCATCTTCCGCCTGGCGCAGGACCAGCCGCGCCGCGTAAAGCGTAGTCCGCGGGTGGGAATGGCCCCAATGCGACACCGCGCCGTGGGCGATCCAGCGGGCGGCGACCGTGCAGCGTCCGGATTTCGGGTCCACCGATTGGATTTCGCTGGAGAGAATCTCGACCCGCTCGACCCGACCGTCGCCGCCGAATCTCTTGCCCCGCTGCAACAGAGCCCGGCGCTGGCGAAGATAAATGTCGTCCAGAAGCTCCCCCGACAGGCTCATGGCCAGGCGGTCGTATGCCGCTTCCTCTTCCGGCAATTGAAAGGCCCGATAAACATTATGCAGCAGGGCCCGCAGCTCGGTTTTCATCGTCTCCTCCCCGAGAAGCGCCGGGATAGTGCTCCCGGCATGGGCGGGAAAGTGCGCGATCTCCGGGTAAAAGGCGACGCACCCGGCCACGGCCAGGGTCACGCCCAGTTGGGCGCCGGTGCCCGGCGGCAAAAACCGGCGCCGTCGCCAGCGCCATCCGACGGCTGCCGCGAGGGCAATGGCGGCAGTGCGGAGTAATACGGTGCCGGGAGCGGATGCCACCGCCAAGGGTTGTTGGATCATCGAGGCGGCTTCCGGCACAGCGGGATTTTTCAGCGCTTCCTCCACCGACCAGCGGAAGACCGGATCGCGCCGCGTCATGTCGGCTTCGAAAGTTTCGTCGTTCAGTTGCAGGCTGACCGGCCGCGATGCCCCGCCGGCGTCGAACAGCTCCCAGCTCAGCTCGACGGCCGCAGCGGGACGCTCGGTCAGATAGACCAGAATCGCTCCCACGACCGCGGTGGCGCTGTCGACGGGCTCGCCGTCCGCAACGGTTTCCACGCCGCCGCGCCCATAACGCATGAACTCGACCCGGTCCAGCCGGGGCGTCGCCGCCTCACCGTCCAGGCGCAGCGAATTGCGATGCAGCAGCAGGTCGCCGATCGCCTGTTTCAGCCTTTCCCGCTCCGCGCCTTCGATGCGGTACGGATTCACGGGCGCAAAGTTCAGCCGCGGCAGAAGATCGCACAGCCTCAGCAGCAATTCGTGCCGCACTTCGTAAGGCTCGACATAGACGAAGGAGCGCGGTTCGGTGTGGCGGCGCGCCATTTCAGCATCATCGAATCGGGACCGCCACGAATCGTTCCAGTCCAATTGCAGGCGGGCCGGTTTCGACAAGGGCGCTAGATCGGCCACGGGCACGCCCCGGTGCAGAACGATCAGACCCAAGTCCTTGCCGGCGCGCTCCGGGGGCAGCAGGTGCAAGGTCCTCGGCCGCCGGACCAAGGGATAATTCAGATCGGCCTCGTAATATGCCTCCGCGGTTCGGCGCCGGTCTTTCGATGAGTCGACCCTCGCCACGGACACGGGTTTCGCTTCCGGCAGCGGCTGCCGATCCGCCACGATGCGCAGAAGTTGCCCCGCAAGCTCCGAAGCGGGAGTATCGTCCGCACGGCCGAGCAGCGAGCGCAACCGGGGCAAACCGCTTTCCCGAAGGCGCAGGTTGACCGTGATCGAGTCAGCTTCGACGGCGACTTCGGCGAGAGCCGCGTAACCGCCGAATTCCGCCCAATCCGCCCGAGTCGGCCACGCCGAACCGAACAGCAGGAGCATCGCCAGAATGCCGCTGCCGTGTGCGCATCGGCCGCAAACGGGTCGAACGACCGGCGCTTTCATGGAATCTGGCGCGCCGGCGCCGGCCGTTCGGCGTCATCATTCGCCGCGCGGACCGGAAGCTTGGGCCTTATTCCCCGATAGACGCGCCAGCATACGACCGACAGAACAATGGCGACGATCAGGGCGAACAAGGCGCCGGGCCAACGGTTGGACGGGTTCGGAACGGCGATGCCGACGCTGAACGGCACCCTCAGCCGATCGTCCTCGCTGACGAAGCCGTCGTTTTCGCCGAACACGGCGATCACGGCATAATGGCCGGGTTCCGTGATGTCGGTGTGAATTTCCGCCGTACCGTTCCGGTAGACCGCAGCCGGCGTTTCCGCCAGGGTACGTTTTTCCTTCGGAAGTCGACCGTCATCGCCGAACTCCTCCTCGACCACGCGCAAGCTGACAGGCATGTTGCGAACATCGCGGTCGAGCAGGTCGAGGGTCAGATAGGTCTTGCCGGGCCGCGGGACTTCCTGGCAGTACTTGACGAAATCGGTTTGCTCCCCTTCATGACGCCCTTCCTGCAGAGCGGTGAAGTGCACGGCGTAGAAGTCGTTGGCCACCAAACAGCTCATCGACGCGCCCTGATACATCTGGCGACCGTTGGAACTGTCGCGCGGAATGCCGGCGGCGGATGCGGCGCCCGCCGCCAGGACGAGCGCGGCAACGGCCGCGCGGTTCGCGAGACGCCGAAAGAAACCCGGCTCGTGGAGAATCATCGGAAAGCCCTCCTTACTTGGCTTGAAGCTGAAAGAAATACTTGCCGCTCACGACGTGACCGTCCGCGGACAGCACCCGGTAGCGCACCATGTACCGGCCGGGCGCCAGATTTTCCACCGATGCCCGCAGCCGCGAACGGTCGGTGAAGTCCAGCCGGGCATCATGCTTGTCCACCCGCTTGCCGTTGGCGTCGATGACCGCGACTGCCAGGAATGCGTCGCCCACCCCTTCGTTGAAGGTCAACAGCACCTCCGAGGGAGCTTCGGAAACGACCGCTTCACGGTCGGGTACGGCCTTCACCAGAATCGCGTGCGCCGCAAGCTCGGGACTGGCCAGTGCCGATCCTGCCAGAATCAGTAATAAGTGCCGTCTTAGGGTGTTCATCGTCATAGGGAGAGAATGGCCATCGCCAAAGCCTTGCCGCCGCCGGGCCGCGCCATTGTCCAAAACGCCCTGAACCCCCAGGGCGTCGCCACGATTCGGGGGTGATCGGCGTTGGCATCCGGCGGCGTCAGGGCAACCGGGACCGACCAATGCCTACCGCCATCCCTGGACCTGACCAGGTACACGGCGGCGCCCTCGGCGCCGGCTCGGCTGAACACGATGGCCAGATCGGACGCGGACAGCGCTGCAATGTCGCTTTCCCGGCTTTGCCCGTCGCCCAGCAGAAAAGGCGGCTCCCAGTGTTTTCCAAGATCGGAGGATCGCGAGTAGAAGAGCCCGGGCGATTCTTCCTTTCCGGTCCAGGCGACGCTGTGCAATACGGTTTGCCCGCCGGTTCCGGTTATGGCCAGCCCGCCTCCGCAATGAGGACAGCCGGTGAAATTCCAGCCGGCGATCCCCACCGGTCCGAGATCGAGCCAACCGCCGCCGTTCAACGGGCCGCGAAGGAGGCGCATGTCGTGCGGATCGGCGTCCCGGTACAGCACCGCCACGCTGCGATCCGGAAGTGCGCCGATCCGAGTCCAGCAGCAGGTGCAGCCCGCCGGATCCAGGGTAGTCCGGCTGCTCCAGTTGAGGCCGTCCCGAGATGCTGCGTAGCGGAGACCCTGGGTGTTGCCGTTTTCCTCGCGGTCGTCGAGCCAGACGAGGTGAAAGCGTCCATCCCCGCCGACGGTGAGCGCCGGATAGCTCTGATTGTTCAGAGGGTCGCCAGCGGCCGGATTCTGGCCACGGCGCCAAGTCCGCCCTCCATCCTCCGAAGCGGCGACGATCAAGGGTCCCGTGCCCGGCAGTTCGCCCCGCGCCTGCCAGACGGCGACGATGCGCCGGCCGTACACAGCCAGGCGGGCATCGTTGCCGCGCCGGGAAATCACGGGGGCCTCTCCGCTCCCGTCGAGAAACCTGGGCTCGCTCCAGGTTTTCCCGCCATCCGCCGACCCCAGGTAAGCCACCCGGTCGCGCTCGCCGAAACGTCCAGCCAATAGCCCGTGTATCGTCCCCTGCTCCACGACCAGGTCCAAGCTCCTCGTTTCGGCCAAACCGGCGACGGCCACAAGAAGTTGCCGCTCTGCGATCGCCTCGGCCGACGCGGCCGCGAGACAGCCGAGCAATACGATCCCCACGGACAGCGGCGTCCGAAAGGCCGGATTCGATCGGTCAATGATAAGCACATTCATATCCGTGAAAATGATGGTTCCAACGTTCCAACGGGCGGCACACCCCAATGCCGTTAAGTTAAGGCGTCATTCCGGCAGGGATTGCTCGCCCCTTCCCTGGGGCTCGTCCTTCGGACCGTGCTTAGCACGTCCAAATTCGCTCCTTGCGAATTTGTGCCGGAATCCAGAGCACAGGGAAGTGACACGCCTCTGCCATCCATGGCTTCTGGACCCCGGCATTCCAATCGCAAACGGGCCTTTAGTCGGCCCCTTCCCTGCCGGGGTGACGTCCTTCGCCTTAACTTAACGGCATTGCGGCACACCCAGGATGTGCAAACGCCAAAATACCAATCAATTCCTGTGCCAGCAGGATATCGGCTTAAAAACAATCGCTTATAAATAAGTTAGGTATTAGGTATAAGGGAAATGACAGAGGTATTGGGGGAAATCGCGGATCGGATAACAGCAAATAGAAGTAGGTTTATTGGCATCTCCTTTCGATTACTGCAACATATTTGATACATATTAAAAACCTGTTGCCTCGAGTGATATACATAATGCCGCTCGAAAAATATTCTCATCTCGGCCCGACCTTTACCTGCCATTTATGTTTTTTCACACAGCACATTATGGGGTTTCGCATAGTCCTCGTAAGATCTCTAATAAGCGGCATGATAGGCGCGCATAATAGTCCTGTGATATCCAACAGTATTTCATTAGATAATGCGTCATTTCCCATAATAGAATTTCCTGTTACGTCTTTTATTTCGGCATTAAAACCTTAATTTTCCGTTCGTTACAGAGACGGCAAGCCATTCTTAGACAGCACCGTCAATACAGACCACTCCAGCACTGAATCGTCATTTGACGCAGCGACATACCAAGGCACATAACTTGCCTTATATATGGCGGCTGAATGCGGGGCACGTTCTCCCTCTGATATTCATGCCGCCCGCGACGCTTTTTCGGTGTTACGGACCACCGAGAATTCACCGCGGTCGCGGGCTATTTTTTAATCGTATCGATACAAGGAGCATTACATGAGAGGCAATTCGATGATGCGTATTATCTTGGCCCTGTTTCTCAGCCTGAGCGCGGGCGTCAGCATTGCTGGCGGGCGTTATGCCGATCCGCCGCCGAATCTGGTGGAAGTGCAGAAAGCCAGCCAATCGGCTTTGGACGCGGCCAAGCAGGGCAACAAGGATGCGGCTTTGGACAGCGCCAAGCAGGCGCGCAAATTGGCGGTGGCTTCTTATAAGGAAAAAAGCACGATGCCCATGCAGAATTCCAGCAGCCGATTGAAAGCGGTGATTGCCGATCTGGAAAACGGAGGGCAACCTACGACTGCCGTTACGACGCTGGAAGAAGTCGTCAAATTGATCAACGACGAGGTCGAATACTATAAGAAAGAAGGAAAGCTCTAGCGATTATGCAGGCCAACCACACACCCGAAGCATGCGATAGGAGACCAGCATGGACATGAGCAAGCACTTGGCGATCGTCATTTCGATCGGTTTGATCTTGGCGGGATGCGGCAAGGAAGGCCCGTTCGGCAATACGCCGGGGCCCAAGAAGCCGGAGCAGCACGCGGCGCCTTTGGGCGAACTATCCCGCTAGAGCGGTTTCGGGGAGGATTGGATGATTGGGGTAGCTGTGCGCGTTTTCTTCCACGATAGCGCGTACGGTGCACCCCATCACCTCGTCCAGCTTCTAGGGATGTATAAGCTACTGAATGATTTTTTAAGGAGGCGGCTTTATTAACCCGGCCTATAAATATAGGCCGGGTTAATCCGGGGCAGGGATGCCCCGGCGCGGCGACAAGCCGCGTGAGCCCAGGCCGGGCGTGTACCGGGCCTGGGCGGCGGCCCGAAATACCAGGAGGGTATTTACGGGCCTGATTAACAACCGGGTCCGCTCCCGCACAAACATCTGGACACTTCGCCATAACGCGGCGCGACGGCCGCACACACTTGCAGGCACTCCTCGAAAAATACCGGATTGTTTACATCGAGATTTGATCCCTCGGCTAGGTTTCGCGGGACGGAAGCCGAAGCTTCAGCGGTCGGAATTCGCAGCATACCGACGATTCCCGTTCTTGAGTCCCTGAACGATTCCGTTCGGCACGGTGGTTGCTGTCATTCTTGAAATATTATTCTGAGCCCATGAAAACCCGACTCCATTTTTCCATTCATTCAATAGTTGGCTGGGGACTCGGTATCGCGCTGGGCACGCTGGCCGAACCCGTGCTGGCCCACCCCCAACCCGAAGAGGAAAATCCATCCTCTCTACTTGTTTTGGATACCGTGGAGGTCCAGGGCCGCGCCACCGATCTTTTGGGGGCCGCCAATTCCGCGTCGCAAGGCGTGGTAGGACAGCCCGAATTCAAATACCGCCCGCTGTCCCGCGTCGGCGAACTGGTGGAAGTGGTGCCGGGCGCCCTCGCCACCCAGCACAGCGGCACCGGCAAAGCGAACCAGTATTTCCTGCGCGGCTTCAACCTGGACCATGGCACCGACTTCAGCGTCACCGTGGACGGCGTCCCCATGAACCTGCCCACCCACGCTCACGGGCAGGGTTATCTGGATCTGAACGGCATCATTCCGGAACTGGTGGACCGGGTGGAATACGGCAAGGGGCCTTACTACGCCGACGTGGGCGATTTTTCCTCCGCTGGCTATGCGCGCATGCACACCCTGCACCGACTGCCGCAAGGATTCGTGAAGTTCACCGGCGGCGAATACGACTATTACCGCGTCGTGGCGGCGAACTCGAACGCGCTGGGAACGGGCGATCTCCTCTACGCCGCCGAAGTCAACTTCAATGACGGTCCCTGGAAGCGGCCGGAAGAACTCGACAAGTTCAACGGCATGTTGCGCTATACCATCGACCGTGAAGATTGGGGACTGGCGCTGCACGGCAAGGCCTATCGCGCCCAATGGAACGCCACCAATCAGATCCCGGAACGCGCCGTGCAATCCGGGCAAATCGATCTTTACGGAACAATGGACCCCAGCGATGCCGGCAAGACCGACCGCTACAGCCTGTCCGGCGACTTCTGGAGCCGCGGCGATTCGTACAAGAATCAGCTTAACGTGTACGCGGCTTACTACGATGTCGCCCTGTTCTCCAATTTCACCGGTTTTCTCGACGACCCCGTCCACGGCGATCAAATCGGCCAGAAGGAACGACGCGTGATCGTGGGCGGCAGCGGAGAGCAGACCTGGTTCAACCGGTGGTTCGGCTTGGATATGGACAACACGCTGGGTTTCCAGGTCCGGCACGATGCCATCATGGACCTGACCCTGAACCGTACCGAACGGCGCCGCACCATCGGGTCGGTCAGCCGGGGCGATGTGGACGAAACCAGCCTCTCGTTCTACTTCAGCAACCAGACCCACTGGCTACCGAAATTCCGCACCGTGGCCGGGCTCAGAAGCGACACCTTTTTCTTCGACGTGGCCGACCGTCTTATCCCGCAAAATTCCGGCAGCGAGACCGCTTCCATCGTCAGCCCCAAGCTCAGTCTGATCTTCGGCCCCTGGCAAGATACCGAATTCTTCGTCAACCTGGGCTACGGCTTTCACTCCAACGACGCCCGCGGCGTGACCACGCGAGCCGACCCCACCGACCCCACGCTTCCGCAAAGCAGCGTGCCGCCGCTGGCCAAGCAACGGGGCGCCGAAGGCGGCATACGGAGTCAGTACGTGAAAGGACTCAACACCACCCTCGCGGTGTGGTGGCTGGAGTCCGACTCGGAACTGGTGTTCGCCGGAGACGCCGGCACCACCGAGCCCACCGGTAAAAGCGAACGCTACGGAGTCGAGTGGACCAATTTCTACAAGCCGGTCGACTGGCTGACCCTGGACGCCGATTTCGCCTTCACTTCGGCCAGCTATCGGGACGCGCCGCGCGGCGCCAACGACATTCCCAATTCCGTGGGTCGGGTCATCAGCGCCGGTGCGGTCGCCGAACTGCCTTACAACTTTTTCGCCACGGTGAGGCTGCGCCACTTCGGTCACGTGCCGCTCACGGAGGACGGCAGCGTCGACGCGGGCGACACGACCCTGGTCAATCTCGGCGCGGGCTATCAATACCGGCAACTGAAACTTGCCGTGGACGTCTTCAACCTGTTCGATTCGAAAAGCAACGATATCGCCTACTACTACACCTCGCGACTTCCGGGCGAACCGCCCGAGGGGGTCGACGGCGTTCTCAAACATCCGGTCATGCCGCGGCAGGTACGGGTCACGGCATCGGTCAGCTTTTGAACGAATTGAGACCCGGAAGTGTCCCGATCGATCCAGAGGCAAACCGGTGTGTCGGCAAGGGGTTGCCGACCTACTGACCTATAATGGCTCGACACGAGGCAGAAATTCGTAGGTCGGCAATCCCTTGCCGACATATCGGGTCCGACGGGGCGCTTTTGACGGCGATTCTTCCTAAGTCCTGCCTATAATGCCCCCAATGCGAACATAGGCAGCGAACGACGCCATGAACAAAGACCTCGAAATCAGACGAGTCGATATCCACAAACTCGACGTGCCCCTGATCGCACCGTTCACCATCGCCTCGTCGAGACTCGATCGCGTCCGCAACGTCGCGGTGCAAGTCACGCTCGCGGATGGATCGGAAGGATGGGGCGAGACCTCGACCTTGCCTCCCGTAACGGCCGAGGATCAGGCGATCGCGCTGGACGCGCTGAAGCAGGAGGCCGGCCGCTTGAAGGGACGACACGCCGGGGAATGGCGGCGGATCTCGGCGGAACTCCTCGAACGCGTCCCGAACTTCCCGTCGGTCCGGGCCGGCATCGAGATGGCGCTAATCGATGCCTTGGCGCGCCATTGCGGAATTCCGCTGCTCCGGTTTTTCGGCGGGTTTCAAAACCGGCTCGCCACCGACATCACCATACCCATTTGCGCCGCCGAGGACGCGGAAATTCTGGCCCGGCAATACCGCGGCGAAGGTTTCGAAATCCTCAAGGTCAAGATCGGCCTCGATCGCTCCGACGATATCGGCCGGCTCCTGGCCATCAGGCGCGGGCATCCGAGCAGCCGTTTGATTCTCGATGCCAATGCCGGCTATTCGTCCGACGAAGTCTTCGCCCTGCTAAGGGAACTTCGCCTCGCCGGCATCGAGCCCGCGCTGCTCGAACAGCCCGTCGCGCGAGAGGATTGGGACGGTCTCGCAAAGCTTGCCCGCGAAGCCGGCGTACCGGTGGCCGCCGACGAATCCTGCAGGACGCCAGAGGATGCTTTCCGAATCGTACGGGACCGCCTGGCCCAGGTGATCAACATCAAGCTGGTCAAGTGCGGCGTGGTCCGGGCGCTCGAAATCGCCGCCATCGCCCGCGCCGGCGGGCTGGACCTCATGATCGGCGGCATGGTCGAAACTCGGTTGGCCATGGGCTTCAGCGCGCATTTCGCGGCGGGACTCGGCGGCTTTCAATGGGTCGACCTGGATACGCCGATGCTGCTCGCGGACGATCCGGTGGAAGGCGGCTGCAAACCGGCCGGCCCCAATTATTTGCTGGATGCGGAAACCGCAGGGCATGGGGGGCGGCTATGCAAGTTTTGATTAATCTCTGCGCAGAGTTTGAAACGATACGCAATGCGTACTGCCTAGCGACACGGCTCTTTTCGGCGGGCTCAGGAAACCGGGATTTCGTAGGGTGGGTTAGGCCGCGAGGCCGTAACCCACCGAGCGACCTCGAATCGGTGGGTTACGGCCCGCTAACCCACCCTACGATGAGTGTTCACTCGAATGCCGAATGGAATTACGCGCACTCCCGCACCGCCCGGCCGTTGATCACTGCGCTTCAAGTGCGCCGTAACCCACGAAAGCAACGCTCGGTGGCCTTGCCGCTCGCTTTGATGGGTTACGGCGCACGCCTGGCTTGCTGGGTTGCGCGGATGGTCCGGGCGCACCCACCCCACCCCACCACGGGCCCTCGGCAAGCCCGAGTGAAATTCAGGAAACGAACGTCCCCTTGTTCCGCGACTTCGTCTGTTCCGCATATTCCCGCTCGTTGCGCTGCCACTTCGACCGGCCGTAGAGATAACCCACGAAGGTCCAAACCAGGGCGCCCAGCATCAGACGAAACGGAAGATTGCCCTGGGTGCTGAAGATATCGCCGAACACCTGGTGTTGATACACCACGGTAGAAAAGACAAACATGAACCCGCCCCATTGCAGCACGCCATGAGTCCAAACGAAGCGGCGTTTCCCGCGCGCTCGGGTTTGCTCCCATTCAGCCAGGCGTTGCGGCGTCCAGGTTTTTTGGGTGTTTTTCATATCGATTCCGATCCAATGGGCTCTGTACGAAATTTCGCATAGGCCGATCCGCGCCGAAAAACGCGCAGTAACTCCAAATCGCCTTCGATAAGGCATTCATTTTGTAGGATGGGTAGAGCGAAGCGAAACCCATCGATGGTGGGTTAGGCCGCGCGGCCTCGAATTGGTGGGTTACGCTCCGCTAACCCACCCTACGATTAATGTTCACTTGCATGTCGCATGGAATAAGGATTCTTACCGGCGCAGCTTTTCACTGATACAGTCAGCAAATCGAAAAAGACCGCATCGCGATTGAACAAAAACGAAATGCGGCGTACGGTTTCCCCTGTTGCTGCCCGAATATTACCACCGGCCTTTCTCCAGCACCTGACGAGCTTGATATCCGACCGATGAGCATGCCCACAGCCGACCGTCGCCACGCCTTCTTCGCGTTCCTGGTCTACCTGGTTTTCGTTGTGTACGGAAGCCTGGTGCCTTTCGAGTATCGCGCCTACACGTTCGATGAGGCAGTCAAACAGTTCTCCGCCATTCAGTATCTGGACCTGGGTATCGAATCGAGGGCCGACTGGGTGGCCAACATCGTGCTCTATGTGCCGTTGTCGTTCCTGGGCTGCGCATGGGGCGTCGGCATACGGTCGACCGGGGCACTGCGTCACCTGACGGCGCTGTCGATCTTCGTGTTCTGCCTCGCGGTCGCGGTCGCGGTGGAGTTCACCCAGATATTCTTCGCTCCCCGCACAGTCTCGCTGAACGATCTTTTGGCCGAGACGCTCGGCTCGGCCGGCGGAATCGCCCTCTTCGTCTTGGGACGATGGCGCATCGCGCGGCTGTTGGATGCGTTCGCGGAAGGCGGACGCGCATCGGTATATGCAGCGATGATCGCCTACCTGATTCTGTATCTCCTGCTGTCCCTGTTTCCCTACGACTTCGTTGTCTCAACCCAAGAACTTGCATGGAAGTTGAGCTCGGACAATTGGGGGTGGCTGATCGCGGGAAGCTGCAACGGCTGGCTGCGGTGCACGGCGCGTCAAGCGAGTGAAATTGTCGCGATTGCGCCGCTCGGCGTCTTCATCGCTCTCGCCGCTCCGGGAATGGGTTACCGCCGCATCTTCTTGATCGGAGCGATGCTGAGTCTGATCCTTGAACCCTTTCAATTGCTGCTCGCGTCGGGCGTGAGCCAAGGGCTTTCGGTACTATGGCGCGGAGCGGGACTGGTGGCGGGTGCCGCGATAGGCCGAATCCTGCTTCGGCATGGCCCCTCGCCCCTGGCCTGGATTATCAAGACCACGATACCCTTCGCCGCGTTGCCGTATATCCTGGCGCTGCTGGCGCTCGGCGGCTGGTTCTCGACCGCCTGGCTGCCGTTTGCCGATGCTATGGCGCGCCTCGCGGGCATCCGGATCATGCCTTTTTATTATCATTATTTCACTACCGAACAGGCCGCCCTGGTGAGCGTGCTCGCCCAGGCCGCCATGTACGCCCCGATCGGTCTCGCCGGGTGGGCTTTACGGACTCGAAGCCTAGGGGAGAAAACCCCCAGCATGCTGCAAGTGGCGTTTTTCGCCGCCGCGCTGGCGTTCCCCATCGAATTCGGCAAGCTCTTCGTTCCACCCAAGCACCCGGATTTCACCAATCTGCTGATCGCCGCAGCAAGTGCCGCGGTCACCTACGCGCTGGCGCGTTGGGTCGGAGTCGTACTGACCGGCAAGCGTGACGAGCCGATACAGCCGAGCACAACCCATGATCGAGAGTTCCCTCCGGCACATCCTCCGCCAACGCATCCCGAGGTCTACGGCACGCCACATCCTTTCGGCGTGCTGATCGCTTTCGCCGCGGCGCTGCTCGCTCTGGTCGGCATATTGTCCTATTCCGTCGGCACGCCATGGCTGATCGCGGCATTGGCGGGCTACGCGGCCTTGTTGTGGCGGTATCCCAGCGGATGGCTTTTCGCCGTTCCGGCTCTCCTGCCCGCGCTCGACTTGAGTCCCTGGACCGGCCGATTGACGCTGGACGAATTCGACCTGGTCGTCCTCGTCACACTCGCCGTAACCTATCTGCGGATTTACCGGATAAAGCCTCGGCCCTGGCCGAATCGAAGTTTGTCATGGGCGGTCGCGCTGCTGTGGGTAAGCGGATTGCTTGCCGGCGCGCGCGGCTTGTGGCCGCTTTGGGGAAATGAAGGAAATTTCTCCGACAGCTCTCATTCACCGCTGGAAGCCTGGATGGTCGGCAAGGGACTCTTGTGGGCGCTGCTATTCGTACCCCTCGCACGACGCATCCCTCCGGAAAACAGCGGAGCGGCCCTTCGCCAGATGGGAAACGGCTTGGTCGCCGGCTTGGCCATGGTGACGTTGGCCGTTTTATGGGAACGCCATGTTTACGTGGGGCTGGGAGACTTCGAAAACGTGTTTCGCGTAACCGGAACCTTCGCCAGCATGCACACCGGAGGCGCCTACATCGAGGCCTTCATCGCTTTCGCCTTTCCGGCGCTGGTGGTTTCGGTACTCGCAACGTCCAACCGGATGCTGAAGCTATTCGGCGTCGCATCCGCCATGGGCGTCAGCTATGCCATGCTGGTGACCTTTTCGCGCGGCGGATACGCCGCCCTCATTGCTGGCCTGGTGCCGGTACTGTTCAGCATGCTGAGGCAGCGGAAAGAATTTCCGATCCATCGCTGGCTGGCGCTCGCGGGACTTTTGACGGCCTCGGTTGCCGCCGCCGTTCCCGTGCTTTCCGGCGGATTCGCACAATCCCGGCTGGCACGCATCTCGGAGGATCTCTCCATTCGGGAAGCGCACTGGAAGCGTGCTCTAGGTTTAATGGATGACGGACCGATGGCAGCACTCATTGGAATGGGTTTCGGGCAATATCCCGTTCTCTACGCATTGGGCGCCGAAACTACCAAAGCACCGGGCACCTATACCGTCATGCGCGACGGCGACAACCCTTATCTACGCCTCGGTGCCGGCGAGCCGGTTTTTCTCGATCAGATCGTCGACGTCGCCCCCGGCGAACATTACATACTTTCCGCCCGGATTCGGCAGGCTTCCGGCGGCGGCTTCCTCAGTGTTCCCCTCTGCGAAAAGGCGCTGCTTTACTCATTCGACTGTGTCTTGCCCGAACTGCGGCCGGAGTCGTCCGAAAGCAACTGGCAAACGGTCACCGTCGAGGTGAGTCCCGGAAAACTCGGCGGGAGCGGCAACTGGCCTTACCGGCCGGTAAAACTGTCGCTGCACAACAAGAGTTCCGATACCCCGCTTGACGTGGACGACATAAGTCTCATGACCGAGAAAGGACACGAACTGGTGGCTAACGGCGATTTCAGCGACGGAGTCGCCCGCTGGCTGTTCGTCGCCGATCAGGACTTGGCCTGGCATATCCACCAGCAAGCCGTGGAGATGTATTTTTCCCAAGGCTTGTTGGGACTGGCGGCTTTGGCGCTGCTGTTGCTCGGCGTCGGAAAAACTTGCGGACCGGCCCTGGCAAGTGGGGATTTAGATGCGGCGATCCTGCCCGGCGCGCTGCTGGCGTTTCTTACGGTGGGTCTCCTCGGCAGCACGATGGATACCCCACGGCTATCCATGCTGTTCTATCTAGGGGCGTTCGGTGCCGGCTTGCTGACGCGTGCCAATCAAGCCGGGAGACCTGTGCGGCGATTCTTGCAGGATGTAGTCCCGTAACTGAAATCCCCTGCTTCCATCGCAAACGGCCGCTTTAGTCTCGCTCCTTCCCGAACGTCACGGATCGGCAAACGGGATCGTCGGCACAGGCTTGCCGATCTCCGCTTGTAGGCCGGAATAATTCCATTCGGCATTCGAGTAGACATTATGTAGGGTGGGTTAGCGGAGCGTAACCCACCGATCCGAGGCCGCTCGGTGGGTTTCGCTTCGCTCTACCCATCCTACAAAATGAATGCCGGATTGAAAGCGATTTGGAATAAGCCTGTCCTGAGCGAAGCAGAAAGTGCGCTAGCGGTCCCCGGCGAAAGAGCAGAGTTTTTTCGGACACTCCTACAGATATCGATAGAGCTTGCCGGGCTCATCCGCTATAGTTACGACCGCTTGCGCGTCAATTCACCAGGGGATAAAACCATGAAATCAATCGTCATTCGGGGCGTGATCGTGTTCGTCAGCATCGCCGGCGAGGCGATGGCAGCGTGTACCGGCCCTAATCTCAACCAAACCCAGCTTTCAACCACATTATCAGGCATGACGGTCTGCGCGACCCGAGGCGCCGAGAGATGGCAGGAGCAGCACCAGGGTACAGGTAGCGGTACGCTCGTGGATTACAAGAATGGCCCTTCCGATCCGGTGGACCCGTCCGAAACAGTCGGCACTTGGAGTATCTCGGGCACTGGAGCAAACGCTGTTGTCCGCTACGACTATGGCAGCGGCGGTACCTATGACTATCGTGTTTATGGCAACGGCGGCAACAGTTACAGTTTCTGCAACGCAAGCTCGGGCGAAGAAATCGTGGGCACTGTTGTAAGCTCCCCTTCTTGTCCGTAGCACGGTCTTCTCGGATAGCGATTGACAAAGAGGTGGCGGGCGACCCGAGCCCGCCGTGCGCGGCTGGAAGCCTTCCTGTACAAATAACGCCGACGGAGTGCGCTGATTGGATTCGCCGTACCCGTCCTCGGCTCCGATTCATGCCGCGCTTACTTTAAGGCAGAAAAAGCGGACATGCGCATTCATGTCCCGGAATACTTCGGGCAATGCCGTTAAGTTAAGCCGTCATTCCGGCAGGGATTGCCGGAATCCAGTACACAAGGAAGTGATAGGTCTCTGCCATCCATGGCTTCTGGACCCCGGCATTCCCTGCCGGGGTGACGTGCTTAATGGGAAAACTACGCGATTTTTGCCTGATCGACGTCCACCTGACTTGTTTTCTGCACCAGAGCAACGGGATTACGCGCGTTCACGATTCGTAGCAGACTTACCGATACCGAAATGATGATCAATAATTATGCGGAGCCATTTCTAGCAACCGGCTCCGGATATTTTCCACGCCCTACCGACGGCATTATGCCTGCAAAATCAACTAATCACGAAAAATAAGCCATGCCTGTATTAGTTCATGATTTATTGGCAAGAACCGCAGAGATAACACCTTCCAACCCTGCAATCCGCCACAAGGAGGCGAGCCTCACGTTCAGTGAGCTATCCGTCTCGGTATCGAAGCAGGCTCACGCATTATCGGCAGTCGGCCTTTTACGCCAGCAGCGCGTCGCGGTCTATCTGCCCAAGCAAGTCGAAACGGTTGTCAGCTATTTGGCCGTCTCGCAGGCCGGCGGAGTATTCGTACCCGTTAATCCCGTGCTTAAGGCCGAGCAGGTCGCCTATATTCTTCAGGACTGCAATGTCAGGGTTCTGATCACGTCTCAAAGCCGCCTCAACGGCTTGATGGGCGTACTCGCAGCGTGCACCGATCTGCACACGGTCATCGCCACCGATTCGACCGAAGAACTGCCCGCGATCGCCGGGGTTCGGGTCTTAAGCTGGGCGGATTTGTCACGACTGGAACCATCCGCCGCAAAGCCGGCCAACCCGGTCATCATCGATACGGATATGGCCGCCATCTTGTATACCTCCGGCAGTACCGGCAAACCCAAAGGGGTCGTGCTTTCCCATCGGAATATCGTTACCGGCGCCAAGAGCATCGCTCAGTATTTGGAGATCGTCCCCGAGGACCGTATCCTCGCCGTTCTGCCCTTCAGCTTCGATTACGGGCTGAACCAACTGACGACGGCCCTGCTCAAAGGCGCCTGCTGTGTGTTGATGGATTACCTCTTGCCCAAGGATGTCGTCAATGCCCTAACGCGTTATCGCATTACCGGACTCGCGGCCGTTCCGCCGCTGTGGGCGCAGTTGGCTCAACTCCAATGGCCGGCAAGCATCGACGAACATCTGCGCTACATGACCAACTCCGGCGGAAAAATGCCGAAGGCGACGTTGGAGCGCATCCGGGATAACGTGCCTAGCGCCAGATTCTTTCTGATGTACGGTCTGACCGAAGCGTTCCGGTCCACTTACCTTCCGCCCGACCAGATCGATCTCCGGCCGGACTCGATGGGAAAGGCCATTCCGAACGCCGAAATCGTCGTCGTACGCGAGGACGGCACGCCCTGCGCGCCGCACGAGCCCGGAGAGTTGGTTCACAGGGGATCTCTCGTCGCTTTGGGCTATTGGAACGACCCCGAAAAAACCGCCGAACGTTTCCGACCCGCGCCGGGGCGCCCTCATGAATTACCGATACCGGAAATTGCCGTGTGGTCCGGCGATACCGTGACCATGGACGAGGAAGGCTATCTTTATTTCGTCGGGCGCAAGGACGATATGATCAAGACCTCGGGCTACCGGGTCAGCCCGACCGAAGTCGAGGAGGTCATTTATTCGACCGGGCTGGTCTCGGAAGCCGCCGTCGTCGGCGTGCCCCACCCGATCTTGGGCCAAGCGATCGTTGCGGTCATCTCCACCAGCCAGGCCGAAACGCCGACCGATAACTTGATCGAGGTTTGTCGCCAGCGGTTGCCGAACTTCATGGTACCGGCGTCGATTCAGCTTCTGCACAGCTTGCCGCGGAATCCGAACGGCAAAATCGATCGGAAACAACTCGCGGCGCAATTCGCCCACCTCTACGAAGAGAGTGCCCATGAATAAGGAACCTCCCCGTCATGCCGCTCTGACCCAGTTTCCGGTCGAAGATGATTGTTTGATCGTCGGCGGCATGAAATTGACCCGGCTGGCCGAGCGCGTCGGACGAACGCCGTTTTACGTCTATGACCGACGGCTCATCACGGAGCGCGTCGAACACCTCCGTAGGCACCTCCCCAAGGAAATCCACCTGCACTATGCGATCAAGGCCAACCCTATGCCGGCGGTCGTCCAGCACCTGGCGGGATTAGTGGATGGCCTCGACGTGGCTTCCGCAGGCGAAATGAAAGTCGCGCTCGACACCCCCATGCCTCCCGAGCACATCAGCATGGCCGGTCCCGGCAAGCGCGCCGAAGAGCTGTCTTGTGCGATCGCGGCCGGAATCTTGATCAACGTCGAATCCGCTCACGAACTGGATGTCATCGCCCGACAGTCGGAGCGCCTGGGTCATCCGGCAAGAGTCGCGATTCGCATCAACCCGGCATTCGAGCTCAAGTCCTCGGGCATGAAAATGGGCGGAGGACCCAAGCAGTTCGGCGTGGACGAGGAGCTGGTGCCCGAACTGTTGCGGCGTGTAGGCAAATACCAACTGGATTTCCAGGGCTTCCATATTTTCAGCGGCTCCCAGAATTTGCGGGCGGAAGCCATTATCGAAGCCCAGCAGAAAAGTATCGAGCTTGCCCTGCGTTTGGCGGATCACTGCCCTTCGCCGATTCGCCTTTTGAACATCGGCGGCGGCTTCGGCATTCCGTATTTCCCGGGCGAGCAACCTCTCGATATCCGTCCGATCGGCGAGCAACTGACGGAACGTCTCGAGGAAATTCGGCCGCATCTTCCGAATGCTATGGTCGTCATCGAACTGGGCCGTTATATCGTCGGCGAAGCCGGTTTGTACGTTTGCCGAGTGGTTGATCGAAAAATGTCCCGCGGCCAAGTCTTCCTGGTGACCGATGGCGGGCTGCACCATCACCTCGCCGCGTCCGGAAACTTCGGTCAAGTCATTCGGAAGAATTATCCGGTGGTGATCGGAAACAAAGTCCAAGGCAAGGGGCGCGAAGAGGCCAGCGTGGTCGGCCCGCTCTGCACCCCCCTCGACATTCTCGCTGATCGAATGGATCTGGCACGGGCCGATATCGGCGATTTGGTGGCCGTTTATCAATCCGGCGCCTACGGATATACGGCGAGTCCGAATTTGTTTCTGAATCATCCTGATGCCGCTGAAGTGTTGGCCTAAACAGGCTCCGGAATAAGCTCGTGGCTTTCACCGAAAAACTGATCGGACGATGGTATAGCCCCGGCCCCGCAAACCTGTCGATATGAGTATTCCATGCGTGATTTGATAGTCACTCTGATCGTTTTCGGAAGTGTTCCTTTCATCTTCCGATCACCGGCCATCGGCATTCTGATGTGGTCGTGGCTCGCTTACATGAATGCCCATCGCGCCTGTTGGGGCTTCGCGAGAAGCATGCCATTTTCTTTGATAATTGCTCTATCGTTGCTGTTGTCACTATTGATCAGCAAAGAGGATAAAAAAATACCGTGGACTCGGGAAACGACAATGCTCGCCATCTTCATCCTCTGGATGCTGATCACCACGATTTTCGCCTTGAATCCGGAAGGAGCCTGGGAACAGTGGAACAAAATATGGAAAATTCAGCTTATTACCTTCCTGACGATGATGGTCATAAAGGACCAGCGCCGGATCTATCTGCTGGTTGCAACGATTGCGGCATCGCTGGGTTTTTATGGCGTGAAAGGAGGCATATTCACAATTTTGACCGCAGGAAGCTATCATGTCTGGGGGCCTGACGGAACCGTTATCGGCGGCAACAACGAGATCGGTCTGGCCTTGATCATGACCATCCCGTTGATCCGATATTTGCAAATGCACAGCAAGCCGATCTGGCTCAAGAATGGCTGCTTGGCGGCCATGATATTGTGCGTTGTGGCAGTACTCGGAACTCAGTCCCGCGGCGCGTTGCTGGGTCTCGTCGCCATGGGAACCTTTCTCGTCATGAAAGGGAAAAACCGTTTCGCTTACTCCATACTGGCGATCTTCGGCGGCTTGACCCTATATATGTTCATGCCCGATTCCTGGCATGAGCGCATGGGGACCATCAAAAGCTACGACCAGGATGGATCCGCCATGGGGCGCATCAATGCCTGGGGATTTGCGATAAATTTGGCCATGAGCCGGTTATTGGGCGGGGGCTTCGAAACATTCGATCCTTATCTGTTCAAGATTTATGCTCCCAATCCGGACGATTACCATGATGCCCACAGTATTTATTTCGAAATACTCGGGGAACACGGTTTTATCGGTTTAGCTATTTATCTCACCCTCGCTCTCTTTACCTGGCGGAGCGCGGCCCGTATTGCCAAGGAAGCCAACCATTACCCCGAGTTAAAGCCGCTTGCCGATTTAATGCGCATGATTCAGGTGAGTTTGGTTGGATACGCAGTCTCGGGAGCATTTCTGGGAATGGCATACTTCGATCTGTATTATGCCTTGATCTCTATCGTCGTGATGTCCGGCTATGTGGTGCGGAGATACGCCACGAATACCGACATGACCGAAAATTCCCAAGCGACTATATCCGAATCGACCGTCTCGACACCCGGCAGAAGCGGCTCATTCGTGCGTAAACCGATCAGGCCGGGCTAAGTACGAAACCTTTGGATGTTACGGACGCCTCGAACCGTCATTCACCGGCGGCAACATAGGCAGTCTGGTGAAAACGAACGACAGCAGATATTTTTGTGCCGGCCGACTGGACCGTCGAGGATATTTCCGGACATCCCGCAGTGCGATGAGAAAAAGCTTATTCCAAATCGCTTTCAATCCGGCGTTCATTTTGTAGGATGGGTAGAGCGAAGCGAAACCCATCGATGGTGGGTTAGGCGTACATCAGCACTGATCGACCGCCGATCACTGTGCTTCGCGTGCGCCGTAACCCACCGAGCAACCTTCAATCGGCGGGTTACGCGGAGCCTGTCGCGAGCGGAGCCGAGGGGCTCGGCCTACCCTACGATTCATGTTCGCTCGAATGCCGAATGGAATAATTTCAAAACAATTAACCTGGTGAGTACAAATACGTGAACGTTGAAAAACTGGTAAAAGACATCCTGAAACAACATTTGCAATTGGGTGATTCCGTTAATCGATTTACGCCCGAAACTGCATTGTTAGGCGATTTACCGGAACTGGATTCGATGGGTGTCGTTAATATTATTACCGCTATAGAAGAAAGCGTGGGCTGCACAATCGATGACGACGAAATCAGTGCCGATGTCTTTGCTACGTTAGGTTCATTGATGTCGTTTGTCGAGAGCAAGCTATGAATGCTCATCAAGCTCTAGATATTAGCTTGCAACCCTTTTACTTATCCGGCACTCGAGGAAACATTTTTTGCCTGTTTGCACCGCCCCGAAACAAACAAGCGCCGGTATTGCTTTTTTTACCCTCATTCGCCGAAGAGTTGAATCGCTGCCGCGTCATGGTGGCGCTGCAAGCCAGAAAGCTCGCTGCTCTAGGCGTCGGCAGCCTGCTGATCGACTATTACGGCACCGGCGATAGCCAAGGCGATTTTTCGCAGACCGATTGGCAACAGTGGAAAGATGACGCCGATACCGCCTACTCCTGGCTGGCGGATCAGGGATATAGCAATATCGGCTTGTGGGGACTTCGCCTGGGTGCATTGCTCGCCACGGAATTGGCGTGCCAACAGCCGGACAGATTCATCCGATTGCTCCTCTGGCAACCGGTGTTGGATGGCTCGGTCCTATTAACGCAATTTTTTCGTATCCGTTTGGCCATGCTGATGGATAGAGGCGAGCCGAAAGAGACCACTAAACAAATGCGAGAGCATTTACGGCAAGGTCACAATCTGGAAGTTGCTGGTTATGAACTAACGCCGCAATTGGTCAGCGCCATAGATGAGAAAAAGCTGTCGAATTACGACACGCTAAACCCCGCTCTACAAATCGATTGGTTCGAGGCGGTTGTCGAAGACGGGCAAACACTGTCGCCCGCCAGCGAAAAAGCCATCGCTGCTTGGCTCGAAAAGGGCATACGCGTTCGGCCCCATACCTATTCCGGCCCTTTCTTCTGGCAGTTGCACGAACGTGAGCTAACTCCAGAGTTAATCGACAAAACCACCGAATTGTTTCGCAACTGACCGATTGCAGGCCTATGAGTCCCGAAGAAATCCCTTTAATCATTAATTGTCACGGCTCACCGCAAATCGGCATTTTGCACAAACCGTCAAACAGCAAAAATACGGCGGTCGTCGTAGTGGTAGCCGGCGGCCCCCAATACCGGGTCGGCTGTGCCCGGCAACTTATTCATTGGAGTCGGCGATTAGCGGAGGACGGCTATCCCGTATTGCGATTCGATTATCGCGGCTTTGGTGACAGCGGCGGCGAATTTAAAGGCTTTGAGCATATAGACGATGATATACGCAGCGCAATCGATCAGCTGCAGCAGCAAGTCCCGAACATAGATGACATAGTCTTATGGGCTGAGTGTAATGCCGCCTCGGCGGTAATGATGTACGCCTGGCAGGACAGCCGCGTTAAGCGGCTCATCATGCAGAATCCCTGGGTGCGCAACGAAGCCACACAGGCCCGAACCTACATCAAACACTACTATCTCATGCGGATCATGCAAAAGAGCTTTTGGCTCAAATTGGCTACATTCCGATTCAATCCGCTGACCGCTTTGAGTTCGCTCCTGGATCTATGGCGAACGTCGATGCAAGCCGAGCAGAATTCGAACCGGACCAAAGACCGGGATTTCGACGATCTGGAAACCTATCAGGAAAAAATGCGTGAAGGATTGGCGCGTTTTAACGGCAAGGTTTTGCTGTTTATGAGCGGGTACAGCCTGATAGGCAAGGAATTCGACGAACTCGTAAACCTTTCCGAGCGTTGGCAGGCCATATTGAATAATCTCGATCTAACCCGAATCGACGAGCCCGACGCCGATCATACGTTCTCACGCGCCATCGACCGAGAAAAACTTATCGATAATGCGCTCCGATGGCTGAACGGCGATGTTCGGATCAGTTAGATTCGTTCTGGCATTGATGGTGGTTTTCCATCATCTGTTTCTGCCTGTTCTGATAGGACCCTTCGCGGTATTCGGGTTCTACATGATGAGCGGATATCTGATGAATCTGGTCATGCACGAGAGCTATGGCTTTTCGTTGCGTGGCCGACTCTCTTTCGCCTTGAATCGATTTTTGCGGCTTTATCCTCAATATTGGTTTTCCTGTCTTTTTTCCATCTTCCTGATCGCTTGGCTCGGAGAGGAGCTGACAAAAACTTATCATCATTCCATTTACCGCCCTACCGAACTTACGGACTATATATTTAATCTTTTGATGATATTTCCGGGTTGGTACCCTGTGGACGTCAATCCTCGCCTGGTTCCTCCGACCTGGGCGATAACGGTCGAGTTGTTTTTTTACGCGACCATTTGCATGGGGATCGCCAAAACCGCGGCAAGAACACTCGTCTGGTTTCTGGTATCCGTCGCTTATTTTGCCGTTTCTTATCAGATGAATTGGCCGGATGCCGACCGTTATTTCCCGATTCCCGCAGCGTCCTTGCCATTCTCGATCGGAGCCGCTCTTTATTTTCTATCGAAGCACGGCGCCATAACGAACTTTTTCAAAACCTATTCTCCGTCGTCCGACTTTTATTTATCGATACTCCTGATCAATGCCGCGTTTTCAGTTGCTCTCACTAAGCTGAACGGCGATAGCGCCTCTATCGGCGACATCGCTTTTTATATCAATTTGTTGGTCTGTTTTCTTCTCTATCTGAACATCATCAACGGCAGAACTTTGGGAGTCGTGAACAAGTTTGTCGACAAGCTACTCGGTGATCTTTCATACCCATTTTATTTGTTGCATTGGCAAGTCGGCCTGGTCGCCTCCTATTTTCTCTTTTCGAAACCGCTGCATGAGTTCTCCTTAAACGGACTGATCAGCGTATCGGCTTCGATCATCCTGCTGTTTGTCATTTCATTGGGCTTGATCGCGTTGATCGACAAACCGATTCAATTGCTAAGAGCGAAAATCAAAAAACGACATTCCGACTCACGTGCATTGGGGTATCCGCTGCCCCGGCGGGAGAGCATCTCGCCGAGCGGTCAAGATTTGCGTCAGGAACTCGCGGCGCGCCCGGCCAAGTGCGCGATGCAGGCCGATCTACAGCAATTTCGAGCCGATGGAGAACCGGATTTCATGACAAGCGGCGAGTTGTCGAACGATAAATTCCGGGGCGGAACCGATTAGCGCGGTTCGAGCTTTCTACCGGCGAGTATCGAAATGCCCTTCTTCTTCCGGCAGGAACGCATCAAGATGACAAGGGCGATTCGAGACCGCGGGTTAAATGCCGAACACCAAGGCTGCGAGACGATGAGACTTAATTACCCTCGGGTTGTTTGCTACACGAAAGTTGACCTGTGACCACCGTAAAAAAATCGCTTGTCTATTCCCTGGCCGACACTTATCTGCAAGTCGCCATTCAGCTCGGCTCCAGCATGATCCTCGCCCGCCTGCTCACGCCGAATGAAATCGGTGTTTTCTCCGTCGGCGCGGCCGTTCTCGCGATCGCCCACATGCTCCGGGATTTCGGCGTGGGCAGCTACATCATCCAGGAAAAAAATCTTACCAAAGACCGTCTTAAAGCCGCGTTCGGCATCACCATGCTGGCCGCATGGAGCATCGCCCTTGGCCTGTACCTTTCTAGGCATGTCATCGCCGATTTCTACCGTGAACCGGCATTGGTGCAAATCATGGCCTGGATGAGCCTCAATTTCGTCATCATCCCCTTCAGCTCGCCGGTACTGGCCCTGTTCAAACGCGAGATGAAGTTTCATCTGCTGATGTATATAGGCCTCATCAGCACCATCGCTTCCGCCGGAACGAGCATCTATTTGGCCTATCAGGGCCATGGCTTCATGAGCCTGGTCTGGGGCTCCTTGGTCAATATCTTGACCACCGCGCTGACGGCGACAGCCCTTAGACCCAAAGACTCGTTTGTCTTACCGAGCTTAAAGGGAAGTAAGCATGTATTTTCGTTCAGTGGAAAATCGAGCCTAACCAACGTTCTCGGGCAAGTTGGCTACAACGTTGCTGAGTTAGTGATAGGCAAATCTCTCGGCTTTTCCAACGTCGCGATCTACAGCAAAGCGCAGACCATAGTCAGTATGTTCTCACAGCAGTTCATGGGTTCTATACGGAATGTCTATTACCCGGTGATTGCTCAGCAAAATCGCGAGAACAAACCCCTTGGCCCAGCCTTTCTCAATGCCACTGTCTATGTTACGTCTATAGCTTTTCCCTTTTACGGATTCCTCGCCCTTTATGCCGACGAAATCATATTATTAATGTTCGGCGACCAGTGGCTGGCATCTTCGGACATAATAAGAATTCTGGCGTTAGGAGGTGTAATTTATTCCGTATGGTCATTTGCTCCTAACACATTATATGCGCTCAACAAACCCGGATCGGTTTTGAAAGCCGAGCTCTTAATTCAAAGCTTTAGAGTTATCATCATAATTCCAGCCGCATCCATCTCTTTAAATGTTCTTGCCCTGGCACAAGTTGCAACCTATGTTATCGGCTTTATTATTTACCTATTTATCCTATCCCCGCTCATACGTCTAAGATTTTGGCAATTCTTATTCCAATCCACGATACTGGGATGCCTCATTGCCATCGTTTCACTAACCGTCCCGCTTTACATCAAGCAAAGCCTCGCACCCGTGGTAGACAACTCATTTCTACTGCTAGCCTTGGCGGGAACTGCATTCGCGCTATCCTGGTTAGCAGCCATGTTTTTAACAAAACACCCAATCAGAAAAGAACTCATTAATCTGATCTTTTTAAGAAAGGCAACCACATGACTTTTGTTTACATATTACTTGCAGCCCAGTTTTTATTGCTGCTGTATACCTTCCATAAGGTCCGGCAAACCCATTTGATGACATATGGAATAAAGGACCAAATAGAAAACCAAACCCTGGAACTGAACAATATCTATAGACAGGTTCAGGCTTATGATGCGCTTCAGCGCAAACTAAAATTCGAAGAACATCTTCCCCCACTGAGGGGTTGGGCGGCTTCACCCGATTTTTTATTAACGATTGCTGAGCATGCACTAAACAGTAAACCTGACACCATCGTCGAATGCAGCTCTGGCGCATCAACGATTACATTGGCACAGTGCGCAAAACTGAATAACCGCGGGCACGTATACAGCTTGGAAAATGATGCCTTCTATGCGGAAAAAACGCGTACCTTCTTAAAAAAGCATCACTTGGATGATTGGGCAACAGTCTTACACACACCATTGATCGAGATTGAAGGCAATCGCAAATGGTATGACCTAAGCAATATCCCTGAAATTCAGAAAATTGACATGTTGGTGATAGATGGGCCACCAGCCTTTATTTGCCAAGATGCGCGTTATTCCGCGCTACCAAAACTGATAGATAAGTTAAAAAATGCCACGGTCTTTTTAGATGACGCAAATCGGCCAGAGGAAAAGCGAATTATTAGACTTTGGATGGAAGAATATGCCATCAAAAATCAAATGGCACACGAATGTGAGAAAGGGTGTGTCTCGTTTACCGTATGATTTAATCCGTATACAAGATATACAATAATACTAAACCAAACACCCCAAATGTTTTTAGACACTTTACTGGTTTATTCAAAATGGCTTAATACGATTGCAGAATCCAATCTTTCTCTCGGCCAAAAAAAAACCGCCAGTATCGGCAACAAAACGCTATTTGTTATTGCATCTCACTTACCACCAAACTCAGGCGGCGGCGTTTTCCGCCCCCTTTCATTTATTAGGTATGCCAGCGAAAACAACTGGTCTTCCAAGGCTTTCAGCCTCGATTATAAAGTAGAAAATCAAGATGCCGGAAACTTCCTCATAAGGCAGATTCCCGATCCCTCCTGCCTCGAACGAATCCAGTTAAACCGTTTAAAGCCATCCTGGTCTTTGACACCACGCATCGACGGCGGCTTCAACAACTGCCTTAATATGTTTAGGTATGTCATTAGAACCAGCGCGACAAGACCTGACATCATTTTGTCGACTGGCCCATCTTTCCATACATTTTTGACTGGGTTTTACTTATCTAAATACTATCAATGTAAACTGGTCTTAGACTACAGGGATGAATGGACTTTGTGTCCTTTCTCATGGGTAGAAAAAGACCAGTTGAATCGATTTTTCGAGAAAAAGTGCTGTCTGCAAGCCAGCAAAATCATTTTTACGACCAAAAGCCACCTTGATAATCATACGAAACATTTCCCTGATATTGACCCGCGCAAAAAGCTTGTAATAAGTAACGGATACGAAGACGGCGATCTGTCGGTTTTATCATTTAATAAAGTAGCTCCGCCCCACGCTTTTACGCTATCTTTCGTAGGGAATTTGACGGCACATTCATTGCCCAATCATTTCTTGCGTGATTTGGAAGAGATATATTCAAAATATCCTGACTTAGCAGACAAGATAAATTTTGTCTTTGCGGGCAATAAGTCAAAAGATGCCATAGAGGCAATCAACTCTTTCCCATATAAGAAATCAGTTATTTCGCTTGACCACATGCCCAAGCGTCAGGCATTGGAATTAATGGGCCAAAGCGAAGCCCTACTTATCTTGGCCGGTGAGGGCATGAAAAGCTATATTCCCGGAAAGCTATTTGACTATGTGGCCACGAAAAAGCCTATCCTATACTACGGCGAGCAGGGCGAAGTGACCTCAATCATCAATCAACTTGGAATTGGTGTCAGTGTTACACCTGGTGATACCGGCACTTTGGGCAAACATTTGTTGTCTTTGCTCAAAAAGGGATTCTCGGTCAAGGATGACGCTGTAAACGAATGGTTGAAATCCCATACCCGAAAAGCCTTGGCTAAGGAGTTATTCGATGAACTGGATAGCTTATTGGAATCTAGAAACCAATGAAATTTGAAATTTCCGTCGCCATTCCCGTTTACAACCGCGCCGATTATCTCAAGGAAACCCTGGATTCGGTCTTGAATCAGACCTATCCACCGGCCGAGGTCGTCGTGGTGGACGATGGGTCGACTGACCATACGCCCGAGGTCTTGGCGAGTTACGGCAAGCGTATCAAATCGATCCGTATAGAAAATTCAGGGCCTGGCGTCGCCCGGAAAACGGCCGCCGAAGCGACTACTTGCCCCTGGCTGGCATTTTGCGATAGCGACGATATTTGGCTTCCGGAGCACCTGCAACGCCGAGCATCCTTGCTCGCCAAGCATCCTGAGGTAAATTTCAGTTTCTCGGATTTGATTCCTTTCGGCCCGGCCGCCCTACCCGATCGGACTTATTTTTCGGACGCACCGGAAAATTGGTGGCAACGATTTGGTACACCTGACGCCGATAATTGCATCGTGATGGGAAATAACGCCTATCGCTCGTTCTTGGTGTATAACCCAGGCTCCCCCGTCACAACCGTGATGACTCGCGATCTATACGACAAAATCGGCGGAATCGACCCTCGTTATTCACGGATGGTGTCCGAGGATGCCGATATGGCGCTTAAAGCCGCACTACACGGCTATGTTCTTTGCGATCTCACCGTAACCGCGAAACAGCGTCGCCACGCGGGCAACATGTCAGGCGCGGTTTTGAAGAACTATCTCGGCGCCTGCCGCATACGGGAAGACCACATCAAGTTGAAAGTCGCGCCTGAAGAGCATCACGATGCAGTCGATGACGCCATACGAGTCATGCTGCAAAACGCTTTTCTGGCGGCGTATTACGCAGAGGACGAAAAGGCTTTAAGAGAAATCGTCGGCAGACTCGGCTTCGCCCGATTAACCACAAAGAACAAACTGCGGTTTATTCGATCCCTCCTGCGCCGCGCTTTTTGAGTTTTATGATTACATTACTTCAGAACATCAAATATCACCCGGCCGTTTCCGATCAGGTTCGTCGTTATTATCGATTCCGCTGCCGAAATTTAAAAAAAATGGTTTTTGTCGCCACCACCGGCCGCAGCGGAACGATGACCTTGGGCGACATTTTCAACGCCATCCCCGGCTGCAAAGCGGAACACGAACCGTATCCCGCGATGTTCGACGACGTACTTACCGCAAAATCCCTAGGTAATGAGGATTACGTCAGAAATATTTACTGGCGAATCAAGTCGATCAATCTTTGGCGCGCCGCCTCGGGATACGAATTTTATTTCGAATCCAACCACATGTTCGTTAAGACCTATATCGAATATGCGACACAGGACTTCGGCGAGAGGGCTTTGATTATTCACCTGGTGCGCGATCCGGTGAAAGTGGCGAATTCCATTTACGCTTTGCAGGATTTTCCGGGAACGGTCGAAGGCAATAAATGGTGGCTCGATTACAGGACAGCGGACAATTTACTGGCCATCGCGGATATTCTCGATGCCGACGAGGAGTTCAGGCATCCGTTTTATAAGGGCCTTTGGTACTGGTACGAAATAGAGGCGCGCATCGCCTCGTGGAAACAAAAGCTGCCCCAGGTGACGTTCTTGCATTTTCGGACGGAAGATTTTAACGACCACGAAAAAACCTGCACGCTCCTAAGAGACATCGGTGTTGACTTCGATCCCGATCGGGTCGCGGCGAGGATCAGCACGAAATCGAACACCCGCCCCGATCAAAAAATTGCCGAGCCCTTGCCGGCCAGCGAAGCCGCGGAACGGCATCAGCGCTTTCGTGAATTCTTACTGGCCCGGGGTTTGATCGCTTGACGCCTTTATGAAAGATCCTTATCGCGTGCTCGTTCTGGATGCCGATTTCGTTTCTTGTTTGCCTATCGTTCGTTCACTGGGGCGGCGAGGGATCGTTTGTGATATTGCAAGCCCTCACTCCGCGCCCATAGCCCGATATTCCCGATACGCCAATAAGCATTGGCAATATCCCGATCCGCTGACTCAGGGCGCTGCTTTCGTCGATTATCTTGCCGAGCACCTGAGCAAGGTCTCGTATTCCCTGGTCATCCCGGTCACCGAACGAACGCTTGTTCCTTTGGCGCGCTCGCCAAAAATGGCGCCGTTTGCCGATCTATTGGCGATCGCTCCGAGGAACAGTCTGAACAAGGTGCTGGACAAAGCCGAAACCATGGCGCTTGCACGACAGTGTGACGTGCCGACACCCTTCAGCTACCCGATTGCGCGGGCCGAGGAGTTATCGGAGTTCGTCGGCGAACTGGAATATCCGGTCGTACTGAAGCCGGCCCACTCGATATCCGGCGGAGATGACCGTCGGCCCTTGAACGTCGCTTATGCGCACGACGACGGAGAACTTTTCAAATTAGCGCGGTCGATGTTGGACCATGGTCCGTTCTTGCTCCAGCAATATGCGCGAGGCGTCGGCGCCGGTATCGAGCTGTTGGCGAACCACGGCGAAATCGTTTATGCGTTTCAACACGAACGTTTGCATGAGTTGCCTTTAACCGGCGGCGGCAGCTGCTATCGCAAGAGCGTCGCCGTCAACCCGGTCCTGCTTGCCGCCTCGCGGAGATTGATCAAGGCGCTGGACTGGCACGGCGTGGCGATGGTCGAATTCAAATGGAACCCCACGACCGGCGAATACTGGTTGATGGAAATCAATGGGCGTTTTTGGGGATCTTTGCCTTTGGCATGTGCGGCCGGCGCCGACTTCCCGGTAAAACTGTTTGATCTGCTGGTTCTGAATCAGGTGCCCACGGATTCGAATTACCGCGAGCATGTTTACTGCCGCAAATTATCGGCGGACGTGTATTGGTACGAGCAAGTGCTGCGCCGCAGCGGCGATCCGAAGCTGGTGGCTTATCCGAGCGCTCGGCAACTGCTTTTAGATGCCTTATTTATATTGCATCCTACCCGCCATTTTTTCGATGTGCAGCAATGGCGCGATCCATTGCCGGGCCTGATGGATTTCTTCGAGCTTTTTAATAACTACCTTCAGCGGATCCGGAGCATAGTCGGTGATAAATATCTTCTCAAGAGACACGGCTCCACCGGTATGCGCACCGCATTAACACGAAAATTGGGGCAGGCTAAAACCGTTTTATTCGTGTGCTATGGAAATATCAACCGAAGCGCTTTGGCGCAAGTGCTCGCGGAAAATGGCGTCCATCCGTCGAAGATCCGCTTCGATTCAGCGGGTTTTCATCCGGAAGATAACCGTCCCGCCGACCCGAACATGATTAAAGTGGCCCGATCCCATGGGTTCGATATGACGGGCTGTCGTTCCAAGCGCCTCGACAAGCTGAAGGTGGACAGCGCCGATATTATTTTCGTTATGGAAGGGCAACAATATCGGCGCTTGGTATCCGAACATCCGGAAGCGAAAGACAGGACTTTTTTACTGGGTAGCCTAACTAAACAGCAATTTTCCGATATCGATATCGCCGATCCTTACAATCAGGCGATGTCCGAGTATGAAAACTGCTTCAATCGAATACAACATGCGATCAACGAATTGAGCAGAATTCATCGGACAAAATAAGGGCACCTCGAAAAACTTCGAGGTGCTCGTACGGGGCAGGGATACCCCGTCGTTTTCAGCCGCGTAAGCGGTTGAAAACGTAAGCCAAGCCCAAACCGCGTTTGGGCTTGGCGAAGAGAAAAACCGCCGGGAAGGCGGTTTTTCGAGGTCCTCATAAGGTTACCGCATCGATTTGAAGGACAGCCCAAGGCTGTAAAGCCCCCATTTCAGGGTCGGAAAGGCCGCGAAAGCCGACCGCGCGAAACAGCTTGCCGACATTTTGCGATTTTCGGCCAATAACTCCTCGGTTAGCATTTTTTGGGTATTCGCCAGGCTAACTCGGACATAATCAAGCGCGGGTTTCGCCTTGCAGATCAATAGCAAGCGTTGGTAGACGCTCATCTCCAGCAAGCGTCGGTCGCGTAGACTCATCTTATTGGAGACCGATTCGCCCTGACGCTTTTCAGGAGCAAAGTGGGTTACGCAGATTTCCGGCCGATAGAGTACCGAACCGGAACGCTCGCAAGCCCTGACGAACAAATCGACATCCTCGGCAAAGCGAGTATGTTCCCAAAATCCTTCCAACTCATCTAACAGGTCCTTTGCGAGGATAATGCTGTCCAGATGGGCGTAATCCGGATAGGACAGGATTTGTTGTAGGGATAAGCGATAAACCTCGTGGTTTCCAAGTTTTTCAGCATTCTCTAAATGGCGCTGCACCTGGGTCATATGCCGTTCCATGATGACCTGATTCTGTTCATTTTTAATTTGTAAGCCAGCGATATAAACTCGCTCGCCTTGTTCTTTTAACACCTCCGCGGCAACGGCCAAATGGTCGGTTCCGTGCCAGCAATCGTCGTCGTCGCAAAAGGCAACATACTGCCCCTGCGCATGGCTTAAACCGATGTTTCTAACGGTCGATGGCCCCGAGCCTCCGGTCCCCGCGGCATTGATCTCGTGCCAGCGATAGCGTTGATCGTATTGACCAAGCAACGCTTGATGGCCTTCTCGAACGGATTGGGATGATCCGTCATCCAAAACCAGCACTTCGTAATCGGCGTATGTTTGTTGCCAGATGCCGTCCAGACAGTTTTTTAGCTCCTGACCTCTATTCCGGGTCGGAACGATGATTGAAAAAAAAGGCTTGCTAGTATTCATGACTGAGTATGCTTTTGATTTTTATGTTATCAGGAGCGTCTTGTAAGACTTTGGAATGCCGATCCCGGAACCGAAAGCACGTATCGCCAAAAATATGGATCTTTGCCTTTCATTGCGATGACCGACTCAAAGCAGTCACAAACGAGCCACCGATTATTGGCGATTGGCGGTAGAATTTCAGGGCCGTCATCTGGTCGTATAGCGTCGTGTTCACCCACCAGACCTCCGGGTACCGCGTAGACTGTCCACCTTCCTTGGGCACTTTCGCTGTCCAAATTCGCCCATACTTTCTATCGCTTTTCACATACAACGACAAATTGAAAAGTATAAAGATCGGGAAACAATGCTTTTAACACGCCACCATAAAACGGAAATTTACTACCTATCGCGTCACGATAACGATAGTTCCTATCGATATCAATTAAAGAAAGATTAGCGAAATCAATCAACTCCAAAATATTATGCTTTGTAAACATACGAATATGGGTCTTATCAAATATACCTCTTTCATTGTAAGGCCAATAACCTTTTAAAAAGACATGTATAAAAACATCTATATGCCTAATATTTGGTACTAAAAAGATAACTATTCCTTGAGATTTAAGCTTCGTTGCCAATTCGCCGAGAATACGCCAAGGATTCCTTAAGTGCTCCAAGACATCTCCAATCAATATGACATCAAAGCTCCTTTCCGATATCTGATCAAAAACGGAAACCTCTTCAATATCGCCGACGATCACTTTATCCATGTTCTGCTTAGCCAAGGCTGCCATTTCCGAATCTATTTCAATACCCTCGAAGTAACTTCCCACTTTTTGATTCCTTAAAAATTCAGCATTCGCTCCGGTAGCACAGCCTATATCGAGTATTGAAAGATTATTACCCTTCACATGCCTGAGCAAATCCAGCCTGAGTCCCGTATATGATTTATTGAAACCATCCATTATTGTTCTACCCCCAAAAAATGAGGACCTTTGCTTTCACATTGTTTACCATGCTTTTTGATCGTTGGAAGCTCTTGAAGAAGCCTAACTGTCGCCAATAAATAAGCAATTAATAATTTACCATCATGATTAACAATGTAGTCTGCTAACGGTCTGACAATACCTTTAGATAAAAGTAAAGACAACATATAAGAAAAGCTCACCAGTGGAGCTTTTAAATCGACAAGGATACTCGAGCGCTCACGCTCAGACATCTTCTCAACTGATTCCCAATACGAAGAAGAGGTTGAAGGCGGCGACTCTCTTAGATGCACGATCCGTGCATCCGGAATCAGTGCAAAACTACAGTTATGAAATGAAAATCGGTTAATTAAATCATCGTCTTCCCCATACATAAAAAACAACGGATCAAATCCGCCTACCTTCATAAACGCGGAAGCTCTGACCATCCATGCCGCAGCATTAATACCCTTAATCTTATAATAGTCTTTTTTGATTCCGATACATGCATCGGAAAGATATTCCACGGCAAAGCGATTAAGATAATTTCGTTGAGTCTTAATATCTACTCTCTTCAAATCCGGACTGCAATGTAAAGGCGTTGCCAGGCCAAACTCGACATTATTTGAAAGAAAATTTGCCAACTTGCGTATCGCATCTGGCGCTACGTAAGCGTCCTGGTTTAGCAAAAATATGTATTCGGCATTCTTAGAAAGCGCACGAGAAATTCCGATGTTGTTCCCGACTCCAAAGCCTTTATTTTCTGGAAGACTCAATACCTCAACTTCTGGATATTCTTCTTGGACGACATGAACGGTCGAATCCGTTGAGGCATTGTCCACCACGATAACTTGGCTCTGTTCCGTACTGTTTCGCAATGACGATAATGCACGGCGTATCCATTGTTGACCGTTGAAAGTTACTATTACAACATAAATATTGCTCAAATTTTTCTCCTGATATTGATAGGTATATTAAGAATCCGAACTATATCTGACCATGTTTTTTTAAATAGGGCATTCTGAACGATTGGATAATTAAAGAGAATCAATGATATGATCCAATCTGGCAATGCACTGAATGCAACTAATAAATGCAACTCTGTCTGTACGAGGTTCAAGACGGTAAAAATTTGCATGTAGCGAATATACCAAGGGTGAAAGCAAGGTGATGAACGAAACAAATGCACTTTTTTTTCGAAACCAAAGCTCAATGTCCTCAGATTATTCGGAACACAGTGCGCTTTAAATAAATAAAAACAGGGAAGTGCAATAATGGAAATCTTCAAAAAGGCTATATAACCGTAGGATGCGGTGAACGAGCGGAACTGCATCAATCGTGACCCTTCCCATCGCAGATCGCGTCTCTGGGAGCGCCGGAGTCGCCAAGGGACTTTGCACCACGACCCTCTATGGGTCCGATGCTTATCGTTTGGGAGCCGCGTCTTGCCTGCCCGGGTGGTGCCCTATCCCGCTTTTCTATTTCCGTCCAAGGCTATTTCGCTCACGCCGCAGGTTTGGCACGAAGCGTAATAATATAAAATGACGAAAACTTGCAAGGTGCATTGGGGAAGACGTAAAAAATCCTCTCGCGAACTTTCCGATTCGGTTCCGGAACATCGGCGTTCTGCCCGATCATGATTTCATGGACGGGGTCACTGTACTGATACCTCGTGCCGGCGGATCGGCGTCGATGGATAAGAATTCCTGGTTTCCCATTAATGAACATTTTCCAAAAAAGGTATCGGCATGAGGCAATCTTCCTGGTGGATCAAGCTTTTCCTTCTGGCCGTATTTCTTTATTCCGGTGAGGGCTCGGCGTGGAACAGCGGCAGTCCTACGCAGCAGGAAATCGGCATGCTTCCGCCCTACTGTCAGGCTCAGATGCACACGGACTCGCAACATGTGATCCCCAAATCGGAACAACAAAGACGAAACGAGCACCGCCACTGGCAGAGTATCGTCGGAGAAGGTTATGGCCATGTCCATCACTACTGCTGGGGCCTGAATTACATTAACCGCTACTATCGGGACTTCCGTGCCAAGGATCGTGAGGGCTATCTCACAGCGGCTATCAATGATTTCACCTACACCATCACAAGGGTGCCGAACACGTTCCCCCTGCTCCCGGAGATGTTGACCACCCGTGGAAAAACGTTTGCCATGATGCAAAAGCCGGGCGATGCGTTCAAGGACCTACGGAAGGCCCTCCAGCTAAAACCGAAATATGAAAGGGCCTATATCGTGCTCGCTGATTTATACGAAAAAGCCGGACAACAGGATGCGGCCAAGGAAGTAATACAGTTGGGATTACGCTATATTCCGAATTCGAAATTGCTGTTGAAGCGGTCCAAGGCAGTAGGCTCGACTTCAACGCAACCAAAAAATGGGGAGCGGCCGAAATGAGGATTCGTCTCCGATAATTCAGGGCCGCGCGATTCCCCGCGTGCCGTAACCCGCCGGTTTCGCGGTCTTACTCCATTCGGTATTCGAGTGAACATGAATCGTAGGGTAGGTTAGCCCTTAAAGTGTTTTTCATCCCGGTGTACGGCTTCGTGTCGGGCGGGAAGAACGTAGGTCGGCAATCCCTTGCCGACAAAGTCCTTTGCCGAACCGATAAGTCGGCAAGGGATTGCCGACCTACATATCGGGCTTCCTGACACCGAGTCGGACAATGCTCTAGTCTCCGCTCGGGACAGGCCCTTCGACAAGCCTGTCCTGAGCATCGTCGAAGGGCTCGGGACAGGCTCCGCGTAAGCCACCGATTGAAGGTCGCTTGGTGGGTTACGGCGCACGCGAAGCACAGTGATCGGCGGTCGATCAGTGCTGATGTGCGCCTAACCCACCATCGATGGGTTTCGCTTCGCTCTACCCATCCTACAAAATGAATGCCTGATTGAAAGCGATTTGGAATTACTCGCGATAGAGCCTTACAGGCTGGCAAAAAAAGTCAGTAGGCATACATTCAGCCGTAGCTTAGAACCAAGCCAATGATTTACCAGCTTTCAGATAGGGCAGAATCATAACCAGCCAAGGCACAATAGATACGCACCCATTCCGGTACGATCGCGTCTATTCCGTATCGGGTCACTTCTGCCAAGCCGTTTTCCGCGAGGCTTTTGTAAAGCGCCATATCCGAGGTTACCCGGACTAACTGTTCAGACATGGCATCCGGATCCTCGGGGGGAACCAACAATGCCGTCTTCTCATGCTCAACCATGTAAGGCACGCCCCCAACATGGGTGCTGACGATCGGCAAACCCGACGCCATCCCCTCGAGAATGGAATTGGGCATGTTATCGACGGTGGTCGGATTCAGCATCACGTCTGCCTGCCGGTAAAGTTCGGCCATTTCATCCGGACTCAAGCGTCCGGTGAAGGTCACGTTTTGGCCGATCCCTAGCGCTAACGCTAAATCTTCCAATTCCTGTCGTTGCGGACCTGAACCTGCAATGGAAAGGCGCGCCCCTGGCTTTTCTCGCAGCAACAAAGCGAACGCGCGGAGCGCGGTCGTGAGTCCATAGATCGGTTCCAAATTCCGCGCAATGACGATGTGCGGCCTTTGCGTGTGGAGAGGAGACAATTCGGGTTTCGGCCTAAAACGCTTCAAATCGACGATATTGGGCACGACGGTCGTATCGAAGCCAAAGCGTCCGAATACTGCCTGCAAGAACCCGGACGGCACCGCAATTAGGCTCGCTTTTTCGAGGCTGGGCCTGATCCAACGCATCGAACGAACGAAGAAACGCTCGGCCTCTCCCCCTCGATAGTTGAGGACGACGGGAACCTTGTTCAGCCACGCGATCCACAACGCGGGAGCGGCGAACAAATGCCATGACCATCCGGAATTCGCCATGACGTGCAACACGTCGACCTGTCTCGCTACACGCCGGAGTCGGGCTATATAAGCCATTAAACGCGGGACGGCTCGAATGCCCTTAAGCTTTCCCACCCAGGCGGGGCGATAGGGTTCATTCACCCGCACGAGGGTAACGGCGATACCGCGCGAAACGAGCAATTCCATGAGCTGGCGGGTCTGATTCGCCATGCCGCCCGAGGGAGGCGGCAAGGGACCCACTAGGCCGACGCGCAGGGTATTTTCCTCTGGCGCAGGACGATTCGAGTTCGAACCTGCCGCTTTTTTCAACAATAGCATTCAAGCGGCTCGCGAAAAATTGGCGATCAGTCTGGCCATGAACTTCGCCGGCGAACGATCCCAGGGCGTAAACCTCGGCAACTGCCAGATATCGCTTTTGCTATCCGCAACTCCCCGAGTGGTGGAGGCCGCCGCCTGAAATCCCAAGTCCCGAACGATTGCGATCTGATCCCGCTTGTAGTCCTTGACGGGCTTGCCGTTCGGATAAGCAAAGAAGCGAATCTTCTCCTGGATAATGGCTTCGAGCGCAGCCTTTCCTTCTCCGATTTCGCTTCGAGCTTCATCTTCGGACAAATTGGCCAGAATCGGATGATTGACCGTGTGCCCGCCGATTTCCATGCCGTGAGCGTGCATCGCCTTGACTTGCGAAGAGGACATCATCAAGTTGTCCGGCAAATTGCCCGCCAGAGAAGCAATGTGGTCGACGTATTCCGCCCTTTGACGGGTGGGCAGGTGCTTCAGCCGGTTTAGCAGCTCGTGGCCGGTTCGGGCTTTGTCCTCGGGCGTCGCAATCGGGTGGACACCCTGCCCTATCGAAGAAAGATCCAGGCGTTCATCATCCAGTACGCGGACCGATTCGAGCACGGTGTCATTCCACATGCGTCCGCCGTCGAGAAATCCGGTCGCGATAAAAAAGGTAGCCGGCAGATTCCAGCGCTTAAGAATGGAGAGCGCCAGCGTTGCGTTATCCGCATAGCCGTCGTCGAACGTGATGCACACGGCTCTAGGCGGCAGATCGCCAAGGCGCAGGCGGTCCAATGCTTCCGCCAACGGCAACACGTTGAAGCTACGCGCCAGAAGCTCCATTTGCCAACCGAAGGTGTGTGCATCGATTTCGTCCCGGCGCATGAAATCCGGTTCGCTCAACACGCGGTGGTAAATCAGGATGGAGAGCTTGCGCTTTTGCCCGAAACCGCACATAAAGCCGCCGGCCGCCTTGAGCAGGCCGAGCGTCATGTTTTCCATTGCAGGATTAACGGATGGCATGGGTTTGGAACCACTGTTCCAGCATCATCAGCACCCAAATCAGTTCGCCGTAGTAGGCGGCGTGAACCGACTGGTGCATGGCGATAGCGTGATCCAGGAATTCCGCCCGGAAATAGCCGCGCCCTTTGAGTTGCTGAATGCTGCCGTAGGCAAGCGCTTTGAGCTCCTCATGATTCTGCAGCCAGATGCCGAAAGGCAGACCGAAACCGTGTTTCGATTTGTTGATGATCTCGGCCGGCAGAAATCCGTGCACTGCCCGTTTGTAGAACCATCTCAGGTTATTGGCCTTCAGCTTGGTTTTAGACGGAATCCTGCAAGACAGCTCAATCACGGCATCGTCCAGCATGGGATAGGCCACCTCGACCCCTGCCAGCTCGCACATCCGGTTGACCTTGACCAAGTCATTGTCATGCAGCGTGATTTTCCAATCCAGATAAAGCATCCGGTTAAGCGGAGAGGCTTCTTTTGGCCTGCGGTAACATGCTTGCTGGATCGACAGAGGCGCGCCGACATCGATCGATGCCAGGAGATCCGGATGGAATATCTCATTCACATCGTGGCGGTGCAGGAAATTGTAATCCTGTAGCCGATCCGGCAGCGGTGTCCCGGCTTGCTCGACGTAACGCCCGGCTTTTCGGACGATGCCTTTCTGCAAAGCCGGCGGGATTCGATTCAAAGCGAACTCGAACGTCTTCCTCAACGGAGAAGGCACTTTCCAGAAATATTCGAACAGCAGCTGCTTGGCATAACGCTCGTTACCGGCGAAAAGCTCATCACCGCCATCGCCACCCAATAAGCGATCCACGCCATGCTCGCGCGCCAGCTTTGCGCAAAAGTAGGCCGGCAAGGCCGATGAGTTGCCGAAAGGCTCGTCGCATGCCGCAGCCACCAAGGGGATGGCGGTCACCGCATCAGCCGGCGTCAAATAGTATTCGTGCTGACGGGTATTGAAATGTTTGGCGGCGGTGCGCGCATAGGCGATTTCGTCATAGCCTTCGACGGGAAAACCGATGGAAAACGTATCGGCCTCACCTTCGCTCTCTCGAGCCAATAGCCCGGAGACCGTAGAACTGTCGAGTCCGCCGCTCAGGAAAGCGCCGATCTTGGACGCGCCGTGCGTTTCCCGCCGCACCGCCTCGGTAAGAAGTTCCAAAAGTTTTGTTCCTTCGCGCTCGACAGCGGCATCGCTGTCCTCCCTGAATTCGGGCAGCCAATAATAGCGGCGGCTCACCGAACCGTCGCGCCAAACGAGGCATTCGCCTCCCTCGAGTTTGTAGACTTTCGCATAAATGGAGCCGGGACTCGGACAGTGATGGAAATAGACGTAATCGAACAGCGCTTGCAGAGAGAGCTCAGTATTCACGCCGGGATGACGGACCAGATCATCCGCGCGAGTCCCGAACACCAGCCCTGCCGGCGTAACGGCATAAAAAAGGTGGCGCTGTCCGATGCGGTCAAGCGCCAGCATTACGCTCTGCGCGTTAACGTCGATGACGGCGAGCACGAAACTCCCTCGCAGGTCTCCGAGAAACCCTTCAGGGTCGGCACGATACGCTTCCGCAACCGACTGGGCCATGCCGTTATCCGTCGCCATTTGCGCATAGCGCCGATTGGTCCAGTAAGGCCGACCGCTGACGACCGTCGTGATCGAGCCGTCACTCGATTGATAGAGCGACGCTTTAGGTCCCACGCAGCCCGCCCTTTCGCCGATCACGGCACGGACCGAATCGGGTCGACCGCTACGGTCCCGAAAGCTCTTGAGAAAATCCGCAGTAGTTTCCTGATCTGCGGGTACCTGATACCAACCCAGCATGTCCTGCATGATCAGTTACTCCGGTTCAGCAGGCTTTCATAAATCGGCTTATAGCGCGAAACGCTGTGCGCCCAAGTGCGTTCTCGCTCCACGTATTCCCGTCCGGCGACTCTAAACCGTGACCACTCGTCCCGGCGATTCAGCGCGCTTACCACCATGTCGGCCAAGGCGCCCGGATCGCCCGCCTTGAATAACCATCCGGTCTCTCCGTGCCGAATCAATTCCCGATGACCGCCCACATCGGACGCGATGACCAATTTTCCGTGAGCCAGGGCTTCCAGCGGCTTCAATGGAGTAACCAACTCGGTCAAGCGCATGGACATGCGGGGATATACGAACAGATCCACCTGGTCGTAATACTTCTGAACCTGATCATGGGGAACGCGACCGGAAAAGATCACTTTCTGGGATAACCCGAGCTCTTGTGCGCGCTGCTTGAGCAGATTCTCCTGGGGACCGCCGCCCACCAAGAGAAGCCGAACCTCGGGATTGACTTCGAGAATTCTAAGCAGAGCCTCCAGCAGCAACATCAGGCCCTCGTACGCGTAGAACGACCCGATAAACCCGAGAACGAGGTTTTCCTCTAACCCCAGCTGCTTCTTCAACTCTGCGTCTGCCGGACCGCTCAGGGAAAAGCGGTTGATATCGACGGCATTGGGTATGACCGTAACGTTTTGCTCGGGAATGCCTCGCTCGACGATGTCTCTCTTGAGTCCTTCGCAGATCGTCGTTACTGCATTGGCCCTTCTGAAGACGTAAGTCTCGAGCGACCGGGTTACGCGGTAGCGCAAACCTCCCTCTCGGCATGTCCTGTGGTCGACTGCGGCATCTTCCCAGAAGGCTCGACATTCGTACACGACGGGAAGGGAAAACCACTGTGCCACGCGCAAAGCTGCCAATCCGTTCAATACGGGCGAATGGGCGTGGATGATATCGGGTTTGACTTCTTCCACGGCTTCGCCGACTCGTTCCGCCAGACTGTTGATGATTGAAAATTGGTTCAGCACAGGCAGGGTGGAAAAAAAACTTTTTGGTTGGGCCGTTCGGTAAAAACGAAAACCGTCCACTTCCTCAACCAGCACGTCGGGTCCCTTTTGCTTCGCCGAGGTGATGTGAAAGGTTTCGAAGCCCAGAGCGCGCTGGTGCTCCAAGATAGCGCGCGTTCTGAACGTGTAGCCGCTATGTAATGGGATCGAATGATCAAGTATATGAAGAATACGCATGGCTGCCTTTTATTAACTTGGTCAGGCGTATCGGCGTAGGAAGGATTCGTACATCAACAGCGACCATAAGCCTGCGCTGTAATCGCGCAAACCCGACTGGTGCTGGTCGAGCATAGTCTTGAGAAAATCCATCTCGAACACGCCCGATTCCGCCATGGCCGATCCCAGTACGGCATCGCGGATCCTTTGTCTGAGCGGCCCTCTGAACCAAGCGGCCAATGGCACGGCAAATCCCATTTTTGGGCGGTAAAGAATGTCGTCCGGCAAGTGAGGTTCCATCGACTTCTTGAATACATATTTTCCCTCCCTGCCTCTAAGCTTGAGATCGGGTGGGAGTCCCGAAATCCATTCGACGAGCTTGTGGTCCAGCAGCGGCACGCGAACTTCCAAGGCGTGAGCCATGCTGGCCCGGTCGACTTTCGTGAGGATGTCCCCGGGCAGGTAGGTTTTCATGTCCAAGTACTGCACCAGCGACAACGGGTGCCGAGTCGGAGCCGACTCGGCGTGATGGCGGAGCACTTCGACAGCCTGATAGCCTTGAAGACTGCGCTTGAACCCGGCGCTGAAGATCTTTCCCTGACGCAAGCTGTCCGGCAGAACCGAAACCGTATGGAAGTAGCCTTCGACCGAGTCGCGGGCTAAGGACTCGAAGGTGGTTTTGGCCCGAAAAACTTTCGGCGCCCAATCGGCTTTGGGATAAACCCGGCCGAGCAGCCCGAACAGCGGACGGCGAACGCCTAGCGGCAAAAACGAACGAATTCTCTCCTCATACGTGTGCCAGCGATAGCGGCGATAACCGGCCAAATTTTCGTCGCCCCCATCTCCCGACAGCGCCACCGTAACCTCCTGGCGCGCCAATTCGCACACGCGATAGGTCGGCAGCGCCGAGCTGTCGGCATAGGGCTCGTCGTACAACCCTGCAAGCCGGTCGATCAACGAGAAATCGTCCGGATCGACCTGTTTCACACGATGACGTGTGCGATAACGTTCCGCCACCATCTCCGCATACCGCGCCTCGTTGAACGCGGGATCGCCGAAAGAGATCGAGCAGGTATTGACCGGATCGGCGGATAAGCCCGCCATCATGGCCACGACGGCACTCGAATCGACCCCTCCGGACAAAAAAGCTCCCAGAGGAACGTCGGCCACCAGCCGTATACGGACAGCTTCTTGCAAACGGTTGATAAGCTCTTCCCGCGCATGTCCTTCGGTCATGCTGCCGTCCGGCACGAACGGTACATCCCAGTAGCATTCCGGCCGGCACTTCGGCTCGCCGCGCTTGAGGGTCAGACGAAAGCCCGGAGCCAGTTTCTGGACGCCGCTAAAGATGCTTTTCGGGTCGGGCACATAGCCATAGGCGAAATAATCTTCTACCGCGGTGGGGTCGATTTTCCGCGGCACGTCCGGATGGAACAGCAAAGCTTTCAATTCCGAGCCGAAGACAAATTTGCCGTTGGGGAGATCGGCATAATAAAGCGGTTTCACGCCTAACCGGTCCCGAGCCAGGAACAGCGTCTCGCGCGGACGGTCCCAAATGGCGAACGCGAACATGCCGCGAAACCGGTCCACGCAGGACTCGCCCCAAGCCTCCCAGGCGTAGACGATGACTTCCGTATCGCAGTGAGTCTCGAATTGGTAACCGAGGGTCTCCAACTCGGCGCGTATATCCTGAAAGTTATAGATTTCGCCGTTATAAGTGGCGACAACGCTTTTGTCTTTATTGAAAAGCGGCTGTTGCCCGTTCGAAAGATCGATGATGGAAAGTCGCCTGTGACCGAATCCGAGTCCCGGCTCAGTATGCAGGCCACCTTCGTCGGGACCTCTATGGTATTGGCTTTCGTTCATGCGTCCGAGCAGTTCGCGGTCGATCTCTTCCCGCCCGAACCTGTCGAAGATGCCAACGATTCCACACATACTGTTAGTTCCTCAATGCCTTGTATTCAATAATTCGTCATAAAGGGCGAGATAACGGCTGACCATTCCGTCCAAACTGAACGATTCGACCACGCGCTTTTGCCCCGCAGTTCCGTGAGCTGTGATCATCCCCGGATCGTTCAGATAGGTTTCTAACGCGGTTGTCATCGCGCCGGGATCTTCCTTGGGCACCAACATTCCGGTAACGCCGTTCACGACCAGTTCCGGGTTACCGCCGACCTCGGTAGCGATGACCGGCAAGCCGGAAGCCATCGCCTCTAGGATCGTGTTCGATATGCCCTCTGCCCGGGAGGGGAGTACGAAGATATCCAAGCCGCGCAGGATGTCGGCGATGTCGGAACGCTCACCGGGCAGCCAGGCCAAACGCTCCAAGGCTGCCGATTCCAGCATTTGCCGTGCTTGTTCGCGCAAAGGTCCATCCCCCACGAGGAGCAAGCGCAGTTTCGCACGAAGTTCGGGCCGCCATTCGAGCAAACCTATGAAGGCTTTTACCAGAGTGAGCTGATCCTTGACACCGTGCATGCGACCCACCGTGCCGATCAGTATTTGCCCCTCTCGGCTTTGAAATGGGCAATCCGCTATCGAAGGCTTGCCGTCCGGCGCCGGATGAAATACCGATGTGTCGACACCGTTGCAGATACGGGCCATCTTCTTTTCGGGAACCCTGATCTTTTCCCGGAGATAAGATTCCAGATGGCACGATAATGGGACGTAACGATGCACAAGCGGCTTCAAGAATCGTCGCAGCCACTGATACTTGCGGTTCGTTCCGTCCGGATCGAACACATCCCACCCGTGTTCGCCGTGTACCCGCACCGGAGTGCCCGCGAACCAGGCGGGCATTTGACACTCCAATGCCGCGAGGTTGCGGGTATGCACGATGGCCGGTCTGAGCTGGCACAGCAACCGGTAAACCCGCGCGTAAACCTTAAAATCCTGGCCCTCGCTCCGGTTTAGCTCATAAACTGGAACGTCTCCGGCAACACGCTGCCTGAAGTCGGTCGCATCCTTAAGACAGATAACAGCGTGTCGGTAACGGTCCGGCGGTGTCCGGTTTATCAGATTCACCAGGCCGTTTTCCAAGCCGCCGACACCCAAGCGGTAGATGATATGCGCGACCAGCGGCGACTTCATCGGGTTACGATTGGGCCGCATCGTTCAGATTACGATCGACCGACGGCAACATCTCATCGACGAAACGCTGCAACACCTCGGAAGCCGTCCGGACATCATCTTCATACGGTGTAACGAGGATCACAGCCGCACCGTCCTTCACAGCGCCCAAAAGCTTGTCCTTGGCTTCGAGCAATTTCCCGATATAGTCGTTTGTCGTATACCGTCCCGATATCCGGTTCCAGCGCCAGGTCAGCAATCGCTGCGTGGGTGAATGAAGCCGTCCTTGCAGGACTGTGCCGGGAGCACCGTTCAGCCGGGCTTTCATCGGCTTTTCTTCGGGCATCTTCCAGACCTGCCGGTCTTCGGGGGAAACGAGAACGTTTTGCGAATTGATAAGTTCGCCGCCTTGTTTTTGATGGCGGTAATACATCACGTATAGGCCGACTGTGTCGGCGCCACTGCGATAAAACGCCTTGGCTTTGGCATTCGGCCCTACGTAGGAAGGCTCCCATTCCGTGAAGGCCTCGGCAGTTTGCCAAAAACCGGCTGCCTGTGGCAGCTCGACCTTCACGGATGCAGCTATGTGATCAGCCAGCGAATCGATGTAGGCTGCTCGAGCCGGCCAGAATACCGAAATGACCAAAGCTATGCCGGCAGTTGCTGCAAGGCGAACGGCATTAGCACGACGCTCCGGAATTTTTGTCGTAAAAGACGGCAACTCGGCGCTCCTCTGCGGAGGTTCGGTCCAAAACGAGCCGATCCAAAACATGAATAGCATGACGATACCGAAAAATATCCACCCATAGATCACATGGTCTACGCCTACCGCGAGCTTCATTCCGCTCAGATGGCCTATCATCACGATCATGTAGGCTCGCAATCCATTGGCAATTATCGGAAAACATAGGGCCAGCACGATGAATGCCATTCTGCGAACCATCGAGCGGTAGCTCAAATAGGCATAAAGGAAACCGAGTGTAATCGAGGCGATCAGGTAGCGTATGCCGCTGCAGGCTTCGACGACCGACCAATCGCCGCTGGGTATGCTGAAAAAAGTCCCTTCCCGGTAAACCGGAATACGGGTGATCTGGAGCATCTTAACCGTGAAGTCGGCGGTAAACTCCATCAAAATCGGAACAAGCGCCTCGCCGGTCGGTACGGCGAATAGCAGGAACCCAAGGGGAAACGCCAATTTGGTCAGCACGGTCCAGCCCAGAAGCAGCCAGATCAACACTGGAATCATGCCGATCAACATCAATTGCTCAATCACGAGGACGTCGACGAGCCGCGCCGCAAGCCATGCGAATCCAAGAGAAATCAAAAGCGGCAAGGCCCGATAGTCCGGGTACGGGATTATCCGGGCTAGTTCGCACCGCTCCCGCCAGATAAGCCAGATGCTTACCGGAAAGATGATGAAACCATGCGCGAAAGTCTCCGAACGCCACCAGATGGCGACCATCGATGCGAACGTGGAATGATAAATTCCCAGCAAGGCCAGAACGGCGACGCTCGTCAACCATAATGCCGCGGGCCATTCGGCGGCCGAATCCGGCGTATTGATTTGTTGCGGGCCGGCCAAAGCTTCAACACTCATTTTCATATTGCTTCCAGCACCGCCCCCAGACGGCGAAGACTGTTCGCCCAGCCGTATCGCTGCACAACGAACTCCCGGTTTCTCTCGGACTTAAACGGCAGCGAGTCGGCGCAAAGCGCCTTCGAGACGGTGTCCGCCCACTCCCAGGGAGTCTCCGCAACGAGAAGATCCAGAGGTTTTTGGATTTCGATGCCTTCGATCGCCGCCCTAGTGGAGACGATGGATTTCCCCATCGCCATGGCCTCCAGCACTTTGTTCTGAATTCCTCGTGCGATTCTCAAGGGCGTAACCGCACAACGCGCATGCTTCAGGAAAGGCCGCACATCCTCAACCGCACCGGTTACTGCAACACCCTCGATGCGAGCGAGGTTCCGGACCGCCTCAGTAGGGCGCACACCAACGATGTAAAAGCGCGCCGTATCCATCTGGCGGCGAATTTCCGGAAATATATCGCGCGCAAACCAAGTGACCGCGTCGATGTTGGCCCAATAATCCATAGCTCCGGTGAATACCATGACATGATCGCCGGGCGCGTAAGGATTGGCGTAGTCTGCTTGGTCCGAAAAATAAGCCGTGTCGACACCGTTCTCGATACTCATAATCCGCTCTTTCACTTCCGGAGCAAGGCCTTTGAACAAGCTCGCCTCGTTTTCCGACACGAAGAGAGAACAGCTAAACGAATTCGCGATCTTGCGGTCATAGCGCGCCAAATACGCCGCCTCCCGCCGGTAAACCCAATTCATCGGCCAGGTTTTTTGGGTTGCATATTGCCGCCATTTGTCGGAATCGACATCGACGAAATCGATGATCCGCGGCACCGACGCATGCTCTACCACATATTGGGCCATCGCCGACGAAAACACCAAGACCGCATGAATGGAGCGCTGCTTCAAAATACCGGCTACCCAAGCGCTCATGCGAGCGTCGGAATAATAAGGCACGGTTAAAGGGAGTCCGACCGCTAATCCCTTGAGGCTCTTGAGTTTGGCGCGTCCTGGGTGCAGCGGAAGCAGACACGCTTCCCCGCAAAAATTTCTTACATCGGATGCGTAACGCCAGTCGTTCGGATCGTCCACGAACGCGCCGAGATGAACGCGGTACGACTCCGATAAATATTTGAGCAAGTGAAAGGATCGTATCTTGTCCCCTTTATTCGGCGGGTAGGGAATCCTGTGGGCGAGGAGCAAAATCTCCTTCATAGGCGGTGCCGTAACGTTCAGCCGAGGTTGCGGGAGATCCAGGGGCCCACCAGATTGCTGACCGGCAAAGGCAGACGCTGCCATGCAGCGATGAAATATCGATATTTCGGATTGAGCGGATTTATCTCGGGTACCGCCTTCGCTTTCACCAACTCGTACTCGTAAGCCAATGGTTCGGGCTCGAAGCCCCAGTGCGTCTTGAATCGGTACGAGCCGGTACCTTCTTTGCTTCTACCGTAGTCGAATACCCGCACGTCTTTTTCCGTCGCCCGCCGCATGACCTCCCAGTACATGAAATCGTTACCCTTGAGATCCCTGGCTTCTTCGGTTCCGCCGCCATAATACGGGAGCACCTCGTCGCGAAAATAGAAACTCATCACGCTGGCGATAACGCGCCCTTGATGCTCGATGCTGAGGATTTCGCAAGAATCGCCGAATACGTCCTTCAAGATTGCGAAATAGCGTTTTGAAAATACCGGTGTTCCGAGATTCCGGACGCTCTCGGCGTAGGCTCCGAAAAACCGGTCCACACCGGGATCGATGATGCTGCTTAAGCCGGCGGCAATGCCCTTTCGGATCATCGCGCGCTGTTTACGCGGAACGGCCGCGAGATTCTTCTCGGGATCGGGATCCAGAGCTTTCCGGAACGTGACATAGAGCGATTTGGTCGGCCGCCCGGAACCGTGCGGTTTTTGATTGCGAAGCTCCAGATAATCCACCTCGAGTTCCCGTGCAAGATCGCAGGCTGCCTGCTCCAGCGCTTTACGCGCTACATCGGATTCGGTCGCGGCGCCGCCATACACGCAAAAGGGGTTTGATATCAGCGCATTACCGAATAGAAAGCTTTTCACATGGCCGAGCGGCAATACCCCGACGATGCGACCCTCTTCTTCCGCAAAGAGATAGTGGGTTTCATGGCCAAAGGCGCGCTCGATGACGTCTTGCCAACCGGCGCGATGAAAAAAACTCGCCTCGGTACAATTATTTACGAATGCATCCCAGTCAGACTTGCGGCTGCCGTCTAATCGCTTAATTTCCATGCAAGATTTCGGTCCGGGTTAATTGTGGTATGGAGATAAAAACACATGAGCCATCGTATTCCAGCGAAAGTCGTGTAAAAGACGGCGCAAGCGCGATTCGGTCCGAGAAAGATTCAGGTAGTGGCGAAACCGTGTTTTCAGATTAATGCCTCGCTGCCTCGGCTGATCCGGATCGATTTCCCAAGGGTGAAAATAAAACACGCATGATTGCCGGTCTTTCCGATTCACTCGCTCGATGGCCCAGCGAGAAACCCGATAGGGCAGCAAACGGAAATAGCCGCCACCGCCGCACGGCAATTTCTTATTGCTTAATTCGACCGTAGTTACGGGTATTTCCAGCAACCCGTCCGGTCTGCACGGCCTGAACGAGAAGCGCGGCGCTTCCGGCATGCCGTACAAATCATGCTTTACAGGATAGATGCTGGAGCTGTAACGGAATCCTGACTCTTCCAGAACCTCTAGCGCCCAGAGGTTTTTGGAACCGATCGAATAGCTGGCCGCACGATATCCCAGAACCGGGACTCCGCCGAGATCTTCGAGCAAACGCTTGGTCCGCAAAACATCGTCACGAAACTCATCAGGAGTTTGTTGAGTCACTCGTACATGGCTATAGCCGTGACAAGCCAGCTCATGGCCGGCTTTTACTATTCGTTTTATGAGTGCCGGGTAGCGCTCGGCCACCCACCCCAACGTGAAAAAAGTAGCTTGCACTCCCGCTTCGGCAAAGATCTGAAGTATCCGGTCGGTATTTCTTTCCACCCGGCAGGGTAAATCGTCCCACTTATCCCTTCCAATATAGGGTTCGAATGCCGATACATGGAAATAATCTTCGACATCCACTGTCATCGCATTGACGATGGGATTGCCAGCGGCCGACGGATTAGCCAAAAATACCCCCTAACGCGCAGTAACGGCGCGCAATTTATAATTGTTTTTGTTAATTCGCAGCGAGAAGCTTCAAGCTAGTTTTTTCGCACTTCAAGATTCGTCAAGCGGCTCCTGATAAACTTCATCAAGATCGAGGTGCAAGAGAATGGCTTTTCGCAACAAAGCCCGTTCTTTTTGCACGGTTTTCCGCAAACTGAGCACCAGGTGTTCGAGTTGAACGACCCTCTCCTCTAGGCTTCCGGTAACCGCCGGGACGTATCCCGAGTCGATCGGGTACAACGACGCCTCGATATTGGTCGTTCCTTGACAGGATGGGCGCTGGACTCGCACGGCATCCTGCTCCATCTCGTTTATCACCAAGCGAACCGCATCCAAATCCAGCATGTGGAGTTCCTCCAAGTATCCATACAATAAAAGCCGGTCGCACAAAGTATTAATTATTCGTGGAACCCCCTGGGTATGGCGATAGATTTCCTCAAATGCCTCTTTCGTAAATTCCGGATCGTGTGCCCAATCCGCCGTAGTCAATCGATGAAGGATATACTCTTTGGTTTCTTCGAGCTCTAACGGTCGCAAGTGGTACATGGCCGTTATTCGCTGCCGTACCTGTTCCATTTTGCCTCCCTGCAATGTCGCTCGCAGTTCATCCTGTCCCAACAAGAAAACCTGAAAGATCGATCGTCCTTCCGATTCGAAATTGAGCAGCATGCGCAGTTCTTCCAAAGACTGGGCCGGAAGATTCTGTGCTTCATCGACGACCAGTAGGACTCGCTTTCCCTCGCGAGACTTAAGTTTGAAAAATTCTTCCAGATTCTTGAGGAGAACCGCCTTCGCATCGCCATCGTAAGAAAGGCCGAACGTGGCAGCAATGATCCGTAGAGTATCCTCGGCACCGACCTGGGACGTCACCATCAGGCCTGCAACAATATTTTCGTTCCGGAGCGCGCCGAACAACTCCTTTACCAGCATCGTTTTCCCGGTGCCGGGCTCTCCGGTCACGACAACAAACCCTTCGCCCTGGGCTAAACCATACCGCAAATATGCCAACGCCCGCTTATGAACCGCGCTGTTGTAGAAAAACTCGGGGTCCGGATTGAGCTGGAAAGGTTTTTTTTTCAGATTGTAAAAGGCATCGTACATGAAGAATCAGAACCTCATAAGCAAACTGGCCGTTACCCGATTCTCGTCAAATTCATTTTGTGACCGATTCGAATCCTGCTGCATGTGCCGCAACTCCAAAGAGCCTATCAAATCGGCCCAGATCCTTCGGTTCAATGCTAGTGACACGGTCATAAACTTGTTGTCGGAACGCCCTAAAGTCTCGCTCTGATTATCGATCGCCTGCCAGACAAAGTACAAAAGGGATTGGGTTCGTGCTGCGAACTGCCAACTCCACAACGCCGTAAATCCAAGCACATCCTGATCACCGGAAAATTGATAGTTTCGATCCTCCTGATAGCCGGTCAAGGTTACGGTGCTCTTGGCAGTGTGACCGGAGACAGATGCTTGTCCCCGTTTTCGAGTGATGACCTCATTGGTCAAGATAGGCTGATCGATCGGCAACAAGAATGGTTGACTGGTCAACGGATCGAACACCGGTTGATCGAGCAGAACCTGCTGAATTGTCGTGGTGTTGACCGTATAAGTTGCTATCCAACTCGTTCGGCGAGTTCTGTGACTTAGCAGCGCGTTCCAAGTCGTTCCGGCGTTGAACCCTCCTAAGCCGGTCCCACCGAAACCTGCTCCGCCGAAACCTGCTCCGCCGAAACCTGCTCCGCCGAAACCTGCTCCGCCGAAACCTGCTCCGCCGAAACCTGCTCCGCCGAAACCTGCTCCGCCGAAACCTGCTCCGCCGAAACCTGCTCCTCCGAAACCTGCTCCTCCGAAACCCGCTCCGCCGAAACCCGCTCCGCCGAAACCCGCTCCGCCGAAACCCGCTCCTCCGAAACCCGCTCCTCCGAAACCCGCTCCTCCGAAACCTGTTCCGCCGAAACCTGTTCCGCCGAAACCTGTTCCGCCGAAACCTGTTCCGCCGAAACCCGCTCCGCCGAAACCTGCTCCGCCGAAACCTGCTCCGCCGAAACCTGCTCCGCCGAAACCTGCTCCCCCGAAACCCGCTCCGCCGAAACCCGCTCCGCCGTAGCCTAACCCGCCGAAACCACCTCCACCATAAGCCCCACCTATGTCGCTATCGCGGTAGATGATCTGAAACGTAGTTCTTTTGCTCGGCTCCCATGCCACAGATATGAAATGATTGTTGCTACCCCACCCGCCTTGTACAGCTAATTTAGCACTCGGCGTCCAAGCCAGTCCCGCAGTCCAATACCCCCCGTTTCGAGCCCCCGAAATGTTTGTCTGACCTAAAAAATCGTTTTCGAAACGTCCTGCCTGAATAAACGGGCTGAATTCCTTGGAGAGACGGTATCTCAACTCGCCATTGTAGTTTCGATATTTTACGTCGCCTGTAGCGCTGGCGCCTCCGACACCATTGTCACGCGTGTTTTCTTGATTATAAAAGTTGGCACGCCAGGCAAGCGAATCGAACCAGTTGCCACTACGCAAATCTATTCTTTGTTCGAAAATATTCGAATCGAAGTTTCCTCCGCCGATGTTACTGTACGTGACACGGGCAGTACCTTCTGCATAACCGCCCAAGTGCGGCTTCCAATAGGGGCTGATTCGAAAAGTTCTGTAATCGCTGGTATTGCCAGTTTGCGAGACATTATCAAACGCAAAACGGCCAGTAGTCGAGTTATTGTATTGCCCAATCGTACTTGTAGAATCGATGAATACCGAATTATCCCACAGCTCGGTAGTCGAATTCATTTGAAGTTGGTTATTGATCCGCGGATCTGTATCCGTTCCCGCATAGAATAGATTCTGCATGCGATAATCCAAGTTAAATAGATTTCGGCCCCGGCGCCGGACTGATACGCCAGGACTTAACTCAGTCACGAATGCATCATCGCCATTCTGCCCCGCCGAACTGCTAGACCGTTGTCCGCTACCGGACAAATTGATATTGTCGGAATATATTCCTCGCGCAGTTAAATTGGGAGTTACAAGCCAATCCACGGCGAAGGCAGGGGCCAACGGAAAAAGAAAAGGAAGAACGGCTATACCTTGACCGATCTTCCTAATACTTGGCATGGACGCTGGGTCACCCATCAGTTCTCTGCTGACCATAAGATCCATACCCATAACCGTACCCGTAGCCATAATATCTGAATCCAAATCCCTTTTTGGTCTTGTTCAATACACAGCCAATGACCTCGCAGGACTCTAATTTGGAAATGGCCTCCTGAACAATGTATTGGGGCGTTGATTCCGACTCAATTACCAGGACGACCTGCCCAACCAACGTGGCTAAAACGGAGCCTTGACTAGCAGCCAACAATGGCGGAGAGTCAAAAATCACTACCCGGTCCGGGTAACGGGCAGATAATTCATTGGCTAGTCGTTTCATCGCATCACTAGCTAAGAGCTCGGTGGAATGGCGATCCAATTTACCTGCCGGCAACAGCGTGAGGTTGGGAATATCCGTTTTGATCAAGACATCGGAAAAACGGATCGATTTATCCTGAAGCAGATCGGTCAATCCTATCTTCGCAGGGATCCCGAGTAATTCAGCTATCGATGGTTTCGCCACGTCAGCATCTATCAACAGTACGGTTTTATCCCGCTCCATCGCTATGCTGAGCGCCAAATTTACGGCCGTAAAGGTTTTCCCCTCGCCGGGAACACTGCTGGTGACGAGAATCAGATTCGCACGGCTGAGACCATTATCACCATCCGGGAATGCGTTCATCAAAAGCGGCCGTTTGATTAGGCGATACTCCTCCGCTATCTGACTATAAGCCATCTCAGGCCCGAGCATCCCTTTTTCCCGCAGGTGACTCCAACCGATCGAATGTATTTTACTGGCCTCGGCAGTAGCTTTCCTGGTTGGCTCGGGGACTGGCTCGGCCGCCTCAATGTTTTCCAGTCTTTCGGGAAAATTCTGTTGATCCGCCTTTTTATTAGTCGAAGACTGCTCGAGCTCTAACGCTTTATTAAGTGCCTTTTCAATAATGCTCACGTGGCTGCCCCCGACTAAATGAAGGACGGAAGATGATAACCCCTAATTTCCAGCAAGATTACCCCAACGAATACTACGAATAACATGGCAAATATAGCCGTAAAAGCTAGAAACTCACGCCATTTCCGTTCCTTAATTTCCGGAATCCAATTCATGGAAACGCTGCCAAGTACAGGCAATCCCGTAACCTCTCGAACTTTATTCATGGTATTGAATGCCGGCCTGAGCAGCGCCAAAAACACAGCCAACCCTATACTCACCACTATACCTGCCGCGAAAACCCCAACCGATAATAGAATGCGATTGGGAGCAGAAGGTTTCGTAGGTACTTGAGGTGGATCGACAATCTTGAACTTAACGCTATCCGTGCTCTGCTCTACGCTTTCCGACATTCTCGCTGTCTCGCGCCGTTTCAGGAGTGCATCATAATTTTCCTTAATCGCTGCATAATCTCTATTGAGACCCTGCAACTGAGTCTCCACCTTTAAACGGTCATCCATTTGTTTCTTCAGGTTCTCTATCTTTTCCTCGAAGATTTTGACTCGTGAGCTCAAGGAGGCGACATTAGCGTCCGCCTCGCCAAGCGCAATTTTCTTCTGTTGAAAAACCGGATTTGTCTCGCCCCCCATGCCAGAACTGGTATCTTCTTCCGATGCGGCCTCCTCCTCTTCCTTTTTTTTCTGCCGTTCCAATTCGACTATGCTCTTTTTAATCGCCATGACCTCGGGATGTCCCTTCGTGTATTTCAGCAACAATTCATCCAATCGAGCTTGCAACGCTTGAATACGCGTATCCAAAGGACTTGCTGCAACTTGGCTCCCAAAATCCGTGAATGACGGCTCCTCTTCATCCAGCTGCCTCTGCATTTCTTCGCGCCGATAGACAGCCTCTTGCAGAGCCATCTTAGCCTCCTCGAGCTGTCCGTTAAGCGTGCCGAGCTGTCCATAAAGGTCGCCCCCGTGCTCCGGCAACAATCCATAATTGGCTCGCTTGAAATCCTCTCTTGCCTTCTCAGCGGCTTGCAAACGTGTTTCATACTCCTTTAACTGCTGGTCCAGAAATTTCTGCGCAGAATTTGAATCTTCCCGCGACTCTCCGAGTGTTTGCTCAACAAAAATAGTTAATAATGCCTGAACAATCTTCTTTGCTACCGCTGGATTTTGGTCTTCTGCGCTAATCGTAAATAGATTATTTTCTCCGCCAGTAATGCTCATAGCCGATTGCAGGTGACTGACTAACTTTTCCATGGATGCTTCATCCTTCGCGCCTAAATCCAAGTCGGTCATCCGAGCCACTTTCTCCAAGTTTGGGCGACTGAACATCAATTTCGACATTAATCGAATTTGGCCGGAAACATCTGGCTGAATAGCCAAGCCGGAAAGCAGAGGACGCAAAACAGAGCGAGTATCCACATGTACGCGCGCACTTGCCTCATACTTGTTAGGCATTTGCGCGACAAAAACCCAACCCGCAAGACTAATTACCCATGCCAAAGCAATAGAAAGCCATTTATAACGGGTTGCGCCTTGGATATGACCGAGAACCTCGGCGATTAGTTCATGCATGGAAATTAGCTCCTATGCGAAACAGGCTAAAAATAAGCTTCCGGAATAATTAAAACATCTCCTGGTAGAATATTTACATTAGCCGTGATATCGCCATCCTCGAGCAGATCATCGATACGAACTCTAAGTTGCTGCTTAACACCATTTAATGTCCTTACGATAGTAGCTCGGTTGCCAGCCGCATAATCGGTAACCCCACCAACTAAAATCATTAAATCGAGCAGAGACATATTTTCTTTATAAGGTACAGCCTGAGGTTTTGCAGCTTGCCCAACAACTCTAACTTGCTCACTGTAAGGACCGACAAAATTACTCACAATTACGGTTACTAGCGGGTTTCGAATATATTTTGCTAATTCCTTTTCGATATCGCGCGCGAGCTGAAAGGGCGTCTTGCCCGATGCAGGTAGTTCCTCAACCAAAGGGGCGTTGATTTTTCCGTCCGGTCTAACCGGTATGGTGCGAGATACTTCGGGATTTCCCCAGACAAACATTTCAATGCTGTCGCCTGGCCCGATGATGTAGGTATATTCCGAGGGCGGGTCTACGTTTGGTGCGAGTGGAGCACATCCCACGAGTAAAGAGGCGCAGAATAAAATTCCGCACAAAGCTCCATAATTAAAAAGACGCATAATATCTATCCCCAATTAGCTTTTTCTTAAAACAGCTCGCTCACGAAACCCGAGGTGAAAACAAGGTCAGCCGAAACCCTGACATAAAACCAACATTTGTTTTGTTTAAGCGGCGCGGTTTTGTGGAACGTCGGGTCTGATGCAAGCACAAAAAGCCTGGCTCTTCGCTCTCGATTTACAATGCGGCGCCCCATCTCGCCGGCTCAGGAAGCATACAAAGTCTAGCATAGCTGTTGCGCGCCCCTAAGACTGATTATTTCACCCAGAGGATCGCTATCACGCCAGCCAGGATGCGCTAACCGATTGATTTAACAACTTATATTTTAAATATCTCATTATGCAGTCTAGCGTCGCATATAGGATTAGCGCTGCACAAACTGTCTTATCCGAGTTATGGCCGCAGCCAATCGCTCAAGAGTGACCGCATATGAAAATCTAAGATGACTTTCGGGCGAATTTTTTCCGAAATCCTTACCCGGAGTTGTCGCCACGCCGGTTTCCTCTAACAAATTCAATGCAAAATCAAAGCTATTCGACGTAAACCGCCGGCAATCAGCGTACACATAAAAAGCACCATTTGGGATGGTGTTTAATGTAAATCCAATGCTCAACAGCTGCTCACAAAGAAAGTCTCTTCTTTCCTGAAAAACGCGTCGTCGCTGCTCCAATTCTTGTAAGTTCGCTTCGGTAAAGGAAGCCAGGGCGCCATATTGTGAAGGGGCGGGCGTAGAAATAAAAATGTTCTGTGCAAGTTTTTCGGCACTTTCGATGTAGTCGGCAGGAACCACAAGCCAGCCGACCCGCCAGCCTGTCATGCCAAAATATTTCGAAAAGCTGTTGACCACGAAAACCCGATCCGAGAGCGATAGAGCCGTCGGTGAAGGCTCGTCATATTCGAGTCCGTGATAGATCTCGTCTGATATCAAAAACCCCGATCGCCGCTCCAATTCAATGGTGAGTCTCTTCAACGCATCCGATTGCATTACGGTTCCAGTGGGATTCGAGGGCGATGCGATCACAACGCCCTTTGTTCGGCTGTCCCAGTGGGCGGACAGGACGTCCGAATTGAGCTGGAAGCACGTTGACGCGTCTACGGGAACCAACGAAGGAGTGCCACCAAAAAGTCGAACAAAATTCGCATAACATGGATAGCCAGGATCCGCCAACAGAACCTCGTCGCCTTCATTAAGCAGCAATCCCATCGCCAACAGAAAGCCGCCCGAGGCGCCTGGAGTGACAAAGATTCGTTCACTCGCGACATATACGCCGTAGCGGTCGCGGTAATATTTCGATATAGCCTCGCGAAGCTCGGGCAGCCCGGCAGCCGGCGTATACTTTATTTCTCCGCGGCGCATGAATTCGGTCGCGTGTTGGATAACCAGCGGAGGCGTCGGAAAATCCGGTTCGCCGATTTCCATATGAATAATGTCCCGCCCCTGGCGCTCCAATGCATTGGCACGCGACAAAATTTCCATCACGTAGAAGGGCTGTATGCCAGCCATACGATTCGAAATCATCATTTTTGCATCCGTAACACGGCGGAATCGCCTTAAAGTGTCCCAGCAATCTCGTTAGCAGACGCCGGCCATCTTGCAGAACCGCGATTTGTCTGCTAGTAATATCCGGTTTTTGAACTTGGTTTAGGAGTTTACGGATGTCCAGCGCCCAAAAAGCCGATACCCATGTGACACCTTTCAGCTTCACGCCTTACCCGCTCAAGGAAGGCGAAGAATACATGAATGAGGCTCAAGTCGAGCACTTCCGTCGCATTCTACAGAATTGGAAGGCGGAACTCATGAAGGAAGTCGATCGGACGGTGCATCACATGCAGGACGAAGCGGCTAATTTCCCGGACCCGAACGACCGCGCGACGCAGGAATCCGAATTCAGCCTGGAACTGCGTACCCGCGACCGGGAACGGAAACTCATCAAAAAGATCGAAGAATCCCTGGAAAATCTCGAGCGTGGCGATTACGGTTATTGCGAGACCTGCGGCGTGGAAATCGGCCTGCGGCGCCTCGAGGCGCGGCCGACGGCGACCCAGTGCATCGACTGCAAGACTCTGGATGAAATCCGGGAAAAGCAAGTCGGCTAATCTTTGGTCCATTCATCCTCGGACTTGAACGACACCCAATTCTCGACGACCTCTTCTAAGCCAAAATACCGGGGCCGTTTCGCGCCATCGCCTACCGGCCCCCTGCATTTAGGCTCCCTCTACACAGCTCTCGCCAGTTTTCTCCAAGCCAAATCGCAGCAAGGCGAATGGTATTTGAGAATCGACGATGTCGACCCTTTTCGCACCATTGCCGATTCAGCAGACCGGATTCTTCGCACCCTGGAAACATTCGGTTTGCACTGGAACGGGCCTATCCTCTATCAGAGCGAGCGTTTGGAGGCCTATCGAGCCGCACTTGCGCGGCTCGATCATCAAGAGCTCCTTTATCCCTGCACCTGCTCGCGCAAAGACCTTGCGTCGTTCTCTGACGGAAATACGGACGCATCGATTTACCCGGGGTTCTGCCGGAACAGGAACAAGAAACCTGTGACCGACTCTCATGCCTTGCGCGTCATAACGGAAAACGCTGCGGTAACGTTCGAGGACATGCTCCAGGGACCAGTGACACAGAATCTGGCGAACGACGTCGGAGACTTCATCGTCTTCCGGCGCGATGCAGTTTATGCCTACCATTTGGCAACCGTGCTCGATGATGACGAACAAGGCATTACCGAAGTGGTTCGGGGCGTCGATTTGCTCGACTCCACGCCCCGGCAGATTTATTTGCAGCGGCTACTCGGATTGCCCACTCCGGTATACGCGCACGTTCCGGTTCTCCTAGATCAAATGGGACTCAAACTGAGCAAACAGACCTACGCCGATCCCGTGGATGGGCAAAATCCATCATCGACCTTGGTTAGCTTGTTGACCCTCTTAAACCAAAACCCGCCTCCGGATTTGCAATCGGCAAAAACGGACGATGTCCTCGATTGGGCACTCCGAAATTGGGACATTTCACGACTCTCGGCTCAGCGCACCATCCCGGTGAACTTATCGTGAGCTATCCTTACAAAACCTAAATAATGATCTCGTCTCTTACTCCGAATGCCGTAATGGCCGACGTCCCGCAAAAACAAAGTATTTCAGTCGGTTTTATGGTTTGACAAGTTATTGCTTTTCTTTAAAATTCCGTCCTCCAAATCACGACCCACTTCCCCGATTTTTCCTTAATGAAGGATTACCTGCTCATCCTGGTCGGCACGACCCTGGTCAATAACTTCGTCTTGGTCAAGTTTCTCGGGCTTTGCCCCTTCATGGGCGTATCCAAAAAACTTGAGACTGCGATGGGCATGGGTCTGGCGACGACCTTCGTACTGACCCTGTCTTCGGTGAGCAGTTATCTCGCCAACGAATATCTTCTGGTCCCTCTGGGACTGGAATATCTCCGCACCATCGTCTTCATCGTCGTCATCGCCGTGGTGGTGCAATTCACCGAAATGTTCGTACGCAAGTCGAGCCCCTTGCTCTATCAAGTGCTGGGCATATTTTTGCCCCTCATTACCACCAACTGTGCGGTGCTTGGCGTTGCGCTGCTGAATGTCCAGTCTCAGCACGGATTCATCGAGTCGTTTTTGTACGGTTTCGGTGCCGCTCTCGGCTTTACCTTGGTTTTGGTTCTGTTCGCAGCGGTTCGCGAACGAATAGACGCATCCGATGTTCCTTTACCTTTCCGCGGCAACGCTATCGCCTTGATTACCGCCGGCCTGATTTCCATGGCTTTCATGGGATTCTCCGGCCTCGTCAAGGGCTGATCCGGTTTCATCCATGTTGGCCGTATTCGTCGTTTGCGCATTGTTCGCTTTATTAGGCTTGATCCTGGGCTATTCAGCCCGGCGCTTCAAGGTCGAGGGCGATCCCTTGGTGGATAAAATCGACGCCGTATTGCCGCAAACGCAATGCGGGCAATGCGGTTTTCCCGGTTGCCGCCCGTATGCAGAAGCCATCGCGCGGGGCGATGCGGACATCAACCAGTGCCCTCCGGGCGGCGAGGAAGGCGTTATCGCGCTGGCCGATCTGCTGGGCGTCGAACCAAAGCCTTTGAGCGCCGAACATGGCATCGAAAAACCGAAGTCCGTTGCCATCATCGATGAAAGCAAATGCATCGGCTGCACCCTTTGCATTCAGGCCTGCCCCGTCGATGCGATCCTCGGCGCAGCCAAGCACATGCACACGGTCATTGCGTCGGAATGCACGGGCTGCGAACTGTGCGTGGCGCCATGCCCGGTGGATTGCATCCGCATGGAACCCGTTAAGGAAACCCTGGCCACCTGGCGATGGCCCGAACCCAAAGCAGTGGGTCAATGAACTTGTTCAAACTCTGGAACTTCCATGGCGGCCTTCATCTGGATGGCCATAAGCAGGAGTCCTGCAAAGCCCCGCTCGCCGTCGCGCGTTTACCGGAAAGGCTGCTTTTTCCGCTGCAACAGCGGAATGGCGAAGATTCCAAGCCCGTCGTCGCGCCGGGCGACCGGGTTCTGAAAGGCCAAGTCATCGCCCGCGACGACCACCCGTTCTATCCGCCGATTCACGCCTCCAGTTCCGGCATCGTCCGGAAGATCGAAGACTTGCCTCTGCCCCACCCGTCCGGCCTGACTGGATCGTGCATCGTCATCGAGACCGATGGCGAGGATGCCGCCATGGACTTCGCCGGCATAGAGGATTACCGGCAGTGTTCTCCCGACGAACTGCGCCGCAGGATATACGAAGCCGGAATCGTCGGCCTTGGCGGAGCCGCGTTCCCTACCTCGGTCAAGGTGGCACCGGGCAGCGATCGCAAGGTCGACACGCTGATTCTGAACGGCGCGGAATGCGAGCCCTACATCACTTGCGACGACAGCCTGCTCAGCCACTATCCGAACCACGTGCTGGAAGGCGCCAAAATCCTGCTCCAAATCCTGAAGGCGGAACGCTGTCTCCTGGCCGTGGAAGACGATATGCCGGACGCGCTGGCCGCACTGGAGAAGGCGAAGCAGCGCGGAGGTTTCGAGGCTATTCAGCTCGTGCGCGTTCCCGCCATTTATCCCACCGGCGGCGAGAAACAATTGATCAGCCTGCTGACCGGCCGCGAAGTACCGACGCGCGGCATTCCGGCCGACATCGGTATCGTCTGCCAGAATGTCGGAACGGCCGCAGCGGTTTATAACGCCGTCGTTCACGGTACTCCTTTGATTTCCCGAATCGTGACGGTAACCGGCCTCGGCGTAAAACAGCCACAGAATGTTCTGGCTCGGATCGGTACGCCTTTCGCCGATCTCATCCAACAATGCGGCGGCTATACCAACGAAGCCGAGCGGCTCGTTCTGGGCGGACCGATGATGGGCTTTGACGTGCCGACCGATAATCTGCCTTTGACCAAATCGGCCAACTGCATACTGGTGGCCGGCCGCAACGAACTGATCGGCGAAAAGCGATCCCTGCCCTGCATTCGTTGCGGCGCTTGCGCCGAAGCCTGCCCGGTGAACCTGCTGCCGCAGCAGCTTTACTGGTACGGCCGTTCGGACCAGATCGAACGGGCGCTGGATTACAATCTGTTCGACTGCATCGAGTGCGGCTCCTGCGATGTCGTATGCCCCAGCCACATTCCGCTCGTCCAACATTTCCGCGCCACGAAAGGCAAGGCCATCGCCAAGCGGCGCGAGCGCGAAAAGGCCGATCATGCGCGCCTTCGTTTCGAGTCGCGCCAGGCGCGCAAGGAACAGGAGAAGCGCGAGCGCGCGGAAGCCGCGAAGCGGAAGAAAGAGAACCTGGGAACAGGAAAGTCGCCGGAAATCCTCGATGCCATCGAACGCGCCAAACTCCGCCGCGCGGAAAAATCCGCGCCGTCAAGCGAAGGCGCCGCGCAGATTGATGGCGATAAGCAAGAAACGGTAGTGCCGCCGGCAGGCGCCGAGACTCGTCGAGAGTCCGCCAAGGTCGTTCACACCGAGACTCCGCCAGGCGGCCCGGAATCCGAAGCTCAAGCGGTGCCTTCGGAGATCGATTAGCCGGGCATTTCCAAATTCGACAGCCACTTGAAATACATCCATCATCCAACACTCGCTCACATGCGTTTTCCGACCGCTCACGCGCCGTATCTTGCCCCCGTCAACAGCGTCAACCGCATCATGCTGGAGGTGCTCGTCGCTCTGATTCCGGGCTTGGCGGCATTGGTGTGGCAATTCGGCCCTGGAGTGCTCGTGCAGTGCATGATCGCCCTGCTCGCGGCGCAGCTGGGCGAAGCCGCCATGCTCTCCTTGCGTCGCCGTCCGATTGCGCCTGCTCTTAGGGACTATAGCGCTGCCCTCACCGCCGTGCTGCTGGCCGTGTCGCTGCCGCCTTTGGCGCCCTGGTGGCTTACGGCTTTCGGAGCACTTTTCGCCATCGTCATCGGCAAGCACCTGTACGGCGGGCTGGGATACAATCCCTTCAACCCGGCGATGGTCGGCTACGCCGTACTCCTGATCTCTTTTCCCCAGCACATGACCGCCTGGCTTCCGCCCAAGGAACTGAGCGGTTCAGCGCTGAGTTTTGCCGATGCCTGGAATGCGATCTTCACCCGCACGCTGCCGTCGGACATGACTTTCGACGCGCTAACCATGGCGACCCCGCTCGATACGATCAAGACCCAGCTCGGGCTAAACCGGTTACTGGACGAAATTCAGGCCGGGGGGCTTTTCGCAGGAATCGGCGGGCGCGGCTGGCAATGGGTCAATTTCGGCTTTCTCCTGGGCGGACTGTGGATGTTGAAACGCGGCATCATCGGCTGGCAGATTCCGGTCGGATTCTTGGGCGCCTTGTTCGGCATTTCGTTGATCTTTTTCCTAATCGATCCGGCGGTCTACCCGACGCCGCTGTTCCAGTGCTTCAGCGGAGCCGCCATGCTCGGAGCCTTCTTCATCGCGACCGATCCGGTCACGGCCTCGACCACGCCGCGCGGGCGATTGATTTACGGCGCATCGATCGGCCTACTGGTATTCGTCATCCGCTCCTGGGGCGGCTATCCGGACGGCGTCGCCTTTGCGGTTCTGCTGTTGAATCTGGCTGCGCCCACCATCGATCACTACACCCGTCCGCGGGTCTACGGACATCCGAAATGAATTTGCCCAAGCCCATCATCAATGCAGCCGCCGCGCTCGGAGTGTTCGCCGTCATCGGCATGGGACTCGTGGCCCTGGTGCACGACGGAACGAAAGAGCGCATCGAGTCCAACGAACAGGCCGTCCTGCTGCACACTTTGGAATCCTTGGTTCCGGCCGACTGGTTCGACAACGATATTCTCGCCGACACCATAACAGCCAGCGACCTCACCCTCGGCATCGATAAAGCGGTTACCATTTATCGCGCACGAAAAAACGGCAAGCCCGTGGCGGCCGTGCTCTCCCCTGTCGCTCCGGACGGCTACAACGGCACAATCAGACTGCTGGTAGCAGTCCGCACGGACGGCTCGCTAGCCGGCGTCAGGGTCGTCAGCCATCGCGAAACGCCCGGACTCGGCGATCCCATCGATACCGACAAATCGGACTGGATATTGGGCTTCGACGGCCGCTCGCTGAGTAATCCTTCAGAATCCCGCTGGAAAGTCAAACGGGACGGCGGCGAGTTCGACCAGTTCACCGGAGCGACGATCACGCCACGCGCGGTAGTCAAAGCCGTTTACAAGACCCTGATTTTCTTTGAGCGGAACCAAGAGCGCCTATTTGACCAAGAGTCGGGAAGCTCCCTAGGATCGAATCCATGATCGACTTTTCCAAATACCAGAAAATCGTCCGCGACGGCCTCTGGCACAACAACCAGGCCTTCGTCGCGCTTCTGGGATTATGCCCCCTGCTGGCGGTCAGCAATTCGGTGATCAACAGCCTGGGGCTGGGTCTCGCCACCACCATGGCGCTGATCTTTTCCAACGTCATCGTTTCGCTGATCCGCAATCACGTCGCGACCGAAATCCGGTTGCCGGTGTTCGTACTCATCATCGCCTCGAACGTCACCGTCATCGAACTATTGATGAATGCCTTCTTCCACGATCTGCATAAGATTCTCGGCATCTTCATACCTCTGATCGTCACCAACTGCGCCATCATCGGACGCGCCGAAGCCTTCGCATCCAAGAATCCGGTCGATCGCGCGCTCATGGACGGCTTGTTCGTGGGGTTGGGATTCACCTTTGCACTGGTCATGCTCGGCGCCCTGCGCGAGGCGATAGGAACCGGTGCCGTGTTGAATCGAGCGGACTTGATGTTCGGCGAAATCGCCAAGAACTGGACTTTACCCGTCTTCAGCGACTACGACGGATTTCTGCTGGCAATTCTCCCGCCTGGCGCCTTCATTGGCCTCGGCCTCCTGATCGCGGTGAAAAACCTCATCGACGCCCGGGCGAAAACGAAAGCTCTCGGCAAGACTGCGCCGGTCCAAACAGACTCGCTCCATAAATCTCCCATGCATGAATCATGAACGCCGAAAAGCGCAGACGGATTTTCGAGCGTCTGGCCGCGGCGATCCCGGAGCCGACGACCGAGCTCAAGCACTCGACGCCTTTCGAGCTGCTGATCGCGGTGGTGCTGTCGGCGCAAGCGACCGACAAGGGCGTCAATAAGGCTACCGCCGAGCTATTCCCGGTCGCCAATACGCCCGAGACCATACTCGCCTTGGGTGAAGAAGGTCTCAAGGAATACATCAAGACTATCAACCTATATCCGAGCAAGGCCAAGAACATCATCGGACTTTGCCGGTTGCTGCTGGAAAAACACGGCGGCCAAGTGCCGCAAACAAGAGAAGAGTTGGAAGCACTGCCGGGTGTAGGCCGCAAGACCGCCAATGTCATCCTCAACACCGCATTCGGCCAGCATACCATCGCGGTTGATACCCATATCTTCCGCGTCGCCAACCGAACCCGGCTCGCGCCTGGCAAAACGGTATTGGAGGTCGAAAAGAAACTGGAGCGTACCGTTCCCAAACAGTATTTCAAGGATGCCCATCACCTTCTCATCCTGCACGGCCGCTATACTTGCGTCGCCCGGAAACCGAAATGCCCCATTTGCCCGATCGCCGACTTGTGCGAATACCCGGACAAAACTCCACCCGAATCCTTTTCGGATACCAAATAATCGTCCGAGACGATTTAAAACATTAGTGCTTGACTGAGAACCTCGTAACAGGTTTAATACGCAACTCGATTCGCCACTGGCCAGGTAGCTCAGTTGGTAGAGCAGAGGACTGAAAATCCTCGTGTCGGCGGTTCGATTCCGTCCCTGGCCACCAAATAAAACAAAGGCTTACGCGGTTTTATCCGGTAAGCCTTTTTTCATGGTAGACACATGGTAGACGGTAGACGAAAACCGGCTGTCTACCTGTGGTCTAATGTGTGTGTATATAGAAGAAAATAAGAATATTATTAAATTCTAATATACATATCCATTTAGACACAGGCGAAACGCAATCCAAAACGGTCGTCGGGCTAAAGGGGCTAAAGGGGCTAAAATCCAGCAACCACGCGGGTTTGAGCGGGCTAATTCAGGGGCTAATTTTGGCGAAAAGGGGCTAATTCAGGGGCTAATTTTGGCGAAAGGGCGCGGATTCCAGGAAAGACCATTCTGGCGACGTTAACAAATTGGTCTCGAACCGGCAGCGACGGCCATTTGATTCCGTCACAGAAACAAAAAACCCGGCCAATCCTCAGCCGGGTTTACCGCCGCTTGCAACATGCACCTACAGGGTGATAGCGGTATTGTCAGCTTAGTTCAGGTTCGGTGAAAGGCAAGAACGAAAAGCGCCTATCCCTCTGATCCTGCTGGCGGGTCCCGAGCATACTGGTCGCACTCGATCACACTTTGCGATCCCGCTTTTGCTAACTATTGCTAATCGCTCGCCTCGCGCGTGATGGACTCCAAAAAATCCGGTGCGCCTTTTCCGGCCTTTAAAAAAGCAGCGCCTTTAGGGACTGCCAAAATTCCGGTGTGTCTGCTTTTCATTGCTATTTGCAATGCACGTCTATCCACCACGCGCGCGTATTGGTCTACTTATTCCGGTGCTGCCTGTATTTACAGCCTGTCCCTCGCGCGCGCGGATTGTTCGGCGTATCTAAATCAATCCGTTTTATTCCGGTGCCTAAATCAGCTTATTTTATTCCGGTTACTCTATTTCCAGTTCTTCCAGCAACCGGACCAAAGCATGGCCCGGATGAGTCCGCCCGCCGTACTCGCGCAAATGCGGTTCCAGCTTCGCCCAGACCTTCGGCGGAATGTAGATATCAAGGCGCTTGTACCCTTCGCGCTTCATGCTGGCCCGGTACTCTTTCTGTCGCTCTGCCGGTGTCGGCATCGTGTTGTTCATTTGGTCCTCGCGTAGTCCGGTGACGCCCTATGACAAATAACGCCTCGCGTATGCCGACATCCACCTAATCAGCGCTTGCGCCGGTTGTCCGGTGCCGTCCTCCAGCACGAAGGCGAACTTTTCCCACAGATCGGCGGGAATGTGCAGGTCAAGCCGTCTATGGCCTTCCTGCCTGAGCCGGTCGCGGTATCGTCGTTGGCGGTCAGCTTGTGGCATTTATACCGCTCGCTTGCCGAAGACACCCCGCAGCCTTGCCTTGAGCCTAGCCATACCATCGAAGACATACGCAAGGATCAGCAAGCCAACGGAAACACAAAGGAACACGGCGACAACGAGAGTAACGCCGGTTTCGACTTCGCCCGGCATATGGAACAATCCGCTCCAATTGAGTAGCAATCCAACAATCATCGCAATCAACGTATTTCGTTCCCATTTAGACATCATTCACCTCCGCTTATTGTTGCACCAGTACCCCGCGCCAGCCCTTGGCCGAACAGCTTCAAGAAATTATCCATCGCTGCCGTTCCTTCTTTGATTTTGCTGGCCCGGAAAAGTAGATTACGCCCCGTCTCCGTGGTCAAAAGCTTTTGGATTGAAAACGATCCCGCAGATGTCGCGATTGCGTGCCCTATGCCGCCGCCAAAAGTCGCGCCACCCAAAAGGAATGGAATCACACGCTGTCCGGTCGGTGGGTTTTCCATGTACTGCCCGGCCCGTTCCGCGTGCCGCATCAGCTTTATCAATCCATCGATTTCTTGCTTTTGCCTGCCCTTGAAGAAAACGCCCGTCGCCGCCTGGATATCCTCCAGCGACTTCGCGAACTGCGCCGGGGAGAATGGCGCATTCTCGCGTGTGGCCTTGTCCACGGCGTTCCTGATCATGCCATACCGCACGGCATCCCGGCCTTGCTGATCGAGCGCCTTGTAAAAGTTCATGGCCCTATCGCCCTTGCCGCGCTGGATGAACGTCCGATAGATTTCATCCGGCGTTGACGACTTCGCCGCCCGAGCAAGTGCGCTATCCTTGAACGGCACCACGGTTTCACGATAGTAGCGATCCGCGTCTTTCCACGCTGCCGCTACCTTGGGATTCCGCGACGTGGCGAACTGCTTCATGTCGTCTTCAAGTGCGCCCTTGAGCTTCTGCAATGCGCCCGCGCCCTTCTCTCCGACGATGGCATTGCGCCCCCTGTAGGCATCGCTGATCAGGTCGCCCAGGTCCGAGCGAATGGCGCGAGTCGTGGAGAAGTTTACCCCCGGTTCCGTGGCGTATTTCCGTAGCAGCGAGATAAAGCCCGCGTCCTGGTACGCTTCCGGCTTGAGCATTTCCTCGCCTAACAACTCCCGCGCCGTCTGGTTCAGTCGAATGGTCGGCACTGGCCCCAAGGGGTCGGCCAATTGCGCTACCCGGTCGTACTTCTTCGCCGCCGCATCCTTAACGAATTTGGCCTTGCCCTTGAGACTGCTTTGAAGGATTTGACCCCAATCGCCGCCGGTATCGTCGATCTTGTCTCCGAATCGATTCAACAATCGATTGGCGGATTGCTCGGCGGCCTGTGCCTGTCCCGCCCGGAACTTGGTCATTCCGGCAAGCGGTACATTCTCAAGCGCCGTTTCGGTCTTGCGTAAGATCGGGCTTTGCGTGATATCGCCATAGGACAACGGCACCCCTTCACGCTTCGAAAGCTCCATCATGCTCTTGGTCTTGCTGGCCTGCGCCGCTCGCTCTGCTTCTTTCGCCGCCTTTTGTGCCGCGATTGCGTTAGCGTGCCCTGCGGGTGCCGCTGGATTAAACCCGAGCGCCACATTTAAAGACGCTTCCCGGCCCTCCGGCGTTTGCAGTCTGGCCGCATAGTCTTGTGGATTCTCGCCCGCCCTCGGCATCATCGGCATTTGTGCGTCGACGCCTTCAACACCCGCAGCATTGGCCCGTGCTTCGATCTCGGACTTCGCTTTCTGCAATTCCGGTTCGTTCTCGGCTCCAGGAACAGCGCTTAAGATATTGACCCCAAGCCGCGCCGCTCGGGTGCCCATGCGTTCGAGCGCGTCGGATAGCCACCCCTTTTCCTGCGGCTGCTCGTCTGTCACAAGCTCGAACCCCTCTGGCAGTGGGGGCAGTTCTTGGGCTTGGAGTTGACGGGGCTGTTCGGTCGTCGGCTCATCCGTGATGAGTTCAAAGCCTTCCGGCAATGGTGGGATTTCGTCCGCCCGCGCCGCTGGCACCATGGCATTCAGAACGGGCATACCAGCCCCGACCACTCTGTTCATGATCTCCTGCGCCCGGCTGATCCGCCTTTCGTTCTGCGGCTTGCCCGGTCGCTCGTAGTCGCGGGAAAACGCAATCGCGGCCTCTTCCGGCGTCTTGGCCGACACCAGCGAATCGAGCGCCCGGCGTTCCGGCCCTTGAAGCTCATCCACAAGGAAATCAAGCTGCGTCTCCATCGCGTTCGGATCGCGGTTTGATTTCGTGGCGAAATCCATCAGCGCCGCCCGTCGTGGACCTCGCCATTGTGCGAGACCTACAGCCGCGCCACCATCGCCCACGGCCCTTGGATTAAAACCGCTCTCCTGCGCGAGATTGCCGAGAATGCCCGCCGCCTGGTGTGGCGCAAAGCCGCGACTCGTCAGATAGGTAAAGGCTTGTTCTTCGTTCATTGCACTGGCACCCATTGACCATTGCGGAGTTCTAACGTCTGGCCCTGCTTGTTACGGGCTCGGATAGGTTTGTTCTGCTGCTGCCCCCCAAAGGTCGGCCCGCCGCCGCGCCTGCCAGCAAGGTCCATTTGCAAGCCCTGATCGCCTACAAGCCCGTTACCCGGCGGCGGTCGTCCGCCGGTCATTGCCGACGTGGTGGTCTGCATGAATTCTTCCAGCCGACGCAATTTATCGGCTGCACTGGACGCGGTGTCCATTGGGGTCGGCATGAAGCGCTTAGCGACGTTCTTAATTTCGCCTTCGGTCGCTGCCGCGCCGGTCTCGATCCTCAATTTCGAAGCGACGGCGTTTTCTATCCGGCTCCTAAGTTCCCGGCCAGCGCTGCCCAACCCCGCAGTGCCCGGCACATTGGCCGCGAACAGGTTTTGATAATTCAAACTGCCATCAGGGTCGAACATCAGGTCTCTTGCCCCCTGAATGTCACCGATTGCCTGATTCGCCATCGCAAACCGGCCCGCCGCTTCCGCCGAGAGTGGCTTCGGCATGGATGCTTTCCGCTCGGCCTGCTGCTGCTGGAATCCGAATTGCTGCTCATCAAGTCCTAGCCGTTGCCGTTGCAGATCGAGCCGCGCCTGATCCGCCCGCGACATGGGCGCATTGGCCGCAATCTCGGCCTCGGCCCGCTTCCGCTCCAGGTCATACGGCAGTTTCGCCGCCTCCATCCGCTGCGCCTTCTGGATGTCGTAATCCATGCCGCCGCCCGTGATCGAGTAGAACGCTTTCAGGTCCGGCCCCTTGGCCGCCATGTCTTGAAGCTCTTCGGGCGAAAACGCCCCGGTCTGTCCGAGCGATTGCACGAATTGCGGATAAAGCTGCTCCAAAGCCGCCTGGTGTTGGTCTGGGGGGAGCGTATCGAGATAACCGCGCAACCGCTTCGCTCCCTCGATGACGAAATTCTGTTTCGTGCTCGCCGCGTCCATGCCTGCCTTGGCCGTCTGCGCCTGCTTGTAGCCGGTTTCGGCTTGTGTCTTGGCCAGGTCCGCCAGGGTCTTTTGATACCCTAAGCCGGTTTCTGGGTCGATCTTCATGATCTCGCGCAAGGTCGTCGGGCTGCCAAGGTCCGCGCCGCCGGCGCTTGCAAACAAATCCCGAAGACGGCTTGCCGCTTGCTGCTTGCGCTGCGCCTCGGCAAGGTCCATCTGTCCTTTGGTGATCGTTTGAGCGTCTGCCCACATTTTTGCAAGAGAGGGATATTCGAGTGCCATGGTTTACTCCCAAAGACCGCCGAGTTTCGGCCCAAAGTTCTGAAATGCCGTGTTGCGAGCGAGATTTGACCCAAATGTGCCCGTGTTGCTGGTGTCTCCCGCCCACGGATTGACGAAGCCGCCCAGCGTGCCCGACTGCTGGTTTGCCTGCGAAAAGTTATTTGCCGTCAACAGACCGGTGCCGAGATTCTGAAATGCGCTGGCAAGACCGCCCGCCAGGTATTCGCCGCCCTTCATGCGGGCATCCGCCGCCGTGCCCGCCGCAAGCGTGCTCAATCTGTTGTCGGCCTGCTGGCTACCAAAAGCCAACTCAGCCAACTGCGCGAGTGTCTTCAATCCGGTTCCCGATTGCCCTGTCAGCTTGTCGAATTTTGACTCGCGCTCGGCCACACGCCCCTTGTAGTCGTCCAAATGCCGCCCATACCCGGCGTCGATCAGCCCCCGGTATCGGTCGTAAATGTTGCCGAATTCGTTGGAGGCGAAGTTCTGACCGTACTGTTGCAGCGCTTTCCCGGTCTGGCCCGAGAGCAAGCCGCCCCGTGCCGCCGCGCTGTTTTCCAAAACCTTCTGGCCCTCGCCAAGGCGAAACAGATAGCCGGGGTCGGTCTGCCATCCCCCTTCCGAGATCAGCCCTTTTTCGAGTAGGAATCGATAGCCGGGGTCGTCCTTGAGATCGGCAACGGTGAAATCGCGCCATAGGTTTTCCGAGAATTCGCCCGGACGCACCGCGCCGCTTTTCTGTACTTCCGCCGCTCGCTGTATGTCGGCCAAGCGCCGTCCGGCGTCGTCCAGGTTTTTCTTAAGCTGTTCCTGCTGCGCCAGCCAGCGCGATTGATACTTCTTCTTGACCTTCTGCTGTTGCCCGGCCTCGAACGAGGCAAGCGCCGCCTGGTATTCCCGTTGCGCCTGCGACAAATCCGCGTCGGTCACGCCGCCCATGCCGAGCCCGTAGGAAATGAGCCCCTGCGCCGTGCGCCCGCCCGACACCCAGGGCGCGAACGCCTGGTCGTTCTGCTGGAGCTGCTGCCAAGTCACCTTGGAGTTGTAATCCGCCTGCCCCCGGATATCGTTGGCGGATTGCCCAGCAGCGCTGGACGCCATGGCTCCGGACGCGATGGAACCCGCCGCGGCTGCGCCTACGGAAACTGCTGTTGCTGCAAAACTCATGATTTCACCTCAATGAAAAGTCACCCGCGCCTTTCTCAGCGCCTCGGTCGGCCCCTGATAGAACGCGATTAGGGAAAATTCGTTAGGCCCGCAAATATCGATGCAATATCGCATCCAGCAAGCCGCTACCCGAATTGCATCTGTGCTGTTCGAAATATTTATCCCGATACTCGCGGCAATCTCCGGCGATAATCCGGCAATACTGCCGTCATGGTTCGATGCCTCGACTATCGAAAGCAAAATATTCGGGGGAATGCCCAATTCCTGCTCATATTTTCGACAAAGCGCCTCGGTAAATACGTCCATCACGATACCCGCTTGTCTTGCTCGCACTGCCTTAGATACTGCTCGATAGATTCCCGCACAATCTCGGAAACCGTCCGGCCATTCGCCACAGCTTTTAGACGTTGAATCTGCTGTTCCGGTAGACAAAATGTCGCGCGTTTCATGGTCTCACAAATACCAAATATGACGAATATTCATACGGTTAGAGTATACCATTATTAGAAAGTTCACATAACCAGTATTGCGGGCACAAAAAAGCCCGGACTAAGCCGGGCTTGGTGGGTTATCGATACGCCTGCGGTCGTCGGTCCATGCCTAGCGGGATATTTAGGAATCCTCGAACAATCCAGCCGGTCATCAGCGAAACAAGCCAGATGGTGAAGATTCCGCCTATCAGCGCCCAGAACGCTATATTCGCGGCTTCCATTCCATTGGCCACAGCAATGCCGATGACGATAACGGAATACAGCGCCATAGTCGCATACATAACCCTACGTGCGCCCTCAAAGATATTCATTGGTTAACCTCCTATGACCGGTTCAGAATCTCCGCCCGCCGCCGGTGCGGTCCGTTTATCGAGCGCCTTATTCTTCGTTGTGAAGGAAATCCGCAATCCATCGATTTCCAAGCGGAAACTCACTCCGGATTCGTTCCCGCCATCTGGTGGTAACTCGGAGATAATCTGCTCGATCATTTTATCGAGATTCATGACGCACTCCCTCGGGTTTTCTGCTCTGGTCGATCAATTCAACGGCTTTCAATATCCGCGCGTCTACGTCTTGAATCAAGAAAAACAAGCCTTTGATACTGCCCGGTGAAAGCTCGATAATCTGATCTTCGTCCGGTATCAAGGTGATAGTTTGAAGCAATTCGAGAATCCCCCGCGATTGGCTGAGTAAGTCACTCGCTTCGATCAGTTCCGGGGTATTGGTGGGATGATTATTCATTGCGCGCCCTCCTGCTGAATCTTGAACAGAACGCCCTCCAGGTCGGAAGTCACGGAATCCGCCCAATAAACGCCGTTGCTGGCCAAGCCACGGATAATCAGATCGTTCTCGGCAAGGCGTTTGATTGCCGCGAACAAAGCATGGACGTATTGGATTTCGGCAATGCTCGCGTCGATTGCCGCTTGCAGCTCTTGTGCTTCGCTCATGACGCATCCCCTCCGATCAGACCTTCAGTCCGTTCGATCCGCTTATGAATTTCCTCGATTATCGTTTGGGCTCCGTAGACTGTTACGTCTGTCCAGTTTGGCGCATCGTGAACCGCTGATCTCAGGATATCGATCAAGCCTTTAGCTTCCCCGAGCACGTCAGCCGCGTCTACGGGGTCGGGTGTGGTGTGTGTGTCGTTTGACATGGTGTTTTGCTCCAGTTGGAAGAGCACCACGCTTGAATGAAGGTGGTGCGGCCTCAACTACCGCATAACGACGGCTCGGCTTATTCGTCCGGTTTCCCGGCTTATCTCACCGTATCGACCGCACCATAGAAACTATGGGCGCAAAAAATCCGCATGTCTGACGGGTGCGGGGTCCGCGTTATGTAGTAGTGCGGTCAGTTTGCCACCGCTGCCGGAAAAATATCAAGCGCTTTCTTCACTCTCCGATACGTCCGATCACTCTTAAACCCGGCTTTCTCTGCGGCGATGGCTCGGGTTTCGTTGCCTGGAACTTCCGGGCGAACGCCCGGAAGTTCCAAATCTGTTCTCTTCCCCTGCCGATTCCCGACCTCCTCCTCAATCGCCTTCGCAATCGCCACCCGCTCCGTGGGCGTGAAGTCTTTACGGAGTTCGTTCTCGGTGCCGCCGCCGGTCTCACTCGTCCGAGCCCCGAAAAAGCCGGTGCCATCGTTCCCGCGTCGGTGTCCGGTCCTTGGTAACGACCTTCCCGCTGTTGACGTAAACGGCGAAATCGCGACATGCGGCATTCTGTGAGCATTGCCAGCGCACGATCTCGTTGCACGTATCGCATGGGCACGGTCCGCTCAATATCGTCTTGATCGAGCCCCGTTCCTCTGCGAACTCTTCCCACTGAATTTGGATCGGCTCAACGGCTGCCATCATCAGCACCTTTGTGGAATATTGAACGGCGTTTAGTTTACGCCAAAAAGAGAGACGACCTTGTGCTTCTGATCGAGCGGTTGGAGACGTTGAGAAGGTCGGCGGCGGCGGATTGGGATACAAAACAAATCGGAAAATTTTCCGATTTGTTTTCAGTCTTTGCCGCGTACTTGTTACCAACCGCTGCGCCTATCGGCATATTCGCCAGCTTCGCCGACGCTATGGCGATTCCTGGCGCGTTCTCTTCATTGCCGCCTGAATATCGGGGTGAATAGCGTGAAAAATGCAGTTGCCGCCAAGCGTTTTTGTAACGACCTTGGCGTAATAAGGAACTGACCGCTTGGCAATGGCGACGGCTTCCTCTTCGTCGGTTCCGGAATAAAGAATGCGGTGCTCGGAATCCTTGTCATTTTCAGGTTCCGGCATCGTCAAGGCGTAAGTCCAGCAGTACATAACAACCCCCTTAAGTTTGCCCTTGAGGAAAGAATGCGCCGACCACGCAAGGGAACATGGTTTTCGAGCCGTCGCTCTAGGCGCCCGGTAATTATACCAAAACACCAAAGAAAACAGTCGCTTAATGACTCTTGGTGCGGAAATCGCCCGTCCTTGGGCTCTGTTTCTACGCTGCCACCTTGCGCCGCGATTGCCATTTATCACGCAGCCACGGCCAGACGATCTCGACGGCCAAGTCACGGATGGCGTAGTACAAAGTGATCGCGCCGAAGGCACTCAGGAAAAGAGTGACGAAAAGCCAAGCGGGTGTGTTCATGGGGGCCTCATTGATAAAATGGTCCCCGATCACTCGTGATCCGCGCCGCCGGTACCGGGGACCAATCCACCCGGCGGTGCGTTAATCGACCTATAACTGCCGCTCGATCTCTTCAAACGCCTCTTTCACGCCATCGACAAAGCCGCGCACGTAAGCGCCGTTGCCGAACAACCGTTCCTGTCTGTCGACATCATCCCCCACGACCTCGGCAAGGAATGCATCCCAATCGCCGTCGATCTCATCCTCAACAGCGCTCCGCAGCTCGCCACGGTCGAAATCCCTAAACTCGAACTCGGCGACACTTTTCGCGGTTTCGTATTCCGCAGCCTCGAGCACCCATTGACGCCCGTCGGCCTCGCCACGCTCTTGCATGTCCTTTTCGAACCGTTCCTTACTGGCCCTCATCCGGTTTACTGCATCGCTCATTGTCGAACCCCATTGCTTTTGCTGTTGAACCACACGCCGGAACGCATCCGACGCCACGGACGACCAATTGACGGACTCGATAGAATCCATTTCGGCTTTCAGGTCGTCCGGAACCGAAAGATTGATCCTAGCAGCCATTCACGCCCCCAGTAATTGCTTGATATTCACCGACATAGCCGCGCACGCCTTTTTCTCGGCAATGCAGCGCTCGGCATCCTGTTCCCGCTTGCGTGCTTCCTGCGCTTCCTGTTCCCGCACAGCGTCGATAGTTCTGCGTATGGTTTCGTGTAAATCGTTCATGTCTTGCGCCTCTTGTGTTTGGTACGGCTATAGTATGCGCATAGCTAGCTTGCGGCGTCAATAGTTCTGCGCATAGCTATTCCGTGATAATTTTATTGTGCGCAGGCTTGCGCGAAAAGAAACACCATCCGTACCCTCAAACCGTGCCGATAGCGTCGGAGCAATCCACTATCGGCACGTCAAACCTAGAACGCTATGTCGTCGTCAAATCCCGGTTCACCATACGCCTGTGTCCATTCCTGCCGCTGTCCTTGTCCGCCGTTCTGCTGCGCCTTGGGCTTTTCCTGCCCGTTTCGCTTGCCGCCCGGTCTTACTGCCCTACTTGAATGAAGCGCATCGACTAGCAAGCTCCAGCTTTCGCGCTCCTGCCCGTCGTTTCCGGCGTACTTGCCTCGGGTGAGCTTGCCCATGGCCGCTACCATGTCGCCTTGCTGGTGCCGTTGCAGCGCCTCGGCCTGGTGCCCGAACGCCATCAGCGTGACCCACAAGGTTTCTTGTCCCTGTTCCTGCCCCACGTCCACGGCCACGCTTGCCGTACACATGGGCTTACCGTTCTTGGTGCTGCTGGCCTTCGGGTCGCGCCCGAGTCTGCCGTATATGCTCGATTGAATCATCGTCGTAAAATCCTCTTTGCCTGTTCGAGTCCACGCCTGCCAATCCGCCGAGCGTGTGGACTCTCAAGCTCGGCGGTGTCGTTTAAGCCGATTTACTGGCCTTCGCGTTCATGCCGCCGCCTTGCCGCCGTCCGCAGTCCAGCTTCCAGGCTCCAGCCACACATAGCCGCCGTCCGGCGTCCGCGACAATCGCCAGCCGGAACGGATCCGCTCGTAGCATTCGCCGCCGGGCATCCAGCGTTGAACGACCGTTTCCGGTACGGCGTGAATGCGCGGTTCGGTCTCGGTCGCACGGCACAGGTAATACCGCCGCGCTTCGGGATCGCTCCGGCATTTCTCCAGAACCTCGGCGATGACTTCCTCGTCGGTCTCGCCTATGCGAACACACCATTCACGAATGCGGGATAGGTCGCCGTCTACGGCCCCGGCTTTTCTTGCGGAACATGCGGAATCAGTAGCGGCTTGTGTATCCTGATTGCGTCCCTCCATTCCTCCGTCAATCTGCTGGCCGGGCTTACGAACAGGTAACTTCCGTTCGTGGTAATCCTGAATCCGTTCCGGGTCGCCAGATTGATGAACGTCATCGGGTCGAACTTCATGACTATCTCTTTGTGGCTGCTTGGTTGAATCGCTGAATTCCGAGAACAGATCATTGAGCAAGCTTTGAACGGTCATGGCGACACACTCCAGTAAGCGCCGGACTGTTCCACGACTCCAGCCAGCTCAAGACAAGACAGCGCCGAATCCCGGCGAGACCTCGACCGTAACCGCTTCGGTCCCACCTGTAGCATTGCCGTCTCGGATGCCCGCTTGCCGGGTTGCTTCGCCAGCCAATCGAGCAATAGCTTTGCGTCGGATCGCGCCGCCGATTCTTCCCGAGAGCCGAAAATGCCGCGCCAAGTCTCAAGCGAATAGGTCACAAGCTGCGCCGCGCCGATTGCGGTCTGTAGGCTGATCGTCCTGTGATCCGAAAACACAGTTAGGACGCCAGCCACCCGACAAAGCTGCTCGGTTGCCCGCAGTGCGAAAGGCTTGACCGGCTCCAGTAGTCCGCCCTTGGTTTTCGCGGCCTGCTCCATCTGCTCGAAAAATCGGCACACAAAGCTATGCGCGTCCGCGTCCATCTCCAATATCGGCAGGTTCGCGCAGTCCTCGCCCAACGGTTCAGATAACAGCCTGTAGCAGCGATCCCAAAACGCGCCGATTCGAGCATCCTGCTCTGGTCTGAACGGTTTTGCAGCCCTAGGTTTGCCTGGTGCTGGCCACGCGCATAGGAACCTTGGCCAAAAGCCGATGTTCGACAAGAGCGTATCTTGTACGGCTTCGGTCGCCGCGTCCGGCTGAATCAGCCAGTGGATGGATAAGCGCCGGTCATAAAGCTGAATCCGCCCCGTCGTGGATCGGCTTACCGATATTTCGCCATCATCCCAAAGCAGATTGAACGCGCCCGCCGATTTCGCTCGGTTATCCGCGTTCATGCCGTAACCGGCCAGCATTACCGCAGCCTCGGCGGAGAAAACGCCTTGGCTCGGTAGCCCATCGGAAAACCCGCGCCGGATGCCTTCCACGGTGCCGTCCTTGGTGAGAATGTACGGCTCCCTTGGCTTATCCGGCTTCGGTTCTTTCTTCTTCCGGTCGGCACAGCGTTCTTCCCAGTCCGAAACCTGGCATTGATAAAGCCGCGTCTGATTCCTCTGGTACTCGCGGACCGCGCGCAACGCCGCGCCTTCGGCTGTACTCTTGCCGTCGCCGGATTCGCCGATGGTGAGTAAATACCCGGAAAGCGGTTTTACGTCCGCCAGGGTTTGCACGTTCGCTTTCGCCTGCGCGATCAGGAACGCAGACGCAAGAACACACTGGCCCGCCATAGCCGGGTCAATCTGTCCACCCCCGGCTATCGCTACCGCCGCTTCCGCCAGGGGTCCAAGCGCGTCAATGGGGTAGGGCGGTGGCTCGAAGGGTGAGGAATCGCTGAAAGTGGGAACGGTCGAACCGTTGGCCTTGCGCGGCTTTTCGCCGGTTGTCCGTTTTGACTCGCCATAAATCGAAGGACAACGCTCGATTGCCGAGTCTATCGTTGCGTCGCCGTAGGTCCGCCCGTCCGCATGGTGCACCTTGTCCCATTTGTCGCGCATCAAGCCGGATGAGCGAAAAATGCGGTCAATCTGCGCCGGGTCTTTGGTATAGAAAGCCAACATCGAACACAGTGCCGCGTCTGCCTCGGACTGCGACGGATACCCGCCCCAATCGCCCGAGAGAAGCGCCCGGAACTTGCCGCCATTCTTGGCCACGGTTGCAAGCCGGATGATTTCGGCATCGTCGCCCGTGAACGTGCCGGAATTGCCTTTAGTGCTTTTCATCGGCTTTTCCCTCGGGGCGAAGTACGCATCGTGCAGCCAATCAAGCGCCGCTTGAGAATCGTTGATATCGACGGAACTGCCCGGCCAATGGTGCCCGGTCACAGTGAGATAACGCGGGCTTGTGGCGTCGTACAGTTCAATCCGCTTGTTATCGGTTCCTTTCCCGCAACGGTGCGGCTTGCCTCGGCAAAAAATGCGGATGCCTGTCCCGCTCGGACTTATTTCGACGTAGGTGGCTTGGAATCGCTCCACGACCTCGACGGCCCAAAGTTCAAGCTCTCCGGTGTCGGTGTCGATCACATGATCGAGGTCAACGCCCGCGAGCCCGTCGCCTTCCGAAAAAACAAAACCGATCCCGGAATAGTGATCGCGTCGGTAAGCGCCGAAAGCCGTCCTTAGATCGGTCCATGTTGCCGAATCGTTGGATTTCGCCGGATAGCCGGTTGCTGCGTTATATGGAACTTTGGTCGGTTTGTCGTCGCGGTTTTCGAGTCGCCAGACGACCCACTGATAGCGGGCCCGGAGCGCTTTCGGTATGTTGTGGACAGATACCCGTAACGGTAAACTTGACGATGACTCACTTTCCGCCTCGGCCCGCAGATGCACGTCTGCGCCGGGGCATTCTTTTTGCGCGGCGGTCTCCATCATGGCGATCCACCATCATGCCGCATCCGACGTGCTAAAGCGGGATTGCTCGTCCAGCCACGCCAGTACGTCCGACTTACGGTACCGGACGGACCCACCTACTTTAATGAACCTCGGCCCGCCGCCTTTAAACCTCATTTGTTCGACCGTTTGCGCTCGCGCACAAAGATAGGCCGCGAGAGTCCGCGTATCGCACAGACCGTCGTTCGGCAGCGACAAAAAAGTATCGCGAAGCTGCTCGGCGGGTATTTGCGGCTTGCGGGAACGGGGTTTGCGGTTTTTGGGGGAAGATTGGACAACAGCGTTCATAAAACCTCGTGGTCTATGACGCCATCGTGGGACTGCTTTTAGCCGATTTGCGGTTGTATATAACGAGTTGTTATATAAACAAATCGCGTTTGTCGGTTATCATTCGTCGCTGTTGACCAAGTTACTAGCTTGGCCAACAGCGACAGTCGGCACAGATCGGCGTCGTGTAAGTTAGGGTAACTCTGTAACTACGAACAGACCCCGGTTAGGTGGTAGCGCACTTGCCGGGGTTTTTCATGCTCGTTTGATTACATTGCCGAATATCATAAACGATTTAGTTTTGCGCTTGAATTTTGCGCGGACACGATTCAAACCGTGGATTCTTTCGCCCCTTTTCGCCCCAAATTAGCCCTTTTTTAGCCCTTTTTTAGCCCCTAAGAAATCCAGCAACCACGCGGTTTTTAGCCCAATTAGCCCCTTTAGCCCATCGGCTAAATCGGAAACGCATTTCGCCCCTACTTCGCCGACCGATTCAATACGACCACATCGGCGGATGGCTTGAGACCGGCAGACCTCAAAACAAAATCCTCGATCTTACGCATCGGCTCCCGCAGTCGCTCGGCGGTGACGACCACATAGCCGGCGGTCACGTCCGCACCATTCTTGTGATTCATCAGGGCTTTCAAGGCATAGGCGGGAATGTCCAGCGAATCGGCAATGGTCGCGAAGGTTCGCCGTAAATCGTGCGGGGTGAATCGAACGCCTGAATTCTTCTCGATTGCGGCCTGTGCGTAGCGGAAATTTGAGATACGCCGCCCGGCAGAATCAGCAAACACATGTTCGGAAACGGAAACGGCCTTGCGCCGGGTCATGATCGCGAACAGGTGGTCGCCCATCGGTAGCGTGTGGTCCCGCCTGTTCTTGGGGTCAAGCACGGTTAGCGTGCGGGCTTTCAGGTCGATCTCGGACCATTTCAGGTTAAGCGCCTCATCGCGCCGCAGCCCGGTCAAAAGCAGGGTCACAAAATAGTCGCCGATATCTCGGCTCGGCAGGTTCAGCACGGCCCCGAACCAAGGTTTGATCTCGTGCGGCTTGATAAGCGTCGAGCGCCGGTCTACCCGATACCATGCGCGAGTCTCGGATAAGGCTTTTACCGGGTTCTCGGCAATCAGCGCCCGGCCTTCGTCGTCCTTGTATTTGGAAACCGCGAAATTGAACAGCGCCCGCAAGTACCTCATGCCGAGATTGGCGCGAGCCTTGGAGTGCTGTTCACCGTGCTCATGGTGCCGTTGGGCAACCATCGCCGGGGTGATCCGGGTTATCGGCTTGCCCATCCAATCGGGGAATACCTGATTAAACGCCTTCCTCATGTCCGATACGGTCAACGGCTTCAAGTCCTTTCGTGTGGCCAGGTAATCATCGAAGACTTCCTGTAGCGTCGTACCTAGCAGCTTAACCCGCTTCTTTTCGGCCACAGGGTCGCCGCCGGTTGCAATGTCGCCCGCCAGCTTGAGCGCCTGCTTGCGGGCTTGCTCCGGCGTGAGTTCCCCGAACTGGCCTATCGTGATTCGCTTCACCTTGCCGCCGATCCGCTTTTCGAGAAAAAAGCTCTTGGTGCCGGACGTGAACACCTTCACGCCAAAACCGCGCAGCTCGTCGTCACGATAGAACGCCGGTTTGTCGGTCGGAACAGGCAATCGGTCGATTGCGGATTTCGTCAGCTTCATAACCCCCCCTGGAATCGTGGTAGACGCATGGTAGACACGGTAGACAAAACTACGTAATGTTCCGTAGGGTGAATTATGTCTCTAACTCACTGACGAGTAAAGGAATAAAAGGCTAGATAAGGTTATATATGGCTGGATAATATGGCTTTGAATAGGACTGAAAATCCTCGTGTCGGCGGTTCGATTCCGTCCCTGGCCACCATGTAAAACGAAAGTTTGCAATATTTTCTTCTGCGCAAACCTTTCTCGTCTTTCCGAAGACGTCTCCGAAAAACGCACTCACCCAAACCGACCAATCGGGCTTGCGATCTTAAGCGCCGCCACTGCGCCCGGCTCATGCCCTAGCCCTTAGAGCTAGTCGCCTTGGTCATCCGTAATGATCTTGGCCTTTAGGGGCGTCGAGGCAATACTTTCCGGTCACATGCTAATCGTCCGGCGGCGTGGCTGGTAACGAATCCTCGCGGATCTTTTCCGTCCCCCCCTGCGGATGACAGTGAACACGTGCCACTGCGCATGCGCTTCGCAAGGAGACCATGTTGCGACAACCACGGCTCGGTGCAGTTCACGGCCGCGATGTCTTGGGGGTCATGAGGGTGGCATTTCAGTTATCCCTTATCATGCCGTCATCGGGGTGGTATAAATTCGCCGGAAGGGGGCACGGTATAGGTGATCTCCAGCGTGATGTTGGAGAGATCCGAGACACAGACCGTGTTGTCCTGAGCCGTTAGACCATCGATCGACGGGCCTCCGGTCAGCAGAACGCCATACCCCCGCATTCCGCCCAGCGGAGGCGCGGGGCTGGAGAGTTGCCAGGCGATCGGAGAGGTTACATCCCATTGACGTGCATTGATGCGCGATGTCGGCTGTCCGCTGGCGAAGGTCGGGAGTCTACCCTGCACCGTTCCACCATTACGAACCCAATCCATGGAAGGGATGCGCACTTCCACGCAGCCGTTCGCTTTCACCTCGTAGTTTCCCTCTCCGTTTTGCCAGCATCGGTAGCTGTATCCCACGACAAGCGGACAGGAAGGAGCTTCGACCTCGTCGTAGCTCAGCACGGCACGGTCGACGATCTTGTCCGGAATCATGTCCATGAGAGTGAAGTCGAATTGCACGGCGCGCTCAAGAACGAAGGCGAAGCAATTTTCGCCGAGCCATCCGATCTCCGCCTGTCCCCACCCTACCATGCCGTCCATCACTCCGGGCATCGGGGTTAGCTCTCCGCAAGTGGAACTGTAGGTTCTACTCTCCCAAGCGTTACGGCTGGTGGTGACTCCTACGAGCAAGGTGTGCTGACCTACAGTGCGGAAGTCTACCCCTCCAGCAACCGTCCTCGATGCTGCGAGTGCGTTCTCTTCCCACACCCGCTGTCGGGCAGCTGGGGTAACACAGACCGTGTCTCCCTCATATGCCTCGCGCCAGACAAAGCCCGACAAGCAATAGTAGACGCCATCGCGCGGTCCCGGCTCGCGCCTGAACGGGGCTTTGGCGTTCTCATCCGCAGCAAGGGCACGGGATTGCGGAATGACGCAGACCAAGTCGTCTGCTCGCGCCGCTCGCCAGACGTATCCGGGAAGGCAGTCGCGAGGGTCTTGGGCAACAGACTCCTCAGCAACTCCGCCGATGAATGCAGGCAGCAGCAACAATGCGAGGGTCTTGTATCCGATCAACATAGTTTTCGACCTTTCTCTTGAAGCGCAAGAGCGATCCGGAATCCCAGGAAAAATAGACGCCTTCTTTTATGTAAAGGAGGACTATAGGGGGGATAGGAAGTTCAAAGGGCGTGATCGGTCAGTTCAGGTGAATGGTTCGCTTCCGATGAGCCGCCATTAAGCGGTGAGCGTTGAGACAACGGGCGGCTTGGGCTCGCGCTCGTTCGACCTTTGACGGTACTAAGTACATTCCGCAAATATTTGCGGAATCTCGACAGATTGGCTTGATTGGCGGGGTTGTCCTGCAGGTTGCCTATGCCGCAAGACTTCCCTGAATGTACTTAGAGCGTTTTCATCTCGCTCGTACGGCAAAACAGGCCTGGCAGGAGTCGTTGGCGCCTTCGGCTCGGGTGAATGGATTCAAGCATTCGTAGGTCGGCAATCCTTTGCCGACGAACCCGTTGGCCCAACTGCACCGTCGGGAAGGGCGGCTTCGGCGCTCCCGAAGACGCCGTTTGCGATTGGAAGGGTCGCGACTAAAGCGACCGTTTGCGATTGGGAGGGATTCCCGACCTACGCGCGAGTGCCCGTACAGTCGGTATGAAAATGCTCTAATTGAAGGGGCGGTTCTTTACGTGATTGATCTCATACGCAAGAAAGAAGGCGTAAGGCTTTCGCTATTTGCCTGATGCCGCACAGCTCAGAACGTTCGTTTCCGTCCGCACGTCATGCTGGCCGGGAGCCGCTCATTGACGCTCCGAGCGTGTTCGACATGAGGGGTTCGGATCGCTTTTTCGAATCAAACGTTACTCTTCCTTGATTATTTCCAATTTCATTGTGGTCGAGGCCGAGGCGCTTTGGAGGGGTTTGAAACCAAGCTTTGGATCGTCGGTTCTACCGCCGCTGCATCCGAGACGCATGCAACGCTCCTTGAACTCCCCGAGGGCTTTATTTGCAGATGCCGCAGATTCATACGGCCCCATGATGCCTTCCCTAGCCTCGAAAAACCATTCGACCTGCCCTGTCGTACCGTTACGCGCCGAAAAAACACGATTGACGTTAAACATTGTTCTTATAGTAATGATTACCAAGCATAACCAACACTTCCCGCTCAGTGGCTATACCAGAGTATTTGCTGGCAACTGATTCCGGCAGATGCATGACGAATGAGCAAGCAAAATATAGCACAAGCCCTTTTCGCCGTTCTTTTCCGGGACGGTATCAGGTTTTCATTGGTTGACTTCCTTCTATGGCCAGCCACAGCCCGACCACAGGATTAGGAAGGTGTCCGGCTTTTCCATTCGGCACTGAACCGTCCCCGTCAGCGAGATCAGGGGACCACCTCCACGGTGGCCATCATGCCGTTGTCCTCGTGCGCCACGATATGGCAGTGGTATACGAACTTGCCGACGATCACCGGATTGGTAAACGGAATCAGCAGCTTGACTCGGCTTTTCACGGGAAGATTGACCACATCCTGCCGGCCGGTAAACGGCACCGGCTGCCCGTCGATTTCTGTGACCTGAAAATCGAGCTGATGTATGTGAAACACGTGCATTTCGTCAGTCACATTCTCGATCGTCCATTCTTCCACATCCCCTAATTTGACCTGGGTGTCGACGCGATTCGGATCGAACTGCTTGCCGTCGATATAAAACTGATTGGTGTCGGGATCCTCCGAGAATTGAAAACTGCGGTGCCGGGCAACGGGATGCTCGCGCAAATCCTCCACCGGAGGGAATTGGTCCGCGGTCGGAAGCTCGACCGGTTCGCGCTCGGCACCTTCCGAAATCAAGGTCGCCAGCACCACTTCCGGATACTGATCCCCATCGGGCCCGGTATCGACGGCGAGAGTGCGCATTTGATAGATTCCGTGGCGACCGCCCTGAATCAACACCTCGGTGCGCGATGCGGGCGGCAGTAAAATTTCGTCCCGCGGTACGAGCTCGGTATGGCGGTTGCCATCCGCGGCGATTTCGTAAAGCACGTGATCGTCCAGCTTCAGACGGTAATAAATATCCGCTCCGATATTGCCGATCCGCCAAAACTGCGTTTCCCCCGGGCGAATCTTCAGGGTCGGGTTGACCATGCCGTTGACGGTGCGGGTCGTGCCGGCATTGCTGTCGATATTGTCGGAAGGGATCTCGCCGCCGATGTTCTGAAAATCCTTGAGGAGCATGATGCGCTCCTTGATGCCGCTCAACTGCGAAAACGGATCGAGCATGCCCTCGACGATCAGACCACCCGACATGCCTCCGAAAATCTGCGCCTCGACCAAACCGTGCATGTGAGGGTGGTACCACAGGAAGCCCGCAGGGTGCTCGTCGGGAAATACGATTCGTTGCCGATAACGCGTATTCGGCATGATATCGACGAAGACATTGTCGCCATTATCCAGCGGCGACACGTTCGAGCCGTGGTGATGCAGATTTGTCGAATTTTCCAGCGAATTGACCAGCTCGAGATTCAGGGTATCACCGGGCCGAACTCTCAGCGTCGGTGGGATATAACTGTCATTGAACACCATCGCGACGACGCTCTGCCCGCCAATCTCGATTTCCCGCTTGCCGGCGGTAAGCATGACGTTCAAGGCGCCATCCGAACTCGCGACTTCGGGTGGATTTCGGAATGTTTCGGCAGAATCGCCCTGTTCTTGGCGTCCGTTTCCGTTTTCGGCGGAGTCGTCATGTTCCTCGCCCACGGATGCCTGAATGATCGACTCCGGACCGGCATGAACCCATGGATTCGGGAGCGTTGCAACGACAAGACCGACAACCGCCAGCAAGGCTGCAACGGGTAGAAAGGGAAATTTGCGGGGTGTACGCATGACCGGCCCTCCTTGGCTAAAGGTCTTCGGAGCGAATATCCGTTAGTGCATTAATTCCTAACTCACGTTCCCGCCTGTTGGGCTAAAACAAGGCAAAAATCATGTGAGGAAGCTGCGAAACGGCTGTGACTTTGCCGCATTCGGACCGAACAATGAAATCAGCAATCCAGCAGGGATCTTGCCGCCCAAAAGGCTCGTCCTTCAAACCCTGGAGCATTTTCCGATCCGGTATCAGGGAGCCCGATAGGTAGGTCGGCAATCCCTTGCCGACAAAGTCCTTTGCCGAGCCGATAAGTCGGCAAGGGATTGCCGACCTACGTTCTTCCCGCCCGAACACGAATCCGTACACCGGGATGAAAAACGCTCTATTGCCTCGACGGTCGAAGACAGCCATTACGGGAGCCATTGTTAGAAAACGGGGAACTTCTCCGGTAGCGACGGAGTATTACGAACGAGTGCGTCGCAAGAAATCGGAGAGCCTTTTTGGTGGCCGATTTCCGGATCGTGGTATGGTAAGGCCCGGTTAAGCGTCGAATCGTTCCTCCGTTCGTCTTCCTCGCAGCAGCGAAAGTTATGGATTCCATCAGTGCGTTCGAAATCATCAAGGTGGGTATCGGCCCTTCCAGCTCCCACACGATGGGACCATGGCGGGCGGCATCGCTGTTTCTGGAAGCCTTGGGCGACCCGGACCGGGTCGAATCCCTGACCGTCCGGCTGTATGGCTCCCTCGCCAAAACCGGCCGCGGGCACGGCACCGACGTAGCCGTGTTGATGGGACTTTCCGGCGAGGATTACACGCTGATCGACACGGCCGTCATTCCGGACCGGATCGCGGCTATCAAGGCCAGCGGTTGGCTGCCCTTGGGCGGAAAACGGAATCTTCCTTTCGTCTGCGAACGGGACCTGGTGTTCGAGAGCTCGACCACCCTGCCGCGCCACGCCAACGGGATGTGTTTTCGGGCGATCCTTACAGACGGCGAAATTCTCGAGCGTATCTACTACTCTCTGGGCGGCGGGTTCGTGGCCGCAGACGATGACATGGAGCAGGCTTCGGCGGCGCGCGTCGTGACGCCTTATCCCTGCCACTCGGGGCAGGATTTGCTGCGAAATTGCAGAGCGCTGGGTTTGTCGGTCTCCGATTTGACCTATTTGAACGAGCAGGCCTGGAGATGCCGGGACGAGATCGACGCCGAGGCGCTTCGGCTATGGCGGGAAATCCGGCACTGTATCTTCCGCGGCGTGCACCGCGAAGGCTATCTGCCGGGCGGCTTGCGGGTCCGGCGCAGGGCACCGGAAATGCACCGCAAATTGCTGAACGGCGCCGACTATACGACGATCGAACAATGGTCCGATCTTCTGCGGCGTCAACCCCGTGATTTCGCCAACGTAGACCGGTGGGTGGTCTGTTTCGCCCTGTCGGTCAACGAGGAAAATGCGTCCTTTGGACGAGTCGTCACTGCACCCACCAACGGCGCCGCCGGGGTGATTCCCGCGGTGTTGATGTACGCTTGGTGCTTCGTCGACGGCTTCGACGAAGACAAGGTCATCCGCTTCATCCTCACTGCCGGCGAGATCGGCACCTTGTTCAAGAAAAACGCCACCATCTCCGCCGCCATGGGCGGCTGCCAGGCCGAAATCGGCGTTTCGTCCGCCATGGCAGCCGCGGGGCTGGCGGAAGTTTCGGGCGGTACACCGGAGCAGGTCTTGCAGGCGGCGGAAATCGCCATGGAGCACCACCTCGGATTGACCTGCGATCCGGTCGGAGGGCTGGTGCAGATTCCGTGCATCGAACGCAACACCATGGGCGCGGTCAAAGCCATCACCGCAGCGACCATCGCCCTGGACAGCGATCCGGCGGACGCCAGGGTCAGCCTCGATGCGGTGATCCAGACCATGTGGGAGACCGCAAAGGACATGAATGGCCGCTACAAAGAAACCGCCGAGGGTGGTCTTGCGGTACACATTCCGGTGAACGTGCCGGAGTGCTGAGCGGAGTATCGTGAGCATCCGATGCGCAAAAACAGGATAATGAGCGGCGCGCCCGCCACGCCCCCGCCGGAAAAGGCGGAGTTGACGTCCACAACTTCTGGCGCGCTACACCATGCCATTGCAAGCTCGCGCTTGTCGTATTGCCGACAATCGGAAGCGGTGGTCGTCACCGAGCTCGGCAATGCAGAGCTCCCGCTACGACCGCGTCTCCACGAACTCGACGGGTGTACTAGCGGCGCATCAGCACAAACGTAGACGGCGCATAAATTGCATTAGTGCCAAAATCAACAACGAGGAGACAAACCCGTGCCTGGATTACTACCCAGCGTCGATCCGGATGGCCTGCTTGAGTACTCGGTGGTCTACACCGACCGTGCGACCAACCACATGTCGAAGGTGTTTCAGGAAAGCATGCGCGACATCTCGCGTATCCTGAAAACTGTGCACAACGGCCACACGGCCGTCATCGTGCCCGGCTCCGGAACCTTTGCCATGGAGGCCGTGGCGCGCCAGTTCGCCACGAGCAAGAAGTGTCTGGTCATCCGCAACGGCTGGTTCAGCTATCGCTGGACCCAAATCTTCGAGATGGGCGGCATCCCATCGGAATCCACCGTCCTGATGGCGCGCCCCGTCGAGTCCGGACCGCAGCCCGCCTACGCCCCGCCGCCGTTCGAAGAAGTCGTTGCCGCGATCGGCCGCGAGAAGCCGGATCTCGTGTTCGCTCCGCATGTGGAAACTTCGGCGGGAATGATCCTGCCCGATGACTATCTTCGCGCCGTGGCGGATGCCGTACACGCGGTTGGCGGCCTGTTCGTGCTCGATTGCATCGCATCCGGCACGGTCTGGGTCGACATGCGCCAAATCGGAGTGGACATCTTGATCAGCGCACCGCAAAAAGACTGGAGCGCCCCGCCCTGCTGTGGGCTGGTGGTATTAAGCCCGGCGGCGCGCGACCGTATCGAGAACACCGCCAGCACCAGTTTTGCCGCTGACCTCAAAAAATGGCTGCAAATCATGGAGGCCTACGAACAGGGCGGACACGCCTACCATGCCACCATGCCAACCGATGGCCTGCGCGCTTTACGCGAGGTGATGCGCGAAACTGAAGCCTACGGCTTCGCCAAGGCGCGCGATGAGCAACTGGAACTCGGTCGCCGGGTGCGTGGGATATTGGCCGAGCGCGGCATCAAATCGGTCGCTGCGGCCGACTTCGGCGCCCCCGGCGTGGTAGTGTGCTACACCAGCGACGACGCCATCAAAACCGGCAAGAAATTCGCCGATCTCGGTCTGCAAATCGCGGCCGGGGTCCCGCTGCAATGCGGCGAAAGCCCCGATTTCAAGACTTTCCGCCTGGGTTTGTTCGGCTTAGACAAGTTGCAAAACATCGAGCGTACGGTTGCGACCCTGGCGCAGGCACTGGATCGGATCGAAAGGTTCTGAACGATTGCGTCATCGCGTCGGCGACGGAGTACGGTTCGGCGTAAGGGATTAGACTGCTGGAACAGACGCACTGGCTGCACAAGAACCAGCTCATCGGACGAGTGCGATCGGAACTGCGCGGAAAAAACGGGCGACCCTATTGCCTGCCGCGCAGATGCTCTCTTCTCGGAGATAAGGATTTTCGAAAGCCGCGTTTCGGACGGCTTCATACGTTTTTTGGACCTTCGCTTGCAAATTTCGATGACGGGTTCAGCCGATTGTCATGCACGATTCAACCTGATCATAGATGAATACAAGGACGCAAATCGCCAATGCGTCCGGTCGACACCGGACTGCAAGCTTCCCGCCATAGGCACTCCAGCATTTTTCCCGACAGGTTCGTCTGTCGGATCTTGTTTTCGCCTCACAACCTCTCCTTCCTGACTTCGAATCCAGCATTTTTTTCGTCGACGATGCGGGTTTTCGCTGGCTGATCCGTCTTAACTTGATAGACCGTTGAATTCATAAGCAGAGGATAAGGGGGGATGAAACTTACGTCGCAAACTCGCGATGCAGGCATGTCTTCGGAATTCCGGGTATTTCCGTCGGCGCGTTATTTCGAGATTTGTTTCGAGCGACTTTATCGGCTGATTCAGAATCTGATGGATACCGCTGATCGCGATCTCCTACTGGTGCCGACGCACTTGGGTATTGACGTCGCGCAATGTGAAACCATCGCACGCCCCGTCTATCCCTGCTCGCCCAGCAAAACCGTCTCGAGTCGTCGACTCTACACGCGAAATATCCCTGACGATCTTACCGGCCGATGAGTTTTGCTATCGGTAGGATCGACCTGGTCCGGTTGTCGGTTACCCTCTTGACCTTAGTCCTCTCGCTTCTGGCCGGGTGTGGAACGGCGCCAGATCGGGACGCGAAAAATGTCGGAGCGGGGATTCCCTCATTCTGGACGGCAACGTCAGGCCCTCAAGAAACGGTTTCCGAGCGTTGGGTCGAATCATTCGCCGATCCGACTTTGAGTGCCTTGGTGCATGAGGCTTTGGCAAGCAACTACGACCTGAAGTCCGCGGCCGCCCGTGTGGAGGCCGCCCGGCAGCAAGCCCGTATCGATGGCGCCGGACGCTGGCCTCAGCTTTTCTTCGCGCCGAGCTACGAACGCGCTCAGGTGCGTAGCGCGGGTTTCGGCTCGACCGAATTCGGCGCCTTCGAAGCCTTGTTCACGCTGGACTGGGAAGTGGATGTCTGGGGGCGGATACGCGCTTTCCAGCAGGCGTCCCAACAGGAAGCTGCCGCGACGGAAGCCGATTTCCACGCCGCGCGCCTATCCCTGGCGGCACGAACGGCACAGGCTTATTTCGAACTGGCAGAGGCCAAGCTCCAAGCCGAGGTTGCCGAGCGGTCGATCCGGGACAGGCGCACCATTGTCGACCTGGTGCGCGGCCGCTTCGCCCGGGGACTGGCGCGCGGCCTCGATCTGCGGCTGGCCCTTACCGACCTGGCCAATGCGGAAGCCCAGTTGGCGGCTGCGCGCAACCGGGTTCAAATCGTTACTCGCGTTCTGGAAGTCTTGCTAGGGCGCTATCCGGCGGCCGATCTGACGACGACGGCGTCTTTGCCCGATCCGCCCGCGCCGCTGTCGGCCGGGGTTCCCTCGGAACTGCTCGAACGGCGCCCTGACCTGATCGCCGCTTTCGACCGCCTGCGCGCCGCCGATTTCCGGGTGGAGAGCGCGCAAAAAGCCCTGCTGCCGCGCCTAGCCCTCACCGCTACCGGCGGCACCCGCAGCCCGGCCTTGACGGAACTGGTCGATCCCCGCGCGGCGGTCTGGAACGTCGCGATAGGCCTTCTGCAACCGCTCTTCACCGGCGGGCGGCTCAAGGGAGAGATTCGGCTGAACCAAGCTCTGGCGGAGGAAGCACTCAATCTGTACAAAAACACGGCGCTCAACGCCTTCCGCGAGGTGGAACAATCGCTCGCCGCGGAGGAATGGCTGAGGGAGGAAGAACGGGCGCTCAAGGAAGCCGTCGAACAAACCGAAGCAAGCCGAAAGCTGGCGGTCTATTCCTACCGTCACGGCTTCATCGAAATCCTGACCCTGCTGGACAGCTACCGAAGCACCCTGAACGCGCAAAGCGCACATCTCGCCGTCAAGCGGCAATTGCTCAGCAACCGGATCGATCTCTATTTGGCGCTGGGAGGGGAAGTATGAAAGCGGAGACTTTATCGCTACGGAATATGTTGCACACCACGCAGTGTGGGCCAGACCGACGCGGATCTGGTACCTACCAACTGTCGAAGGATTTGGTCCACCTCCTGTCAAAACGCCGAATCGCGATTGCACCGGCACAAAACAGGCTCCGTTGCAAAAACTGTGTTGTCGAGCGAGGATGGCCGCGAGGGACTGAACATAGGAGGTCAAACGTGGATTCCGTATTCCGGTGGCGGCGCTTTGCGCCCGAAGTGATCCTGCCGGGCGTGCGCTGGTATTGCAAGTACGGCATCAGCTACCGCGACCTGGAAGAAATGATGCCGGAACGTGGCATCGCCGTCGATCATACGACGCTGTACCGCTGGGCGCAGCGCCCGAATTGGAGAAGCGTACGCTCTGGTATCAGAGCCGCCTGAGCTCGAGCTAGCGTGTGAACGAGACCTACATCAAGGTTCGCGGCGTGTGGAAATACCTGTTCCGCGCCATCGATAAAGAGGGCCGCACCCTCGACTTTTGCTTGTCGGATATCCGAAACGCCAAGGCCGCCAAGCGTTTCCTGGCCAAGGCGCTGAGGCGCTCGAAGCACTACCGGCCAGGCAAGATCAACACCGACAAGAACCCGGCCTACGGCGAAGCCATTCGCGAACTGAAGAAGGAAGGTTTGCTGCCGGCGGACTGCCTCCACCGGCAAGTGAAATATCTGAATGATCGCCTTGAATCCGATCCCGGTAAACTGAAGCGCTTGATTAAGCCGACCCTCGGCTTTCAGTCGATGCGAACGGCGTATGCCACGATCAAGGGCTTCGAGGTGATGCGCATGTTCCGGAAGCGCCAGTTCGACTTTTGGATCGACGCCGTCGGTGGCCGAACCGAGGCGTGCTTCGTCAACCGGCTATTCAGCGTGTATGCCTGACCCGGCGACAGGCCGAACGGCTCAGAAACGTGCTTAAACCATTTTTGCAACGGAGCCGGGCGCCCGGTGTGCGCGTAGCGGGCCGCGAATTCGTCCGACAGCGAGGCCAGAATGCCATCCACCAACAGCCGCATCCGGCGCAACGGATGCGTTTGAGGAACCCGGTCTTCCCGGTTCACGTAGCTAAACAGGGCTCCTTGGGTGACATCTTTGCCGCGCATCGTCGTTCTCGAAAAAATAAAGCGGGTAGTTTAACCGGTCACAGTCCCACACTACCTGATTAGGTGCGACCGGCAGAGTTTTTCACCAGCCTGCTAACGTGAAAACAATAGTTTATACCGTTTCATTCGGAACTTGGGTGGCCTGTAGACAGCCGCCTTGGGCAGATCATGACTTTACGGTGCCTTTGAGTTGTTCACCCAATAAGCCCCGGTTTTGTTGGAGGGATTTTACTGCCGGCGCAATAGCTCAGGTAAAACTCGATACCCAAATGGAAATCCCCGGATACACGTCCCAATACTCTATATTGTAGAGACAGCCTAATACCTCGGTCTTTGCTAATTAGACCTAGATACAGGGTAATATTCGGATTCATCCACCCGTCGGATGGATGGCTGGTACCGGCCATCCATCTTCCAGGCTGTCCGCTTGGGACTATATCATCACGAGACGATTACCTTATAACCCGGTAACTTGCAGGAAATTCGCGCCTGTTACGGGTAACTGGTTAGTAACCGCAAATCCGACAGAAGCGCCGGTCGGATGCGAAATAAAAGATATCAAGCATACACCACCGTCTGGCTGACCTCCGGTCGAGGCACCACCGATGCCGCATGTCGATCCGCCTTCCACAGTGGCCAAGACTTGGTCTTGAAGGGGGGTAGCGCCCTTAATTTCACCGAGCGCATGGAAATCACTGGCGATAGCTGGAGCGGCGATCATCATGGTTGCCAACATACTCACTGAAAACATCATTTTCCTCATTGTGATTACTCCTAAATATTGCCGAGTTGGAGCGGGTAATAGGTCCCTTCAGGGTGCGAAATACCCCATCCTTAATCGACTCAAATAAACCGGGCAAAAAATACCCGGACCAAAGTTTGAAGATATCCATTCCTCCTGACTACAGTCCGTTGGTGGGGAGCATACGAAGAATTGAATGGCTGGCCTTAGGGAAATAATCTCGAAGTGAGACAGGACAATTTCCCGAACGAATGCAATAAATATCCCAGCACCGTGATACCCGCTATGGCAGCTTATCGATTCAGCAATTAAAGGGTTATTATACGAGGGCGGATAACACGGAGTGGAGTCCTTTCAGGGTCATGCCCCGCTCCGATTCCTATTGATTAGGAGCACAATAATGGAAAAAACGATATTGTTGGGTAGTGCGATCGCAGTCAATTTGGCTCTCGCTCCAATTAGCGTATATGGAACGACTCCGAGCGCCGTTTCGACTACACCAACGGATTTGACGGGATGTATTCCAATTGATGATTCGAGCACGGATGCTTGGAATACCGGAGAGTTTTGCCCCGACTCCGGCCAGGGCATCCCGACCGCCGGCTCCGCTAATATGTCGGCTGCCAGCAGCCCTCCAGCCGCAGCGAGCGCGCGGTCAATTCACAGCACGCCAGTTTCCGCCATTAACCCGGTTATCGCTTCACCGGCCCGCACCGAATGTCTGTCTGCCGGCGGTGCGAATGCCGCCGGCCCCGAAGGGTTTTGTCTGGCTTCGGAGATCGGCACCTCGCTTGCCAAGCTGGCGAATTTTGCGGCCACCAACGAGCTGGCGGCAAAGCGCTTGCAGTTTCTGCAGGTGACTTTCAAAAACAGGCCCACATTGAGCGGATCTCGGCTTCTTCCCGCGGATGACAATACCCCTTTGGTTGCGGAATGCTCGTCGGCAGGCGGTTCGACCGCGTTTACCGCCGGAGGGTTTTGCCTGAGTTCGGACCTGACCGAACTCGCAGCGAACATGGCGAAACTTTCGGTCGCGAACAGTCTCTCCGCAGCGAGCCTTAATTTCGTTCAGGTTACCTTCGGCGACCGCGAAATGCTTGGCGAAGCCGGTGAACTTTCGGGTTCTGGGACGTCGACGGGTCCGGAATGTACGTTGGTCGACGGCTCCCGTGCTGTGGCCGGAAATCCGGGAGGGTTTTGTATGGCATCGGACCTCGGCTCGTCGACTGCCGATCTGTTCGCGAATTTTACGGTAGCCAATGACTTGCCCGTGGTCGGCGTGCAATTTCTGCAAATTGCGTTTGATCAAGCGCACTCACAACATTTCCGCAGGACCGTTTGGCCTGGGGGCAAAAAGTGCGAGTCAGTTGACGGCTCGGCCGCGACTATCGGAGATGCTGACGGGGCCTGTATGGTTTCGGACCTTGCGACGCCCAGTACCGACTATTCCGCGAATTTTTCGGTAGCCAATAGTTTAGCCATCGCGGGTATGCAATACGTACAGGCTACGTTCGGGCGCAATCAACTCCCCGCCGGCACGGCACGTTCCACGACTGTCGGCGCGCCAACCGACGGGAGATGTTCGTCGGCTCAGGGTTCGACTGCGGCTAGCACGAACGCCGGCGGATTTTGCCTTGTTGCGGATCGCGGCAGGTCGGCCTTGGGCTTTGCAAATTTTGCGATTGCCAATGACCTGCCGGTTGCAAGTTTGCGGTTCCTTCAGGTGCCGTTTGGAGACAGGGCCACAGCGAAAAAACTCGGTGCCGGGAAGGAAGGTGATCCGATCGGCGCTGTCATTACGGATTCTTCGGCTTTTAATCGTCGGCTGGTGCCGCCGAGTCTTGTGGTCAGTACCGGTAATCTGCCCTTCCATTTCCCCGCTTTTGATCCAACATTCGCCTTCAGACCCTACTCAAACCAGGATCGAAAGAGGAACTCTTTTCTTTCGCTCTCGTTAGGCTGCGAGGCCGAATATGCGGATACGCCGGCAGATCAATCGCTATTGGGGCGGTTTTTGAATCTCGGTCCGGCCCCATGTGTTCGCGATCGGGTACGCTGGGGAAAGCTTTTACTTCACTGATCTTGAAGTGCCTTACCGACAATGAACCGCCCCGGGTTTGGTGGAGGCTCCAACCTTTGAGAAGATGGAGCCATGAGGAAGTCTACGAAGTTTTCCCCCGAGGTGCGCGAGCGTGCGGTTCGATTGGTGTTCGAGTGCCGCAATGAGCACCCCTCGCAATGGGCCGCTGTTGAATCCATCGCGGGCAAGATTGGGTGTACCCCCCAGACACTGCTGGAGTGGGTGCGCCGGCATGAACGAGACACGGGTCAACGCGACGGTCTAACCTCGGCTGAACAGCAACGCATCAAGGAACTCGAGCGGAAAGTGAAGGAACTGCGCAAGGCCAATGGAACCCTCAAGCTGGCTAGCGCGTTTTTCGCCCAGGCGGAGCTCGACCGCCGACTCAAGTCCCGAGGGCCTTCGTCGACGCGCATCGGGAGCGCTTCGGGGTCGAGCCGATCTGCACAAGGTCTTGCAAATCGCCCCGTCGGGTTACAGGCGCTATGCTGCACCGCCGCGCAACCCCGCACTGCGTTGTGCACGTGCCCAGCGCGACGATACCCTGATCCCACATATCGAACGCGTCTGGCAGGCCAACCTGCAGGTCTACGGTGCCGACAAAGTTTGGCGACAAATAAACCGGGAAGGTATCGCGGTGGCCCGCTGTACGGTCGAGCGGCTCATGCGACGTCTGGGCCTGCGTGGCGCCATCCGCGGCAAGGTGGTACGTACCACGCTTAGCGATAACAAGGCGCCATGCCCGCTGGACCGGGTCAATCGGCAATTCGAGGCCGAGCGCCCCAACCAGCTTTGGGTGTCGGACGTCACCTATGTCTCCACAGAGCATTTTCATACCGACTGTACGGGCACTCGCGCGTAGGTCGGGAATCCCTCCCAATCGCAAACGGTCGCTTTAGTCGCGACCCTTCCAATCGCAAACGGCGTCTTCGGGAGCGCCGAAGCCGCCCTTCCCGACGGTGCCGTTGGGGTAACGGGTTCGTCGGCAAAGGATTGCCGACCTACGAATGCTTGAATCTATTCACCCGAGCCGAAGGCGCCAACGACTCCTGCCAGGCCTGTTTTGCCGTACGAGCGAGATGAAAATGCTCAAGCCGAAACGATCAACGGGCTGTACAAAGCCGAGTTGATCCACCGGCGGGCGCCCTGGAAGACACGGGAAGCCGTCGAATTGGCCACTCTCGAACGGGTGTCCTGGTTCAACCACTCCAGGCTACTCGAACCCATCGGCTATATCCCGCCAGCAGAAGCTGAGGCAAACTATTATCGGCAACTAGCCAATCAGGCTGCCTCGCAGACCTGACTTAAACCAACGAGCCTCCACGATTCCCGGGGCGGTTCACTTTAGTCTTAAAGGTCTTGGTGATGGGGGGCTCTCCCTTGCGGCGTACTTGGATATTCCAGGAACCGCTTGGAAGCTTTCGGAGTGTGGCCATGCAGAACCTCTCTCAATGTTCAGTGTGAACAAAATGTGAACGAGAAGGGTTCTGAGGAGAGCAAGAACTACATTAAGTTCTTGTTTGAAATGGCGCGCCCGAGACGACTCGAACGTCCGACCTTTGGCTCCGGAGGCCAACGCTCTATCCAACTGAGCTACGGGCGCATGCCGCGCATTTTACAGGAATCAGGATCGGTTTAATAGACTTCGGACGGCGGCAAAGCTGTCCATGGCCCGTTCTTTTTTCTGTTCGGGATCGAGCGCGCGCCGTTCCGGCCATTCGAGCTCTTCTTCCGGCAGTTCGTTCAGAAAACGGCTGGGCTCGCAATCCACGATTTCGCCGTGGCGTTTGCGATGCGTGCAATAACTTAAAGTCAGATGCTTCTGCGCGCGGGTGATGCCTACGTAGGCCAGGCGGCGTTCTTCTTCGATCGTGTTTTCTTCGATGCTGGTCTGGTGCGGCAATAGATTTTCCTCCATTCCGACCAGATAGACGTACGGGAACTCCAATCCTTTCGCCGCGTGCAGCGTCATCAGGTTGACACGGTCGCCGGCGTTTTCTTCCTGGCTGCGCTCCAGAACGTCGAGCAGCAGAATTCGGGAAACGACTTCCGCGAGACTCTTTTCTTTTTCGTCGTCCTTGGCGATGCGTTTGAGCCAATCGATCAGTTCGCGTACCTGTCCCATCCTGCGGCGGGCGGCGTCTTCGCTGTTGCTGGTCTCCCTCAGCCAGTTTTCATACCCGATCTTGACGATGAAATCGTCGATCACGGCGAAGGTGTCGCCGCGCTGGGCGCGATCGGCGACATCGGTAATCCATTCGGCGAAGTGGCGCAGGCGCTGGATCGCCGTCTCGCCGAGAGACTGCTGAAGCCCGAATTCGAAGCAGGCCGAAAACAGACTGATGTGGCGCCGGTTGGCATAGGCGCCGAGTTTTTCCAGGGTTGTCGGCCCGATCTCCCGGCGGGGAACGTTGACCACGCGCAGGAACGCCGCATCGTCGTCCGGATTCACCAGCAATCGCAGATAGGCCATGATGTCCTTGATCTCGGCATAGCCGAAGAAAGACATTCCGCCGCTGATGAAATAAGGTATGGCGTGCTCCCGCAACGCGCGCTCGAAGAGCCGCGACTGGTGGTTGCTGCGATACAGGATCGCGTAGTCCTGAAAACGCGTGCCGTGGCGGAACTTGTGATGCAGCAGGTCGGAGGCGACCTGCCGCGCTTCGGCGACTTCTTCCTTATGCGTGAGCACGCGCAGCGGATCGCCGTATCCCAGCGCACTCCACAGGCGCTTTTCGAATACGTGGGGGTTGTTGGCGATGAGCTTGTTGGCGACCTTCAGGATCCGTCCGGTCGAACGGTAGTTCTGCTCCAGTTTGATGACCTTGAGCCGCGGAAAATCGCGCTGTAGCTGGGCAAGGTTTTCAGGTTGCGCCCCGCGCCACGCGTAAATCGACTGATCGTCGTCGCCGACCACGGTAAAACGGCCGACTTTGCCGGTCAGCAACTTAACCAATTCGTACTGGGTCAGATTGGTGTCCTGGTATTCATCGACCAATAAATAGCGTATCCGGTTGCGCCACTTGTCGAGGATGTCCGCATGCTCGTGAAACAGGAGCACCGGAAGGAGAATCAGGTCGTCGAAGTCGACGGCATTGTAGGACTTCATGTGCCGGACATATTCGGCGTACAGCTGAGCGGCGGGCTGTGCATCGCCCTGCCCTTCCGCGATAGCCCGCTCGGGGGTCACGAATAAGTTCTTCCACCGGCCGATGCGCCAGATATAGCTTTCCGCCTCGTCGATATCCCAGCTTTCCGAGCCGTGCTTGATGAGTTCCTTGGTCAGCGCCAGGCGATCGTGCTCGTCAAAAATGGAGATATTTTTCTTGAGGCCGAGCGCGCCGTGCTCCTCGCGCAAGATTTCGAGGCCCAGCGAATGGAAGGTGGACACCGTCAGGCCGCGCAAATCCTTGTCGGAAAGCAGCTTGCCGACGCGGCTCTTCATCTCCCGCGCCGCCTTGTTGGTAAAGGTTAGAGCGGCGATGTGCTTCGCCGGGGTGCCGTGCTTGACCAAATACGCGATTTTCTCGGTGATCACCCGCGTTTTGCCGCTGCCCGCCCCTGCAAGAACGAGCAAGGGACAATCCAAAGTGGTCACGGCAGCGAGCTGCTGCGGATTCAGTTGAGAGACCATCAAACGGCCGAAGAGATACGGTCGAGCCGCCGGAAGCCAATGGCTTCGCCGAGATGCGGAACGGCGATTTTGTCCTCGCCGGCGAGATCGGCGATGGTGCGAGCGAGTTTCAGAATGCGGTGATAGGCGCGATGCGACAATCCGAGCTTTTCGGTGGCCTGCTCGAGCAGTCGGTGTCCATCGTCGGTCAATTGGCAGTAATGCTTGACTTCTTGAGGCGCCATCGAGGCATTCGGCTTTCCGGTCCTCTGCAGAGCCACTTCCCGAGCCGCGATCACCCGCCGGCGAATGTCGGCGCTCTTCTGCTCTCCGCCGGGCGCGCCATGACGCAACATTTCTTTAGAAACGCGCGGCACTTCTATGTGTATGTCGATGCGGTCGAGCAAAGGTCCGGAAATCCGCGCGCGATAACGCTGAACCTGCTCCGACGTGCAGCGGCAGCGTCCGGAGGCGTCGCCCAAATAGCCGCACGGACACGGATTCATCGCGGCGATGAGCTGAAACCGGGCCGGGAAATCGACCTGGCGCGCAGCACGGGAAATCGTGATACAGCCCGTCTCCAACGGTTCCCTCAAAACCTCGAGCACCTTGCGGTCGAACTCCGGTAACTCGTCGAGAAAAAGCACGCCGTTATGAGCCAGGGAGACTTCTCCCGGCTTGGGATTGCCGCCGCCGCCCACCAAAGCAGGGGCCGAAGCCGTATGATGCGGCGAACGGAACGGAGGAATGCGCCAGCGTCTCGGATCGAAAGGCAAATCGCTGACCGATCCGATGGCTGCGCTTTCCAACGCTTCGTCGTCGGTCAAAGGCGGGAGAATACTCGGAAATCGAGCCGCCAGCATGGATTTGCCGGTTCCCGGAGGTCCGAGCATTATCAGATTGTGTTTTCCGGCGGCGGCGACTTCCAGGGCTCGCTTGGCGTGATAATGCCCATGCACGTCCGCGAAATCGGCAAGTTCCTCCAGGCCAACCGATGCCCCCTCGTTCGATTCGAACGGGAGCTGTTGCTGGCCATTCAAATGAGCGCATACCTCGAGAAGATGGTGTGCCGCGAGAATTTTCGCACCCTCTGCAAGAGCCGCTTCGCCCGCGTTTTCCTTCGGCGCGATTAACGTACGCCCCGCATGCTTCGCCTGAATCGCGACCGGCAATACCCCGCTGACGGGGCGCAATTCCCCGCCCAGAGAAAGCTCACCTACGCACTCGATCTCCCGGAGAGCATCGCTCCTGATTTGTCCCGACGCCGCCAAGATGCCCAGCGCGATCGCGAGATCGAACCGGCCGCCTTCTTTCGGAATGTCGGCGGGCGCCATGTTCACGGTGATTCGCTGGAGGGGAAATTCGAACTGACAGTTCAGAAGCGCGCCCCTGACCCGATCCTTGCTTTCTTTCACCGCGGTTTCCGGAAGGCCGACGATGGAAAGGCTCGGTAAACCGTTGGAAATATGCACCTCGACGGTGACTAACGGCGCTGCGATACCTTGCCTGCCCCGAGTGAAAACGACGGCCAGGGACATGAATTCCTCGTCCGTTCGAATTATCGATCGACGATCTGCTTTTCCAGCTCGGCGACTTGAGCTTCCAGTCGTTCCAACTGCTCCCGCGTTCTCGCGAGAACGGCGGTCTGCACGTCGAATTCTTCCCGGCTGACCAAATTCATCTTGGCGAACGAGGCTTGAAGGATTGCGCGGAAATTCTTTTCCAAATCGTCCTGCAATTTGAGGAAGTCGGACGGTACCGCCTCGGCAAGGCGCCGAGCGAGATCGTTTAGAGTGGTTTTATCAAACATATTGAAAAGCATAGCCGAGTAACGCGGTGAGCGTCCAGTCGGACGCACTCCCGTCGATATGCACCGTCAGAGTGCATGCAAAATCAGACGCTCCGTGATGGTGCATTTTTAGCGTCTGCCATCTTGACAATTTCATTTTTTGCCAAGCCCACCGCACAACATAAAGCTTGGCACAGGTCCTGCTTCTTGGTCGAAGAACGCCTCAACACTGAGCAGGGCTTCGCCGGTTCAGCGTCGAATCGAAGGCGGCGTCCGCACATTCTATAGGAGAACTCTCGCATGAAATTTGTGACCGCGATTCTAAAACCGTTCAAATTGGACGACGTCCGCGAGGCATTGTCCGATGTAGGCATTTCCGGCATCACCGTTACCGAGGTGAAAGGATTCGGCCGACAGAAAGGACATACCGAATTGTACCGGGGCGCTGAATACGTCGTCGATTTTCTGCCCAAGGTCAAGCTCGAAGTCGCGGTAACAGACGAGCAGCTGGAAGCCGTGATCGATGCCATCTCCAAAACGGCCAATACCGGAAAAATCGGCGACGGCAAAATTTTTGTGCTCGACCTTGAGCAAGTCATTCGTATCCGTACCGGTGAAACCGGAGCGGAAGCCCTTTAATCAAGGAGAAAAACAACATGAAACGAATCCAGATCGCCCTTTTCCTGTTCATGTCGCTGTGTTTCACAGGAATTGCATTCGCCGAAGAAGCCCCCGCTCCGGTCCCCGATAAAGGAGACGTCGCCTGGATGATCGTAGCCACCGTATTGGTTATTTTGATGACCATTCCGGGGCTGGCCTTGTTCTACAGTGGCATGGTCCGCGCCAAGAACACGCTGTCCGTTCTCATGCAGGTGTTCGTGATTTTCTCGCTAATGGCGCTGTTATGGGCGATATACGGCTACAGCATTGCGTTTACGGAGGGAAACGCCTTCTTCGGCGGGTTCAGTAAACTGTTCTTGAAGGGCGTGACGCCGGAATCGCTCGCCGGTACGTTCAGCAAAGGCGTCTATGTTCCCGAATACGTCTATATCGTATTCCAAGCAACTTTCGCGGGTATCACCCCGGCACTGATCGTCGGCTCGTTCGCCGAACGCGTGAAGTTTTCCGCAGTACTGCTGTTCATGGTTTTGTGGTTCACGTTCTCCTATCTTCCGATGGCCCATATGGTCTGGTTTTGGGCAGGCCCGGATGCGTACACGGATGCTGCCGCCGCCGAAGCCGCCGGCGCGACGGCTGGTTTTCTTTTTCAAAAGGGAGCACTGGATTTCGCCGGCGGTACCGTGGTGCATATCAACGCCGGCATAGCAGGACTGATCGGCTGCCTATTGATCGGCAAGCGCATCGGCTACAAGAAGGAATTTATCGCACCTCATAGCGTAACGATGACCATGATCGGCGCATCGCTGCTTTGGGTCGGCTGGTTCGGCTTCAACGTCGGATCGAACCTGGAAGCCAACGGCATCGCTGCGCTAGTCTTCGCCAATACCTTGCTCGCGACCGCAGCAGCGACCTTGGCCTGGATGTCGGCCGAATGGCTCGCTCGAGGCAAGCCCAGCATGTTGGGTGCCGCGTCGGGCGCAGTCGCCGGGCTCGTCGCCATCACACCGGCCTGCGGCTTCGTTGGTCCTATGGGCAGCATCATTCTCGGCCTGATTGCCGGTGCCGTCTGCTTCTGGGCGGTGACCAGCTTGAAAAACATCTTGGGCTATGACGACTCGCTCGATGTATTTGGGGTTCATGGCATCGGCGGCATCATCGGCGCGTTGGGAACCGGCATATTCGCCTCTCCCGACCTCGGAGGCGCCGGCGTATACGATTATGTGGCCAATGCCGTCGGCGAATACGACATGATGGCCCAGGTCATCAGCCAAGCTTGGGGCGTGGGAACCGTCGTCATCTGGTCAGGGGTGGTCTCTCTCATCGCCTACAAGATCGTGGACATGCTGATAGGGCTTCGGGTCACGGAAGAGATCGAGCGTCAAGGGCTCGATACGACCGAACATGGAGAAACCGCCTACCATCTTTAATTTGACAGCCTCTTGTCATGTCTATAGCGGGCGTCTTCCGACGCCCTCTTTTTTGCTACCGGCGCGATTCGAGCCCGATCAACGGGACAAAATCCAATTCCGGAGATTGGCCGCATTCATTGCGCCCATCGCCCGATCGACCTCTTTTCCGCCGTCGAACATCAATAGAGTGGGAATGCTGCGAATATTGAATCGTCCCGCAAGAGCGCTTTCCGAATCGACGTCGACCTTGGCAAAACACACTTGCCCAGCCAATTCGCTCGCCAACTGATCGAGCACCGGCGCCATCATTTTGCACGGTCCACACCAACTCGCCCAAAAATCCACTACGACAGGCAAATCACTTCTTCCAATATAGGTTTCGAAATCCCTCTCGGTCAGATTTGCCGGCTGCCCGTTAAGGATTTCTTGGCGGCAACGCCCACATTTCGGACGATCTCTAATCCGCTCCGGCGAAACGCGGTTTACGGTCATGCAGAAAGGACAGACGATGTGCATATCTTCACTCCGATTCCGCTTCTGCTATTCGTCTTCTAAATCGCGATCGGGGTTCCAGCCCAAGGCTTTTGCCCGAGCAATCGCCTCCTCCTGAATGCGCAGATATTTCTGGAGAAGCTCCTCCGGAAAGTTGTGCACCGAAAATCCGTACTGATCCCAGGTTTGCTGAACCTTTTCCCACAAGTTCTCGATGCCCCCCGCTTGCCATCCCTCACAGGTCTCGGATTCAGGAATCAGCCCGAATGCCCAGGCGTCCCGAATGATGCGGCCGATATCCGTCATACCGCCGTAGCGGTCATTATGTATTCCGACATACGGTTCATTATTTTTCATGCCAATGCACAGATCCCAGTCAAAGGGCCATTCTACAAAGGTCCAGGATGAAGTACAGCATGCCGGCGCCGGTCGCCTTCTTCACCGGCAAGAATACGACGCTCAAGCTTGAAACGGTTTCACGAAAGTCAATTAAAAGGCGAAAAGGACATCGGCAATCTCAAGGTCAGCTTGACGTCCTGCGCATCTTCCGTGGCTCCGATGCTTACCGATAGATTTAGGCTGGTGTCTCTGGTGAGTTTGAACGAATACCCCAAAAGGAACTCCCCGATATCCAAACTCGATCCGGAAACGGATTCTCCGTCCACTTCCGTATCGAATACGTGCTTATGCGAGTATCCGATGCTGAAGGATGATCGTTCGTTAATGCTGAACCCCAACCCGAAGCTTGCTCCTATCGAGTCGCCGGGATCGATCGTTCCGACATCCTCATCAGTCTCGAGGGTGTAGCCATAATTGAGATTTGCGTAAAACACGGCCGGATCGGTCGGGTAGAGCGCCGTAATACTCGGCTGAACACTAACGTAACCCGAGCCGGTCGGGAGCTCTGTCGGAAAGCGGGCGCCCGGCACACCCTGAGCCAGCACATAGTCCACATCGTAGGGACTTTTTCCTGTGGGAATGGTAGTTGCAAGATTTCCCACGAATATCGGCCAACCGTTGGCTCCGCCATTAAACTGATACCGTGCCGTAAACTCGATATCGCCCAAACCGGATCCATCGGCATTGAAGGTCTCATCCACTCCGGCACCGATTGAAACAGCTCTCGATCGCTGCATGTCCTCTCTGTAAAGGAAAGGTACGCGGCCACTGATTTCGAGGCGATCGGTTACGCCGTAGCGGCCGGTAATCGCACCGATAAACGTATGCCGGTCGATTTCTCTAAGATCGATCAATCCGATGGCAATGGCCGGAACAAACGTAAACGCGTCAAGAAAAACCCGATTGTTGCTCGCGTAGTTGTATTCCAGCGATGGCTCCACAATCAGGTGGCCCTTCGGCGTCAACACGCCGCCTACGGTCTCCGAGATCCTGGGCAGTTCCGGGGGCTTCGGCTTCGCCTCCGGTTCCGGAGCTTGTCCGACCGGACCCTTGGGCATAGCCGGCTGTCGGTTATCGGCAACTTTGACGGGACCGGGAGGCTGGTCCTTGATTCGTGCTGCTTGTGCCGTACCGGGGTTTGTTGCAGTCTGTTTGGCGGGCGCACCGCCGGCTATACGTTCGAGCTGGTTTTGCAGGGTTTTAAGCTTTCGTTGCTGATCCTCGAACGCTTTCTTCTGAAGATCCAGTATCCGTTGCTGCTCGGCTAAGGCCCGCCGCAACTGCTCGATTTCGCTGCCTTTCGCCGCGTCACCGGCAGCCTTTTTGCCTTGAGGCACAAGAACGGCTCTCGATTTTCCCGCACTCTTAACGCCCGGCGCTTGGCCCGCACGCGCCGCCAATGCGGGCTTCGGAAAATCCACCAGAAGCTTGGGCGAAGCCCCATAGGAAACCGGCTCCCAAAACTGGGTAAAAGTCGCGGGCTGTTTTAAGTCGACGATCAGGCGCGAATCGTCATCGCTTTCTGAACCACTGATTATGCGCGAAAACAGGGGATGATCCCGAGGAGGTTGGGGAAGTGTTCTGCTGATTCGGCCGCCGGGAAACTTGATAACCAAGCGATCCGGGCCATCCAAAAAGGAAGCTTGCACCGAGACATAATCCGAAGCCGTTATCTCGAGCCTAAGCGCATCGACCGACTCTCCATACCTTATATCGGTGATTTCCGCTCCCAAACAGTCGGAAACTAGAAATACCCCAAAAATCGAGGAAATAACTAGTACACGCACTGACGTACCCTCCCTGGGTCCATGTCTTATTTTTGTGACGTAACAGAACGTACTTTAATTTGACTGGTTTGGCAAGTTATTTTCGAAGGATATGCGTGTACCAATAAAGCCTTGATTAAAAGAAAAATAGCCCTGCCCGCCATAAATAAATGACGGGAATATCTTGGACGCAAAGGAAATGCCTCGACGATGATCTAAGTCTTTCATGTCGTGAGGCGTTAAAGATCCGATATCGGCCCAAATCATGCGGCAGATATGGCGGTATAAATCATAAGGCGTATTTTATCAGTTCATCATTAATATATTATTCGATAATAAACAAACATATTTAGATGATCCAACGATAACTTATCCGGCGACATGCTCAACGCCGGGAACCGTAATGGAATGCTTTTCCATCAAGCGATATAGCGTCACGCGGGAAACTCCGAGCCGGCGTGCCGCGCTGGTAATACTTTTGGATTCCGACAACGCAGACATCACGGCTTGTTCGACGGCTTGCGCTTTTATCTCTCTAAGCGTTCTTCCACTGAATTTCGCCGGACGGGATAGCCCCAAATCCACCTCGGTAATCAGACGACCTGTGGAAAGAACGGCAGCTCGATTCACGCAACTCATCAACTCCCGCACGTTTCCAGGCCATGAATAATCGAGAATTGCCGAAACCGCTTTTTTCGACAGACGCTTCGAATTCCGCCGCTTCCCCTGATTAAATCGATCGACGAAATATTCCGCGATTTCAGCTGCGTCGGTATCCCGTTTTCTTAACGGCGGTACATCGATCTGCAATACATTGAGACGATAAAACAAGTCCTCTCTGATTACGCCGGCAGTCACCGCTTCTCGCAAGTTCGGGCTTGCCGAAGTAATAATCCTTACATCTATCGGACGTGATTCTTTAGAACCGAGGGGAGTTAACTCCTTTTCCTGCAAAAACCTTAACAGTGAGACTTGCCCCAACGGAGAGAGATTTTCGATTTCGTCCAAAAACACGGTACCGCCAGCTGCGGCTTCGAAATGCCCTACTCTCTCCTCGACCGCGCCAGTAAACGCTCCCTTGTTATGGCCGAAGAATTCGCTTTGCACTAGCGTGTCGGGAATGGCGCCGCAGCTCACGGCGATGAAAGGTTTTTCCGCCCTGGACGACAAGCCATGGATTGCCCTCGCAATGAGTTCCTTGCCCGTCCCGGTCTCGCCGGTAACGATTACCGGCTCATCACTCCGGCTGATTTTTTGGACATTTTCATAGACCAGCGACATTGCTTTACTGGACCCGATCAATCCAAACCTCTGATTGATCGCTAGACGAAATTCTCCGCGACTGGCCTCCGCCAGTTTTGCCGCGCCGTAAGCGTGCCCTAGCGAATATGCCAGTCTACGGACATCTACGGGGGTCGTATGAAAATCGAAAAAGAAAGAGCTCAAAAAAGAGGCGTGCTCAATAGAACCCATACTCCCTGGATCGACGATCGCAATCCACTCGGTAGACGAGCTTTCATTGATTACTTCCAATAGCCCGCTTTGCGTTTCCTCACTGAAACTTGCATCGAGCAGGACGACACCGACATAGATCTTGCTCGATCTGAGATGCCTTATCGCATCTCGCGTATCCATCGAGATGTGAGCCTTCCAGCCCTTTTCAGCGAGACTCTTCGCCAGACCGAGCGAGTCAGCCCAACCCGGCTGAAGCAAGATTAAATCCCTAGAATCGCCCCAGGCCTGATTGGCCGGAAACACCCTTTCGATTCGAGAAATCCCAGCTGTTAGTTCCATCTGTTTTCCCTTCCTTTTGATTATACAACACAGGACAATATTCCCTATTATTACAAGAACCTATGTAATTATATCTCCCTATAAATAAGCCGCTGCTTTAGATATTATGGAGCAAACCCACCGCCGTACGGTCCAAAACCGTTAAAATCCATACCCTTAACATTTGAAATGGTTAAATCGATGGACCGCATCATAGTTATTATCTGATTATCCATAGTATTTTGAATAACTGCCATGTTGTTCGTCCCAGCATCCGACATCGCGAAATTGTTGGGACCATTATTTACGGTCACTCCGCGCAACTGATCGATGGAAAAATCGTCGGCCAGCGCGAAACGGTCCGAAAACTGTTCTTGTCCATTGACAAATACGGATGTGGCCAAGGATAAGTCAACAACCATCCCGTTGTCCAACACAAACCCGGCACGCAACTCATCAAGCTCTGCGTCCTCGGCCGCTGTCCAGCCGGGAAGCGACTCAACGCCTCCCTGCCCACTTGCCGCACAGATTTTTATTGCTTGAGGGATCGAAGCAAGAAAGATGACACTCAAAACCAGCCGCATGACATCGAATTTCTTCGATGCTCGAACATCCTTGGCCGACATCATGATATTACTCCTTGTTTCTAAAAATCATATCTTCCCGGTTGTAGCAGGTTGAAGGAGGCGAGACTACCATTATCGACTGCCATACCCAATGGGGCTTTCGGACTCAAAGCCCATTCTTCACCGCTGTTGAAATATTTGCCCGCAATATTCTTTTTATTTCGAATAACAAAAAGGATGCGGTTGTCCCATAATTCTCTGAACGTCTGAAGATCCACCCTTTTCAAACCCATGGCCGGATCTCCAAGCAACACAGCGGAGTCGTTCGTGCCTTTTATGATGACGAAGTGCAAATAGCCCTTATTATTGATAATAGTAATCGCGGGCACCTTCGCCTGAGCCAGCTGCTCCAAGCCGATTTTGTAACCGTCAGCCTTGTACCCTCGGCGTTCGAGGTATTGTTTCATGTCCAGCAAGGAAAAACCTTGCTGTTGTATTCTCTGCTGGTCGCCATGCTCCCACATGTCGCCGAAGACTTCCAATTCGCCGACCGTATCTTCGTAATGGAATGACAGCAAACTCGCCAGCGCTGCCGAGCCGCAGCTGAAATCATACTGCTGCTTCAGAATGGTCTTGAACCGTCTCTCCGCGTAGCTCGTTGTGCCGATGTTATAGAATCCCGGCCCCGCCACTCCATCGAAAAACTGCACGGAGCCGGCGCGAACCTCCGACACCGTGCTCATAACACAGAGAACGAGCAAAAGACTTGAACGAAAAAGACCGGTACTTTCGCTCATGGCGTTATGGTGACGTTGACGTCCGTGAGATTTTGAATGATTACGTTGTTTCCGGTGTTTTGAATGACCGATATGATTCCGCCAGCATCGGTGAACGCGCTGCTATCGATACTGTTATATGTGGTCATATTACTGGTATTTGCAGTGTTACCAGCCATTGTCGCCTTGAGCGCGCCGCGGGCGAACGCCAAATCGTCCACGCCCTCGCGGGCCCGCTCCTCGCCCAAATCGCCGCTCCCAACCGCCGCATACGATTCGGAAGCGAATGCGACTTCGTCGTCGAGACCGCTTGCTTGGCCGGTCGACCAAAAACAACTGACGAGAAAACATAGGCTTCCAAGCAATCCTTTTTTCATCGTTCACACCTTCTTTCCTTTAGGCTTTGGCAGAGAGCCGGTGAGCGTTTCGGCGCTCACCGGTACCCTAATCGGCTGTTATCTCGTCAATTTCAATTGTTGACGTTCACGGTGCCAAAAACATTGGTGCTTTGTTGAATCAACGAGGCGTGGCCCAGGTTTTGGGAGAGCTGAACGATACCGGCGGCGCCGTTGGCTGAACCGTCGATGCTGTTGGATGAAGCCGCAACCGGCACCCCTGCCTGGACAGCGACACCGACCGGCACTACAACCACATGCTCGACTTCCCCATCTAGCTCGACCTTGGTACTGTTGTCGATCTCCACTTCGCCGCCCCTATGGACGTTAAAAGCATTCCCGTCGCCGGCGACCGAAGCCGAATTTACCTCGATCTCCCCGCCATTCTGCGCGCTTAACGCATTCCCGCCACCAGTGGCCGAGGCCGAGGTATAGTCGATCTCACCGCCGTTCTGGGCAGCAAAAGCATCCCCGCCAGCGTTAGCCGTTGTGTTTTCGCTCTGGTCGCGAGTTGCCGTGCCCCCGTTGTTCGCGGCTACACCGTCGTCCTCGGCCTCAGCTTCGCTGTTGTCGGCAGAGGCCGTGCCGTTGCCGGCCGCGGCAACAGAACCTTCGTCCTCCGCCTCAGCTTCACCAGCGTTGGCCGTGCTCCCGTTGTTCGCGGCAGCAGAGTTTTCGTCCTCGGCCTCAGCTTCGCCAGCGGTGGCCGTGCCCCCGTTGTTCGCGGCGGCAGCACCGTTGTTCTCGGCTTCCGCTTCGCTTTGGTCGTTCGTCGCGTTCCCGTTGACCGCAGCAGCGGAATCCTCCTCGGCGTCAGCTTCGTAGCTCGCGTCCACCGCTACATTTAGGTTATTGTTTTGGGAGTCGATCTCCGCGTCAGCCCATGCCCCCGACGAGAAACCCAATGCCAGGCTGATACCGACCGCCAACAAAGTCTTATTGAAGTTCGTCATCGTATGTCTCCTTAAATTCAGTGGTTACCGGGCTGAACTCCAGCTCTGACCCGGAGCGTTCTTCCAAACGCCGCCATATTCCCAACAATTTTCGTACCACGGCGTTATGTCGCTGTTTTTACGAATTTTTTCGAAATGACGCGGTACTCGTTTTTGTAAATGTAGTGGAACGTCCGGCGTCCCCTAGTGGTGCTTTGAAACCCAGTTTCTTATGTATCGTAAATAGCAACTTCTAGCGGAAAGCCCGATCCGATCGTCCGTAGATCATTGATAGTTAAATCTTTTTAGACTCAGGGCGGTGCTGATGATGGCGTTTCCAAGAAATGTAAAATTTTCTGACACCGGAGCCTCCCGCCAATTTTCGCGGGCAAAAATCACGGCTTGAGAACAACATCAATCTGTCGCACCATTCGCAGTTATTAATCAGGCCCGTAAATACCCTCCTGGTATTTCGGGCCGCCGCCCAGGCCGGTACAAGCCCGGCCTGGGCTCACGCAGCTTGTCGCCGCGCCGGGGCATCCCTGCCCCGGATTAACCCGGCCTATATTTATAGGCCGGGTTAATAAAACCGACTGCATTCGTTGTCCCTGAAAAAATACAGCCCCCGAACAACAGGAGCACCTCAGACATGAAAAGTTACCGTAAAGAACTTTGGTTCGAAGCACCGAGCCGGATCGCTTTTATCAACATTACCCATCAGGTGGAGACATGTCTGAGAGAAAGCGGAGTGCGGGAAGGTCTCGTTTTGATTAACGCCATGCACATCACGGCATCGGTCTTCATTAACGATGACGAGTCCGGTCTGCATCGCGACTTCGAAACCTGGCTCGAAAATCTGGCTCCGCACGAACCGATCAGCCGCTATTTCCACAACCGCACTGGCGAAGATAATGGCGATGCCCACTTGAAACGGCAGGTCATGGGCCGGGAAGTGGTCGTGGCGATTACCGGCGGACAGCTCGATTTCGGCCCGTGGGAGCAAATTTTTTACGGCGAGTTCGACGGCCGCCGCAAGAAGAGGGTTTTGGTGAAAATCATCGGCGAGTAAGCCGATCAACGACGGTGGAAGCGAATTTCGGTTCCCATGGGAGGGGCAAAGGCCGATAGGCCGTGCCCCATCCCCGGCATCGATGGGCTAGCGGCGCTTTACTCGCCCGGAAAGCCAGGCCTGGCCTGTTCAGGTTGACTATTATGAGCCTATCCCAGTAGGCCGTTCGCCCTGAGCTTGTCGAAGGGTTTCTTGAGCCTACTGGGATAGGCTCTAAGACCACCCAGGGCCTCACGGCAAACGTCGTTTGTCGCTTTCGGCTCCCGGCGAATTTGTACCCATCCCGCTGCGCCATCAGGGGAAAGACTCGGTAGCTTCTTCAAGGAAGCCGTGAACAGATGGATTCCGCTCATGCCCCTTCGACAGGCTCAGGGCAGGCTCAGGAGAGCGTTCGACAAGCCTGTCCTGAGCCAAGTTGAAGGGCCTGTCCTGAGCCGAGTCGAAGGGCTCACCACGAACGGAATCGATACGTTACCGTTCGTCCTGAACCTGTCGAAGGGCCCAATCAGAGCTCCCTTAAGCTCTCACCAGTTCTCGTCATCGTCCTTGTAAGGCTTTGGCTTGACCGAGTCGGGGATCTTGGGCTTTTTCGCGGTTCGAAGCAGAATCATCAGATTACCGAGAATAATGGCAACCACCAGCACTATCGCGATCCAAAACATTCCCATAAAAATCACATCTTCACAAATGCATGAGTCAGACTCTAGGATAAGCCGGAAACGCGCCCGCCCCCAACCACTCTTACCGTTTCGACACCGATGCCGGGAAAATTGCTCAACCATCAACCCTCGATAAAATCCGAACGGCAGAACATCTGCGCCAAAGGCTACGCCCCATGATCAAAACAACCTGGCACATAGGCCAATTGTTAAATGCCGTTCAGAGTACCTTCATCGGCGTGCTGCGCGTTTTGTCGATCCCGATCGTCCTACTGCTCAGTGTTGCAGAGGGATACAACACCTGCTACGGCCTCAGCTATTTCATTCCTCAGTGGATCGCGCTGATCATGACGATCGCCGTGCAATCCATGATCGTGATATGTACTTTGGAACTGGCCGGCATGCGCTGGCGCGCCAATCGCTTGCGCTATCTCAGCGTGGTGCTGTCGCTGTTAGTGGCTCTGACCATATCGATATCGTTCGCCTATTTCAGGTTTTACGAATTTTCCCAGCGCGATGCCATCCTGCTCGAACGACAGACCAGCGTAGTCCATGACGCGAACCGCTATATCGAAAGCGTGGTCGGTCTCAAGAGCCAGCTCACGGCGGCTCAACAGAAGCGCGTCGAGCAGGCGTCGGAGGATGCCACCCGGGCTTACCTGGGCACTCATCCGGGCATGCAGGGACAGATAGGCAAGGGCAAAGTCTGGGGTTTTTACAATGAGATTCTGCAAAGCGAACAAGCCAGGCTGAAACAACTGAACACGTATTCCGAGAGCATGGAAAACCGTTTGTCCGAGGTGAGAGGCTCCCTACAGGAATTTTCGCTTCAGGTAAACAATTCCGAGGCTTACGAAAGGCTGGTCCGGAACTTCCAGAGTCTGCAAGGAGAAGCGGAAATCCTGGCCGCGACCTATGGTGCGCCACCCATCGAGGCACCCCGGTTCGGCTCCTATGCCGAGTTTTCCCTCGGCATCACGCCATCCTTTGCCATGTGGAAGAACATCTCTTGGTTTACCCTGGCCTGCGCCGCCATGGTGGACTTCTTCATCTTGTTCCTCTCCTACCGTCTGGAATCCACCGCGCCAGGCCCGCTTACCGAAGAGGAAAAGGAACTGGCCTATCTGGGACTACGCCAGTTCGGCGAATTCACCATCAACAAGAATGACGAATTGGAATTCGTGATCGAGAAAACCGAGCTGGAACGTGCCCGCCGTTATTCCGACTGGACGCGGATGTTTTCCGTGGCGTTTCTATTGAATCGGGGTTATCTTCGTAAGATAAACGATAAATCGGTGGAGTTCGCCCCGAATCTCTACCCGATCATCGCCGAGCGCATCAGGCCCCGGCAGACAACCGAAACTCCCGGAGAACCGGCCAACGAGAGCGAGCTCAAAGACACCCTGACGAGGAAAGGTTATGTTTGAGGACAACCCACTCGACTCCAACTCGCATTGGGAAGCGGGTTTCGAAGGCGACCGCCGCATCGTCGTCTCCGTTCTCGGCCCTTACCGCCGCGTGTTTCCTCGTCCAAACCGCTTTATCCGGCGTTTTTACCACCGTGTATACGAGCTGAAAATCGAAGATTGGCAGATCCCTCTGGAACCTCTGAGGCTGGGAACCCTTTGCACCATCGAAGCCGAGTTGTCGATCCGCTTCCAGCCAACCATTAAATACGCACACGAGCATCTCGACCACATTGCGAACCTCGGCGCCTATATCCGAGCCAATTATCTAACGCTGTTGCAGGATGCGGCGGAACACGAGTTGCGACAATTGGAACAGACGGAATTCGAGGATAACCACGTTCTAATGGAGCGCCGCATCGAAAACATCGCCAACGAACTGCTGGCCATGCGCGAAATTCAATGCCGCACACGCTGCACGATCCGAACTGTTTTCGCCGAGCTGGATAATATCGAGGAGTATGCCGAAACCGTCGACGCCAAGCACAACGGCATCTATCTCGAGTTGGTCCGGCGCCGCCGTCAGCTCAACGAAAGGCTGGCGAGGGAGCACTACGAACGCGAGACGAACGAACGCAAACTTAAGCTCGAGCACGAAGAACGAATGCTCGAATTGATTCGGCGCGAGGCCGAACTGCGCAAGGCGCAACGGGATCATGAGACCGAGCACGTCCGCGCCGAATTGACGACGGAAGAAGCCCGCGCGGCCGAGCAGTATGACAGCGAAGTGCGTCTCCGCGAGGCGCGCATTCACCACGAGACACGTTTGAAGCAGTTGGAACTGGAGGCCGACCTGGCCGAAAAAACCCGCCGGGCAGGAGCCTTGGATGATGTCGAAAATCAGCTCAAGCGGGAAATCGAGTTGCTCGCTTTGGAACGCCAGCGCCTACTCCTGGAAGAGGAAATACACGACGTCAAGATCGCCAAAGCCAAAGGCTGGGTCATCAACGCCAAGCGTCGGTTCCCTTTGGGTGAAAACTCCAAAACGCTGAATTCGCAGGATTCCGGCGTCGCACAAAACCCCGGCAGCGACTAAGTCTCGCTGTCGCGCATTCCCAACACTGGCCGCCATGCGTTCGATCCGACGAGCACTGATTCTTTTTTTTGCCGTTCCCGGCGCTATTCTCGCTAATCCCTGGGCGGAGGTTCCCGGCCCGATCAAAGGCCCTCCGCGCGCAATCGGCGAAACCAACAACGGCTGCGTCAGCGGGGCGGCCGCTCTGCCCACGGAAGGCGATGGCTATCTCGTCATGCACTTGGAGCGGAAGCGCTACTTCGGCCATCCTTCGTTGATCCGGACGATTCAGACCTTGGGCAAGCGCGCCCACGAAACTATCGGGGTGATTCAGGTCGGCGATCTCTCTCAAGCGCGGGGGGGACCCATGCCTTTCGGCCACCGCAGCCATCAGACCGGCCTCGACGCCGACGTCTGGTTCAACCTCGATCCCGGCCTCTATTCGAATGCGGACGGATGGCGCGCCAACATTCCCGCCCTGAGCCTGTTGAATCGCGCCGGGAACGGGTTGGATCGCCGGCTTTGGAGTACGCAGCACGCGCGGCTGTTGAAACTGACGGCGACTATTCCCGAGATCGATCGGGTCTTCGTAAATGCGCACATCAAGCGCGAACTTTGCCGAACGGTTCGGGGAGACCGCAGCTGGTTACGAAAAATCCGCCCCTGGTACGGCCACCACGACCATTTCCACCTTCGCCTCACCTGCCCCGCCGAGAGCCCCGAATGCGTCCGGCAGCCCCCCTTACCGGCCGGTGACGGCTGCGATTCAAGCCTTTCCTGGTGGTTTCAAAAACACCCGCCGGGCCCGACCAAGCCGGAGCCGCCGAAGCCCCCGATGCCTGGCGCCTGCCAAATGCTCCTGAACGGCGATTAAGGCGCCGGCACTCGATCATTTTCCAAAAGAACCGGCGGTGAGTGGAACGCCGAATATCGTTCCCTATCGGGGAGGAGCCACGGTGTTGAAATCCCGAGGGTCCTCCATGGACGCAACGAGCGCGGAATAATTTATAGGTGTTTAGAGCCTATTCCAGTCGTCACAAAACCCTCCGACAGGCTTAGGGCGAACGGCCTACTGGGCCTACTGAGATAGGCTCTTAGAACTCTTTCCATTGCTGAGCTTAGGTCTTAAGCCCGGTGCCGCGCCGGAGCAAGACGAGGCTCCAGGCTACGAGGATCGAAATCGAGCCGCCGATGATCAGGAAAGCAGTCCGGATATCCACGTCGGAGATCCCTACGAATCCGTAACGAAAGGCGTTGACCATATAGAGAATCGGATTCGCCAGGGACACCTTCCGCCACAATTCGGGCAACAGCTCGATGGAATAGAAGACGCCGCCCAAGTAAACCAGCGGCGTGAGAACGAAATTCGGGACGATAGAGATGTCGTCGAAGCTGTTGGCGTAAACCGCATTGATGAACCCCGCCAGCGAAAACAGCGCCGCGGTCATGAAGAACACGCTCGCGATGAGACCGGGATGAGCCGGCCGTACATCGGTGAAAAACATCCCGACGATGGCCACCACGCCGCCCACCGCCAACCCGCGGGCTATCCCCCCGCCGACGTAGCCTGCCAGAATGATCCAGTTGGGTATCGGCGAGATCAACAACTCCTCGATATTCCGCTGGAACTTGGTGGAGTAAAACGACGCCACGACGTTGCCGTAGGCATTGGTGATGACCGACATCAGTATGACGCCCGGCACGATATAGTCCATGTAGGACATCCCGGCCATCGGCCCTACCCGCCCGCCGATCAAGGTCCCGAAAATCAGGAAATAAAGCGAGGTGGTGATCGCCGACGGCAGGATGGTCTGCGGCCAGATGCGGACGAAACGGTGAATTTCCTTGAAAAGAATCGTTTTAAATGCAATGAGGTGATGCATGTGATTGATGTATGTCGGACAACTCGGTCAGGCGGTTTTTCGCGCCGGGTCTATACGCTGGTTTTCCACCAAATCAATGAATAGCTGCTCCAAGCGATTCGCCGCATTGCGCAGACTGACCACTTCCATGCCCTGCGCGGCCAACTGATCGAGCAAGCCGTGCAACCCCAGATCCATGGGCACGTCCACGGCCAAGGTATGGTCTTCGAGCGGCTCCAGCTGGTAGCCTTCGACCGTGGGAGCGAACGGCGCGGGGTTTCTCAGCTCGAGGATATAACGATTGGTGTGAAGCTTTCTCAATAGATCCGCCATCGCATTGTGCTCGACAATGTGTCCGTGATTGATGATGGCGATGTGGCGGCACAGATTTTCCGCTTCTTCCAGGTAGTGGGTCGTCAGGATGATCGTGGTGCCTTCCTGGTTGATTTTCCGCAGGAACTCCCACATCGAGCGGCGAATCTCGATATCCACGCCAGCCGTGGGCTCGTCGAGAATGAGAAGTTTCGGCGAATGGACCAGGGCCCGGGCGATCATCAGGCGCCGTTTCATGCCCCCCGAAAGATGGCGCGACACACTGTTCCGTTTGTCCCATAGGCTGAGCTGAGTCAAGCATTCTTCCGCGCGCTGCAACGCCTCTTTCCGGCGAATGCCGTAGTACCCGGCTTGGTTGACGACGATATCCAAAACCTTTTCAAACTGATTGAAATTGACTTCCTGCGGCACAAGGCCGATGCAGCGCTTGGCGGCCTCCCGCTCTTTATCCAGATCATGACCGAAGACTTCGACCGTTCCGCTGGTCTTTCTGACCAAGGAACTGACGATGCCGATCGTAGTCGACTTCCCGGCGCCGTTGGGCCCCAAAAGCGCGAAGAAATCTCCGGCTTTCACATCGAGATCGATGCCTTTCAGGGCTTCAAAGCCGTTCTTATAAGTTTTCCGCAGATTACGAATGGAAAGGGCGTTCATTTCTGGCTGTTTTTGCCGGCAATATTTGTAAAAATACGGCTGCGACGCGAGAATCCTCGACTTTGAAATCACGCGCCGGGCCTCTCGATAACCGCAAGATTGTAACAAATACCACCCCTCTTAAATTCTCCTCTTACGCTTCCTACGGTTCCATGAGTCAATCGCAAAAACACCCTCCCGAGCACGTCGCAGCCGTGGACCTCGGTTCCAACAGTTTTCACATGGTCGTCGCGAAGCTCCGGGCCGGAGAGCTGATCGTCGTCGATCGGCTTCGGGAGATGGTCAGGCTCGGCGCGGGGCTCAACGCCCAGCGTCATCTGACCCAAGACGCGCAGCAGCGCGCGCTGGCATGTCTCGATCGTTTCGGCCAGAGGCTTCGGGATCTGCCGCCGGGATGCGTTCGAGCGGTGGGCACCAATACCTTGCGTACGGCGCGCAATGCCGGCCAGTTTCTGATCCAAGCCGAAAAAGTGCTGGGATATCCGATCGACATCATATCCGGTATCGAGGAAGCGCGGCTGATCTACGAAGGCGTCGCACAAAGCCTGGCGACGGACGGCAAGCGGCGGCTGGTGATGGACATCGGCGGTGGCAGCACCGAATACATCATCGGCGTGGACAAGGTCCCGCTTCGCAAGGAAAGCCTGCGGATGGGCTGCGTATCCATGAGCCTCGCTCACTTCTCCGACGGCAAGATCACCAGCAAGCGCTTCAAAAATGCGGTCATCGCGGCTCAACATGAACTGGAGCCGTTTGAATATACCTTTCACAAGGACCATTGGGACGAAGCCGTAGGCGCCTCCGGAACTTCGCGGGCGATCCGAAAAATATTGGTCGGCCGCGGGTGGAGCAAGGACGGCATTACTCGGGATGGGCTAGACCGGCTGGTCGATACGCTCTTGAGTCTCGGACGGGTCGACAAATCAGGATTCCCGGATCTCAACCCGGACCGTTATCCGATCTTCGCCGGCGGCCTCGCCATCTTGCACGCGACTTTCAAAACGCTGGGCATCCAGCAGATGCACGTTTCCGATGGCGCCTTGAGGGAGGGCTTGCTGTACGATCTCCTCGGCCGGATCTACAACGACGATATTCGGAGCCGAACGGTGGCGGCGCTCGCGACTCGCTATCACGTGGACCTGCAGCAGGTCGGCCGTGTTCAGGAGACGCTGAAATCGTTTCTGGACCGGATTCCGTCGATCGGCGGCATCGATCGGGAAACGGCCGAACAATGGCTGAATTGGGCGGCGAGCTTGCACGAAATCGGCCTCGATATCGCTCATAGCCAATATCACAAGCATGGCGCCTACATCATCGAAAACGCCGACTTACCCGGCTTTTCGCGCCAGGATCAGGTGCTGCTGGCCGCCCTGGTACGTGTCCACCGGCGGAAATTCCACCTCAAGTATTTTAAGGAATTGACTCCACCGTGGAATGAGGCCGCACGGTCCCTGGCGGTAATGTTGCGGCTCGCCATCGTTCTGAACCGCAGCCGGCACGGCAATCCGCCTCCCGATATCGCATTCGGCTTCAGCGATTCCAGAGTCGATCTACGGTTCCCGAGCCAATGGCTGGAGAATCACCCCCTAACCGCCGCCGACCTTGAGCAGGAAGCCGGCAATCTGGGCGCTGCCGGGATCGAACTGACTTATCTCTGAGAGGGTGTGCGAGACGCGTCACGAGTGCCCCGAGGACAAGCCTGTCCTGAGCTTATTCCATTCGGCTTTCGAGTGAACATTAATTGTAGGGTGGGTTAGGCGCGCACCGCCACGAACCGTTCCGTGACCGCAGGGCTCTCTACGCGCCGTAACCCACCGGTTCCGCGGCCTTGCCCGGTGGGTTACGGCGCGCGGAAACGCCGAAGGAACTTTGCCGGTTCCGTGTAATGCGCGCCTAACCCACCCTACAAAATTTAATATTGAAAGCGATTTGGAATCAGTCCTCTTTCAACTCACTTTCTTCAATTGCTCCAGCAAAACGGACTGCGCTTGAATACCGCGCGGATTATCGGGCTGCGGGCGCTGATAGCTTCCGTCGGAAGCCAGCAACCAAGCTTGGCTGTCGTCCCGGAGATAAAGGTCTAAATCGGCCCGAATGCGGTCGGCCAGTTTTTTGTTCTCGATGGGAAAACAGATCTCGACGCGACGGAACATGTTGCGAGGCAGAAAATCGGCGCTCGTGAGATACACTTCCGGATGCCCGCCGTTCTCGAACCAGTAGACCCGGCTGTGCTCCAGAAATCGCCCGATAATCGAGCGGACTTCGATGTTTTCCGAGACGCCCGGAATTCCAGGGCGAAGACAGCAGATTCCGCGGACGATCAACTTGATCTCCACCCCGGCCATGGAAGCGCGGTAAAGCGCCTGGATCAACTGCGGCTCCGCCACCGAATTCACCTTGATGATGATGCGAGCGGGACGGCCGGCCAACGCATGCTCGATTTCGCGGTCGATTTTCTTGAGCAGGGTCTGATGCAAAGTGAACGGCGATTGCAACAGCTTGTTGAGCCTCCCGACTTTGCCCAGACTGGTGAGCTGGACGAACACCCGGCGGATGTCCTCGCCAAGTTCCTGGTCGGCGGTCAATAGCCCATAGTCGGTATAGAGCCGGGTCGTGCGCGGGTGATAATTGCCCGTAGAGAGATGGGTGTAATAACGCAGGTGCCGCCCCTCGCGCCTGAGGATCAGCAACATCTTCGCGTGCGTCTTGTATCCGACGATGCCGTAGACCACCTGCACGCCCGCCTCCTGCAAGCGCGTTGCCAGCGAAATATTGGCCTTCTCGTCGAAACGCGCCCTAAGTTCCACCACTACGGTGACTTCCTTGCCGGCGCGGGCGGCTTTGAGGAGAACGTCCACAATCGGCGAATTCGGACCTGTACGGTACAGGGTCTGCTTGATGGCGACCACATGCGGATCGTCGGCGGCCTGCCGGATCAGTTCGATGACGGGCGTGAAAGATTCGTAAGGATGATGCAGCAGGATGTCCTGTTTCTTGATCGCCTCGAAGATATCCCGTCCTCCGGCGAGCTGGCCCGGGAATCCGGCCGTGAACAGGGGATATTTGAGATCAGGCCGATCGATCAAATCGTAGACTTCACGGGTGCGACTGAGGTTGACCGGGCCGTCCACCCGGTAAAGCCGATCCTCGGTGAGTCCGAACTGGCTCAGCAAAAACTCGACGATCTCATCCGGACAATTGTCGGCCACTTCCAACCGCACTTCGTCTCCGTAATTGCGGGTGCTCAGTTCGCCTTCCAAGGCGCGGAGCAAATCGTCGACTTCTTCCTCGTCCAGGTACATTTCGCTGTTGCGCGTCACCCGAAACTGATAGCAGCCGCGCACCTTCATGCCGTAGAACAGATCGTCGACGAAGGCATGAATGATGGACGAAAGAAACACGAAATCGTACGGGCCGCTCTCGGTTTCGCCTTGCGGCAGCTGAATGATACGAGGCAAGGCTCTCGGCGCTTGCACTATGGCGAGCGTGATATCGCGCCCGAAAGCGTCCTTGCCGGATAACGGCACGATGAAGTTCAGGCTCTTGTTCAGGATGCGCGGAAACGGATGCGCCGGGTCCAGGCCGATAGGACTCAGGATCGGAAGCAGTTCCTCCTCGAAATACTTCTTGAGCCAAGCGTGCTGGGAGGGATTCCATTCGCTCCTGCGGACGAATCGGATGCCCTGTTCCGCCAACAAAGGCAACATCACCTGATTCAATACCCGATACTGCTCGGCCACCAGCTCGTGGGCGCGCGCGCTGATCGCGGCCAATGTTTCCTGGGGCGCGAGACTATCGGGCTCGGTTTGGGTCGCCCCCAAATCGGCGAGCTGAATCAAACCGGCGGTGCGCACCTCGAAGAATTCATCCAGATTCGAGCAGGAAATGGAAAGAAAATTCAGGCGCTCCAAAAGCGGCGTGTGTTCGACCTTGGCTTGTTCGAGCACACGCCGGTTGAACTCCAAAAAGCTCAGCTCACGATTGATATAAAGCTGGCCATCGGATAAATCGATGGAACCGACAGCGCTCTCGCCCTCGCTCCCGGCCTCGGCCGAACCTTCCGCGCGTTTGTCCAGCAGTCTTCGGGCGCCGCTCGCCTTTTCCATGTCGCCCACCAGATACTTGGCCGCCCGAATCATGCGCATGGCCTTGGCTTTATTGAATCCCGCCATTTTGACCAATTGCTCGGCATCGGCGTTCGCCAATTCTTCGACCGAAAATATTCCGTGCTCGGCCAAGATAGTTCGAGTGGACTTAGTAATGCCTTTTACTTGGTTGATGATCAAACGTGTATCCCCTAATTGTTCTGATTCGGCAATCATAGCGCACCGCGGTCCGCTCAAAGTTGGGAAAACGCGGCGAATTGAAAACACATATGGCATGTACCGGTCGACTGCCGTTACGACCGGTTCTTGGAACGAGAACGAAAATACGCGGCGATTTAGCGGCTAAATCGGTCTCGACAAGCCAGACCCGTCAGCTTTTTTGTTTGGTCACTTCGTCTTTTCGAAAAGAGCCCGGTACTCCCCGTAGCCTTCTTTTTCCAAATCTTCCTTGGGGATGAACCGCAAAGCCGCCGAATTCATGCAGAAGCGCTTTCCGGTGGGCGGCGGACCGTCATCGAACACATGACCGAGGTGCGAATCGGCGTGCTTGCTGCGCACTTCGTTGCGAACCATGAACCAGGATCGGTCCTGCCGGTAAGCGATGTTGCTCGGCTCCAACGGCTTGGTGAAGCTCGGCCACCCGGTGCCGGAATCGAACTTGTCGAGAGAACTGAAGAGGGGTTCGCCCGACACGACATCGACATAGATGCCTTCTCGGTGATTGTCCCAATACTCGTTCTTGAACGCTCTCTCGGTGCCATCTTCCTGAGTCACTTTGAACTGTTCGCTCGTCAGCTTCTTGCGGAGTTCCTCCTTGCTCTCGTTTTTGAACTGTGACGAATCCCACGACATGGCCAGGCCTCCATAAGACAACAAGGTAAGCAATAATAACAAGGCTTTCATGATGTTCCTGCGTCCGCTTTCAAAAATACCGGCGCGCTTCTCTTTCTGGTTTTTCTTATGTGTCAGCCGATTTCGACCTCTATGACAAACAAAATCGGTCGAAAAATCCTTTGACGTAAAACACCGAGGCATCCGATCCGTCTAACTTTATCTCGCCAACCGAATGGAATTTCCGGGAGGGCAAGATGCGACCGGAGTCAAGGAAAATCCCAGCAAGAACGGCCGATGCGCTATTGATGCTGATGGCCGTCTTATTCTCCAGATCGATTTTGGCGACGGGCGACGAGCTCGCCATGGTCGTAGGCTCTCATTCTTTATTGAGACCTCCAGCCATGATAGCCGTCAAGAAAGGCGCGATCCTGCACGGGCTGGACGCCAGAATGTATTCGGCCATTCATAAAGCCCGCCGGGTTTGGACGCGGCACGGAAAAACCCTGGTCGTTACGTCGGGCTTGGACGGCCGGCACAAAAAGGGGAGCCTGCATTATGCGGGCTTGGCTGTCGATCTCCGTTCCAGATATTTCGTTCCCTCTACCCGCAAGAAGGTCACTCGCGAATTGCGGAGGAGTCTGGGCGACGGGTTTCAAGTGATCGGCGAAAAACATCATATCCACGTGGAATACGATCCGTGAAACGAGATGTGGCAAGCTTATAAGTTCCTTTCGATATTCACTGCGTTTCTCGTCATCGCCCTTGATTTCACATGACGGGCCGAGTTTTCGAGTCCGCAGTTTGCGATAATTCCCATTTTCAAGCGCGCCGCGCGGTCCTGCAAGGGTTCGTCATTCGTGAAACGCGCTCATTTGCCGCGGTCTTTGAAATTCCAAGGCAAGATTAATTCAAACCCAGTCCAACCGGGGGGATTCGGCCATGGCCGACGAGACTTCCAATCTAATCGATCTTCAAGCACTCCGAACGAAGCGACTCGCGGAACGGAGGAAAGACAAATCACGCCTTCAGGAAAGATTCGGGCGGGAGTTTCTCCTGGATCTTTTTTGGTACGAACACGAACGAGAACCCGCCTCCGCTGCCGAGTTAGAGCAATTCCTCGAGGCAAGGGGCCTGCCCACCATGACGGACTCGGCGCTTTTTCGCGGATGGCTGATGCGCCGCCTCCGAGAAGATGCCTAAGTCGGCGTGGTCCGCGTCGAGCGGGGCTCAACGACTCCAACCAAAAGCTCCCTCATATAAATAGCTCGCCGCGACCTCTCAGCCCGTTTTATTCGTCGCCTATTGTGTGCAATTATCCGGTTTGTGAACCAAGACGGCCGCGATGCCATTGCGCCTTCGGTTCTCGTCTTCCAGCCAGGCACGGACGGTGTCTTGTCGAGTGCCCGGCTATTCAAACACGAACTTAGGAGGAGTTTGATTATGAGATCTTGTTCCGCAACAGCCGTTAAATCGGCATGGGGCATTATCGCCTGTTGTCTGCTTATCGCTGGCGCGCATACGGCACGCGCCGAGGGACCATACAAAGTCGAAGGCAACAAGGTCGATAAAGCGACCTTCGAAGGCTGGAAAATCTACAAACGGCAACGCTGCGAAACCTGCCATGGCCCCACCGGCGAGGGCGGCCCCGCTTTTCCCAATCTGCTCAACAGCATGAAGAATCTCTCGAAGGAACAATTCCAGCAAGTCGTTTTGGAAGGCCGGAAGAATATGCCTGCCTACAAAGGCAATAAGGCGGTCGTCGATAACATGGACGGCCTTTACGCCTATCTAAAAGGCCGCTCGGATGGTGCCATCCCGGCTGGCGAGCTGGTCGAAATGCAGTGACTTGTCTTAGAAAGCACCGTTTGACGGGAGCGCCATTCCAGTCGATGTCGCGACGGTGAATTCCTCCCCCTGACCGGGGGAGGCATCTCCGCAGCCCCGTCGAAAGGGCCGGGATGGCGGTGTTTCCAACGAACGCTGTCAGTCCCGGAACACCTTGTCTCTCTTCGATCGGTCGGTTCCGAACCTTCCCCTTCACACGCTCTTACCTCGGTACGATCCAGTCGAGATGAATTCAGATCTCTAACCTAGAAACGGCAGTTGGACGCGTCCGAGTGCCGTTTCTAGGTTTAAACTCCTCCGCCTCTCCGGCAACTGAAGAAACCCGCATCAAACAAAACCTACGTTACACTGTATCCGTTTGGGTGATACGGCGAACACGCCGCTCACTCGTTACAAAGCAAGCACGTCCATTCGAGGAGACAATAATGTTTAAGAACACTATTACCGCCAGCGTAGTCGCCATGTTATTGACGGGCTGCGCGAGTGGTCCTTACGGGGGTTCACCGCAATTCGGCAAGACCGGCACGGGGGCATTGATAGGGGCGGCCAGCGGCGCAGGGCTAGGCGCAATCATCGCCAAGGACAAGGGGAAAGGCGCGCTCATTGGCGCCGGCGTAGGCGGATTGCTGGGCGCCGGAGTGGGTGCTTACATGGATCGCCAGGAGACGCAACTGCGCGATCAGTTGGCAGGTACCGGCATCGAAGTGCAGCGGAGCGGCAATGATCTGGTTCTGAACATGCCGAACAATGTCACTTTTGCCTACAACTCCGACCAAATCTCACCGCAAGCGGCAAGTGCGTTGACGCAAGTCGCGTCGACTTTGAATCAATTTCCGGAAACATTGCTCACCGTGGTCGGACATACCGATTCGGACGGCAACGACGCGTACAATATGGACCTGTCTCGCCGGAGAGCCGGCGCCGTCTCCGAGTTCTTGATGGCACAGGCCGTTGCCGGCGGTCGCCTGCACACGGTCGGAATGGGCGAAAGTCAGCCTATCGCCAGCAATAGCACGGAAGAAGGTAAAGCACGCAACCGTCGGGTGGAGCTGTTGATTCGCCCCAATCAAGCTGCCGCACAGCAACCCGTAGCGCCGCAGAACCCAGGTTACTACCCCGCACCAACCGGAACTTATCCGCAAAACGGCTATCCTCAGCCGAACGCTTATCCGCAGCAGCCCGGCAGCTATCCTCAACCGAGCACTTACCCTTATCCCCAACAACCGGGCGGCTACCCTCAACCGGGAACTTACCCCCAACAGCCGACAGGATACCCTCAGCAAGGCAATTATCCGCAATATCCTAACAGCGATCCGCAGCAGACCTATCCGACTCGCACTTATCCGTATTGATTCATCGGATTCGGTCTTTTTTCTTTTGAGGAAGCCGTAGAAGCCTGTCTATGAAGCTTTTGCGACACGGACAGGGAATATTTCTCGTTTTCTAGATTACTCTCAACGGCTTATTACCTGTTGAAAAGTGGCGAACGTCGCTTTTTTCGGCACCATTCGTTCCGGGGCGGACCGAGATTCCCGCCCCTTTCGAACGGCCTTGTCACTAATTAAGCATCTACTTGTCTCACTAGAGTCTAGGTATTATCTTACGGCGTAGTCTGGCCGCTACAAATGCAACTCTAGTCCGGCTTCCCGATGCCGCTTTTTGAAACTGCGGCTCCGCCCCGCTATCCCAACCAGTCCGACAGCAAGAATCAGAATTACTCGAGAGGACCCTATGCAAAATTGGAAACGACTGCTGATGTTGATTGCCGCCGCCATCATTGGCTTGGCTGTCGTGCTTTTGGCATCCGGCATCGCTTTGACGAATTTCATAGTGGATTATTGGTGGCACGACGAGCTCGACTATGGCGGATATTTTTGGCTTAAACTTCTTTATCGCTACATTTTGTCGGGTAGCGTCACTCTGTTTTTCTTCTTCATCTTCTTCCTGAATTTCTGGGCTGCGTCCCGTTATCTCGGCATAGACGAAACCGCCTTTGCCAGATTGGGCCATACCGAAGGAACCCGCTACCGGCGATTGTTGAAACTCTTTCAAACCGGCTCTTTGCGGGTTTACACGCCATTGTCCTTAATTTTGGCCATTCTCATCGCGATTCCGTTCTACAAACAATGGAATGCCGCATTGCTGTTCTTGTTTGCTCCCAGCGCCGGAGTCACCGATCCGGTATTCGGGAACGATGTCAGCTTTTACATGTTCTCCTACCCGATCTTCACGCTGATTCAAAGGGAATTGCTCATCGCATCGATCATCGCGACGCTGGCGATCGCACTCCTTTATTGGCTGGAGCATCGGTTACTTCCGGGCGAAAAAAGGGAGTGGCCTATCGGCGCGAGAATTCACCTCAGCGGCCTGGTCATCATCACTGCGCTGATCGTGGCATGGGGTTTCATTCTCTACCGCTTCGGACTGCTATATACGGACGTCCACGAGCCCCAATTCTTCGGTCCGGGGTTCATCGAACTTCGCTATCACTTGCCTTTGATTTGGCTCGCTATTTTGACCCTGCTTGGGGCGGTGGCCGCCAGTTTGATCTATGTACACCGAGGCAACGGATTGACTGCACTGGTCAGTTTGGTCCTCATTTTCTCAGTCGCTTTGGGTGCCCGTAAGATCGACTTCATCCCCGGCTTGATCGATCGGTTTGTGGTAAAACCGAATCCCGTCAAGGTCGAGCAAGAGTTCATGCGGAACAATATCAATGCGACCCTTGCCGCTTATGAGCTGAACGACATCAAGATCATCGATGTCATGCCGGGTCTCCCTAACCGAGATATTCTCGATCAGGCCTTCCGCGAACACCTGTACAACATTCCGGTCTGGGATCCCGAATACCTTGACGACGTGTATCAGCAGATGCAGGGTATTCGGCCCTACTATCGCTTTCCAGGCGTGGACATTGCACGCTATGTAATCAACGGCCGGCTCGAGCAGGTGAATCTTTCCTCGCGCGAAGTCAACATCACCAAGCTGCCGTCCGAGGCTCAGAATTGGGAAAACACCCACCTCCGTTATACCCATGGCTACGGTGCGGTCATTACGCCCGCCGCTCAGGATGGCGAAACGCCGATGAAGTGGTTTCTCCGCGACTTGACCCTTCAGTCAGGAGTCGGCTTCGCGATCGAAAAGCCCGACATCTATTTCGGCGAAGAGAACTTAACCTACGCGATCGTACCGAATCGGCTCAGCGTGGTAGGCATTTCCAGCTTCGACGAGGAATCCAGCTACAACTATACCGGCAGCGGCGGGGTGCCGATTTCCTCGTTTTTCAGGAGACTGCTTTTCTCAATTTATTTCAGAGACGAGAAACTGTTTTTTTCGGTCAACATCCGCGGTGACAGCCGGGCGCTGTTCCGGCGCAACATCATCGATCGGATCAAGAGCCTCACGCCCTATTTGTCCTTGGACAACGACCCCTACGCCGTCGTCACGCCAAAGCGTATCTACTGGATCGTAGACGCCTACACGACTTCCGGCCTGTACCCGGTCTCAAAAACCTCGGTCACCCGTTTCAATCGGGACAGCGAGGATAAGCAATTCAATTACATCCGCAACTCGGTCAAAATCGTCATCGACGCTTTCGACGGTAACGTCGACTACTACGTCGCGAACCCAAACGATCCCATCATCCAGGGCTACAGAAAAGCTTATCCGGGTGTCTTCAAGGATATGAGCGCCATGCCGCCGATGCTCCGAGAGCAACTTCGCTATCCCAAGGATATGTTCACCACTCAGATGAGCATCTACGCCCGCTATCATCAAACCGACCCGGCTTTGTTCTTCCAGCAGGCGGAGACCTGGGATTTTCCTCTGGTCAACGATTCCATCCTGAAGCCCTTTTACTTCACAACTTACCTGTTGGAGGGACTTCGTGAGCCAGAAAACTTCGTTCTAATCAACCCGATGACCCCCATAGGACGGAGCAACCTCAGCGTGCTGGCAGTCGCGGGCACGCCGGCCGCCAGGGGGGGACGTACCGACTTTTTCAAGGAGATCGTCCTCTACAGATTCAGCCGCGAGGTCCAGGTCGAAGGCCCGTCTCAAGTCAGCGCTCTGATCGACCAGGACCCGGAGATCGCGAGACAGTTTGCCCTTTGGGACCAAAAGGGCTCGCATGTATTGCGCGGCCGCATCATCGTCCTGCCGGTGGGTCGATCGGTCTTGTATGTACAGCCCGTTTACATCGTCTCGACCGGCACCACGAGAATCCCGGAACTGCAACGGATCATTTTATCGATGGGAAACGTCGTCATTATGGATGCGTCTTTGGAGAGGGGAATGGAAAGACTCCAGGAGCGGCTAAGGGAAATAGGGCCCCAAGTACCGCCTAGCCCTCCGACGGCGCCCGTGGAGCCGCCACCGCCGCAATTGCCTGAAATCAGGCCGATGTAAGGCAAGACGAGTTTCGAGAAATCCACGGAACACGATCGCGGCAGTGAAAAGAATCACTGCCGCGATCGACCCTCTAGGCACGTAGGAAAAAGAAGCGGACAGACCGTTGTCCTAGGTCCTAGAAACGGCGGTTGGAACGTACCCGAGTGCGCGGCGTCACCCAAACGGTTCAGCGGATAGCCGCCGGGCTGTCCAAACTCGCACAGCTTTTCCGGTATTGCCTAACCACACAGTTGCCGTTTTTGGACTATCGGACTTTTGGCAACAGTTCGGTCGGCGAAGGCAACTCCTGTTTGTCGGTCGCTTTGATATCGATCGGCGTCGCATTCGTGGGATCGGAATCAGACTGTAGTTCGGGCAAAGGAGGCAGCCCATTCTCCAACTCGCCTGGATCTGTCGGCAAGGTTTCCGCTCCTGATTCGCCTGCTTCCGGAGATACCGGGGCTTCGTCATCTTCCAAGGTTTCCAAAGTATCCAGCTTATCTTCAAAAGTGGAGCCGGTATCGAGCGAAATCAGGCATCTTTCAGGCAAAGCCAACTTGTGTTCCGCTCCGGTAAATTCGATTTTCAAAACCCCTTTCAACGAGCGAGGTCCGGCAGCCAAGTATTGCTTCTTGACCGAATATTCCAGCAATGCCGAATCCAACTGATCGCCTACGGTAAAATCCAAAGGTGTTGCTATAGCGTCATCCGAACCGCCCTGCGAGAAGAAAGTTTCGAGCTTCAACTTATCGCCAGTCGGAACGCCGACGCCGCTGCCGGTGGCAAAAAAGCCCTGTAACTTGGCGCGCGCCATGATCTTTCCATTGATGCCAGGCGGAAATTCATGCTCGAATTTGATGACCACCTCCTGTTTCACCGGCGGTTTGGCAATAAAGGTGGCATTCGCAATGCTGACCGAGTTGTTCCGCGAGCCGTTGTAGCAAATTCTCGGAGTTTGGCCCGGATTATCGGCCTCGATTCGCACACCTCGATAATCACCGGTAATATCGACACAGGTTTCGCCGGGCGCTTGCGGTGCAAGCCGGGTACCCTGAATATCTACTACCAGTCCGGAAGAAACGCCGGGCAAGAAAGACAGTAAAATAGACGCGGCGGATAAACTTTTTTTCCAAGGCATTGATGTTCCTCTAGTCGATTTCATATCCCACGGCCATGCTCGGCATTGTGTCCGTCGTGGCGCAGGGATGTCGGTGAGTCGAAATATAGCAAGCTTCGCATAAATGTCTCCACCGAAATACACCCAGAAAAGCGCATCGCAATGCGCACAACACGTTTTACGAATAACTCTCGACCAGCTTGGCAAATTGGTATGACGGATATCATCATCATCGGCGGTGGCGTTATCGGACTGATGACGGCGCGCGAACTCATAAGATCTGGCGCTCGCGTTCTCATCCTGGAAAGGCAGATGATTGGTCGGGAGTCTTCGTGGGCGGGCGGCGGAATTCTCAGTCCGCTCTATCCCTGGCGAGCCGTGGAGCCGATCCTCCAACTCTGGCTTCCAAGTCATGCTGAATATCCCAAGCTTGCCGAAACTCTACATCGGCGCACCGGGATCGATCCGGAATGGCGAAAGAGCGGATTATTGATTGCCGACTGCGAGAACGTGCATCTCGCGGAAACTTGGTGTGAAAGCTACGGGATTGCCTACGAACGGCCGGATCTCGCGCGCTTCCGTGAACTGGAGCCTGCCGTGCAATTTATGCCGAGTTCCCCCATATTCCTGCCCGACATCGCTCAGGTCAGAAATCCGAGATTGCTCCGAGCATTGCAGTCGGAGCTATTGACAGACGGCGTGCAAATTTCGGAACACCGGACGGTCACCGAGATTGCCGTGGACCGCAGCAAGATCACGCATATTAACGCCGGGGACGAAACTTACTCCGCCGACCAATACGTCATTACTGCCGGAGCTTGGTCGGGAACGATGAATGATCGCTTTTTTTCCGTGCCGCGCCTCGACGTGGAACCAGTGAAAGGACAGATGATCGTCTTTTCGGCTGAGCCGGAGTTGCTCAGACATATGGTCCTGAGCCGAGATCACTACTTGATTCCTCGAAAAGACGGAAAGATCTTAGCGGGCAGTACCTTGGAGCACTCCGGCTTCGACAAGAGCACCACGGAGTCCGCACGGGACGAGCTTGCCGAGTTTGCCTATACCGTGCTCCCGGCACTCCGCGCTTGCTCGATTGAAAAACACTGGGCAGGACTGCGCCCCGGCTCGCCTAGGGGTATCCCGTATATAGGCAGGCATCCTGAGATTCAGAATTTACATTTCAATTGCGGCCATTTCCGCAACGGATTCGCCATGGCACCGGCTTCTGCCCGCCTCCTGGCCGACCTCCTCTTCGCCCGTACTTCTGAGCTTTCTCCGGAGCCTTATTCTCTGACTGCCGAGCATTGAGCAAATAGCCGGCGCTTTTTATTGACTCGGTCTAAGAATATAGGCCGGGTTTATCCGGGGCAGGGCTTCTTAGCGCGGCGACAAGCCGCGCGAGCTAGGCCTATAGCATTTTCTGATTCGGTGTAAGGGAGCCCCATATGTAGGTCGGCAAGCCCTTGCCGACGTACTGGCTCGGCAAAGGGCTTTGTCGGAAGGGCAGCTCTGGCGCTCCCAGAGATGCCGTTTGCGATTGGAAGGGACCGACTAAAGGTCCGTTTGCGATTGGAAGGGTCGCGACTAAAGCGACCGTTTGCGATTGGGAAGGGATTGCCGACCTACGTTCTTCCCGCCCCACACGAATCCGTACACCGGGATGAAAAACGCTCTAAGCGTGTAAACCGGCTTGGACGGCGGCCCGAAATGCCAGAAAGGCATTTACGGGCCTGATTAACAATCGGCTAGCTTCAGCCGTCGCCGGATTCCTTCAGCGATACGGTTTCATCCGCCAGTTCGGCGACAGCTGCTCGCGGCAATTCACTCAGACCGATCCCGCCTTCCCGATGGTGAGCGATGATGGCTTTACGCATTCTAGGGTCCCAGAATTTCCGGATGTGATCGGCGATGCCATGTATCGCAATGGATCGGTCCGGCTCGGCATTAAAAAAATTGCCGATGTCATTGGCCATTTTTACCAGATTTTCGATATTCATGATCTTCTTGTTTGAGAGGTTGAAGGCTTGGCGGCGTTAAGCGCTCAGGCCTTGCTGTGCAGCAGGCGTTGCGGATTTGCGTAAACCACATGCTTGTCGCCACGGGCAAATCCGACCAGCGTGACCCCCGCATCTTCGGCCAAGCGCACCGCGAGTCCGGTAGGCGCTGAGATCGCGGCCAGAAAACCGATGCCGACGGACGCGCATTTCTGCACCATCTCATAACTGGCCCGGCTGGTTACCACCACGAAGCCACTGCCGAAATCGACACCTTGCCGCGCCAGCGCGCCGATAAGCTTGTCCAGCGCATTATGTCGGCCGATATCCTCGCGAACCCACTGTATGCCTTGTCCCGGCACGGCCCAAGCCGCCGCGTGTACCGCCCCAGTGATACGGTTTAACCTTTGATGCTCCGATAGTTCGGCGAGCACCCGAATCAATTCCGGCGCCGACACTTGCACACCCTGCCCTACCGGACCCGGCCGGCGCATGGCCTGTTGGAGCGTGCGCGCACCGCAAAGCCCGCAGCCGGTCCGTCCGGCGAGATTGCGCCCTTTCTCCGCGGCACCCGCGCAACGCGCCTCCGGAATGCGTAGGCGCACCTCGATTCCCTCGGAACGCTGGTAAACCTTTATCGACTCCACCTCGCCCGGCGACGCGACGATAGCCTCAGTAAGGCTGAACCCCAGAGCGAAATCCTCCAGATCCAAAGGCGTCGCCAGCATGACGGCATGCGATTCGCCGTTATACATCAAGGCAATCGGAGCTTCCTCGGCGATACAGTCGTCCTGATTGGCATGTTTATCGCCATGCCAGCGCTCAACCGGACTGACTCGATAACTGGGCCACCCCAATTCGGAGGCGAGAACGGCCATCTCGCAGTCTCAACCGGTGGCCGATGTACGTTGCTCGAGCAACGCCAACTGTTCCTCCGAGAACTCCTGGTATCGGCGCTGCCATTCCGAGGGGCCGGAAACTTTGGTGACTTGCACCGCCGTCACCTTGTACTCAGGGCAATTGGTCGCCCAGTCGGAATTGTCTGTAGTAATGACATTGGCGCCCGATTCCGGAAAGTGGAAAGTGGTATACACCACGCCCGGCTGCACCCGTTCGGTGAGAGTGGCTCTCAGTACGGTTTCGCCCGAACGGCTCTTGATGCCCACCCAGTCGCCGTCCTTGATACCGCGTTGTTCCGCATCGTGCGGATGGATTTCCAGACGATCCTCCGAATGCCAGACCGAATTCATGGTGCGGCGGGTCTGCGCACCCACGTTATATTGGGACAGGATGCGGCCGGTAGTAAGGATCAGCGGATAACGGCTGCTGGTCCGTTCCTGGGTCGGCACGTATTCCGTCAGCATGAAGCGTCCTTTGCCGCGCACGAACTGGTCGATGTGCATGGTCGGCGTACCGATCGGCGCTTTCTCGTTGCACGGCCATTGCACGCTGCCCAGCTCGTCGAGCTTGGCGAAGCTGACGCCCGTGAAAGTTGGCACCAGCCGCGCGATCTCATCCATGATCTCGGACGGGTGCGAATAGTTCATGGGGTAACCCAAGGCATTCGACAGCAACTGGGTTACTTCCCAGTCCTCGTAGCCGGCCAAAGGCGGCATGACTTTCCTGACTGGGGAAATACGCCGTTCGGCATTGGTGAAAGTGCCGTTCTTTTCCAGGAACGACGCGCCCGGCAGAAACACGTGGGCGAACTTCGCAGTTTCATTCAAGAACAAATCCTGCACCACCACGCATTCCATGGCCCGGAGGGCGGCATGGACATGCTGGGTATCCGGATCGGACTGCGCGATATCTTCACCCTCGCAATACAGCCCCTTGAAGCTTCCGTCCAGCGCGGCGCCGAACATATTGGGGATGCGCAAGCCCGGCTCGGATTCCAGGGTTACGCCCCACGCCGATTCGAACTGGGCGCGGGTTTCGAAATCGGAAACGTGGCGATAGCCGGGGAATTCGTGCGGGAACGAACCCATGTCGCAGGAGCCCTGCACGTTGTTCTGGCCGCGCAAGGGGTTCACGCCCACGCCTTCCCGTCCGATATTGCCGGTCGCCATGGCCAAATTGGCGATGCCGATCACTGTGGTGGAACCCTGGCTGTGTTCGGTAACGCCGAGGCCGTAGTAAATCGCGGCATTGCCGCCGGTGGCGTAGAGCCTCGCCGCGGCGCGCACCGTCGCTGGCGGAACGCCGGTCACCGATTCGCTCGCTTCAGGCGAGTTGCGCTCTTCGCTGACGAAGGACTTCCACTTCTCGTAAGAGGCCGTTTCGCAGCGCTCCAGTGCGAAAGCGTCGTTTGAAAGGCCTTCAGTAACAATCACGTGGGCCAAGGCGTTGATCAGCGCCACATTGGTACCGGGGCGCAGTTTCAGATGGTAATCGGCCTTCACATGCGCGGATCTCACCAGATCGATGTCGCGCGGGTCCGCCACGATCAGCTTGGCGCCTTCGCGGATACGGCGCTTCATCATCGAGCCGAACACCGGATGGCCATCGGTGGGATTGGCGCCTATCACCATGATGACGTCGGCCTTCATGACCGAATCGAAAGTCTGGGTCCCGGCCGACTCGCCCAAGGTCTGCTTGAGGCCATAGCCGGTGGGCGAGTGGCAGACCCGGGCGCAGGTGTCGACGTTATTGTTGCCGAAAGCCGCGCGCACCAGCTTCTGCACCAGGTAGGTCTCCTCATTGGTGCAACGGCTGGAAGTCAAGGCGCCCACGGAATAGCGACCGTACTGGGCCTGAATACGCTTGAACTCGGATGCGGCATAGTTTATCGCTTCTTCCCAGGATACGACCTGCCATGGATCGTTGATGCTTTTCCGAATCATGGGCGTCGTAATGCGATCCTTGTGGGTCGCATAGCCGAAGGCGAAACGTCCCTTGACGCAGGAATGGCCGTGATTGGCGTGACCATCCTGGTTGGGCACCATGCGCACCACCTCGGCTCCCTTCATTTCCGCCTTGAACGAGCAACCCACGCCGCAATAGGCGCAGGTGGTGACAATGCTGTGTTCCGGCTGGCCCTTCTCGATTACGGACTTTTCCATCAGCGTCGCAGTCGGACACGCCTGTACACAGGCCCCGCAAGAAACGCATTCGGACTCCATGAAGGCCTGGTTCTGCCCGGGCGAAACCTTGGAGTCGAAGCCCCGGCCGTCCAGGGTCAAGGCGAAGGTACCCTGCACTTCTTCGCAGGCACGCACGCAACGGGAGCAGACGATGCACTTGGCCGGATCGAAGGCAAAATAGGGGTTGCTGGTGTCCTTTTCGGCCTTCAGATGGTTCTCGCCCTCGTAGCCATAACGCACTTCCCTGAGGCCCACCGCGCCGGCCATATCCTGCAATTCGCAATTGCCATTGGCGGAGCAGGTGAGGCAATCCAGCGGATGGTCCGAAATGTACAGTTCCATCACCCCGCGGCGGACTTTGGCCAATCGCTCGTTCTGGGTGCAGACCTTCATGCCTTCCGCCACCGGCGTGGTGCAGGACGCGGGCAGTCCTCGTCCGCCCTCGATTTGCACCAGGCATAAGCGGCAGGAACCGAAAGGTTCCAGGCTATCCGTGGCGCACAGTTTCGGGATCTGGATGCCGATGCTGGCCGCCGCTCTGAGAACCGATGTGCCCTCGGGCACGGTCACGCTGAAGCCGTCAATTTCCAAGGTGACCAGCTTGTCGGATTGGCTTGGGGGGGTGCCGAAGTCGTTATCACGTAGTGCCATGGGATGACTCCTGAGTCGTAAGATGCGCAATGCGCACCGCAAAGCATTCGGGGCGGGCGACGCACCCTATTTCTAACCAGCTTTGTCTGCCGTGGAAATGCCGAAATCCTCGGGAAAATGGTTGAGAGCGCTCAACACCGGGTACGGCGTCATGCCGCCCAACGCACAAAGCGATCCATTGAGGAGGGTATCGGAAAGATCCCGGAGGAGCGCTAGGTTTTTCTCCCGGTCTACGCCTTCAATGATCTTGTCGATTACTTCTATGCCGCGAGTCGACCCGATTCGGCAGGGCGTACACTTGCCGCAGGACTCGATGGCGCAGAATTCCATGCCGTAGCGGGCCATCTTGGCCATGTCGACGGTGTCGTCGAAGGCCACCACGCCGCCGTGGCCGAGCACCGCCCAAATGGCGGAAAACGCTTCGTAGTCCAGCGGCGTATCGAACTGGGATTCCGGCAGGTACGCGCCCAAAGGCCCGCCGACCTGTACCGCGCGAATCGGCCTTCCGGTGGCGGAACCGCCGCCATAGTCGTAAAGGATTTCCCGTAAGGTGATACCGAAAGCCTTCTCGATCAACCCCGGATGCTTGATGTTGCCCGCCAATTGAATCGGCAGCGTGCCGCGCGAGCGGCCCATGCCGAAATCACGGTAGTATTCGCCGCCCTTGTCGAGAATGATCGGCACCGAAGCCAGCGAAATGACGTTGTTGATGACGGTCGGCCGTCCGAACAGCCCTTCGATGGCCGGCAGCGGCGGCTTGAAGCGGACCAGTCCCCGCTTGCCTTCGAGGCTCTCGAGAAGCGAGGTTTCCTCGCCGCACACATATGCTCCGGCGCCCAAACGAACTTCCAGATCGAAGCTCTTGCCGCTGCCCAGGATGTCTTTTCCGAGGTAACCGGACCGATACGCCGCGTCGATGGCCTCGTTCAGCGCACGATGGGCGTGAGGATATTCGACACGCAGATAGATGTAGCCCTGCGTGGCGCCCACCGCGAGTCCGGCGATGATCATCCCCTCGATCAGAACGAAGGGATCGCCTTCCATGATCATGCGGTCCGAGAAAGTGCCCGAGTCGCCCTCGTCGGCGTTGCAGACGATATATTTTATGTCCGATGCCGTATTCAACACCGTGCGCCATTTGATGCCGGTCGGAAAAGCCGCACCGCCGCGTCCGCGTAGCCCCGAGGTGGTGACCTCGTCAACGATGGCAGAGGGCTCCATGTCCAAAGCGCGGCGTAAGCCGCGAAAGCCCTGATGACCCAGATAGTCGTCCAGGCTGACCGGATCGGTGATCCCGACGCGGGCAAAGGTCAGCCTTTCCTGATTCTTGAAATAAGGAATGGCATCGGTCGGCCCAAGGCAAAGGGAATGCGAACCGCCCTGAAGAAAACCCGCCTCGAATAAGGAAGGCACGTCGCCGATACGCACGGGCCCATAGGCTATCCGGCCTTCCTCGGTAGCCACTTCTACCAGGGGCTCCAGCCAATACATGCCACGGGAGCCGTTACGAACCAAATCGATAGCGATATTTCGTTTGGCCGCTTCGGCCCGAATGGCGGCGGCGACCTGCTCGGCGCCGAGGGAAAGCGCGCTGGAGTCTCGAGAAACGTAAACGGTCGTCATTGCGCATCAACCTGCATATTTTCAATAATCTCGTCGAACGTCTCGGACGTCACGCGTCCGTATACGTCTTTATCGATCATGATCGATGGCGAACACGCGCAGTTGCCGAGACAATATACGGGCTCCAGGCTGAAAGCCCCGTCGCCGGTCGTTTCGTGGTAATCGATATTCAGCCGCTGCTTGGCATGAGTTTCCAGTGCGTCGGAACCCATCGCTTGGCAGGATTCGGCCCGGCACAGATAGATGGTGCGCTTGCCCGGCGGCGTGCTACGGAAATAGTGGTAAAAGCTGATGACGCCGTGCACTTCGGCGCGCGAAAGGTTCAGTTCCCCTGCGATCAGCGGGATGCTGTCCGGTGGCACATACCCTAATGCGTCTTGAATGCCGTGCAGAATCGGCAACAATGCACCAGGTTTATCCTTATCACAGCGGATAATTTCCTGCACGTGTTCCCGATCCCATTCGTGTTCTGTCATTTGCCCCTCGCTCAACTACCTCTAAGAATGGGTGGAAATCGCACAAACTTCGATAATCGCCATTCCCACTCACTACTTAGGAAGTAACGTAATTTATGCATCTATATGCACATTTTAAAGGCTCGTTGTCGCTTTGCAATATCTTTCTTGACTAAATTGCTAAGCTTTTCAGCAAAGCAACAACCTCGTTGGCGGTCATGAAACGCGATCAGGACAGAGGAAGGCGTTTGGATTAAGGTCGCTGGTACTCACCCGAGCGCTGTTCGTATCGGAACGCGCAGTGCAGCCCGAGTAATATGGCTACATGGAGAAGGCGCGGTATCGGTGAGACCGATTCGACCGATGCAGTCGAGTTGCGGCTTAGTATTGAATTACGATTACTACCCCTGGTGACACGGACATCGAAATTAAGCCGATTATGACCTTGGTCTTTTACCGACCGGTTCGGCACAAAGCGAGGTTCCGCGAGTGTGGAGGATCTGATTGAAACAAGACGGCCGGGGTCCAGGTGCCCCGGCCGTCTTATCGCCCCGAAGCTCAGCGCTTCTTGCTTACTTTCTCGTTATACGCGGTGATTTCCTCGGCATCGAGCTTGTCATCCTTGTTCGTGTCAGCCATGTTGAATATCTCCTCCGGGACCCCATTGGCCAGGGCGTCTTTCTTGGTTAGCGATCTCTCAGTTGACTGTTCCTCGGGCTGGGGAGTGGTGGCGCCGGGCACCGCGGGGTCGCCCGCGTCGCGGAACGCGTAGGCCGTACCGAAGGATAGCGAAATAACAGCGGCCAGAAGGCTCAACGTAGATTTTGTAGCCATGGATACACTCCTTTTGATGGTTAGAGGCAGTATGGTCGGAGCCACAACGACACCTCCAAGCAAGACCAGGGCCAATGCAACAACTTTATGATTATTGGAAATAATATGGCGAACTTCGAATATTCTTCACGAAAACCGTCGTTCTGCGACTACAGTCACAGAGCGATTGTGGATGGACACAAGATTCAACTCGGGTGCCTGTGGGAACAATGAAAACGGGCGCGTCGAAAGGCCTTCAAAAGGCCGGGGGATTGTAAAAAAGCCGCCGGAAACGAGGGGAGCCGCCTCATAAAGCCTCCTCTGTACCAGGTGTCGAACATCGCAGAACTACGTCCGACTCTTGGCCCAGTTGGAACTGGGAGTTATGCTCGAAAGTTGACGGGCCGGCAAAATTTGACCATTACTCGGAACTGGTCGAGCGCACAAAATCGGCCCTGCGCCCCCGCGCGAGGGGAATACCTGTTGCCAATTCTCCGCTGCCGTTGGGAACCGGGGTTCCTAAAAGTATGACTACGCAATCGGCATGGAACGACCGGTTTCCCCCATTGCCGATGGATTTCCCTCGGCTGCGGCTTGAGCACCGGTTGGCGGTTCGCGCTGAAACCGCCCCCGACAGCGGACGTCGTGCAGTGGCGTCATTTCCACAAACGAGGCGCCTCCATCCACCACCGGCCCCACAGCTAAAGTCTCTGGTGATCAGCGGCAGTTCTTTTCGATCAACGCCGCGGTAACTCGGGTCTCGCACCCGTACCTTGCATTTATGGATTTCCTATCGATGTCGACCATGCCCTCCCAATTAGATCTGGCATAGGTTTTGCTGGTTATCGCTTAGGCCAAGTCGACAAGCCTAAATTCTCTACCCTCGATAATTTTGGGAGACACTTATGAAAGTACGGCAACTACTTAGGACAGCACACCCTATTTTCTTGGCTCTACCCTTGTTGCTGATGGGATGCGAGCGATCCGAGCAACAACCCAGCATGCCGCCAAAGGAGTTAACCGCTCCGACTCCGGCCCCAGATTCCGATCTGCCTAAACCGAACCAAACGGAAGTGGTGCCCGTCACGCCGCCCCCATCGCCAGAAAGCAATACGACACCTTAAACGAGAAGCTTTCTCGTCCGCTCACTGGAAACAATGCGAACAAGCCCGGATGATTGCGAGCAGGAAACGGTCGACGACTGCTCGCAATCGTTCGGATACTTACAAGCGACCGTAGCGATTCAGCCTGCCGCCGGCGGGGGAATTCAAACGCTTCCGCCCCAGTGGCGCTATGCCACCGCTACCGCTCACTGAAGGCTTCTCATCCGCAGGCGCACGTTATCCACAGATGTGCCTTTCGTGACAGAACGTTGGAATTAGCGCCGGACGCGCAAAAAGCGACGTGGCCATCAACGATTGCTGCATCTCAAACGTCCATCCCGGACCATTTTACCACTGCAAGATGAGCTGTTCGGTAGACTGCATGCGAATAGTAGAACTGAGGCTGCTTTCAGTTGGCTGTCGGACACAAACACTTATTCCAGGTTTACGTCCGGAATCACACAACTGACCCGACCGACGCTGTCATTCGCAAGTCCCGCAGGAATTTGCAAAAAGGTTCGAGTCGTGTTCGGTTCGATCGTTCCCGATAATACGGCTTTTAGAGGCTCCAAAAGCTCCAGATCCTTGGAATACTGAAGACAAACCACTTCGATTCCGCTGATTCGCCGTTCACTGCCGTTCTTGATAGAAAAATCGAACAACATCGTTTTGTCTGCTGGATCTAAAGTCCAGCTAAAATCCGTCAGCTCGATCGCGCGTAGGATTTCGTATTTCGCACGCGTGTCGGAACCGGTCGGGGGCTGCACGGATTCTTCCTTGGTGAGTTCGGGCGATGAACCATCCGGCGGCGTGATCCCTTCGCCGATGCTAGTCGACGTACTCTCCCGAAGCAGGGCTTTTTCATCCAAGCTCGCCGATTCGGTCTGCCGGCGAGCTTCGTCTTGCGCGACACGTCCGTGCCGATGCTCGGCAAACCGTGTACCCAGCTGCCAAGCCGCGGTCGCAAGCAATATGGTCAGGAGCAAAGAAGCAAGCACGTGAGCGTAACGGCGGAACCATGGCTTTTGAGACCCACCCTCACGGCACTCCGCCGGCGCGGTAGCCGTTTCCTCCTCATATTCGGTTTCGCCGCGCTTCTTTGGGCTTGGGCTTATCGGGCCAGCCCCGTAACCGACCGCATCCCAAATCGCCTTTTCCTCGGGCACAATTCTGCCGGCGAACGGCGGCTTCAACTCCTTCGCACGGGCAGACGTGCCGCGCGCGTCACTTTTACTTTTGTGTTCGTTCAAAGCATGCCGAAATGCGAGGCATGCTTCGCCAAGGTGTCTCAGAACGTCTTTGATGAATTTTTCGTACAATACTAGGCGCACTTTTTGATGAATCGGAACCTCGATCCGATCGAGAACCGCTGACAACGCATCCAATATCGCGACGGGGCTCCAGGGTGTGGCCGGTAATGAATCAAGCGCTCGGCCGACTACCTCGGCATAAGTTTCATCGAGACGACGAATACTTTGACCGTGTTGGAGTTCGACGTCCCGAACCCCACGGGCCAGATGCTCGTCCACCGCAAATGTCCGCCGATAGCCTGGTATTTGGCCGGTCTGCCATGCACGGTCACCGGCGTCCGCGCTAGAGTTCTGCTTGCCGGCATCCTGTTGATCCGAAAAACGCGCAAAAGAACCCAGCAATTCCTGGCTAAGACTTTCCGAAACGACCTCTTGATCAAGGTGAAGAGTTGTCCACACGTCGGCAAGATGATCCTGTAATGTCGAATCGAAGCTTTCGATGTTTTGAACAGCCGTCGCTAGATTCAAATCGTCCAACATGTAGCGAAAGCGATCTTGAATGACGCCTACGAATGTCGACCGATAAAGTTCGATTAATACCGGAAAATCCATCGTATTTTTTGGTCCGTCAAGCATGGATACCATTTTATAATTCTCACCTATTTATGCGGCGGAACAGGAGCACGAGTCGAGGCCGGCTCCGCTAAAATAGTCGGTCGAGTTCTTCCATCTTTTCGGTTCCGCACTTCCGAACAAATTCGAAATCAGGCATCCTGCCCATGAACGACAGCCTAAACGCGTCCGTTAATTCCGGCTCGAACAACTCGGTCCAAGACAGTGATTCGCACCACCGTTCCATCCGCAGCTTCACTCTCCGCCAAGGTCGATTCACCGTAGCGCAACGGAGAGCCATGGAGGCTCTTTGGCCCATCTATGGACTAAATGTCGCCGATACGCCCCCCGATTTCGAGGCGATTTTCGGCCGGGGCGCGCCTCTGGTCGTCGAAATCGGCTTCGGTAACGGCGAAACTCTGGCACAACTCGCCGGCAACCAGCCGCAGACCAACTTCATAGGCGTAGAAGTCCACCGACCTGGCGTCGCGCAGTTGCTGGCGCGCCTAAAAGAACGCGAACTAAATAATGTGCGTATTTTTTGCGCCGACGCTGTCGACATCCTGACAAATCAGATCGCTGACGGAAGCCTTTCGGGCGTGAACTTGTTTTTCCCGGATCCGTGGCCCAAAAAGCGCCACCACAAGCGCCGACTGGTCAACCCGGAATTTATCAGCCTCGTAGCGCGGAAGCTCAAGTACGGTGGCTATTTTCATGCCGCCACGGACTGGGAAGATTATGCTCAGCACATGCTGGACGTGCTCGAACATTGCGATCGTCTTGAAAACACCGCAGGCGGGAGCAAGTTTTCCCCTCGCCCGACGCACAGAGCGTTGACCAAATTCGAACGCCGCGGACAAGAGCTCGGACACGGCGTATGGGATTTGATTTTTATCCGGCGAGCAGACGATCTTTAGCCGGCCACTGCTTCCGCGGGTTGGAACGGCTCTTCCTCCGCCTCGACCTCCGGCTGTACGTCATCCAGCTGCATCGCTTGCCGTATGGCCAGGAGTTCATCGTATTGCCGACGGAGCGGCTCCAAAGCCTGGGTGAGCGCGGCGATCTCCTGATCCAAGGAGTGACTGGATTCGTTGATCTTGCGCAATACATCCAGCTTGCTTTCGATTACGCGTTTATGATCCCGAATTTGATGGATAAGCGGCGTAAGGGCCATGCCGGACCAACCCACCGCATCCTTGTGTGCGTGCAGAAAAAGCTCTCGGGCGCGGGCGACAACCGTTGTATAAAGCTTTACCACAACCATACTCTGCTCCATCAAGGTTGACGAAGCACTGTCTCTGAAAGCCTCCCCTTCCTTGAATACCCGCTCCAGTTCGGCCTGATATTTCTTGAGCGAGAGCGACGGCGCCTTGAGATCGGCAAAGCCATATTCCTCCTGGAATTTTCCGTATATCCCTTTCACCAGTTTTCGACTTTCCTCAGAGATCGACACGGCTTTGACAAGCACGCCGTTCAACTCCTCGAGCACTCCCGCCATGACCGATTTCATCCCGATCGTCGTCAGACTTCCGGCCATCTGCCGCCGAGTTCGCTTGATAATCTCATCGATGCTTTCCGGCGCCAGGGACTCGACCAAAGCCTTGGCCTGCACCGCGAACACCCGTCGGCTCGCCTGAAATTGGTTTACGCTGGCCAAATAAGCATTTTGCTGGTCTCGGGTCTCGGTCATCAGCTGCTTGATCTTGTCCCGATTATTGACATCAACATTGCGGAGATCGTTGATCTGGCGCTCGGCATCCGCTATATGGGCCTGCAGTACACCGGTCGATTCGGTAACCAAATGGCCGATCCTCTCGGTGACCGACGTCATCAGCAGATTCTGCCTCTCCTTTACCACTTTTTCGGCCAAGAAACTCTCAAAAAGATGGAGACGGCTTTTTTCCAGGAGTTCTTGGTCGCCCTTCACTTTGGCAAGCAAAGCCTGTTTGGCGGTCAAGGGAAAAATCGAGCTCGCGTCGACTTCCAAAGTTCTGGCAACTGAGTCGATTTGGGCGCGAATCGATTTCTCGATGACGTCGTCTCCGTGCAAATCCCCCCACATCGAATCGATCTTGTTCATGACCACCGCCAGACCGCTTCTTTTCTGCTGGCCCTGGCGGGAACCCCGAACATGGTTGCACCACATATCCAGATCGCTCTTGGTAACCCCGGTATCCGCTGCAAGTACGAAGATAACCGCTTGAGCGCTGGGCAGCATGTGCAAGGTCAACTCGGGTTCCGCCCCGAGTGCGTTGAGACCGGGTGTGTCCAGAATGGTAAGGCCTTCCTTTAAGAGGTAATGCGGAAAACTGATCAATGCGTGACGCCAGCACGGAATCTCGACGGTCTCCGGCGCCACCACCTGTCCCGGATGAAGATCTTCGTTGTACAGACCGAGCTGCTTCGCTTCTTCGAGCGGCACACGCTTGGTTGCGGTCAGCTCTTGAAATGCTTCCTGCATTTGCACCGGCGAGGTGCAATCCAATTCGATCTGCATCCAACTCTGCGGGTGTCGCTTGTATTCGCTGAGCGATGCCTGGTTCAGACGGCTCTCGATCGCCAAGAGTCGGATATAGGCACCGCCTTCGGGGTCGTAAAAGATCTCCGTCGGACACATGGTTGTTCTTCCGGGAGATGATGGCAAAAGCCGAACACCGGTATCCGAGAAAAACAAAGCGTTAATGAGCTCGGTCTTGCCTCGCGAAAATTCGGCGGCGAAGGCAAGCACAATACGATCCGCGCGCAAGCTGTCGAGCATGCCCAGAAGAGTTTCATTTACGGCATCGCTGTTCAATTCATGCTGATCAAGCCAGGAACGATATCGCTCAACCGCCTGGCTCAGTTGCTCACGCCACTGGCCGTAGCCTCGCAGCTTGTCTTCTAAATGAATGATGCTCATCTCCGACTCTCGACCCGATCGTCTAGTGGAATAAAGTGCAATTCTGGGGACAGTTGGGATGAAGTTTAGACCAATTCAAAATTCAGTCCATTTTCGAGAGCTCTGCCCACCATGCCGGCCAGCGTTTTGGAGAGCAGATTTTGAACCGCTTATCCCGGCCGGTTTCACCGGCCAGCAAAACCACATCGCGTTTGGCGACGCCGAAAACGTCTGCCAGGAAGTCGATTAGATAACGGTTTGCTTTGCCGTCGACAGGCGGCGCTTTGATGCGGATCTTGAGCCGATCGCCATGCAAACCCGCAATCTCGTCCTTACCGGCGCGAGGTTGTACGTGGACGTTCAGCACCAGTGCCTGGCCGTCCCAGGTATACCAATCGCTCAAGTCAGTTCAGCAGATTCGTGAGTTGCTGCAGCGGGGGCAGCACAAGCATTTTGGCGAGTTGTATGCCGATCAAGGGGATCAACGGCGAGAGATCGATACCCCCTATCGGCGGCAAAAGCCGACGGCTGAAGCGAAGCAGCGGCTCGGTAAGGCTGTAAAGGAGGGAAACCGCGGGGTTATAGCTCCCTGGACTGACCCAACTCAGGACCGCACGGATGATGATGGCGAAAAAATAGACATTGAACAGCAAATCCAAGAGCTGCACGACAGCCCACAGACTCAATGCCGCAAATGTGATCCGCGTATCCTGAAGCACGAATATCAGATAGCCGCTCAGCATTTGCAGCCCCAGCATCAAGACGAGCGAAGCCGTGTCGACGCGGCCGACGGACGGAATAAAGCGGCGGAACATGCGAAGCGGCGGGTGCGTGATCTTGATCAAGAACTGGGAAATCGGATTGTAGTAATCCGCATCGACCCACTGAAACAAGAACCGCAGCAGTATCGCGAATATATAAAGACTGAAGAGCGTATCGATCAGAAAAACAGCGGGATTCACCAGAAAATCCGGAGACATCGTCAACCTCCCAGTTGCTTGGACAATTCTGCCGCCCGCGCATTTGCCGCCTTCATGGCGTCAAGCACAAGGCTACGAAGGCTTCCGCGCTCGAATACCTCTATTGCCTTTTCCGTAGTACCGCCGGGCGAGGTAACCCTTCTTCTCAATTCCGCCGGACCGTCTTCGGATTCTATGGCGATGCGCGCCGCACCAAGCGCCGTCTGCTGGGTAAGAAGCCGCGCCGTAGCTTTGTCCATTCCCATTTCGGTCGCCGCATCCTCCATGGCCTCCATGAACAGAAAAAAGTAAGCGGGTCCGCTTCCGGAAAGCGCCGTCACCAAATCCAGGAGCTCTTCCTTTTCTACCCACACTGCGATGCCGACGGCACGGACTATCGCTTCCGCCACACTTCTATGTTCGGCGCTCGCTCGATCGTTCGCGTGCAATGCGGTAGCCCCGGTTTTCACGAGCGCCGGAGTATTGGGCATACAGCGCACGATGCTTGCGCCGCCGCCCAGCCAGTGGTCGAGGGCGGTCTCGCGAACACCCGCGGCGATGCTGATCATCAGGGGGCCGCGTTGCCGCACGGGGCCGGCAATTTCTCGAGCCACCTGTTCAAGAATCTGCGGTTTAACGGCCAGCAACACGGTCTGGGAGCGCTCGACCAAGGATTTGTTATCTTCGAACGTATGGACGCCGAAACGGCTGGCCAAATCCTTCAGCTTCGCGGTGTCGACGTCCGACACGAAAATATTGTCCGCCGGATAGCCATCCGAAATGAGACCGCCGATCAGGCTGCTCGCCATATTTCCGGCGCCGATAAACCCTAAAGTTTGCTTTTTCATTTGAAATCATCTCCGAACCAACGGACGTATTCTAACCGAGACACGGCCCCAAAAACGTCCCGTTCGCCGTATAAGCCGACAAGTGTCCCTCAGCCGTCCGAAACGCTCCCGGCATCGAGCACGGCCATGTCACGGCCTGGCCTCGGCCCGAACAGCGCCGTGCCGATACGTACCATGGTCGAACCTTCCATGACGGCCGCTTCGAGGTCGTCGGACATCCCCATGGACAGCGTATCGAGCCCAAGGTGGCCCAAGCGTTCCGCGGCTTGCCGCAAGCTCCGGAACGATGCGCGCTGAAGGTCGATCGTGTCCGTCGGGGCCGGAATGGCCATAAGCCCGCGGACACGAAGCCTAGGCAGTTCCGCGATCGCTTCGACCAACCCGTCGAGCTCCTCCGGGGCAACGCCCGATTTCGTCGCTTCTCCGCTGACGTTGACTTGAATGCAGATGTTGAGCGGCGGCAGCTCTTCGGGACGCTGATCGCTCAGGCGCTCCGCGATCTTGAATCGGTCGACGCTATGTACCCAGGAAAAACGAGCCGCGATCGACCTGGTTTTGTTGGATTGAATGGGTCCGATGAAATGCCAGCCGATATCGTAATGCGCCAACTTATCTTGCTTGGCCAGAGCCTCTTGAACGTAGTTCTCCCCGAACTCCCGCTGACCGCAGTAATAAGCGGCGGCAATCGCCTCCGCAGGCTGAGTCTTGCTTACGGCGATCAGCCGAACCGAGCCCCGGCATCGACCGGCTGCCGTCTCCGCGAGTCGAATTCGCTCGCGTACGGCGTCCAGGCGCTGTTGTATTTGACTCCTCATGTTGCTGATACGTTTGTCTATACTTGACCGGAGGGTAAGGGTATCTACCGACCAACGCTTACACAAGAGCCATTACAGAAGAGAATCCATGGATATCGCCGAACTGCTCGCTTTCTCCGTCAAGAACAATGCATCCGACCTGCATTTGTCCGCCGGACTTCCGCCGATGATCCGCGTGGACGGCGACATACGCCGCATCAATGTGCCGGCGCTCGACCACAAAGAGGTGCACGCGCTGATCTACGACATCATGAACGACAAGCAGCGGCGCGATTACGAGGAGTTTCTGGAGACCGACTTTTCGTTCGAGCTCCCCGGCGTCGCGCGATTTCGTGTCAACTCGTTCAACCAGGACCGGGGCGCGGCGGCGGTATTTCGAACCATTCCGTCCAAGGTTTTGACATTGGAGGAACTGGGTTGCCCCAAATTTTTCCAGGACGTCACCATGCACCCTCGCGGCCTGATCGTGGTCACCGGGCCCACCGGATCGGGCAAATCGACCACCCTCGCCGCGATGATCGACCACATCAACTCGAACCAGTATTCCCATATCCTGACGATTGAAGACCCCATCGAGTTTGTGCACTCCAGCAAAAAATCGTTGATCAACCAACGCGAAGTTCACCGGGATACTTTGGGTTTCAACGAAGCCTTGCGCTCGGCTCTGCGCGAAGACCCCGACGTGATTCTGGTCGGCGAAATGCGCGACCTGGAAACCATCCGCCTCGCATTGACCGCCGCCGAAACCGGTCACTTGGTTTTCGGTACCCTGCACACCAACTCGGCTGCCAAGACCATAGACCGCGTCATCGACGTTTTCCCGGCCGCCGAAAAAGGCATTATTCGGTCGATGCTGTCCGAGTCCCTGCAGGCCGTGATCTCCCAGACTCTGCTCAAGAAAAACGGCGGCGGACGCACGGCGGCCTGGGAGATCATGGTGGGCACGCCGGCGATCCGCAACCTCATCCGCGAAGACAAGGTCGCACAGATGTACTCGGCCATCCAGACCGGGCGCAAGGACGGCATGCAAACGCTCGACCAGCACTTGCAGGAACTGGTCGAAAAAGGCGTCGTGGCGCGTGCCGCCGCTCGGGTCAAAGCCGTCAATAAAGCCGCATTCTAAAGCCGGAGAACAAGCTCGTGGACTTCGAATCCTTGCTCATGCTGATGACGCAGAAAAAAGCGTCCGACCTCTTCATCACCACCAATAAAGAACCGTGCATGAAGATCGACGGCGTCATTCAGCCGATATCGAACGCCAAGCTGAGCAAAGAGCAGGCGCGGCAGATCGTTATCGGGGTCATGAACCAACGCCAGCGCGACGAATTCGAGAATACCAAGGAGTGCAATTTCGCGATTTCATCGCCCGGCCTAGGCCGCTTCCGCGTCAGCGCCTTCATCCAAAGAGACACCGCCGGAATGGTGTTGCGGCGGATCGAAACGAACATTCCGACAGTCGATGATCTGAATCTGCCGCCGATCCTCAATGAATTATCGATGACCAAACGCGGCTTGATCCTGTTCGTCGGTGCGACCGGAACGGGAAAATCCACATCGCTGGCCGCCATCATCAAACATCGGAACGAGCATTCGAGCGGGCATATCATCACGATCGAAGATCCGCTGGAATATGTGCATCCGCATGCCGGCTGCATCGTCACCCAGCGCGAGGTCGGGATCGATACCGAATCCTACGAGGTGGCGCTCAAGAATACGCTGCGGCAGGCACCCGACGTTATTCTGATCGGAGAAATCCGGACCCGCGAGACGATGCAGCATGCCATCACTTTCGCCGAGACGGGCCATCTCTGCCTAAGCACACTGCACGCCAACAACGCTAATCAGGCGTTGGACCGAATCCTTCACTTTTTTCCTGAAGAGATGCACCCGCAGCTATTCATGGATCTATCCCTCAACCTTCGGGGCATCATCGCTCAACAGCTCATTCGCAGGGCCGATGGCAAGGGACGGTATCCGGCGGTGGAAATTCTCTTGAACACCCCGCTCGCTTCAGATCTCATCCGAAAAGGCGAGGTACATAAGCTGAAGGAACTGATGAAACATTCGCGGGAACAGGGTATGCAAACCTTCGATCAAGCCTTGTACGATCTGTACAAGGCCGGAAAGATCACGTACGAGGATGCCCTACATGCCGCAGATTCGAAAAACGAAGTCAGACTGATGATCAAGCTGGGCGAGGAAGGCAACCTCGAGAAATATGCGGGCCGGCATGACACCATGTCCATCGCGGACGACAATTGACCTCCTCGTAAAAACTCCACGCCCTTTACCCGCGTTCTGATCAGTACGCGAGACGGATGCGACGCTCGTCCTTCCCCGCTCTACCGCTTCAGGCGGGCCGTCACGTCTCGCAATACGGACTCCACCAACCTCTCGTCCTCGCTGGCATACCGTAGCGCATCCCTCTCACGCCTCAGCCAGGTGAACTGCCGCTTGGCGAATTGGCGGGTGGCGATGATACCGCGCTCGATCATGGTACCGCGGTCGTATTCGCCCTCGAGATAAGCCCAGACCTGTCGATAGCCGACGGCGCGAATGGAGGGCAGATCGGCGTGGAGATCGTCCCGTTCGTGCAAGGCGCGGACTTCGTCGATAAATCCGCCTTCGATCATGGTCAAGAAGCGCTGGCGAATCCGTTCATGCAGGGCCTCGCGGCTTGCCGGCGCGACGATGAGTTTGATCAGATCGAACGGCAAAGGCGGCGACCGGGTCTCGGCGCACAGCACGGACAGCGGAACCCCGGTCGCGTGGTATACCTCCAGGGCCCGCTGGATGCGCTGGGGATCGTTGGGATGAATGCGAAGCGCAGCTTCCGGGTCGATTCGACCGAGTTCCTCGTGCAGTTTCGCCCAGCCGACCCTCGCCGCTTCCTCGTCGATCTGCCGCCGAATCTCGGGATCGGCAGCGGGCAGACTCGAAAGCCCGTAAAACAAGGCGTTGAAGTACAGCATCGTGCCGCCGGCGAGAATCGGCAGCTTGCCGCGGCTTGTTATGTCCTGCATCGCCGCGAGCGCCTCGTCCCGAAAACGCCCGGTGGAATAGGATTCGGCTGGATCAAGAATGTCGATCAGATGGTGCGGAATGCCTGCCCTTTCCTCCAAGCTCGGCTTGGCGGTGCCGATGTCCATGCCCCGGTAAACCAGTGCGGAATCGACGCTGATCACTTCTCCGTCCAGCGTCTTGGCCAATTCGATGGCCAGCCGCGTTTTGCCCGAGGCGGTCGGCCCCATCAGGGCGATAGCGGGTGGTAATTCAGTCACTGGCCGCGCATGAACAAGCGGTTCAGATCCTTGAGGCTTAGCTCGACCCAGGTCGGGCGCCCGTGGTTGCACTGGCCGCTGCGCTCCGTCGCTTCCATGTCGCGGAGCAGCGTGTTCATTTCCGGCACGGTCAGCTTGCGGTTGGCCCTGATCGATCCGTGGCAGGCCATGGTCGCCAGAACCTCGTTCATGGACTGCTCGATCCGGACGCTCCGTCCATGCTGGTTGAGATCGGCCAACACATCGCGCACCAGGCGCTCGCCATCCGCATCCGCCAGCAAGGCCGGCACCGCTCGCAACATGAGCGTATCCGGGCCGCTTCGGCGAAGTTCGATGCCGAGGCTTTCGAACACACCGCCCGCCTCCTCCGCCAAGTCGGCCTCGGCTGCGGTAACCTGAATTCGGATAGGCAGCAGCAAGGGCTGCATCGGAACCGATCCCGCGCAGACCTGCTCCTTCAGCTTTTCATAGGTGATGCGTTCGTGGGCGGCGTGAGCGTCCACCACGATCAGCCCGTTGCGGCTCTCGGCCAGAATGAAAGCGCCATGAAGATGCGCCACCGCAAAACCGAGTGGCGGAGTCGTTTGCTCATCTGGCTCCGGTTCCTGCGGCGCTTCCGGCTTAGGAGCCGGAGCGGAATAAAGATCGGCATAACTTTGAATCGCCTCGGCCACTTGCAACGGCAGCGTAGCTTGGCGGTGCGGTTTAGAAAACTCGGGTGCCGAAACTGCACGCGCCGGCCTGTCTTCCGGATGGGGCACCGCCTCGGCCTCGACAGCCCGCGGCTTGGTCTCGGCCAAAGCCCGGTGCAACGCGCGAAACAGAAAATCGTGCACCGTCCGGGAATCGCGGAAACGCACTTCGAGTTTGGCGGGATGAGCATTGACATCGACCAACGTCGGGTCCAGCTCCAGATACAGCACGTACACCGGCTGGCGCCCGTGGTAAAGCACGTCCTGATAAGCTTGCTTCACGGCATAGCTCACCAGCTTGTCCCGGACCAAACGCCCGTTGACGTAGAAGAACTGCATGTCGGCCTGGCTGCGGGAGAACGTCGGAAACCCCACCCACCCGGAAAGCCTGAGACCCGCCGCCGAAAACTCCACCGCCAGCGCGTTTTCCAGAAACGCCTCACCGAGCACCAAGGCCAGGCGTCGCTCGATTTCGGCCTGGGTTTCCGCCGGCCGCAAGCTCAATACCGTCCGCTCGTCGTGCTTCAAGGAAAATCCCACTTCAAACCGGCTCAGCGCCATACGCTTGATCAGTGTTTCGATATGGGAGAACTCGGTCTTTTCCGACCGGAGAAACTTCCGGCGCGCCGGCGTGTTGTAGAAGAGATCGCGAACCTCCACCGTCGTGCCTTCGGGATGGGCCGCCGGCTGCACGTCGAAATCGGTTTCCGTCCCGTCCGCGGTGACACGCCAGGCGCAACGCTCGCCGCGTATCCGCGAGGTCAGCGTCAAGCGCGCCACCGAACTGATGCTGGGCAAAGCTTCGCCCCGGAATCCCATGCTGGAGACCCGCTCCAGATCCTCCAGACTGGCGATTTTGCTGGTGGCGTGCCTGGACAGGGCGAGCGGCAATTCCTCTCTATCGATGCCGCAGCCGTCGTCGCGGATGCGCATCATGCGCAATCCGCCCTGTTCCACGTCGATGGCTACCGAGCGCGCGGCGGCGTCAAAGGCATTTTCGACCAATTCTTTCACCACCGAGGCGGGGCGCTCGACCACCTCCCCGGCGGCGATTTGGTTTATGAGTTGCGGAGGGAGAATGCGGATGGGCATGGCAGATGGAATCGGCGATCGAGAAAACGGTTTGGCGGTTAGACAGAACCGCGGGAGCAAGGATTCAATACCTTGCTATTCTCGGGAAAATACAGAAATTATGAAAGACGGGGATAAAGGTGCTTTTGCCGACCTTCGGCGCAAGCGTTCTATTTTCGAATGACCGGCTTCTTGCCGTCGGATTCGGCCACGCTCTCCAGAGCATCGGCCATGCGCAGATCGACCGGAACCATCGGCCGAATTTCGGCGAAATAATTGCGGATGCCGTCGAATATGGCGCGAGCCACCTGATCCTGATGGCTCGAATTGCGCAGATTACGCTCTTCGTCCGGGTTGGATATGAACGCCGTCTCCACCAGTATCGAGGGAACGTCCGGCGACTTGAGCACTGCAAAACCGGCTTTTTGCACGTCTCGATGATGTAGATGGAAATCCTTTCTTAGCTCTCCCAATACCTTTGCGGCCGCGCGGTTGCTGGCATCTAGCGTGGCGGTTTGCGACAGATCGAGCAGCACCGAAGCCAGCAATTTGTCTTTTCCCCCGAGCTGAACACCGCCCACCAAAGCGGCGTTTTCCCGGTCCGCCAGCCAGCGAGCGGCTTCACTCGAAGCGCCGTGATCCGACAGAGTGAATACGGAAGACCCCTTTACGTCATTGGCGACGTAGGCGTCCGCGTGCAAGGAAATAAACAAATCCGCCTTCGCCTTGCGGGCAAGTTCCGCCCGCTCGCGCAAATCGACGAACTGATCGCTCTTGCGCACCATGACCGCCCGCATGCCCGGTTCGGCTCCGATCAGCCGTTCGAGCTTGCGGGCGATAGCCAGCACCACGTCTTTTTCGTAGGTTCCGTTGGGGCCGATCGCGCCGGTATCTTTGCCGCCGTGGCCGGCGTCGATGACGATCACCCGCTCCTTGGCCAGCGCCGGCTTCAGGAAACGGACCGGCCTCGCTTCGCCCGGCGAGATCCAGGCCTTGGCCGCGACCGGCTTGGGAGCCGCTTTCGGCGCCGCAGCAATCTTAGTCGGTTTTGCCGATTTGACCGGCTCCTTGGAAGCCGCCTTGTCTCCCGCCTGGGCGGTCAAAATCGGGGGCGTCAGTTCGAGCACCAGGCGCGAGCTTCCCGTGAGACGGGTGACGTAAGACTTGTATCCGGCCGGGCGTTTAAGATCGAGCAAAATCCTGGGGCTGTCCTTGGCCTTGCCCGAAACCGGAATGAGCTTCGCGATCAGGGGATGAGACGCCGGGGGTTGTCCGAGTTTTCCGGACAGGGAAACATTTTCTAAATCGATTTGCAGCTGATTCGGCTTGCTTCCGCGGGAGATTCGGTATTTGGGCGGCGCCGAGAAATCGAAAACCAGCCGTGAACTCTGCGCGGCGGCCTCAATCTTCACCGAGTTCATCTGCACGGGCGCGCCGAAAACCAGCGGCGCGTAGCCCCAAAGCGTGAACACCAGCCATGTGATTAGAGTTTTTTTTTCCATGAACGAAGCCGCCATGCGTGAACGCCCCCGGAAAACATAGTCCGAGCTGCGGAAAACCGCAAGGAAATAGGCTACTCGGCTTGCAGCCTGGCCAATACGGCTACACCGGAGTCGGTGCCGGCCGATATCTCCGCGATGCGCCCCGTACCCGATATTTCCAGGCTGATCTCGAGATCCGCCTCGGGCAATAGCCCCGCGCCGCGCTCCGGCCATTCGATAAAGCAAACTGCGTTCGGCCGTAGATAGTCCCGGAACCCCATCCACTCCAACTCTTCCGGATCGTTCAGCCGGTACAAATCGAAATGGTAAACGATCCGCTCCTCGATCGGGTATTCTTCGACCAGCGTGAAAGTCGGGCTTTTCACCGGCCCCGAAAAGCCAGCTGCCCGGAGCCAGCCGCGCACGAAGGTGGTTTTGCCGGCGCCGAGGTTTCCGAGCAGGAAGACGAGCCCGTTCGACGACATGGCTCGATAGACGCGCCCGGCGAATGCGAGCGTTTCCGCCTCGTCCCTAAGAGTCACTTTCATAAATTGACGAGCCGGCGCAAAGGATCCATCAAATCGCAGGCCAAGAGTCCCCTTTCGCCGGCCTTCGCCGCCTCGTCGCCCGCCGCGGCATGCAATTGCACGCCCAAGGCCGCCGCCCCGAAAAGATCCAGACGTTGCGCCAGCAATCCCGCGATAACGCCGGTCAGCACGTCGCCCATGCCGCCGCTGGCCATGCCGGGATTGCCGGCGGTACAGACATAGGGCAATCCGTCCGGACCGCAGACCAGGCTGCCGGAACCTTTCAATACGGCTACGCCGCCGAACTTCGCCTGAAGGTTCCGAACGGCGCTGAATCGATCTTTCTGTATGTCCGCGGAAGACGAGTCGAGCAGCCGCGCCGCTTCCCCCGGATGGGGCGTGATGGTCCAGTTGTCCCGTTTGCGGGGGCTTTCCGCCAGAAGATTGAGTGCGTCGGCATCCGCCACGACCGGCAAATCGGTTTCCAACACCGTGCCGAGCAGCGCCTTCGCCCATTCCGAACGGCCCAGCCCAGGCCCGATAGCAACGACCGTGGCCCGCTCCAAGGGTATCCGCAAGTCCTCGGTGGTTTCGACGCCGTGGCACATCAGCTCCGGCCGGGTCAGGTTGAGCGAGTCGGCATGGGACTTCCGCGTGGCGATGCTAATCAACCCCGCTCCGACCCGAGCCGCGGCCTCCGCTGCCATGCGAGGGGCGCCGCTGTAGCCGCAATCGCCCCCGACCACCAGCACATGACCGAAATGACCTTTGTGCGCATAACGCGGACGCGCCGGCAAGCCGCGTTCCCACGGCGGCAGCAGCATGGCCGAAGGTTCGACGGAATATCGCACTTCCGGCGGTGTGCCCAGATCGGCAAAGACGATCTCGCCTGTGTATTCCGGACCTTCGCCGGTAAAGAGCCCCTGCTTGAGACCGATGAACGTCACGGTCAAATCGGCCTTGACGGCAACGCCCAGAGCGGAACCGGTATCGGCATGAAGCCCGGACGGAATATCCAGCGCCATCACCCGACCGGAGAACCGGTTGACGGCCCTGATCACGTCCGCGTAAAGTCCGTCGACCTTCCGATCCAAGCCGGTGCCCAAAAGTCCGTCGACCAGCACTTCCGCACCCTCGAAATCGGCCGGGATAAAATCCAATATTTCGCCGCCCGCCGCTCGATAATCCTGGTAAGCCGCCAGGGCATCCCCCTTGAGATTCGCGGGCGGCGAAACCGGATAAACCCGCACGTCCATCCCCGCCTCGTGCGCCAAGCGGGCGACCACATAAGCGTCTCCCCCGTTGTTGCCGCCGCCGCAAATCGTCGACAGCGTGCGCGCTCCCGGCCAGCGTTCGTGCAAAGCGGCAAAGGCCGATGCGCCGGCGAGGCGCATCAACTCGATGCCGGGAATGCCCACCGTTTCGATGGCATAACGGTCCATGGCGCGCACGTCCTCCGCGCGATAAAGATCCTTCGGGAAACTTCGGCTGTATCGTTCGCTCATAACCCAGTAAGCTGTACCCAAACTACGCTCGTTCCGTTTACATTCTGGCTCAAACTCCGCACCGCCTCCACACTTCTGTGACTTCGTCCGCTCGCGATTACTCCGCTCTCGCCGCCAAAATCAAGACCTGGGGCAAAGAACTCGGCTTTCAGCAGGTCGGAATAGCCGATACCGACCTTTCTGCGGCCGAACAGCAGCTTCAAGAATGGATAGACGAGGGATTCCACGGAGAAATGGACTACATGGCGCGGCATGGCACCAAGCGCAGCCGTCCGGAAGAGCTGGTTCCCGGTACGCTCCGGGTCATCAGCGTACGCATGGATTATCTCCCGGAGAATCGAACCACGGTTAGGGAGCGGCTGGACGACCAGACCGCCGCGTTCATCTCCCGCTACGCCCTTGGCCGCGATTACCACAAGGTGCTCCGCAAGCGCTTACAGCAATTGGCCGAGCGCATCGCAGTCGAAATCGGCCCCTTCGGTTATAGGGTCTTCGTCGACAGCGCGCCGGTGCTGGAAAAGGCGCTCGCCGCCAAAGCCGGGCTCGGCTGGATCGGCAAGCACACCAATTTGATCAACCGCAAAGCAGGCTCGATGTTCTTCCTGGGGGAGATTTACACCGATCTCCCCTTGCCCATCGATGCCGAAACGACCAATCACTGCGGGAGCTGCACCGCCTGCATGGAGGTCTGCCCCACCCAAGCGATCGTTGCGCCTTATCGCCTTGACGCCCGGCGCTGCATCTCCTATCTGACCATCGAGTTGCGCGGACCGATTCCCGAAGAATTTCGCACCGCCATCGGCAACCGCATCTACGGCTGTGACGACTGCCAGCTCGTATGCCCGTGGAACCGCTATGCGCGGCTGACCGAGGAAGCGGATTTCATGCCGCGCCACGGTCTCGATACCGCCGGGCTGATCGACCTTTTCCGCTGGGATGAAGCGACGTTTCTACATAAGACCGAAGGCTCTGCCATACGCCGCATCGGTTACGAACGCTGGATCAGGAATATCGCCGTGGCCTTGGGTAACGCTGAAACGTCTACTAAAATCGTCGACGCGTTACGAGCGCGGATAGACGACCCGTTGCCTTTGATCAGGGAGCACGTGCGCTGGGCGCTTGCACGGCACTGCTCCAACGAGCGACAGCCGCACCGTGCGGGAGCCCAAGCGTCTTCTACGTCCTAAAGAAGCTCTGATTAAGAGCGTATCCCAGTAGGCCGTTCGCCCTGAGCCCTTCGACTTAGCTCAGGACAGGCCCTTCGACTCGGCTCAGGACAGGCTTGTCGAACGCTCTCCTGAGCCTGCCCTGAGCCTGTCGAAGGGGCATGAACGGAATCCACTTGCTCAGAGCTTCCTTAACGCCGCGTTTTCTTAGTGGCGGGAGCCGATGCTTTGACAAAGGCGGGACCCTTGATGCGAAGCTGGTCGGTCAATTGCTTCAGAGTATCGTTGAGCGCGGCGCGGGTCGCCTGACCCAGGGCGCTCGCTGCAAACGCGGATTCCCCGCCCCCGACGCCGAACAACGAGAAACCGCTGGTGGCGGATTCGGAGGTGAAGGAGCCGTGGGAAGTAATCGTTCCCACCATGCGGCCGCTGCTAGGCTCGACCACTTGCAGGTCCATGCCCACCGCCCCGGTTCGCCGGGCCTTGGTGTTTTCCCAAGTCGGATTGGCGGCAGATACGGCAGCACCGGCGATGCCCGCGGCGGGTGTCCCCGAAACGGCGCCCGCGATGCCGAGCACTGTTCCTGCCCAGCCGAGCGATCCACCTTTGCGCTCGTCGTTGGCTTCGGCAACCTCGTTGAATTCCGTGATCGTACCCTTGATCACGAACGGCCCGACCTCGCCGGGATTCAGCAGCTTTGCGGGATTGCTTTCGTTCTTGCGGTAATGTTCGTAGTCGACGACCACGATGTTCCCTACGTTGCCGAGGGCACTGATCAATTGCGCGGCGACGCCTTGCCCGACGCGATCGCTCATACCTTGATGGTCGGGCGTGTAAGCCCCCGGTGCCGTAGGTGCGGCCCCTCCGAGAATACCCCAGCCGAAGGGTCCCCAGCCGTAGCGGGCCCCGGTCGGAGCCTGTGTCACGCCGCCCCCCGAACCGGTTCCGACACTCAAAGGCTCCACCGTGACGACGTACATGGGTTGAGAACCGTCGAACGGAATCCGCACCACTTCCACCTGCGTCGAAACCGGCGCCACGTGCGTGGCCTGCACCGACGATTTATCCACCGTCGCCGCGCAGCTCACGAGAAATGGAACCGCTGCCCCCACTAACCAAGACTTTAGTTTCATTATTCTTCTCCGGTTATTTTCGTTTGTTGTCGTCCCACGCCGAAAGTCCGGCGTAAACCCACGCCGTTGAAGGTTAGCACACTGCACTACCGCGTCCCAAAGCTGCCGCGCCAAGCCGATGCGGCGGATTCGGCGTTCCGCCCTCCCTCGACATAGCGTAAAATCCGGTGCATTCGTCTCCAACTCGTAAGGAGTTAACGCCCATGAACTTTTTTTTTCGCGTGCTGCTCGCCGCAATCGCTTTGTCCGCCCTGCAAACCGTCCGGGCGGAAGACGAATGGCAGGGCACCACCCTTTCGGACCAGACTCTGGAGAAAGTCAACCTGGCTTTAGTCGCATACCAGACCTGCGTCAACAGCGAAACCCGTGCGCGGGTCGGCGAGCAGGCGGATTCGCGTGCACTCACCGATCGCGTTTTGAAAACGTGCGAAGAGAAGCTGTCGAAGGTCAAGGCGGCGTTCGATAGCGAAAAAGTACCCGGCACGATCTCCGAACGATATATGCGCAGCCGCCGTACTCAGGCCGCACGTCAGGTCCTGCGCACATTGATGGGTGCTCAGGCGGCTCAAGCCGCGACCGGGCAGCCCTAATACGATCGTCCTACCCCGCGCTTAGTTTTCGGCCGGCTGTCCCGCCGATGCCGGCGGCTGTATTTGCCGCACCAACCGCGCCTGCGTCCCAGGGCACCACTCAACGCAAAGAGGATCCGAATGCAATTCGACCCAACTCTCATTCCGACCACGCTCGACGCCGTACACATCGGACTTGCAGCCCTCGTGGTCATTCTGCTGATTCTGCAGATCCTTCTGCTGTCCGTAGCCGTCATCGCTTTGATGCGCCGTGGGCGGCGGGCAGCCGAACCAGTCGTTGCGCCGGTCCCCGCCGGACCGGCCCCCGTTCCGGTCAGGGAGGCACCCAAACCCTTGGAAGTCGTCAAACCGGAACGGCCGGAGCCGGTGGTTGTCAAAGAAGCCACACCGGATGCGGCCCTACAGCTTCTCGGACTTTTGCAGAAAGAAGCCCGTTTTATCGACTTCGTTCAGGAGAACGTCGGCGCCTATTCCGACGCCGAGATCGGCGCGGCGGCTCGAGTCGTACACGAGGGATGCCGCAAAGTATTGAGCCAGCATTTCGAGCTTGAACCGGTGCGCAAAGAGCAGGAGAACTCCCGCGTTACTCTGCCCAAAGGCTTCGACGCTTCAAGCGTAAGGCCCACGGGCAACATCGTCGGCGATCCGCCGTTCACCGGCACATTGATACACCGCGGCTGGCGCGCTACGGCCGTCAGACTGCCCAAGATCGCCGAAGGACATGACGTACGCATCATCGCCCAAGCAGAGGTGGAATTGTGAGCGAAACCCAGTATTCCGTCGGCATCGACCTCGGCACGACCAACAGCGTCGTGTCCTATGTCGATCTCAGCCAGTGCGACGGCGAAAAAGCGCCGATCGAGGTTTTGGATATCCCGCAATTGACGTCGCCCGGTACGGTCGGCGAAAAAAGGCAGTTGCCTTCGTTTCTTTACCAGGCTCACGAGGCCGAGCTCGCACCGAGCGACATCGTGTTGCCCTGGAACGAACATCCGGAAGCCATCGTCGGTGACCTGGCAAGGCAACTCGGCGGCAAAACGCCCATCCGGCTGGTAAGCAGCGCCAAGAGCTGGCTATCTCACAGCGGCGTCGACTGCCGCGCGCCAATCCTGCCCGTTCAGTCACCGGAGGAAGTAAAGCGCGTTTCGCCTCTTCAAGCGTCGATCGAATATCTCCGCCACATGCGTGACGCCTGGAACGACCGCTATCCCGACGCGCCCCTGAGCGAGCAGGAACTGGTGATCACCGTACCGGCGTCCTTTGATCCGGCGGCTCGGGAACTGACCGTGGAAGCCGCCCACGCCGTGGGCCTGCGCCAGGCCATTCTGCTCGAGGAGCCGCAGTCGGCGCTGTACAGCTGGATTCAGACCAGCGAAGGAAAATGGCGCGAGCAGGTCAAGCCGGGCGACATCATTCTCGTCGTGGACGTAGGCGGCGGTACCACCGATTTGTCGCTGATCGCCGTGACCGAGGAGGAAGGCAATCTGATCCTCAACCGCGTCGCCATCGGCGATCACATTCTCCTCGGCGGGGACAACATGGACCTCGCCTTGGCTTATGTCTTGAAAATGAAGCTCGAAGCCGAGGGCAAACGGCTGGAACCTTGGCAGATCCAGGCACTCATGCACGGCTGCCGGGACGCCAAGGAATCCTTGCTGTCCGACTCGGATACCGACGAAGTCGCCGTCGTCGTCCCCAGCCGCGGTTCGTCGCTCATCGGCGGCACGCTGCGTACCAGCCTGACCCGCGACGAGGTCGGACGTACCCTGGTCGAAGGCTTCTTTCCGAAGGTGCAAATCACAGACCGTCCTGCCGTTCAGGCTCGCACCGGTCTGACCACCCTGGGCCTTCCGTATGCCAAGGACGCACGGATCACCTGTCATCTCGCCGCCTTCCTGAGCCGACAGATCGGCGCGACCGGCGAATTGCAGGGATTCAACCTCCCTGCCGATGCCCAGTTCCTGCATCCGACCGCGCTGCTCCTCAACGGGGGTGTATTCAAGTCCGAGGCGCTCGAAAAGCGCTTGCTCGATGTACTCAATAGCTGGCTTCAGGCCGACGACGCACCGCATGCCCGACTGCTGCACGGCGCCGACCTGGATCTAGCCGTGGCCCGTGGTGCCGCTTATTACGGCTATGTCCGCAAAGGTCGTGGGGTCCGCATCCGCGGCGGCACCGGTGCTGCCTATTACGTGGGCGTCGAGAGCGCCATGCCCGCCGTACCGGGCTTCGCCCCGCCGATCGAGGCCCTGTGCATCGCGCCTTTCGGCATGGAGGAAGGTACCGAGGCGGATCTGCCGCCTTACGAGTTCGGATTGGTCGTGGGCGAGCCAGTGCGCTTCCGTTTCTTCGCGTCCAACGTCCGCCGCGACGACGTGGTCGGCACGCGCCTCGACTACTGGTCGGAAGACGAAATGGAAGAACTGGACGAAATCGAGGTCACCTTGCCGGCAGAAGAGTACCAGGCGGGCGATGTGGTCCCGGTTCATTTGGCCGCCAGGGTCACCGAAGTGGGCACGCTGCAACTGGAAGCGGTCGCTAAGGACGGCGACAAACGCTGGAACGTCGAATTCGATGTCCGTGCAGGCGAAAAGCCCTTGCCGTCGGATGAAAATGTCGCACCGGAGGAACCGATCTTAGGCAATCTCTCCGAGCGGGCGACCGAAACCGCATCCGACGAAGCAGCTTCGGAAGCACCTGGCGACGACGCTTCGGCCAAAAAAAGTTTTTGGTCTTTCAATAAATAATCCTGCAAACCGCAGGGGCAATGCCCCTGCGGCCATCCTCACCCATGCCCGCATCATCAAGCCAGACGCCTCGCTATCTTGTCGGCATCGATCTCGGCACGACCCACACCGTGGTCGCCCATGCAGACCTCACCAAAGGTACTCCGGCCGAAATCGAGCTTTTTCAAATCGACCAATTGGTTGCGCCGGGCGAAGTGGCGGCTGAACCGCTGCTGCCGTCTGTTCGCTATCACGCATCGCCGGACGAACTGACCGTAGCGGACGTGCGATTGCCCTGGCCTTCTTCGGAGCCGGAGTCGGCTTATCGTCCGATCATCGGCAAGCTGGCGCGGATCTTGGGCTCGAAAAGCCAGGGACGTTTCGTGACCAGTGCCAAGAGCTGGCTGTCCCATGCCGCCGCGGACCGGACCGCCGCTATCCTCCCCTGGGGCGCGCCGGAGGAGATTCCGAAAATCTCTCCGGTCGAAGCCAGCGCGAGCTACCTCCGCCACGTGCGTTCGGCCTGGAATCATCACCATCCCGAGGCGCCACTGGAAGAGCAGGAGATCGTGGTGACCGTACCGGCCTCATTCGACGAGGCCGCACGCACTCTAACGCTCGAAGCCACCCGGCTGGCCGGATTCGCGACAGTGCGCCTGCTCGAAGAGCCGCAAGCGGTCTGTTACGACTGGCTCTGGAACCACCGCCAGTCCTTACGTCAGCAGCTCGGCGGCGTGCGCTTGCTGCTGGTCTGCGACGTCGGCGGCGGCACCACGGACCTGACCTTGATCAAGGTCGAGCCAGGCGAGGACGAACCCAAGCTCACCCGTATCGCCGTCGGCAATCATCTGATGCTGGGCGGGGATAACATCGATCTCACCTTGGCTCATCTTGCGGAACGCCGCCTGGTGGGCGAGGATCGAAAGCTGTCTGCGGCCGAGCTTTCCCAACTGGTCGAACAATGCCGGTTAGCCAAGGAACGGCTGCTGGCTCCCGATGCGCCGGAAGCCGCGACCGTAACACTACTCGGCACGGGAGCCCGGCTCATCGGAGGCGCGCGCTCGGTCGAGCTGACCCGAAGCGAGGTCCATGGCATCGCTCTCGACGGTTTTTTCCCGATGGTGAGCCTCGCCGATCATCCCGACCGAAAACGCAGCGGCGTCGTCGAATTCGGCCTGCCCTACGCCGCCGATCCCGCGATCAGCAAGCATCTGGCTGCTTTTCTGACTCACCACTTCGAAACTGCGCGAGAGGCCCTCGGATCGGACTCCGCCGACCCCATTCCCGATGCTGTTCTTCTCAACGGTGGCGTGTTCCGCAGCTCGACCATAGCCCAGCGTCTCGTAGAACTTGTGACGTTTTGGGGAAAACAACGCCCCGTCCTGCTCAAAAACGACCGTCCCGATCTGGCAGTAGCCTACGGCGCGGTAGCCTACGGACTCGCGCGGCGCGGCCATGCCGTTCAGCGCATAGGCGGCGGCTCGGCGCGCAGCTATTTTCTGGTGGTGGAAACCGGCCGGGACGGGATACCCAAGGGTATCTGCATTCTGCCGCGGGGGACCGACGAGGGCCGGGAGATCGTGTTGACCGACCGCTCCTTCCTGCTCAGGCTAGGACAACCGGTGCGTTTCAACCTGGCCTCAACCAGCGAGGACCGGCGTTTCCAGCCGGGAGACCTTGCCGAAATCGACGGAGACCGTTTCGTTCACTTGCCGCCCCTCGCTGCTGTCTTGGAGCGGGAAAGCGCACAAGGGCGAACGGAGCAAGCCGTGCAGATCGCCGCATCCCTAACCGAGGTCGGCACTCTCGATTTGCACTGCGTAGCAGCCGACGATCCCGACCGGCGATGGAGGATCGAGTTCCAATTGCGGCAGGCCGTCCCGCAGACGGTTTTGCCCGAAGCCCGGCACCACCCGCGCCTCGATGAAGCCGTCGAGAAAGTCCGCCTGGTGTTTGGGAAAAAAGCGAAAGCGGCCGACACCAAGCTGGTCAAAGGATTGCGCGGCGAACTTGAAAAGATTCTCGGACCGCGAGCGGATTGGGACACCGCCCTATTACGCGATTTGTTCGGCGCCCTGCTGGAAGGCCTGCCTCACCGGCGGCGATCGGCCGAGCACGAGCGCCTGTGGTTCAGCCTGACCGGATATTGCCTCCGTCCCGGATTCGGCTATCCCTTGGACGATTGGCGGGTTGAACAGGTCTTCGCGATTTACGGGCAAGGTCTGCAATTCGTCAACGAAATCCAGAACTGGACTGAATGGTGGACGTTCTGGCGCCGCCTGGCTGGCGGCTTGAACGAAAAGGCGCAGCTTTCGATATTCAAGGATGTGGCCGACTTCATCAATCCGGAAACCGCCAAGCGCGGCAATCTCCCTGCCCTCGCCAAAAAGCGCAGCTATGAGGACATGGTGAGACTTGCGGCCGTACTGGAACGGCTCCCCGTATCCCAAAAGGCCGAATTGGGAAGCTGGCTTCTCCAGCGCCTGTCCAAGCCCAGCGAACCCGCCGAAAGCTGGTGGGCGCTAGGCCGCGTCGGTGCTCGCGTACCGTTCCACGGCAGCGTGCATAACGTGGTTTCCCGCGTCACGGCCGGGGAATGGCTGGCCCAGATCCTGAGCCGCGACTTCAAAAAAGAGCCGCATGCCGGCTTCGCCGCCGCTCTCATCGCGAGACTCAGCGGTGACCGGGAGCGTGACATCGATCCGGCGCTGAGGCAACGCGTCATCGAGCGGCTGAGAGTCGGCAAAGCGCCGGACTCCTGGATTGGCATGGTGTCCGAAGTAAAAGAACTTTCCGAAGCCGACGAAAAACGCATCTTCGGCGAGGCATTGCCCCCCGGCCTGAAGCTGATTGCCTGATGCGGCGAAGTCCGTAGGATGCGCTGAACGAAGGGAAGCGCATCGTTAGCGATAAGCTGCCGGAGCCATAAAGCCGCCCATTCCCATTCAGCTTCCGTTCAGGAACAGAAGACTATCTTTATCCTGCCGGCAAATCTCACGGGTTTGAATCCGGCGCCAGTTTCGAGTTTTTGAACGGGGGATCAAGTCATGAGACCGCTGAATAAAATCATAGCCCTAAGCACAATCGCCTTACTCGCCTTTGCATCGGGCGCGCGCGCCGACCGCGACCATTGGGGCCACGGCCATCATCGCGGCCACCACGATCATGGGTATCGGCACCACGGTCACTACGATCATGGACATCATCACCACGGCCATGATCATCACCGCCCGAGAGTGATTCACCATTACTACGAGCCTGCGCCACGTTATTACCGGCCGCCGCGCGTGGTACATCGCCATATTCACCATTACCAGCCGCCGCGAGTCGTCTATCACGACGATTACCCTTCCTATTACGGCCGTAGCAGCGGTTTGTCCGGAGCCATACCGATCGTCGCGGGTGGCGTCCTCGGCGGCATGGTTGGAGAACAAGTCGGCTACGGCAATCATGGCGCCATCATCGCCGGCTCGGTAGCCGGAGCCGTCTTGGGACACGAGATCGGCCACTGATCCAGGAACATCATTGACCCGTGGCTTGGTAGAGCCCGTTGTCGGTCCGGAAACGACAGTGTTATTCTGCGCCTACCTCAGTGCCGGGCGGCATTTTGCGGCCCGGCTCATACTTCGGAAACGCCCTAGTCGCATCGAGCCGCGTGATAAACAAACGCTTTTTGTCCTTCACCCTGGGCTGTTCGCTGCTGATGGCATTTCCGTCCTATTCACAGCCGCCGTTCGGTCCGGAGGGTTTGATGACGCCGTTCATCGCGCGCCAGCCTCAGTTCGGGCCCGGCATAAGCCTAGACGAGGCTGTTCAGCGCATCCGGCGTGAAACCGGCGGTCGCATACTGGCTGCCGATACCATCAGAAATAACGGCACGATCACTTATCGCATCAAAGTGCTCATGCCGGACGGCCGCGTGCGCGTCTTCCATGTCGACGCCAACCGATGAGACACCAAAGGCGCCAGCCCGGAATGATCGCTGCGGTTGGCTCCCGTGCCGAAACTCCGCTGCCACGAGTGATGTCGGCTAAGTCCCTCAAACAAGCTGTGTTCAAGCGAGTTTCATGCGCCTACTGATCGTCGAAGATGAAGCCGAGCTCCGCTCTCAGCTAAAGTCGCGCTTGCAAGCCCTCGGTTACGCTGTCGACACCGCGGCCGACGGCAAGGAAGCAGTTTTTATGGGAAACGAATATCCGTTCGATCTGGCTATCGTCGATTTAGGGCTGCCGCTGGTGTCCGGCATCGACGTCATCAGACATTGGCGCGCCGACGGCATCAACTTTCCGATTCTGATCCTCACCGCGCGCGACCGCTGGCAAGACAAGGTGGAAGGGCTGGACGCCGGAGCCGACGATTACCTGAGCAAACCCTTCCATTTCGAAGAACTGCTCGCCCGGACCAAGGCGCTGTTGAGGCGGTCCGCCGGCATCGCGCAATCCCTGCTGCGGTGCGGCCCTATCGTGCTCGATACCGGAGCACAGAGCGTACGTGTCGACGGCCAGCCGGTGGAGTTGACCGCGCAGGAATACAAGGTTCTCGAATATCTGATGCTGAATACCGGCAAGGTCATCTCCAAAACGGCCCTGACCGAACACATCTACGACCAGGAATTCGATCTGGACAGCAACGTGATCGAAGTCTTCATCGCCAGGCTGCGTCGGAAACTCGATCCCCAGAACGTCCATCGCCCCATAGAGACGCTCCGCGGACGCGGCTACCGGTTTACCCTGGAACGCACGCCCGGATGACCTATTCCCTTCGGACGAGGGGACTGCTCGTCGCCAGTGTGGTGCTGATCGCCTTTCTCAGCGCAACCGGGCTGGTCCTCGACAAGGCCTTCCGCGACAGCGCAAAGGCGGCCATGCGCGACAGGCTGCAAGGGTTTGTCTATACCCTTCTGGCCGGCTCGGAACTCGATGCCCGAGGCGTCATGAAGGGCCCCGAAAACCTGCATGAGCCTCGCTTCAATCAAACCGGGTCCGGGCTTTACGCCGACATCCGTCGAGGCAACCGCAAGCCGGACTGGCGATCCCCGTCCGCAGCGGGCATTGAAATTCCCGCGACACTCACACCTCAGACCGGCACTGCCACATTCAGCAGCGCCGTATTGGAAGACGGCACGCCGGTTTATGTGCTCAGTTTCAGCGTACTGTGGGAGGAAGAGGGGCGCAGAAGACCGGTTCGCTGCGTGTTTCGCGTGGCCGAAACCCTGGACGGATTCTACGCAGAGGTCAATCAATTCCGGCGCAGTCTCTGGAGCTGGCTCGGAGCCGCGGCGCTAGTGCTGCTGCTGGTGCAAGGCGCTATTCTCCGCTGGGCGTTCTCGCCGCTCCGCCGGGTCGCGGCCGACCTTTCGGCCATCGAAGCGGGCCATGCCGACAAACTCGTTGGCCAGTATCCGGAAGAACTGCGCGGACTGACCGACAACCTCAATGCTCTGTTGGAGAATGCACAGTCCCACCTTGCCCGGTATCGGGATGCGCTGGGCGATCTCGCGCACAGCCTGAAAACCCCGCTCGCCGTGTTGCGCGGCGCCATCGAAAAACAGAATTCGGACGCCGACAGCGAAATCGGCGCGGTAGCCCAGGAACAGATCGACCGCATGACTCGAATTATCGAGTACCAACTGAAGCGAGCCGCCGCCTCCGGGCGAACCCACCTGACTCCGCCGGTCAGTGTCGCGGAAAAGTCCCGCCAAGTCGCGGCCGCACTGGCCAAGGTCTATGCCGAAAAACAGGTCGACTGCCGAATCATGGTCGAGGACGACGTCGTCTTTCACGGCGACGAGGGCGATTTGCTCGAGATCCTTGGGAACCTACTCGACAATGCCTTCAAGTGGTGTCGAAGCCGAGTCGAACTGAGCGCCCGGACGGTTTTGGAACCGCTGGGAACAAGCTCGCATCTCGAACTGCGGGTGGACGACGATGGCCCCGGAATTGCCGAAGATGTGGCCGAGCGCGTTACCCGCCGCGGTGAGCGCACCGATTCGTCTGTGCCCGGGCACGGCCTCGGCCTCGCCATCGTGGATTCCATCGTGCGGACCTATCTCGGCCAGCTCGTGATCGAGCGAAGCCCGCTCGGGGGGGCAGCAATCGTGATTCGGAATGTCGGCTAACATGGTCCGCATCGAATAGTTCGATAAATTGTCTCGAATTCGATCTAATGAAAGGGTTATCCCGGCGCTCCCGAACCGATCGTTTGCGATTGAAAGGATCGCGACTAAAGCGACCGTTTGCGATTGGGATGCGAATTCGCCTTTTACTGACTACTTTTTACCGTATTTTCATCCGGAGAAAACCATGGCCGAAGCCACTTCGAACGACACTCTGACCTTGACTCCGCCCCAGCCGGTCCCCGAAATCGACGAGGAACAGGCGACCAGCATGGTTAAACTGGATCAGGAAACCATTTCCAAATTGGACGAGAAAATTACGGAATTCCTGCACACCGTCCTAGCCGCCGATGTGAACGACGCCGAATTCCGGGAACGGCTATCCGGCGTACACAACATGGGCAATCGCGAGATCAGGGCCGCGGCAACGGTTTCGAACCGGCTTCTGGAACGCCCGGTACGGGCCATGAAATCCGGAGTGTATGACGAGTCTTCGAGCATCTCGAAATCGCTTCAGGAACTGCGCGCGACCGTGGAGCAGCTCGACCCTTCGCGTCAGGGCGACCTCCTGGCCCCGCGGAAACTCCTCGGAATCATTCCGCTCGGCAACAAGCTCAAAAATTACTTCGAAAGCTATCAATCCGCGCAAACGCATCTGAACGCCATCATCCAGGCGCTCTACAATGGCCAGGACGAGCTCCGCAAAGACAATGCCGCTTTGGAGCAGGAAAAAATTCATGCCTGGGAAGTCATGCAAAGGCTCGAGCAATACATCTATGTGGGGAAAAAACTTGACGAGGCCATTGAACGCCGCCTACCGGAAATCGAGGCGCAAGATCCCGAGAAAGCGCGCGTCGTCCGCGAGGAGATGCTTTTTTATACGCGCCAGAAAGTCCAGGATCTGCTGACCCAGATGGCGGTGACGATCCAGGGTTATTTATCGATGGACATGATTCGCAAGAACAACCTGGAGCTGATCAAAGGCGTCGACCGAGCCACGTCGACGACCATATCGGCACTGCGAACCGCGGTCATCGTGGCGCAAGCGCTGACCGATCAAAAGCTGGTGCTGGATCAGATTTCAGCCTTGAACACCACCACCGGCAATCTCATCGCCTCCACGTCGCGCCTCCTGAAACAGCAAGCGGCCCGTACTCACGAACAAGCCGCCAGTTCGGCGGTATCCCTGGATCAGCTGAAACAGGCGTTCGAGAATATCTACGAGACCATGGATGCGATAGCGACATACAAGACTCAGGCGCTCGGCAATATGAAGGAGACCGTCAAGCTTCTAACGCACGAAGTCGATAAAGCCAAGACCTATCTCGACCGGGTTCGGAGCGAACAGCAAGCCGAGGTCATCAAAGAATTCGAATTGGACGAATCGGACGAGATTCGGCTCTAAAGCGAGCCCGACAGCGGAAGAGCATCTCGCTTTTACAACCAGATTCTGCTCCGGCAGAACACGGCGAATCCAGAACGAGGTGGGTAAGCAAGAGACTTGGACTCCAAAGCCTGTTAGGAACTCCGTTAGCCAATTGCATTATCGAGGCTAGGGAACCCTGTTGAGTCAACCGATATCTTGGCCTAGATGATTGATTCTTCGAAGTATCCGTGAAAGCTCGTAACAGGTTCGTTGGCCGGCGCCAGTTCCGCTGAGGTGGCATGATGCCCCTAAACACAATACGAAGAACTGCGCCAGATGCATCACGACGCCGGCCGCTCGTCGGTCGCAATGTCGTAAGCTTCGCGTTATCGACAATTCCGACCGACTAGCCAACGAGGCGGCATCGGATGGTCATGCGAGGGGGAATGGCGCGGAGCAATAAAGCATCATCCCCGACAGACCGTTTCACCTTCTGCTCGTTCGTATTCGAACTGTCAATCCCTTTCCATTCGGCTCGGCTGCGTCGGAATAGTTTGAGTGCTCGGTGTCTCCTGTTTCTGGCACTCGTTTTCACTCCCGTTCGCGTCCCGCCGGTGGGCTTCTAACGGCTCATTCCATCCCTTTCGGACCGGATAAACGCGCCGACGCCCAATGACTTTGATACACCCGTTCTGCATATAAGTTCTTCCTGTTGTCTTTTCCTAACACGAGGCTATCGTTTCTATTTGACAAACTAATGACGCAACGGGTTCTTTGGTGTCCCGCAAGATCCGGTAGCGCGCCATTCGACCTCGGAAGATTCCCAAACTGTAGAAAAAATCGGTCACATGCGCGCTAGAATCACCTTCAAGGGGCAAAACACCTACAAACTGCCACTCTTAAGCTAGAATACGGAATCTCCTTAGCCGCCCTGGCTCATCGAACGTCGATGACTTCACTTATCCACTTATCTTCTGCGATGACTCAAATAGGAGACCTACCCTATGAACAAACATGTCGGACACGACCATCTTTCCGGTAACCGTTTCCAGATCGTCGGCTTGGATCCGGCGGCAAACACGGTAGCGATACAATACGATCCCAACGCTTGGATGCCGAATGCCGAACCCAATCAACAGATGACATGGACCGAATTCGTCAGTCATCTGATCAACGGCCATTTTGAAATCTATCGCGGGACTTGATCCCTTTGTTTTTCTTGCCTGCACGCGCGGCGACTGCCGTATCGGGAAACTCCGAAAATACGCCATCGACGCCTAAGCTATAAAACTGGTGGTACTCCTTCAGCGGATCGCCGCCATAGTCGCTTGCCAGATAGCGAGACTCGTCGCGAAACGTCCAGGCGTGAACGAACAGGCCGACACTGTGCGCATCCCGAACGACAGCGGTCGGGTACCCCAATTTCTCACCGTAATCATTCTCCGACGCGCCGACTTCGCCGGGATCGGCAAGACCGATCAAATAACGTTTCCATGGTCCGATTCCGTCGGCATAGGTTTTGATTTCCATTAGCCCCTCCGGAGTCAAAAGGTCCGCATAGGTACGGGGATCGCCGCCTGCGGTGAAATCGTACGGCTTGCCGGGTATCGGGCCGCCACCCGGCGCAACACCATCCCCATCGATGAGCTGCACGAGCCGGACCTCCGTCATCTTCCTCAAGGCTTTCAAATTGTCCGTCTCGAAGGACTGGATCACTACAGGAGCCGCTCTTCCGTTCAGTCCGTGTCGCTTCAGCATCTCGACCAGTTTCTCCTCCAGCGGCAGGCCGACCGAGCGATGGTAAGTGGGGTGCTTGGTTTCCGGATAAATGCCGATGACCCGTCCGCTCCGTTCACTTGCTCGTTTTGCCAATTCAACCACTTCCTGGAAGGTCGGGATTTCGAAGCGGTCGTTGAACTGCTGCGGGCGGAACGGAAGACGTTGCCTGGCGCGCAATGTCTTAATTTCGGCAAGCGTGAAATCGTCGGCAAACCAGCCCTCCGCCTGTCTCCCGTCGATGATCTTGGAAGTGCGGCGGGCGGCGAACTCGGGATGCTCGGCAACATCGGTGGTTTCGCTGATGTTTAGCTCGTGACGCACGATCAACATCCCATCCTTGGTGGACACCAGATCGGGCTCGATAAAGTCCGCGCCTTGCTCGATCGCGAGCTCATACGCTGCAAGCGTATGTTCCGGCAAATAGCCGCTAGCGCCACGGTGGGCGATGACGACGGGCGGTGCTCCGCTTAAGGTCGGAAAGCTTGAGTGAGGCGTACAACCGGTCATGATCAGAATGCAGCAGACGCTAAATCCAAACCCATTGGTTCGGAGATTCTGCCTATTCCATGCACACTTGAAAACGGGATTTTTCGAACGCGATATCGCCGATTTCGACAGCCAACAAACATACATCGTCTTCGAACTCTCCATGGAGAGACGGGCCACGAACACCGTTGAGCAGTTCCTGAACCAGTACCTCGCCCGATTGGCTCATGGTCGCTGCCGCTAACTCCAGCAAACGCTCCTGGCCGAGGATGTCGTCGTCCTCCCCCCGGATTTCGAACAGTCCGTCGGTGAAGAGCAGCACGGCATCCCGCGCCTTCAATTCGGCGCTACCGGTACGATAAGTCACGTCGGGTCTCACGCCGAGTACGCCGCCATTGCTCGATTGCGCGCAATCCAGGTGCACTGCGCGTCCGGATCCCCGACGTAGGTGGATGGGGCAAGGATGTCCGGCATTGGCGTATCGGAGCTGGCCGCCTCCGATATCGATCACCAACGAAAAAGCCGAGACAAACGTCGACAGATTGCTGCACTTCAAAATCTCGCAAAGACTTCGGTTCAGCGACGTCAGTAACCTGCCCGGATCGCTGGCCGCCTCGCGATGATTCTGTATCAACGCCCCCATCATCGCCATCACCAAGGCTGCCTGCACACCGTGCCCCATAACATCAGCGATCAGAATGGCGATAGCATCGTCGGCGATCGGAAAAACCTCGAAAAAATCGCCGCTTACCAGACCGAGGGGGGCATAGTGGCTGAAAATGCGTACAACACTTGAGTCCGGCGCGACCTCGGGAGGAATGGTCGGCACCGTCCGCGGCAACATGGCCAGCTGTACCTCGCGGGCCATGCGCAAGTCTTCCGTCAACTGCTGATTGCGTCGGCTGATTTCGGCCTGCTTTTGCTCCAATTGCACGATGCTTTGCATCAACAGCCGGGTCTGGAGGCGGACCAAGGTTTGCACCGAAATAAGCCCCAGGAACGTGCATCTATCGTCGACCAACAGCACGTCCTGATTGAAGCTTTCGCCGGTCCGCGAAAACACGCGCTGAAGCACGTCCGCCCAAAGCTGGTTGATGTTGATCAACAAAGGCTGTGCGACCAGATGATCGCGGACCGGCGCCGTTCCGAACAGCGAGAACCCGTATTGAGAGCCGAGACACATGCCGATTTCGTGGCGCGCGCACAGGCCGATCACGCGTTTCCTGTCGAGGACGGCCATGAAGCTGACGTCAGCCTGCCGGAACTTCTCCTGGACGCGAGCCAGAGGCTCGTTCTGCTGAACGCAGGTTCTGTGATCCACCAAGTTTTCCCAGTCGACGCTCGCCATCTCGGAAATCGATTCGGTGAGGCCAATCGGGTTCTGTCCTGTTTCTAAATCGTTCATTGCTAGGATTTCCGCACTTTGGCGTTCCAACTCGTTACCCGCTATCTTACCGGAATCGGGATGTGCCATTGTGCTGAATGCGCCGGCTTAGTCCGTACGGCTTTTCCGACCGCGGCGTTTCGGATTTCGAAACTTTCCCGCCCTTTTTCGTTCGAAGTGTCAACTTCTCGTTTAGAATCTAGACCCATGCCGAACACTGGCTATCCGGATACAGCAAATCCGTTCCAATCGCTCCGAAAAATGAGTTCCAGACCCAAACTCCAACGCAACCGTCAGCGGCGCAGGCTGGGCGGCGTATGCGCAGGGATCGCGGATTATTTAGGCGTAGACGTCACGCTGGTGCGTTTTCTCTTCGTCCTATCCGTGTTCTTTTCGTTCAGCCTGACGATGTGGATTTATCTGGCGCTTTGGGCACTGTTGCCGGCCGGAACCGAGGCGCCGATGCCGGACGTGTCCTGGCGTCTGTCCCGGGAACTCAGACGGGTCGAGAAACTGGTCCGCAAGGCCCATCGCCGGTTGCCGGCGCCAATCGCCGACGAGGTTCAGGAAACCTTCGACGTAATCAAGATCATCGCGCCCTATTTCGAACATACCGGTCTTGCGCCGAGAACGATCGATTCGCTAAGGGAGCAGGCGTTGCTGCGTTTTCCGGCCATCCTGAAACAAATGCTGCCCTTCCCCGTAAACCTGCCTCCTTTCAAACGCGCACACATGGAACTGGCGGAACTGAAGGATGAGCTTCAACGCGCCTCGAACGAATTGATCGATCAGGAGATACACCTCACCGTGGGCGATGCCGACATGATTTCGCCGCACGTAAGGTTATGGAAGGAACGGCTCGCACCTCTCAGAGAAATACTGCGCGAACGTGCGAGTGAAAGCACCTTGCGCACGCTGCAACAAATCGAAGAAAAACTGGCGTTCCTCATGGATAGGACCGATAGCGGCGGCGATGTGTTCGATTTGACGCCTTTCGAGGTGCGCAAGATCGCTTTCGATTATCTGCCGGATACCGTCAACCAATATCTGCAACTTCCGCCGGCCTTGGCGCGCTCGCAACAGTTGAGCAGCGGCAAGACCGCCGAGGAATCGCTCAACGACCAACTGAACTTGCTTGATCGCGCCCTGCACGATCTTGCGAAAAGCCTGTTTGAAAAGGACGCCCAAGGGTTGCTGGTGCACGGACGATTCCTCAAGGAAAAATTCGCCGAGCAATCCTTCCGGCTGCCGGATTGAATGCAGCAGCGGCCAAAACGCTCCGGAACCAAAGGTGTGTATGGCCCACGCCGGCCCCGCCAGTACCGAATTACTGCTGCCATGCCGCCAACTCGAGGTGATCCATCGTCGAATAATTTTTCCTGATTAGCGACGAAGTTCAGTACAGGCTCACATAGTGAGCCGCTAGGGTCCTTAGACTATGGGCATCTATCACAAGCGGGGTGTCCCATGCCTATGAACCGGGTGCAATTTCAAAAGGGTTT